>VOFB01003298.1_pt1 | contig 20583 bp, 41 predicted proteins | sample 5384141 | NCBI WGS metagenome assembly VOFB01 (sample SAMN12384721, study PRJNA508395) | human gut metagenome | isolation source: healthy gut A | host: Homo sapiens | reverse complement strand
GAAAGCATTGCTGGCTGTAATAAAAATTTAAGATATGGCGCAGTAGCCAAGCGGTAAGGCGTGGGTCTGCAACACCCTGATTCACCGGTTCAAATCCGGTCTGCGCCGTGCGTATCCGTATTCTCTACAGCCTGCAGTTGCAGCTGGTCGACACTGTAATACAAAAGCTCCGATGAAACGGTTTTTCATAGAGGGCTTCATTCAGATCGGAATGCAGTGACTTTCTCATCATAACGAACAATTTGTTTCTTTAAATCTTCAATGTTATCTGTTTTTCCGGAGGATCCGCAGCCAGAGTAGCAAGCAGGACAGTGATAACAAATGCGCTGCCGAGGGGCCAGAAAGTAGCGGTGAGGCAGAATAAACCGAAAACAAGGGATCGCTAGGAATAAGGAAAGCAATCATGGTTGCTGCGGTTAATTTAAAATTTCTCGTATTCGGGTTATAATCGGTAGATTAAAAATTCTTCCGTCTTCGCCAGTCAAAGAAATCACTCTTAATATAGCCGCCGCAATAAGGACAGTGATCTTCGTCGCTTGTCAGTGTGACAGTGGCCCCACAGCTTGGACAGATGACGTTTGTATACTGTGAATAAAAATCTGCTCTTCATTTCTGTTTTTGCTTCCGACCTCATTGTGACGGATATGCCGGGATTGCCGAAGCAAGACGGCACCGTGAGCAAAGAAAATCCTCGTAAAGGGTTTGATTGCTGTCCAGATATCTGTTCAGGATAGAGCCTTGCAGGACGACTTCCCGCCATTCCAGCCGGCATCGCTCCAGTGCTTGAAATCGTTCTTTTTGGTATACTCTTCTGGGAGTTTGAAGATAGGCCATACGTATCTCACGGCGAATGTTATCAGCAGATGAAGCTCATGCTCAAAATTTCCGGCGAAAGGACGATCCATTCGCTAAAATCCGGTGACTAGAAGACTTCCGGTCTCAAAACATACGTTCATCAATTTCTTCTTAATGGCTTTGCAAAATACATTTGGAAAGCCTCTGAATTCTAAAGAAGATCCTTTGAATGAGCTAAAAGTTTCCTTTAATGTAAAGAAACCATAAGTTTTTGGCTGCATCCATTCGAATTTCCAAGTAATCCAGGACATGGGAGACCAGCAACGATCCCCATATGCATGACCATGCGAATGCAAAGACAATTGCGTCTGTCCATGTAACAGTCATTGGTTCACCTCTGTTTTCTTTTGGATAGATGGACAAGTCAGATGTCTATGCCAGTTAATACTGATAAGACTGGTCCATCAAAGGTTTACGTGTGCCTGAAGTGAATAGTAAAACAACACCGGCCAACAGCGGGATGAGTGAAAAATAATGGAAAACAGATGTTCCAAAACCTGGCACCCCACCTTGTGCAATGGCAGTTTCACGGTCAAGTTCGTTTTCCATCAGATTATTTGTGATGCCGGCGACTGCACTGAGCGTATCGCCATCCTGAATACCGATGGCAGTCACGGTCTGACCTGTTTTAAAATTCGCACCATCATAAAAATAGCGATAATCATTTTTCTTTGTAGTCTCTCTGTGTGTCGACCCAGCGGTTCTATGAAATCTTTTGTAGAATAATTGGCATCAGTGACCCAGACACAACCGCTGGCTTCTAATTCAGAACGGTCATAATCGCCATGTGCCATTGAGTACGATGGCATCGATAAAATCCTGTGAAAGCGTATAATTGCCGATTTTGCCCTCCGGTCAATGTCTTGTCGCGATAAGCAGTACCCATTCAAGAACACCGTTGCGTTTTCTCTTCCTCAGTCAGCGTTTCTGCATTCTCTTTTTGTCGCTTTCGTTGTTTTGTTCAGCTTCATTGTCTGTTTGGGAACGTGAAGTGCGGATGCGTATCGATGGTTAATCCAAGTTCCTCATCATAGGATGGGGTTGTCAGCTCAAACGGCCCGCATACATGATGACGATTTTTGCCGTCATTGGCCTCATTGATCGTGTCCTGGCCAACATAAACGGCAATCTTTTCAGTGCACTTTTTTCATTTTTCGGTGTATCCACAAAGATCATCTTTAATGAGGAGACGGACAACTGATGATAATCAGAAGAACACCTGCTATCAACATATTATCAACCTTCCTTTCTCGTTTGACAGTTTGATCAGCGCCGGTTGGCGCAATGATTCCGATTGTATTATGACATGGTTCATTTTTGGTCACTAGCACTTAAGATAGCAGGACATTGGCTTCCTTCTTTATATTCTGGCAGTAGGATAGGGATTGGTATGAAGAAAAATGTGCAATGGCTCGTTATTTTTGTTTTCGCACCCTTTGTTGCTGACCGGATCACAGGCAGGACAGGCGCAGATGGGGAGTCGGAAGATGTATCATCAAAAAGTGGAGGCATTTTTGAAAGAGACGAATCAGAGCAGTGAGACAACACAGCTTTTGACAGAGACGGATGCGTCGGAAACGGCAGGACATGCAGTCAACGGAATCGGATGACAGGACAGAAGTACCGCATGTGATGAGCTTCAGGCAAGATGCATGAGAAATGATTGCCATATTGCGATGGCTTTCCTTGGGTATACATGTTATGAGGCGGATGAGGTGAAGATTCGTCAATATGCCAGCCAGGAAGCATGTACAGTATGATTTTCCTGAGAAGGCAGATCTGGTGGACTGCGGAGGCGAAGAAGTTTATGCCATCGTGCCGCGCGCCGGAATGTCTGTCTCTGTCTCATCGCGTGGAAATGCTCGAGAGATGGAGAGTACGATGACAAGTTGGAGACATCGCTTTTATGAAGGAAAAAGGGGAACCGATTTCTTCGATGCAATGTCAGGTGAGATTTTTCCAGATGTGCTGCTGATTATCTCTGATGGCAGAACGATGCATCTGTTCCGTCCGATGATTTCCCGAGACGGTCATCTGGCAGAAGAAGGTTGTTATGATTTTTCAGTGTATGAACCACCCCGGATGACGGGGTGAGAATCGTTTGACGGACAAACGGGGATATCGCCTATGAAAATACCGGAACGAAGTGCCGGAAGTACGAGAAGTCATCGCCAATGGCATGCAGATCATGGACACGTGTGAAAATGGAAGAAATAGATGGTCGTCCGTGCCGCGTATTTGTATTGGGGACGAATCATGACGGTCAGTTTGTCCGGGAGCCAGTACTATGCCCTGTCAGATAACCTTTGTGTATGTGTATGATGTCATCGATGATTGCTGGCCATTCTTTTGCATAGGAACTAGTACACAGTTTTAAGCATCTGATGTCCGCCGTCTGAAAGGAGCATCAGATTGCGAACAGACGTGATTATCAAAGTGTTAGTGAAAAACAGCGATATTTTCATACCGAAAGTAGAAAGAAATGAAATTGAATCAACGGCATGAAACCGGGGAATGATGAAAGGGGATAAAGCATGGGATTAATTAAAGCATTTGTGGGAGCAGCAGAGGGACATTGGCGGATCAGTGGAAGGAGTTTTTTTACTGTGAGGCTATGGATAAAGGTGATGGAAAGAACGGTTTCAGGGAAGGCGCCTCGCTCATCGAATGTCCATGGCAATGACAATATTATCTCAACGGAAGCGGCATTGCTGTTGCAGATGGACAGTGTATGTTCATCGTAGAACAGGGAAAGGTTGTGGAGGTTTGTGCAGAACCCGGACAGTTTACCTATGATGCATCCACAGAACCAAGTATTTTTTCAGGTAGTCTTGGAGACAGCATCAAGGCGACATTTGCGACAGTCGGCAAGCGTTTTACATTTGGCGGCGATACAGGTAAGGATCAGCAATCTACTATTTCAATACAAAAGAGCTGATCGATAACAAGTTCGGAACACCGAATCCGATTCCGTTCCGTGTAGTAGATTCCAAGATCGGACTGGATGTGGACGTGGCAGTACGTTGCTCCGGTGTATATTCTTATCGGATCAGCAATCCGCTGCTTTTCTATACAAACGTATGTGGAAATGTGGAGAACGAATACACGAGAGACGAGCTGGAAAGTCAGCTGAAAACAGAATTTATCAGTGCACTTCAGCCGGCATTTGGAAAACTTATCTGATCTGGAATTACGTCGAATCAGATCGTCACTCATAATACAGAACTGGAAAATGCCATGAATGAATCTCTGTCCGCCAAGTGGGGGAACTTCGTGGACTGAAGGTCGTCAGCATCACTCTCGGTTCGGTGACACCGGAAGAAGATGCGGAGATGATCAAACAGGCACAGCGTACCGCGATGCTGCAGAATCCGACGATGGCAGCTGCGACGATAACGGCGCACAGGCTGATGCAATGAAAGCGGCTGCAATGAGAGTGGTGCCATGAATGGTTTTATCGGTATGGGTATGGCCATATGAATGCAGGCGGCGGTATGAATCCGCAGAATCTGTTTGCGATGGTTTGCCCAGCAGGGAGGAAGCAAGACGCCAGGAGGAAATGAAACGCCAGGGAAGATGCAAAGACAGCAGGGGCGATGGGAGGTCAGAGGCTATGCAGCAGCAACAGATGTGCAGCAGCGCCGGTTCAGCAGCAGGGTGCAGACAGTTGGACATGCAGCTGTGGGCAGATTGTGACAGGCAAATTCTGTCCGGAATGCGGTGCAAAGAAACCGGAACAAAGCTTGGGCCGGAAGGGCTAGCTGGACATGCAGTTGTGGTTATGTCCTGTGGCAAGTTCTGTCCGGAATGTGGTGCGAAGACCGGGAGAAGCCGACAGGCTGGATTTGCAGCTGTGGTGCACTCAATAAAAAGGAAAGTTCTTTCTGAAAAAAAAGCCGACAGAAGAACCATTAAAACCGCTGTGATAAATGTGGCTGGGGAGCCGGAAGATCCGAAGCATCCGCCGAGCTTCTGTCCGGAATGCGGTGATCCGTTCAATGATATTTGGTCATAATAGATGGGAGTGATTGTATGCAGAATATGTAGTGGAATATAAATGCCCATGTTGCGGCGGTGCAATCGCTTTTGACAAAAATGATTCAGAAGATGAAGTCCCGTATTGTGATTCAGAATTTGAGATGGAAACATTGCAGGCGATGGATGAACAACTGAAGGAAGGCAAAAGCGACAGCATGGGGGAAACCAAAGCTGGCGGAGAATGGCAGGAAGGCGAGACAGATGGACTGAGTACCTATGTCTGCCAGTCCTGCGGTGGAGAAATCGTCGGAGATGCAACGATGGCGGCAAAACGTGTCCGTTTTGTGACAATCCGGTTGTTTTCACGGGAAAAATTTGCGGGTGTGCTCAGACCGGATCTGGTTATCCCATTCAAGCTGGACAAGAAAGCCGCCAAAGAAGGACTGATGAAACATATTTCCGGAAAACGTCTTTTACCGAAGGTTTTCAAAGATCAGAATCATATTGATGAGATTAAAGTGTCTATGTGCCATTCTGGCTTTTTGATACCGATGCAGATGCACAGGTGAAAGTTACAAGGCGAATATCCGGACATGGAGTGACAGTTTACATTTATACAGAGATCCAGATATTTCCTTTGTCAACCGTGGCGGCAGCATTGATTTGAATATATTCCGGTTGACGGATCATCTAAGATGCCGGATGATTCTGATGGAATCCCATTGAGCCGTTTGACATTTCAGAAGGTGGGATTTTCAGACGGCGTATTCGCCGGTTATTCTAACAACACGATGTCACGGGCTGAGGAGCGCATAGACAGAGTCAATGCCCGTGTCAAACGTTCAACGGAGGAAGCATTTGCGGAGACGGTCAAAGGCTATGATTCGGTGAATGTGGAAAACAGCAGTATTGTTCAGCGGCAAAGCCCAGTATGCGCTTTACCCTGTCTGGCTGCTGAATACGACTTGGAACGGCAATCAGTATCTGTTTGCGATGAATGGTCAGACCGGACGTTTTGTCGGTGATCTTCCGATAGATCAGTCTGCGGCAACAAAATGGCTGATTGGCCTGACGATGCTGATGAGTGCTGTGTCCTACGGCGTCATCTGGTTGTTGCATCTATTTGGAGTATTATAAGAGGAGGGTAACAGAATGAAGAAAACATTACGCATGCTTTTACTGTCCTTGTGTTGTTCGGTCTTGTCATGCCGGCAGCAGCCGAAACAACAGATGGTTTGTTAGTGATCATATCTGCATGGCAGATATGGCCGGTGTGCTGAATGAGCGGGAAGTCACAGAACTGGAAACGATGATTTGATGAGATCCGGACGAGACAGAAGTTTGATATTGCCATTTTGACTGTTTTTCAGAGGAAGATATTCCGTCAGTGCAAGAATATGCAGATGATATTTATGACGGAGCGGATATGGGGGTATGGAAAGACAAGAGACGGTGTGCTCCTTTGTTGTCGATTTACAGTCCAGCGAGTGTTATATGTCCACAAAGGATATGGTATTACAGTTTTCACGGATGCCGGTATTCAATATGTCGGTCAGCAGATGCGGCCGGAGCTGGCGGACGGTGATTTTTGCGGGTGCCTTCGCACATTTGCCACACTGTGTGTGATTTTATCACCCAGGCACGAAACGGTCAGCCTTATGATGTGGACACGCTTCCCTAAGGAACCGTTGTCCCTGATCTGGATTCCTGTCGCCATTGTCATTGGTTTTATCATTGCTTTTGTGATTGTCGGTGGCATGAAGAAACAGCTCAAAACGGTGCGTTTCAGGCCAAAGCGGATGATTATGTCAAAAGCCGGCAGCATGAATATTGTGGATAATCAGGAATGGTTCCTTTACCAGAACATTGTCAAAACAGAAAACCGAAAGATAACGATAAGTCGTCAGGCGGAAGCTTAGTACACATACTTCGTCCCTCCGGCAGTACTCATGGAGGTGGCGGCTTCACCCTGATGTTCAAAGGGGGAAAAGCAAATGAAAAGGTCAGCAGTTGTTCTTTATGCGCGATATTGGCACTTTCATCGGCAGCCTGTGGTAAAACAGGACCGGATGTGCCAAGACAGACAGAAAGCTATGTACCGTACATACGAGTATGCATACGGTAATCTGAATATCCAGCTGCCGGAGGATGCAGATGATCCGGAAGACAAAGGGACTTCTTTACTTTTTACGGATCCGGAGAATCTCTGGACGCTGGAACTGAAGCCACTGGATGTGCAGAATACAAAGATAGAAATCAGTAATTTAGATAGTCAGATCACACCGGAGCATGCTTATTTTTAAAGATGTTCAGGAAAATGAAGATCCGTATCAGGATTTTGCGGCACATTTCTGGAGTCTGAATTTCAATATGGACAACCCGGCGGGATGAGTATGTACTTACAATGAACCGAAGGCGTTTCAGGTGATTGATTATGGTGATACGCTGGTCGGTCAGTGGGGCGGTCTGAAGCTGGAACTGACGGGGCTTAACAAAGAAACACAGATTCAGGATATACTTGCAGATTCACTTGTGCGCTGTATCTGGGATCATCTGAGCTTTCAGGTGACAGAAGGCGGCGGTCTGACAGAGAATGTGGGAATCAGTGCAGAATTCCCGGCACGATGGAACAATACAATAAAAGAGACCGGTATTTGTACCAATTTCCAGGAGACAGACTTGGTTATCTGTCTGTCACAGCCGTGAAACCGGCAGATCCAGAGGAAGCTGCAGCGTTATGCCAGGATGATATAGAGGAAATGGATTTTGGCGGACTGCATTATTATGTGACGGTGAAAACATTCGGGGACGGTGAGGATGCCAGTGAACATCTGCGCCTGTATACAAAGTTTACCGATGACTACGCTGTGTGTGTTGAAATGGTTTCCAGAGGACTGGTGGGAGATGAACTGTGGGAATTACTTGATGATGAGAATATCAGCAATATCTTAAACAGTATCAGACTTGATCCATCCGGTTTTAAGGATCCGGAATTAAAATATACGAATGCCGACGGGTTTAAATGTAATGAAATTGGCTACATTACGGAATACACGGGAACAGCAGAAGAAGTGATACTTCCGCAGACAATCGGTGATGTGACGATCAGTGATATGGAGAATGCGCTGTTTAAAGGTCATACAGAAATTAAATCTGTCATTATCCCGGAAGGCTATGAAGTCATCAGCAGAGAAGCGTTTAAAGATTGTACCTCACTTGAACGTGTTGAGATTGCATCGTCTGACGTATATCAGCACGTATGCGTTTGAGGGCTGTACGGCATTGAAAGAAGTTGCTTTTCAACGAAGGTTTGACAGGAATTGCTGCCTATGCATTTGATGGGTGTACGGCGCTTGGCGACATCACGCTGCCATCCAGTACGGTGGCTGTAGGCGCTTATGCATTCAGGAATACATCCATGGACGGCGCTACATTTATCTGTAAAGGCAATGCTGTGTTTGATACATGGGCGCTTGGGAATCCGGTTTTAAGACAGTTCAGTTCCTTGGCAACTGTGATCTGTCGATTGATGCTGTTCTAGGGGCTATGCTAAGGTTGAAAATCTGACAATCGGTGAAGGAACAGAAGTGCTCGGTTCTAATTTTGCCTCAACAGATTTTGAGAGACAACACCATTGACGGTATCATTGCCGGAGAGCTTAAAAGAGATTGGCGACGGCGCTTTTTCACAGCGGGAAGGTTTGACAGAAATTGATCTGAAAATGTTGAAGTCATTGGAGAAGACGCTTTCTCCCTACACCGATTGGAGCCGATTCCGGGCACAGTCAAAGAGGTCTGGTGCAGTTTTGATAGCGCAGACAGCTGCAGACCATCCGGGTATCAGAAGGTGGAAGCAATCGGAGATGAAGCATTTAGCTTTGCAGGTAACGGCAATGGCTCTGAAGGGGAATACGACGTATCTGACAGATGAAGAGAAGAAAAAACAAAGCTTATGTCTATCAGAAGATGAGAAGGCCGGCTTTGTGAATGTATATTTGCCGTCGACATTAAAGTGAGGGGTGCGAATGTTTTCTATGGTGCGTACGTGATGGCATTTACATGGGAGGGTGTACAAGTCCGATGCACTCCTGTCTTTTGATCCGACCTTTGTGAGGATAAGTTTGCGGGCATTCATCAGATTTATTTTACAAAGGAAAAACAATCGATGCGTACGGTGATGAACTGGATGCGTATTTTATGAATACGAATGCAAAGATTGCTGCTGGTATCCGAATGGCCAAAAAGCTTACTGGTCATCACAATCTTGAATAAACAGAGCGTCGATAGATCAAAAGAATGTGCTGCGGCACATTCTTTTTTGTCATAGATTTGCACAGAGTTTATAGTATGTAACTGTTCAAAGCCAAGTAAAATTTCAAAAACAGGTATAAAATGCGTAGCATTTTGGAGGTTGGCTCTGAACAGTTACTATAGTATAATGAAACATATCATGGGGTATGCACATTGCTGCCGGATCAAGAAAGGAATAAGCGATGTCCTACAAGAAGAAAAAGAGCGCTGTCCTATGTGGCGGTTGCATGTCTTGTCCTGATTGCGAGCTTATGCCGGCATGAGCAGTCAGAGAATATGTAATGAGTCACCTGTTTGAACAATGTCGAAGCAGTATTTATATTGGCTTGTACTGTGCATGGGTCGTTTATCTGAATAAACATGTCGTGGAAAACGAAAATGCGCAAGTGCCTGACCCGGATCGGTTGTCTGATGGTTTTCTGGTTTCTGGTACGAACGATTAAATATCTTATTATCGTCGATCCGTTTGGAAGCCGTGTCTGCTGGTATCTATATTATATCCCGATGGTGCTGATTCCGACGCTGGGGTTGATTGCGGCCTTATTGATGGATAAGGGGATGAAGTGAAACGGAGAAACAGACGACCTGCCTGCTGATTCCTGCGATTATCATGATTCTGGCAGTGCTGACGAATGATTTTCACCAAAGAGTTTTTTATTTTCCGGAAGGCTTTCAGGTGTCAAATGAGATTTATCATTATAGGATTGTGTTTTTCATCATTCAGGGATGGATGCTGTTCTGCATGATCATGATGGAGGTTGTGTTGGTCTGGAAGAGCCGGATTCCGGGTAAGACATGGTTTTGGTTTCCGCTTGTTCCGGGATTTCTGCTGCTTGTATGGAATGTCTGCACGATGCCCGTTTGCCGATGATCAAAGTGATTGCGGGAGATATGACGGCGGCCTGCTGTCTGCTGATGGCGGCGATTTATCAGGGCTGTATTGCATGCAGGACTCATTCAGACGAACAACAGATATATTGAACTGTTTCAGGCGGCGGGTGGTCTCAATGCAGAAATCACGGATGCGAATTTTGAACGCCACTATCAGTCCGGAACTTTTCCGAATCTGACACAGGAAGTACGGCAGGGCCTTTGACGGCACCGCTCGTGATGCGGGATGGCATTCGCATCAATCATCTTTTAGTGCAGGGGACATTTGTTCTGGACAGAGGATCTTTCACTGCTGACCGATCAGTATGAGGATATTAAGGAGCAGCAGGAAGAATTAAAGGCGAGAAACCGGCTTTTACAAAAAAGACGTATCAGCAGGAAGCCAAAAGACGAAAAGCGGAGGAACAGAACAGGCTTCGAATCTGATCCAGAGTCAGACGACCGGACAGCTGGAATTGATGACGCATTTTATGGAAGAGCTGAAGTCACCGAATCCAAAGCAGTCTACGAACGTCTGCTTGCCCAGATGATTGTGATCGGAACGTATCTGAAGCGGCGCAAGAACCTGCTTCTGACGATGAACAATGACAGTCAGGAGGGCTTGACAGAAGAAGATCTGAGACAGAGTCTGGCAGAATCCTGTTCTGCTTTAAAACTTTGTCAGATTCGCGTTGTATTATGTCAATGTCCGTCCGCTTATTTTGCATGACGCAGATTCTGGCAAATGCTATGATTATTTCGAGTGGCTGACGAGCAATTGTTTGGGAAGATGCAGACGTTGTTTTTCCGTGTGTTGTTGTGATGGAAGGACATTTGATGTTATCTGTACATATTGATTCCGAGTATGATTCCAGACGTTGTTGCAGGACGACAGACAAAGGTGCAGAAGGAAGATGAGAAAGAGTGGCTGGTTAGATGTCGAATTTCGTAGAGAGCAGTGTGGAATACAGAATTTTTGTGATGATCATGATGGAAATCTGCCTGGCATTTGAAATGATGCTCATTCTTTTGAGTGTGACGCGCTTTGAGGGGGCTGAAAAGAATTACATTAACCGTGAGGACGCTTTTTTGCCGGTTCATTTTTTATTATGGCTGCCTTTCAGAATGACCATAGCTACAGTGTAGGAAAGCGGATGAATCAACATGTCATGCTGCCGGATATACCGATGGTACTGATTGTGTGTGCGGTCACGGACTGATGCTGTATCTGATCTGGAATCTTTTGGAGAAAGAAGACGGGAGAAAACACTGTTTTCCAATGGTCTGTGAATGATGCGGTTGATAATGCACCATGCGGTGTATGTTTTGCAGATACATTCGGCCGGATTGTGCTCTGCAATTCAATGATGTGGGAAGTGAGCCGGATGCTGATGGGGAGAAACTGCAGGATTATGATGTCCTGCATCAGGCGTTACAGCATACGGGACGCATCGCAGAAGGTGTTGCATCCATGAGTAGTGAGGACAGTGTATTTTGTTTTCCGAATGGGAAAAATCTGGATGTTTCAGGAATATCTGCTAAAGGATTCGGCATTGGCGGGCTACAAACAGGCGATTGCCATTGATGTTTCGGAGTTTTATTACAATAATGAAAAAATCAAAGCCAATAATGAAAGACTGCAGAGCCTCAACAGAAAACTGGAAGAGATGTATGAGAAAATCGGTGAGAGGATACAGGAGCAGGAAATATTGGCGATGAAACTGCAGGTGCATGATAATTTGGGGCGAAGTCTTCTGACAATCCGGAGAATACTGGAGAACAAAGAAAATATGAGTCATATGAATAAACAGCTGGATGTATTAAAGGAGCAGGTGTATATTCTCACCAATATGACAGTTGAAAATCTGGAAGATCTGTATCAGAATACAGGCAAGCATGCGAGGGAGCTCGGCATAGAGATTCATCTGGAAGGAGAAGCTCCGAAGAATTCGACTTACAGACTGTTATTGGATCGTGTTATCCGTGAATGTGTGACAAATTGTGCCAGACATGCCCATGGAAGTGACGTTCTGTGACGATAGAGGAAGATTCAGAAGAAGACAGTATCAGGATAACGAATAATGGAGAACTGCCGAAGCCAAAGGCCAGGGAAGGCGGTGGGCTGTCCTCCCTTCGGAAAGCGTTGAGTCAGAAGATGTACGATGGTGACGGTGTTTGAACCGGCCTTTTTTCTGAGGCTGAGTTTGCCTAAGCGGCAATCGGAGTGATATTCAAAATGAGCGATATCATCAGGTGCAAAACAAGAGAAACTTTGCAGAAAGGGGAAGTTGGATGATTCGTGTTCTTGTCGTGGAGGATCAGAAGATCATGCAGAAGTATTTTGAATATATTCTTTGCAGGATCCGGAATTTCGACATGTTCAGACAGTCGCCGATGCGGTGGAGGCGGTCGGAATCTGCAGTTATTCTGCCATCGATATTGTTTTTAATGGATGTGCAGACATTTCATAATCATGATGGCTTAAAAGCAGGAAAGGCCATCAGAGAAGCCTCCATATACGAAGATTCTGATCGTGACATCACTGATTGATCCCAAGGTGCTTGAAAGAGCCAAAAGCGGATGCGCAGATAGTCTCTGGTACAAAGATCATGGCGAGGAAGAAATCAAAGATGTGATCCGGCGGACAGCGAGCGGAGAGCATGTTTTTCCGGATGTATCGCCAGATGCGAACTTGAACTGGATCACAAGCGGTGATATCAGTCCCAGACAATTGGAAATGCTGAGACTCTATATCTGTGGTTTTTCCTATTCGGAGATTGCAAGGAAAATGAACTGTTCAACTGCAGGCGTCAGATGGAATTTTCAGGAAATGATAATGAAAGCGGGTTATAGTTGTAAGGAGGATCTGATTGCGGCTGCTCTGGAAAGCAAACTGATTGTGACAACCCTGAAATGACCTGATATGGAACAAAATCAGACAATTTTACTGTTACTATCAGAAGTGATAGTGAATAAGCCTATTTTCCTTTGTATAATGTGAATATAAAAATATTATACACAGAGGAGGAAGGGGATATGAGAAAACGTCTGAGTTATTTGTTAGTGGTGGCAGTTTTTGTGAGCATGCTATCTTTAAGCGGATGCGGCGGCGGAGGCGGCGGAGGCACAACAAAGTCTGAAGCAAATCCGTATGAAGGCAAATGGGTTTGCAGTCGTGGCAGAAGCGATGGGGGTTCAGCTGCCCATCGAAGAATGTTTTGAAGAGATTTATCTTTCGAATTGAACAGCGGTGGTAAAGTTGTCTTTCATGCTGACGAGGAAACAGGAAATGGCAAGTGGGCCGTGGCGGATAACAAGCTGACCATCACCATCCAGGGTGAAGAGATGGTTGCGGATGTCGGTGAGAACACATTTACTTTTGATGACCTGATGGACATGGGCCTGAAAGTCATCTTCGGTAAAGAAGGGACAGATGCAACAAATCCGGAGAATTACCTGACAGAGGATGAACTGGCACTTATTGGCGACTGGCATTCTGAGACAGTGGAAGAACTGCTGGGAGATGGTCCGCAGACAACAATGGATGGCGTCGACAATATCAACGATGCACTGCGTCTGACCTTTGCAAAAGATTATACGGTAAAGGTGGTTTATAAAGGCCAGGAAATGGGCACATTCAAATGGTCTCTTGTTTATGGCCTTTGTAATGTTGAATCTGAAAATCAAGTGTTTATGTAGCGACGAATGAAGATGGTTCTCTAAATGTCGATTTACAGTGATGATGAGGACTTTCTGACTTTCAAATGTGTCAAAGACGATGCGAAGTAGGAACATTTTTTCAGAACTGCGCAATTGTTGATTGCGCAGTTCTGACAGGCATGAGGGAGCAGAATGGGACTATTTGATAAAAAATACTGTGATATTTGTGGGGAGAAAATCAGATTACTTAGCAACCGCAAACTGGATGATGGCAACCTGTGTAAGGAATGTGCCCAAAAATTATCACCATGGTTTGAGGAACGCAGGCACAGTACGGTAGAAGAGATCAGGTGTCAGCTGGCGTACCGGGAGCAGAACAAAGAGATGGTACAGAAGTTTAATGTGACACGTCAGATTTCAACCAAAACGTACAATGTCTTTATTGATGATACACAGGAAATTTTACGATTGCACATAAGCTGGACGTGAAAGAGAATCCTGATATTGTGCCGTTGTCTGCAGTGCTTCAGTGTAAGATGGATATTGAGCAGGATCGCAAAGAAGAGACCTATATAAAAAAGATGGCAAAACGGTCAGCTATGATCCGCCGGTTTATAAGTATGAATATCAGTACCGGATGAAGATTCAGGTCCGATCATCATGGTTCGATGATATGGATTTTCGTTTACACAATTTCTCAATTGAGCAGGATGACAGAGCGGAAATCATGGAGATTGAGAGCGCAGGCTATAAGATCATGTCAGCCCTGACAGGACAGCCGCGATAGCGAAAACTCGCGGGCGTGTTTCTCATAGTTATCGGCAGATAGTTAAAATACTAACTATAGCCAAACCCATTGCGAAAAATGTATGAACGGCATATACTATATATATTAAACAAAGAATATAATATTCTTTGCGGTTTGTATATAAAGGTGATATTCAATAAACAGATAATTGCAAAAGGCAATTACCATAAAAAACAAAAACACCTGCTGTGAACTGCCAGGTGTTTTTTGTTTACAGGAAATAAAGTTTTACAATTATCGTGGACAGGAGATATATATGCTAAAAGATTATGTAGTCTTTGATCTGGAGACGACGGGTTTGTCTCCGGAGAAGGATACGATGATAGAGATTGGTGCGCTGAAGGTGATTCAGGGCAAGGTGGCGGATCGCTTTTCGGAGTTCATTAATCCCCATCAGAAACTGACGGAGCAGATTTCGGAATTGACGGGTATCACTGATGAAATGCTTGCAGGAGCCAGAGATTTGCAGGCGGTTGTCAGTGATTTTGTTGATTTCTGTGAGGGATTATGTAGTGGTTGGACATAATCTGGGATTTGATTATCGTTTTACAAAAATGGCTGCTGAAAATTTCGACTGCCTTTTGAACATGAAGGTATTGATACGCTGAAGATTGCGAAAACTGTACATAAGGATCTGCCGTCGAGAAGTCTGGGCGCATTGTGAACATTATGGTATTATCAACAGTTCGGCTCATCGTGCTTACCATGATGCATTGGCAACGCGAGCTGTATCAGACACTGGCACATTATTTTGAATCATCAGAACCGAAGCTTTTTGTGCCAGAGAAGATGCTTGTCAAGGTGAAAAAGCAGCAGCCTATGACAAAACAAAAAGCCTACTTGAAGGATTTATGTAAATATCATAAAATAGAGTTTAACGATGCAATGGAACAAATGACAATGAGCGAAGCGTCCCGATGGATTGACAAGACGATTCTGCAGTACGGGCGTATGAAGCGTTTTAATAGGAGTGATTTTGATGAATAAGAAGACAACAAAGATTATTTCAACCATTATTGTAGTTTGATCGTGATTTCTATGGTGTTAACATGGTCATTCAGTTTGTATAGTATGTATGGAAACATCGTTGAAGGCGTGACGGAATCACAGTGCTTTCTGCAATAAAGCGTAACATGAGATGTATGGAAACTGACGATTGACGAATTTAATAGAGATAGCCGTGGGGGACATACGATGAGAAGAACATTAAAGGGGAATACTTGGCCTGGCGGCAGTATTTTCACTGACCGTGGCGGGAGGCCGGTATACGTTACAGACCGGAGCTCAGTCAGAAGACGCCATCAGAATTGTGATTGAGACCAGAGCTGCTGATAAAGACAATGAGTCGGAGAAGGCCATAGAGACTGCCGAAAAATATAGTCCGGGAGGCAGCGGATGTTGCGAAAAGGCAGAATCAGGAGAGACTGCGGATACTGAGAAGGCCGAAACTGAGAATAAAGAATCGAAGATACAGCAGATGTCACAGATAAGAAGTCTTCTGAAAATAAAATGAAAATGAACATGGACACAGTGAGGGAATTTCTGAGATCATGAGGTACCTGAAGGCGTTACGGTCAATGGAATGGAGCTTGGCGGCATGACAGTTAAGGCTGCGGAGGAGAAACTCCAGCAGTATGGATGAGGTCTGCAGCGGTGCAGTGACTTTGTCCGTTAATGGCGATGAAGTGACGATTTCGTATAAGATTTTGATATGCATGTGGCGGACAGTACGGTGATTCAGGATATTTGCCAGATTGGTGTGAACGGCAATCTGATCAAACGATACAAGGAACTGTCAGATGTCAAAGAATAATAAAGCAGAATATACACTTTATTTTGAATATGATCATGACAAATTAAAAAGCTGGTGGATGAGGATACAGCTGAATATAATAAAAGATGCACAAGAATGCTTCCTTGGTTCGTCATTCGGAGAATTTATCATCACAGATGATGTAACAGGGATGAAAGGTTGATATAGATGCCACAACAGAAGGCTGTGGAAGAAACGTGGGTGATGGCTGGGATGGTTCCAGTCAGAAACTGGATGCAACTGTGGAAGATGTGAAGGCGGATCATACCAGCGATGAGCTGGAAGCAGGTAACTGATCTTCTGGGCGGTTATTCCACGGATTATTCTTCTTCCAGTGACAACAAGAATTGCCAATATTGCCAATGGTGCTTCACTGATTGATGAGACATTTGTGTATCCCGGGGATACATTTTCATTTTTAAATCATGTGACACCATTTACGGCCTCAACGGTTATTATGAGGCCACTGGTTATTCAGCGGGACGTGTTGTACCAAGTATCGGCGGCGGTATCTGTCAGGTGTCTTCCACCATGTATAATGCAGTTTGCGGGCGGAATTGGAGGTTGTCGAGCGTTCCAATCATGGCCTGACAGTGGGATATGTACCGCTTGGTGCGGATGCGACAGTTGCTGAGGGCAGTGTGGATTTCAGGTTCAGAAATAATCTGGATGCACCGATTTATATAGAAGCCTATACTTATGGCGGTGAAGTTTATGTCAATATATATGGACATGAAACTCGTTCATCCAACAGAAGCATTGAGTTTTACAGTGTGACAGACAAGACCATTGAACCCGGTGAGGATGTCATTACGAAGGATGATACACAGCCAGATGGCTGGCAGGAAGTGACACAGAGTGCCCATAATGGGTATGTGGCGTCCTTTTATAAGAAGATTTATGTAGACGGAAGTCTGCAGGATACAGTTTGGATCAATACAAGTTATTACGGTGCATCACCGAGATATATTACTGTTGGTACAAAGAAGGACAGTTCTGACAGTAAAAAAGATGACAGTAATAACAAGAAGAGTGAAGAAAATTAATCAAACAGAGGTATAAAAATATGCTGGATTGCGGCAAGGTGACAGATACGATTTATAAACGTTCTGTCCGAAAAGTAATAGAGAAAAGTGTCCGGGCTGTGAGCCAGGGTGACGCTATCAGGGATATCAGTCATTTTAAGAGTAAGTCGGGCAATCCGATCGCAGCAGCGACAGCAGTACTGTCGGAGATAATCTCGCATCAGCAGGTGCAGTTCATCTGGCGGTAAATCGTCTGGCGACAGTGGGGAAGCCGTCCGTCTTTGGGTCAATATACAGATCATTGTGCCGGAGGATCTTTCGGAGAAATCCATCAAAGAACTGGTGGGAGCAGCGGCTGAAAGTTGCGAGAAGCTTCAGATCGCTTCCGTGCAGGCAGATGTGACAGCGGCAGCAGGTCTGAAGGAACCGATGATAACTGTTATGGCATCCGGTGAGTCAGGCAGCCTTTTGAGTCAGAGAAAGCCTGTGCGGATCAGGACATCATTATGGCTGGTTATACCGGCGGATACGGTGCGGCAAAATTGACTTTTGCCAATGAGGCGGAATTGGAGAATCATTTTAATTCGGTATTTTTGAGCCCGATTCTTGAGGCGGATTATACGGGGGATGCTATTTCAACGGTGAAGGCTGTGGAGACAGCGGCAGCAGCAGGCGTAAGAACGATGTATGCCTGTGGTGAAGGCGGTGTTTATTCGGCAGTATGGGAGCTGACGGAGAATGCAGGGCTTGGGGCACGCATTCAGCTGAAGAAAGTGCCATTGAAGCAGGAAACGGTTGAAATCTGTGATTATTTTAATATCAGTCCTTATCAGCTGCTGTCGGTAGGCGCAGTGCTTCTGACAGCCACATGGCCAAAAAGTACTGGCGGAGCTGGCTGCCGCAGGCATCCCGGCAGTTATCATCGGCCATCTGACAGATGATAATGACCGGGTTGTTTTAAACGAAGAAGAAGTGCGCTTTCTGGAGCCATTTCGATATGAGAGTCTGAATCAGGCAAAATCTGAATCATAGAAATAAGGCAGCTGGCTTTGAGCAGCTATAGCAATCATAGAAAAGGGTATGAGAAAATGAATGAAATGAAAGAGAAGATTTTATCTGTCATAGAAAAAAACAGCAAGATCAGCATTAAAGATCTTGGTAATTGTACTGGGTGAACCTGAAGAAGAAGTTGCAAAAGCCATTTATGAGATGGAATCAGACAAGACGATTTGCGGTTATCATACAATCATTAACTGGGATAAGACAAATCGTGAAAAAGTTGTAGCATTGATCGAAGTGCGCGTGACACCTCAGAGAGGTCATGGTTTTGACCATATTGCTTGAGCGTATTTACAACTTCCCTGAAGTGGACACTGTCTATCTGATGTCCGGTGCTTATGATTTCTGTGTGATGCTGGAAGGCAAGACTTTGAAAACAGGTGTCTGCATTTGTTTCCGAAAAACTTTCCACACTGGAATCCGTGACAAAGCACAGCAACCCATTTTGTACTGAAGAAATACAAAGACCACGGTACAATCATGGTTTCTGAGACAAATAAGAAAGAAAGGCAGCTGATCACACCATGAGAAACCCATTATCCGATAAAGTCATAGACATTAAACCTTCCGGCATCCGTAAGTTTTTTGATCTTGTCGTGAAATGAATGACCCGAATGTCATTTCTCTTGGTGTGGGTGAACCGGATTTTGATACACCGTGGCATATTCGTGAGGAAGGTATCTATTCTCTGGAGAAAGGCCGCACATTTTATACATCTAATGCCGGATTGAAGGAACTGAAGGAAGAAATCAGCGCTTATCTGGAGCGCAAATGCCGTGTTGAATATGACCCTGCGAACGAAATTATGGTGACAGTGGGCGGTTCAGAAGCCATCGATATTGCCATGCGTGCCATGCTCAATCCCGGTGAAGAGGTCATTATTCCGCAGCCAAGTTATGTTTCTTATCAGCCGTGCGTTGTACTGGCGGATGGTGTGCCTGTGATTATTAATCTTCAGGAAAAAATGAATTTAAAACTGACAGCAGAAGAACTGGAAGCTGCGATTACACCAAAAGACCAAAGATTCTGGTACTGCCTTTCCCGAACAACCGACAGGCTCCATTATGACGGAAGAAGATCTGAAGCCGATTGCAGAGCTCTGTGTCAAACATGATATTTTCGTTTATCAGTGATGAAATTTACAGTGAACTGACTTATGAATATCCGCATACATCCATTGCATCTCTGCCTGGCATGAAGGAGAACGGTTCTTATCAACGGTTTTCCAAGGCCCTATGCCATGACAGGATGGCGTCTCGGTTATGCCTGCGCACCGGTGATTCTGCATCAGATGCTGAAGATCCATCAATTCGCCATTATGTGCGCACCGACAACCAGTCAGTATGCGGCTGTGGAGGCTCTGCGCAACGGTGATGATGATGTGGCCATGATGCGTGAATCCTACAATCAGCGCCGTCGTTTCCTTGTACATACTTTCGGGAAATGGGACTGGACTGCTTTTGAACCATTCGGCGCTTTTTATATTTTCCCAAGCATTAAGAGCCTTGGAATGACTTCGGATGAATTTGCAACCAGGCTTATTAAAGAAGGAGAAAGGTGGTATGTCGTTCCCAGGGTAACAACATTCGGAGACAGCGGCGAAGGGTTCCTGAGAATTTCCTATGCCTATTCTTGAAAAATTGAAGGAAGACGAACCGTATGGGCACGTTTTTAACAGGCTGGACAGGAAAAGAAAATTTATGAGTATGAGTATTGTTTGCTGGAACCGGAGATGCCTGCCAACACAGGCAACATCGGACGAACCTGTGTGGCCACCGGTACCAAACTGCATCTGATTGAAAGCCTCTGGGCTTTGAAATTACGGACAAGATGGTTAAGCGTGCGGGACTGGACTATTGGCCGCATCTGAATTATGAAGTTTATGAGAATTTTGAGGATTTTCTGGAGAAGAATCCGGATTGTGCGGGCAAGCATTTATATGGCCACCACCAAGGCCAGACATATTTACCGGAAGTGGCCTATGAGCCGGACGGTTATCTGATGTTCGGCAAGGAAAGTGCCGGTATCCCGGAAGAAATTCTTGTGAAATACGAAGATTATTGTATGCGTATCCCGCATGGAGTACAACATACGTTCATTGAACCTAAGCAATTCAGTGGCCATTGTGCTGTATGAGGCCCTCAGACAGCATCAGTTTCTGCAGATGGAACTGCAGGACACATCTGCACAGACTGATGGCACAGT
>VOFB01004219.1_pt1 | contig 20587 bp, 39 predicted proteins | sample 5384141 | NCBI WGS metagenome assembly VOFB01 (sample SAMN12384721, study PRJNA508395) | human gut metagenome | isolation source: healthy gut A | host: Homo sapiens | reverse complement strand
ACGACCCTTATTTTGTCGGTCGCGCTAAATGGATTTTCACCGAGCTTTTTAAGCCAAAACAAAAACGATATTCTGCTCTTTAATTCCGCTGGTGTCCTTTTTTGTGCAACAGGATTTGCAACGGTATTTTTAAGCGGACAGGCCTTTTTTGCAAATATTTGTTCATCTATCTGAAGGAGTTTTTGTCGGCGGGAAGCACCTTTTTCCTCATATCGGGGAGCCGAGATTGCGCTGAAAAGAGAACACACCGCCGTCACACCCTTAAAATGACTTCGGCGATAATTGCCCTTTCGATAACCGTAATATCCCTTACGAGGTTTACCGTCTCGGCATCTCCCCCGTGCGGGCGGCGGCGATTGCCTCATAATATTCGCTGCCTATTACGGCTAATGAGGCGGCAGGCGCTTGCTATTCGGATTGACCTTCGGGCTTTCTCTTGCCTTTGTAACCCAAAGTGAAACATATTCCGCGCTGGGTTTTGCCTTCGGCGGTCTCATGTCGGGAATTTTCGGATCGGCTTTCTAAGATTTCCTGCTGTGTTGCCTTTGGTGACGGCAAACGGAATTATATTTCAGTGGATGATTACCGACACCGCTTCCTTACCGTTCTTTACGAGGTTCTTATCGGAAGCGTGCTGTTTTTCGTGACCCCAAAAGCCTGTATTCGGAATTTCTAAAATTTATTAAGCCCTCCGCCGAAATACAAAACAAAAGCGGCGCCGGAAGAATCGGCCGTACGAGGCTGAAGTTTGCGTCGGAAGCTCTTGAAGAGGTGAGCCGAAACCGTAAAACACCGTTGCGGACAAGCTTTCGGCACAACCGCCCGAGCTTTGAACAGGTCTTTGACAAACCGAAAGTGGCTGCTGTAAAGGCTGCGGACTTCGGTGCATTGTTGGGAAGAAAGTCGCGGCAGCACACGGAAAGTTCTCCTTTCGGCGGTAAAACCCTTAAAACAAAAGGAGCCTTATCGACCGATGATTTGTCCGGAAGATTTCCGCACAAAATGCCCGAGGTGCGGCACTCTGCTTGACTGTCTTTCGAAAACTTTTCGGATTTTCTTCCCTTCGGCGCGAGAGAGCGGCGGTTTATGAGGTGCGTTCGGTTATATCCGAACAGTTCGAGGACTTTCAAAAATGCTGTGCGGTCTTTCGAGGAATTCAAAAATTCCGACAGTTATCTGCCGAAAACGGTTGCGCTTATAAGCTTCGGCGTTGTTAAAAGCTCGGCATAAAGGCCGAGGAGATTTGCTGCAGAAAAGATATATACGACCGAATAACGGTGGAAATCAAGGCAGAGCCCCTCAAACGAGCGGCGCATATCCCCTTCGTCGGTTTTAAAGGAAATCGAAAAATCTGCGAAAGGACATTTGAACGTCCCAACATCACCGAGCTTGAAAGTTCAACCTTTATAACGCTCTGCGAAAAGGCGGAATACACCGTCGATTTGGGAATATGCCAAATCAACTGCAACGACAGCTTATTCAGCGGAGACGCAATAAACACCTTTTTCGACGGCAAGGCATTTTTATATGCTGATAAGCGACGGAATGGGCTGCGGCGGCCGAGCTGCGGTTGACGGCGCAATGGCGTCAAATTTGATGAGCAAGCTGCTCAAAGCCGGGTTCGGCATAGACTGCTCGCTTAAAATAGTTAACTCGGCCATGCTGTTCAAATCCACCGACGAATCGCTCGCCACCCTGACATAACGCAGTTCGACCTGTTTTCGGGTCAAGGGCGTTTTTCAAGGCAGGCGCCCCGCAACGGTTATAAGGGAGACTTGGCAAAGCCGTAAATATCGAAAGCGAAACAATTCCGCCGGCATTTTAAAAACGTTGATTTTGCAAAATCGGACTTAAAGCTTTCGTCGGGAGATATCATAATGATGACCGACGGTGCAGCAGACAGCGGATACGATTGGATAGGCGTTGAAGCCGAGGTTTGGGAAGGACGGTTCGGCACAGGATCTTTGCAGAACATCTTGCCGATTATGCCAAACGCCGCTCGACAGAAAGCACGGCGACGACATAACGGTTATGGTCGGTATAATCGAAAAAGACATTATAAAGAAGTCCCTCTTTGGTTTGCAAAGGGGATTTTTATGATTATAAGTCGTTTTCACAAGGTCTTCATAGCTTTCGCCCTTGATTATTACCATGACTCGCCGTCCTTTATCATAACGACGGGAGGTCTCGGCACACGGTTATAGGAAGCCATTGAATAGTTGTATGCGCCTGTGCAGAAAACCGCCAAAATATCGCCCGGTTCGGGAGTCTGAATTTCGCGTCCTCCTGAACAAGGTCGCCGCTTTCGCAGCAGCGTCCTGCAATTGTCGCAATGTAATCCGACGGCTTGTCGATTTTATTCGCCACAGCGATTGAATATTCGGACTGATAAAGAATGTAACGGGGATTGTCGGTCATTCCGCCGTCCACCGAAACATAATTTCTTATGCCGGAATGGTTTTGACCGCTCCCACGGTGTAAAGAGTCGTTCCCGCAGGGCCGACAATCGAACGGCCGGGTTCGATCATGATAAAGGAATGTTCAGACCGAGGCGCTTGCAGGTTTCCTTAACGGTAACCGACACCTGCTCCATAAAGGTTTTATAGCTTGGCGTCATCGTCGATAAGGTAGCGTATACCGAAACCGCCGCCCAAATTCAGCTCCTTGATTTCATAGGAAAGTTCCTTCTTGACCTTTGCCATAAATCCAAGCATAACCTCGGCCGCCGCCTTGAAGGGGTCAATTTCGAAAATCTGAGAGCCGATGTGACAATGAACGCCCTTAAGGGTGACATTTTTCTGCTCGAGGACTTCCTTTATCGCCTCAAAGGCCTCGCCGGTTTCAAGAGCAAATCCGAATTTGCTGTCGATTTGGCCGGTTCGGATAAAATTGTGGGTGTGAGCGTCGATACCGGGCTTTATTCTTATCATGACTCCGGATTTTTGTTAAGCTCGGCCGCCATTTTTCAATGGTCCGAAGCTCGGTCAGATTGTCGACAACGATCCGTCCCACGCCGCTTTCCAAAGCAAGCTTGATTTCTTCCTCGGTTTTTATTGTTTCCGTGGAAAACGATTTTTTCGGGAGAAAATCCACCGAAAGCGCGGTGTAAAGCTCGCCGCCCGAAACCACGTCGATACCGAGGCCCTCGTCTTTGATTATACGGCACATTTCCTTGCAGTTGAAGGCCTTGCTCGCATATACCGCAAGACCTTTGCCGCCGTAATTATCGTCAATTGACTGTTGAAATGTGCGGCAATGCCCTCTTATGGTGCGCTCATCCATAACGTAAAGAGGCGTACCGTACTTATTCGCGAGATCGACGGCGTCGACTCCCCCCGATTGTCAGGTGTCCCTTGTCGTTGGAACCGAGACAGCTTGTAACAAACATTTTAAATCCTCCCTTTATGTCCGCAAAAAGCGGAAAATCAAGCGTCGGCGCCGCAATCGGCGACACATTCGCTTATAACCCTCTTTGATCTCATCCGCACCCTGTCCGTTCTTTGAAGAAAACGGAATCATGGTCAGATTTTCATATTCGGAAAACTGTTTTTCGAAATCCGCAAGTCTCGCGGCCGTTTCGGTTTTGTTAAGCTTGTCCGACTGTGTCAGCACAAGCACAAAGGGAAAACCGTAGTCGCAAAAGAAAGCTTATCATGTTCATGTCGTCCTGCGAGGCCGGGTGGCGCATATCTATAAGCTGAACCACCAAAGCCACGTTTCTCTCCTCTGAAAAATAGCCCTCGCAAAGCTCGAAAAACGGGCGGTCTCGGCCTTGGAACGCTTGGCGTATCCGTATCCCGGAAGGTCCACAAGGCGGCCGTCGTCAATTTTAAAAAGTTTATCGTTATCGTCTTTCCGGGAGTGGCCGAAACCCTTGCAAGCGCCTTTCTGTTAAGAATTTTATTAAGCAAAGACGACTTTCCATTTGACCTTCCTGAAAAAACAACCTCGGGAAAGGTCGATTCGGAAGCTGCCTTGCCAGTCCCGCAGACATTTCAAAAACGGCGTTGTTAAAATTCATCATTTTTCCTCCTCACGCAAATTGGCGGCTCGCTCGTCGCTCTTTTCGTTTCCGCGAAAAATGTTTTCTTTTTCGGTTTCGGTCTTTTATATATCCGTCGTCGGCAAAGGCTATGGGCAAAGCCTCTTCAATGCGTTCGACGGCGACAAAGTCAAGACTTTCTCTCACCTTCGGGTCGATTTCGTCAAGATCGGGAAGGTTTTCCTTGGGAATTATAACGGTCTTCATGCCGTATTTATACGCTGCCATGGTCTTTTCTCTTAAGACCTCCGATGGCATGACCCGTCCCGTCGAAATTTCCCCGTCATGGCGACATTACCCTTAACAGGAGTGTCGGAAAGCGCCGAAAGCAGCGCGATCGTCATGGTTATTCCGCCGAGGGGCCGTCCTTCGAACGGCGCCCTGAGGAGCATGAATATGTATATCCGACTCCTTGTAAAACTTTTCGGGAATGTTGAAAATCTCGCTTTTGGAGCGTATAAAGCTGACCGCAGCGGTGGCCGATTCCTTCATAACATTGCCCAGAGAGCCTGTCAGAATTACCTTTCCGCCGCCCTTGAGCACGGCCGCCCCGATTTGAAGCATTTCTCCGCCCACAGATGTCCAAGCAAGACCGTTCACGACGCCGACCTGATTTTTCGCGGCGTAATTTTCCGGCTTATATTTATAGTTTCCGAGAAAATCCTTTATGTTCGACGCTTTTATCGAAACGCTTTGAACTCCGTCACCCACGATTTTGCCGCCGCTTTTCGGCAGAGAGAAGCAATATTTCTCTCGAGATTTCTGACCCCGCCTCGCGGGTATAGTTGTCGATAAGGCAATATATCGCGTCATTTGAAATTTTGCAGGTCTTAGATGTCAGACCGTGTCGGGCAAGCTGTTTTTAAGCAGGTGCTTTTTGGCGATGTTGAATTTTCCTCTCTCGTATATCCCGCAAGGCTTATTACCTCCATGCGGTCGAGAAGCGGCGCCGGAATGGTATCGGTGGAGTTTGCGGTGACGATAAAGAAAACGTCCGAAAAGATCGAAGGGAATTTCAATAAAATGATCGTGAAATTCCACGTTTTTTGCTCAGGGTCCAGCGCCTCAAGAAGGGCTGCGGAGGGGTCTCCCCTGAAATCGGAACCGAGCTTGTCGATCTCGTCCATAAGAATAAGCGGGTTTTGGCTTTTTGCCTGTTTAACGGCCTCGATAATGCGGCCTGGCATCGAGCCGATATAGGTCTTTCTGTGTCCTCTGATGTCGGACTCGTCCTTCACTCCGCCGAGAGAAATCCGTGCATAATTCCGTCCCATGCAGGAGGCAATCGAGCGGGCAATTGACGTTTTTCCGACGCCGGGAGGACCCACAAGGCAAATAATCTGTCCCTTTATATCCGGGGCAAGAGCCCTTGCGGCAAGCACCTCAATTATGCGCTCCTTGACTTTTTCAAGGCCGAAATGGTCCCTGTCAAGCTGTTTTTTGGCGGCGTTTATGTCGTGCTTTTCCTTGGTTTTATTCCGAAAGGAAGCTCAAGGCAGGTGTCGAGATAGCCGCGCACAACGGTCGCCTCATGGGAGCCCGAAGGCATTTTAAGCAGGCGGTTGACCTCTTTGAAAAGCCGTTCCTTAACCGAGTCGGGAGCCTTAAGGGCGGCAATTTTTGCGGTATTCCTCGGCCTCCTCCTCGATTTTCATCCTCGCCGAGCTCCTCGGAAATAACCTTCATCTGTTCTCTCAAAAAGTAGTCGCGCTGGTTTTCGTCCATGCTTTCATGGACCTTGCGCTCAATTTCATGTTCAAGCTTTAAAAGCTCGGTTTCGGCCTTGAGCTGAGCAATGACGTATTCGAGACGCTTTAAGGGGTTGGTTTCCTCAAGCACCTTTGCTTTGTTTCGTATGTAAAGGGCACATTTGCGGCTATATACTGAAATAGCCCAAAAATCCTCGTTTGAGGCAACATGAAGAATAACATCGGGGAAATTTTTCTGTTTTCGGCGGCATAGTTTTCAAAATCGTCCTTAAGGGTTCTGAGCAGGGCGGATTTGAGCATGGCGCTTCCCGCCGATTTTGTCGTTCAGAATATCTGTTTCCACAAGATAAATAGGGTCGGAAGAAACCACATTGGTTCTCTTTGCCTTAAAAGACCCTCGGCGACCACGCGAAGTCCGTCGCCCGCAGACGGATTATCTGCTTTATGCGTGTAACGCAGCCCACCTCGTATATTCCTTCGGGCGATGGGTCCTCGTCCTCAAGCTCCTTTTGAGCCGCAAGAAACACAAGCCGGTCTCTCGACATCGCCTCGTTTATGGCGGCAAGAGATTTGGGTCTTCCCCTACGTCGAAATGAAGCTGTACCGAAGGAAAATGACCAAACCGCGCAGGGCGATCATGGGCATTTCGAATATAATTTATCGGACATTATATATCCTCCGTAAGTAAAAGTTTTATAATTTCAAAATCGGCAACTGTCACAAAGGCAATTGCCGATAAATTCAGGCGTTATCGCCTTGATTTTCATTTGTCCCCGACGAAAGCTCAACCGGCTTGCGGTCGGGATTTCTGAAGATAAGCGCCTTTGCCTTTCCCTCGACAAAATCACGGGTGACCGTCACCTTTTCGACATAAGGGTCGGAAGGCACCTCAAACATAAGCGAACCGAGCAATCCTCCATAATGGAACGAAGTCCTCTGGCCCCGGTTTTGCGCTGAGAGGTCTTTTTCGGCAATGGCGACAAGAGCGTCGGGCTCGAATTCAAGCTTCACCCGTCCATCTCAAAAGACGCTTATACTGTCTCACGACAGAGTTTTTGGGCTCGGTCATTACCTTTACCAAATCATCCTTTGCCGAGTCCCTTTAAGCGATGTGACAACGGGGCAGACGTCCCACGAGCTCGGGAATAAGTCCGAAACGGACAAGATCCTGATGAGTAACATGGGTGAGCTGAGCCTCTTCCGAAGAGTTTTCCTCGGTTTTTATCTCGTTTTCAAAGCCCAGCGAACCGCCGCCGCGGCGCTTGGCAATAACCTTATCAAGGCCGTCAAAAAGCACCGGGCGCATATAAAGAGAATGTTGGTGGTGTCAATTTGGATAAATTCCTGCTGAGGGTGCTTTTCTGCCGCCCCCGAGGAACGTTTGAAACGGTACCTTCAAGAATTTTAAGCAGAGCCTGTTGCACTCCTTCGCCGCTGACATCGCGGGTTATGGACGGATTTTCCGACTTTCTTGCGATTTTGTCAATTTCGTCCACATAAATAATTCCGTGCTCTGCGGCTTTGACGTCAAAATCCGCAGCCTGAATAAGGCGCAGCAGAATATTTTTCCACATCCTCGCCCACATAACCGGCCTCGGTCAGTGTGGTGGCGTCGGTGATGGCGAAGGGAACATCGAGAATTTTTGGCAAGAGTCTGAGCAAGAAGGGTTTTTCCCACACCGGTGGGTCCCAGCAAAAGAATGTTGCTTTTCTGAAGCTCAACATCGTTTTTCGCTTTCAAACATGGTGCGCTTATAATGGTTATAAACCGCAACCGAAAGAGAACGCTTGGCCTCATCCTGGCCGATAACGTATTCGTCGAGCTTTTTGCTTTATCTCGGCGGGCTTTTAAAAGCTTGAGCTTATGCTCGTCACCGACACATGCGCCTTTTTTCTGACGAACCGCAGGTCCTGCCTGCTCCTCAACAGTATGATTGCAAAGCCGGACGCATTCGTCGCAGATGTATGTCCCGCCGCGGCCGAACATAATCTTAACCATGTCCTGACTTTTTCCGCAAAAGGAGCAGCGGACATTTTTTCCTTTGGTATCATTAGGCATATTCAGGTGTTCTCCGTTTTATCTTTTAGTAATGACCTTGTCGACAAGACCGTATTCCATGGCCTCGGTTGCGGTCATGAAATTGTCGCGCTCGGTATCCTTCTCGATTATTTCAAGAGGCTTGCGGTGTTTTCCGAAAGAATTCGGTTAAGGTTTTCTCTCGTGCGTTTAATGGTCGGCGGCAATGAGAATTTTCGGTCGCCTGCCCCTTGGCTCCGCCGAGGCTGATGAATCATGATCTCGGAATTCGAAGCGCAAATCTCTTGCCCTTTGACCGGACGAAAGAAGGAAAGCGCCCATGCTTGCAGCCATACCCATACATATGGTCGAAACGTCGGATTTGATGTACTGCATGGTGTCGTATATGGCGAGACCGGCCGTAACCGAGCCGCCGGGAGAATTGATGTAGAGGTTTATGTCCTTTTCGGCATCTTTTCCCTCAAGATATAAAAGCTGGGCAATAACAAGGCTGGCGGTCGCGTCGTTAACCTCGTCGGACAAAACGATTATACGGTCGTCAAGCAAGCGGGAAAAAATATCATAAGAACGTTCTCCCTTGCTTGTCTGTTCGACAACATAAGGTACCAAGCTCATTTAAATCACCTCGTAGTTAGTGTTGGATTATTTTGGTTAATTATTCGGCTTTTTCCTCTTTTTTGGCTGCGGTTTTCTTTGCGGCGGGCTTTTTGGCAGCAGGCTTTTTGGCTGCAGGCTTCTTCTCTCCGTCCTCGGTCTTCTTTGCAGCGGTCTTTTTTCGCAGTTGTCTTTTTGCTGCGGGTTTCTTTTCCTCCGTCTTTTTCACCGTCGTCGGCTTTTTCTTTGCGGCGGCCTTCTTGGCAGGAGCTTTTTTGGCTTTTTTCTTCCTTCTTCTCCACATTTTCGATAACTGCGGAGGACTTAATGACATCAATAGCCTTGTTGGCGGTTATGTCGGACTCAAGACCCTTCTGAGGAATGGCGGCCTTAACCTGAGCAACGTCGATCTTATACATATCGGCAATCTTCTTGTATTCCTCTTCAAGCTCCTCTTCCGAAGCGGTGAGATTTTCAGCCTTGGCAACAGCCTCGAGAGCAAGGCGGGTCTTAACCTGTTTTCGGCCGACTCACGGAAGGTCTTTCTGAAGCCCTCCTCGTCCATACCGGTATACTGCATATACATTTTAATGTCCATGCCCTGATACTGGAGACGGCGGCTGAAATCCTCGACATTTTCGTCGATGCGATTTTCGATCATGCAGTCAGGGAACCTCGACGGTCATGCCTTCGACAACCTGCTCAAGAAGTTTGTTCTCGACCATAGAGTCCTCACGGCTGTTCTTGGCATCGAGAATTTTGCTTTCAATGTCCTTTTTTTAGCTCGTCGAGGGTGTCAAACTCGCTGACGTCCTTTGCAAACTCATCGTCAACCTCAGGATATTCCTTGACCTTGATTTCGTGAAGCAACCTTGAAAACGGCTTCCTTGCCGGCAAGCTCCTCAGCGTGATACTCCTCCGGGAAGGTAACGTTTACGTCAAATTCATCGTCGACCTTGTGTCCGACGATCTGATCCTCAAAACCGGGAATAAAGGTGCCCGAACCGAGGGTCAACTCATAATTTTCGCCCTTTCCGCCTTCAAAGCCTTTCCGCCCTCGAAGCCTTCAAAATCAATAACGGTGATGTCTCCGTCCTTGGCCTCTCTGTCGGTAACGGTCACGATGCGGGCATTTTTCTCCTTGAGGGCGTCGATTTCACGCTCGATCTCGTCGGCAGTAACCGAAACGACCTCGCGCTCAACCTTAAGACCCTTATAATCACCGAGCTTAACCTCGGGCTTTACGGTAACCTTGATTTTAAAATCGGCACCGTTTTCATCAAGCGAAACCAGTTCGAAATCCACCTTCTGGTCGGCAAGCTCAAGACCCGACTCGTCAATGGCGTCGTCCACGGCCTTGGGATAAAGAGCTTCAAGAGCGTCCTGATAGAACATATCGGCTCCGAACATTTTAAGCACCATGGCCTTGGGGGCATGACCCTTTCTGAAAACCGGGGGACGGTTATTTTTGCAAGGCCTCTTTTGGTAGCCTTGTCGACAGCGTCGGTATATTCCTGACCGTCGATAACAATCTCCAGCTCATAGCGATTGGTCTCCACATTGTTTGTTGATTTGAGTTTCATTTTTATTTCCTCCGTCTGATGGATTTCTTTCATCAAGATAATATAACACATCTTTGAAAGAATTTCCATAGTGTTTTTTAATTTCTTCAGAAAAAACAATTAAATTTTTATGAACGGGACTCTTTTTAGCCTTTTTAACCAAAACAGGGGTAAAATCGTTGGAATCGGCCGCCACAAGTCTGTAGGAAATTCCGTCATCCGAAGAGCGGAACGCCCGATGAGCGCCAGACCCGTGAATGTGGCCGTAAAAGCACCGTTTAACATTATATTTTTTCAAAACATCTATTATTACATCGCATCTTTTGTCGGCAAAAATCGGTGGATAGTGAAGAAAGACGACGGTTCAAGACCGCTGTCGACAGCGCAAAGCAGCGACCGCTCAAGCCTTCCCGCCTCTCTGAGCAGAATTTTTTTCGTCTCCGCTCCCCTCTTCAAAAAACCATCCCCGCGTTCCGCAAAGGGAAATTCCGCATCTTTCAAAAGAGTTGTTGTGAAGAATTTTTTACGGTCGAAAGACTGTGCTCCTCAAGAAAGCGGCCGATTTTACTGGCGGTGTCCCACCAAAGGTCGTGATTTCCCTTAACAATCAGCTTTTCACGGGAAGAGAATCGATAAAAGAAAAATCCGCAAAAAAGGTCCTTTATCTTCATGGCCCACGAAACATCGCCCGCAATAACGACGGTATCCTCCGGTTCCACGACGGCTCTCAATTTTTTCAAGACGGGAAACATAATTTTCCCACCCCAAAAAACCTCCATGCTTTTGTCGGGCTCGCCCAAAGCCAAATGGGTGTCTGCGATTGTAAAAACTGACATTTTAGGATTTTCCTGTTTTCTGAAAAATTTTATGATAAATCGGTTAAAAAGGCTAACAATAAATTTGCGAAGGCTTCTTCGCAAAAACAGAAAAGTGGTCAAACCATGAGCGACAAGACAAACAGCTGTGACAAAAAGATTTGCTGCAACGTACAAAACTGTGTTTATCACAGCGGAGAAACAACCTGTACCGCCGCAACGGTAGATGTGGGTCCTCACGCTGCCTGCTGCTGTCAGGACACCTCCTGCGCAACCTTTAAAGCAAGGGACTAAATCGGGTTAATTTATCCCGAGCATCCCGAGAACGACCTTTTCCATTTCGGTCTTTTCACAGCAATCGGTAAAGCGGGGTTTCCTGTCCTTAAGAGACGCAAGAGGCGAGGAACCTCGCTTCCCGTTTTTTCCGAAAGCTTTTCAATAAGGGTGAATTCGTCGTCGTCCGAAACCTCGCCCGTAACCGCCTCGTAAACTCCTCTCGAGAACTTAAAAGGGGCTCGCGGTGGAGGCAATAACGGTCAGTGTGTCGTCTCCCGTTTCCTTTACATACTGCTCATAGACATTTATGGCGACGGCCGTGTGCGGATCGGCAAGATAATCGTCATTTTCAAAGCACTCGTGAATGGTGTCCTTTGTCATGCCGTCGTCGGCGCAGCCCGCATAGAACAAGTCCTCAATCTGCTCCTTGATTTTGCCGTCAACCGTATATTTTCCGTCCTTTGAAAGGCCTTCCATAAAAGCTCTCTCACCTTTTCGTCGTCCTCTCCCGAAAGGTGGAAAAGCAGACGCTCAAGGTTGCTGGAAATAAGAATATCCATAGAGGGCGAAAGAGTGGTATAAAACTTTGCGGTTGCGGTCATATTCACCGGTTTTGATAAAGTCGGTGAGTATGTTGTTTTTATTGGAAGCACAGATAAGCTTCTTTATCGGCACACCATATTCTTGGCATAATATGCGGCAAGTATGTTTCCGAAATTTCCGTGGGAACCACAACGTTAAATTCGTCATCCTTTGCAAGATCGCCGTTGTGAAGAAGGGTGGCATAGGAATATACATAGTATACTATCTGCGGAACAAGACGACCCCAGTTGATGGAATTTGCGCTCGAGAATGACATATTGTGTTCTTTGAGCTTTTCGGCAATTTTACGGTCGGTGAAAATAGCCTTGACGCCGCTTTGAGCATCGTCGAAATTCCCTTTATGGCGCAGACACCGACATTTTCGCCCTGCTGAGTTATCATCTGGAGTTTCTGCATGGGGCTGACCCCGTCCTCGGGATAGAATGTGAGAATTTTCACGCCCGGCACATCGGCAAAGCCCTCGAGAGCCGCCTTTCCGGTGTCTCCCGACGTCGCCACGAGTATAACCTTAGTCTCGCCCTTTGCGGTTTTTCCGATGCCTTTGTAAGCAGGAAGGGCAAAATTTGCAGCGCAAGATCCTTGAAAGCACAGGTCGGACCGTGCCAAAGCTCAAAAGCATAAAGACATTCTGTCTCCAGTTCGGCAAGAGGAGCAGGCTCGTCATAATCGAAAGTTCCGCTGTAAGCTCCCTCGGCGCACTCGTAAGCTCGTCCTCGGTGTAATCGGTGAGATATTTTTTTCAGCACATAAACGGCCGCGTCGATATAATCCATTTCTCCCAAAGCTGCAAAATCCTCAGCCGAAAGAACGGGTATGCTTTCCGGCACAAAAAAGACCGCCGTCTTCCGAAATACCGCGGGCGATAGCCTCTGCCGATTTGGCGCTCAGAGCGCTGTTCCTCGTGCTTTTGTAGTTCATAAAAATTCCTCCGTTGCTCAAAATAGAAAATGGGGTGTCTTCCCCGTCGAATGCCGCTTTGATATGAGTTACCTCGGCGTTTAAGTGGGTCTTTCCGGGAGGTAAAATCACCTCGAGCACGTCAAAGCGCATTTGATTTTTATTTTATATCTTTTCATAAACAAAAGGGCCGTTGCAATAAGCTTTTTGCCGTTTTGAATAGGTGACATACTCGGACGGTCGGCCGTGGCGGCAATCCTTTCTGGTTTTAACCTCGCAAAAAAAGCAATGACATTGCCCTTTGAAGCCACCAAGTCGATTTCGCCGGTTTTGCGCGGAAATTCGCGCATACAATGCTAAACCGTTGTCCCGCAGGTATCTTGCGGCGGCGATTTCTCCCATTTGTCCGATCTGACGCGCCGTGTAAATCATTATTTCAGCACCTTTTTAAGAAAGGTCAGACGATGAATGGGACATGGACCGTATTTATTCACAAGCTCTCGGTGGAGAGCGGTGGGATAGCCTTGTGCTTTGCAAACATATATTCTGGATAAATTTCATCGGCCTTTTTCATGACCCTGTCTCGGCTTACCTTTGCAAGTATCGACGCGGCTGCAATGGACGCCGAAATGCCGTCTCCCTTGACAATTGTTTCGCAGGGCACCGAAAGACCTTTCGGCACTCTGTTCCCCGTCCACGAGAGCAAATCCGCGGGAATTTTTCAGCCCGTTTACAGCCCTTGTCATTGCGAGAAAGGTGGCGTTCAAAATGTTTATTTCGTCAATTTCGGCATGGTCGGCATAAGCGACCGAATAGGCCGAAGCATTGCTGATTATTACGTCGAAAAGAGACTCTCTTTTCTTTTCCGAAAGCTTTTTGGAATCGTTAAGCCCCTCGATTTCAAGACCGACGGGCAATATGACTGCGGCGGCAAACACCGGTCCCGCAAGTGGGCCTCTCCCCGCCTCGTCGATTCCGCAGATGCTTTTAAAGCCCTGTTCCAAGGCCTTTTTTTCATATTCGTCTCCGACCATCAGACATCCTCCGGGAATTCAAGGGTGATGCGTCCGAGCTTTCCTCCGCGGAATTCGTCGAGCACCATTACGGAAGCTCTTTCGGTGTCGATTTCTCCGCCGGAAATGAGCATTCCGCGTTTTCTGCCCACCGCCTCGAGAATTTCATATCCCTGCATATCGGGGCAAAGCGTTATCTTATAGCGCTGCTCAAGGTTTGCCGCATGGTGCCTGTTCATAAGCTCAAGCAGGCGCACCGCAAGCAGCTCGGTATCGGTAACAACGTCCTTGACGGCGCCGGTAAAAGCGAGACGCTCTCCCACCGCCTTGTCGTCAAATTTCGGCCAAAAGTACGCCTGCGGTATCCATAAGCTCTATTCCCTTGCCGATGGAAACCATTGATTTCCCTTGTAACGCCGGGGCGGTCGGCAACTTTGGCCTTGTTGTTCTTTGCCATGCGGTTAATGAAGGAGGATTTTCCCACATTGGGAATTCCCACAACCATAAGACGGAGCGTTCTTCCCGTCATGCCCTTATCCTTGAATTTCTGCAGCCGATCCCCCATAACGGCATTTACCTTATCGGTAAATCCGCCGAGACCCTTTCCCGTTTTACAGTCGACGGGCAGCGCCTCGGTTCCGCGCTCCTTAAAAAATTCAATCCATTTTTATTTGCTTCCGCATCGGCAATATCGGCCTTGTTCATGAGCACAATGCGCGGCTTATCTTTGACTATTTCATCAAGGTCGGGATTTCGGCTTGAAATCGGAATTCTCGCGTCGATAATCTCGGCGACGCCGTCTATAAGCGGCAAACTCTCGGCCATGAGACGGCGGGTTTTGGCCATATGGCCGGAAACCACTGAATGGAAACGGGTTCGCTCATGATATTACACCCGCCTCGTTCGTCGGGAAAAGGCGGAAACAGCCTTTCCGAGAATATATCTTGTGTCAATGGCGCCAACCTCGGCGGTTCGGCTGTCCTTGGAAACCGAGCGGTGATCCCCATGACAAAAACATGGCCTTCGGGAACTGTGTAGGGTTTTCCATGGGTATACGGCCCGAATGGTCTTATCCTTTATGTAGGGCTCGTCAAGCAGCTGTTCGTCAACATAAACGTCGCCCGTATCAAAATCAAAACGAATGGTCTGACCCTCGGTGGCGATGACCCTTTTGATTATTGGCTCGGCCACCTGCCCGTCACCTTCTATAAGGTCGGAACGGAAATGACCACAATATCCCCCGCTTTCGGCTTGTAAAAAGATTGTATATAATGACCTTGTCGCCCGATTGAGGGTGTCCTGCATGGAAGTGCCCTTTGACCCCCCACCATACGGAAAACAAATGTAAAAAGCAAAACCACACACAGCACCGATATTGCCACCGAGTCGATCCACTCGACAAGCTCACGTCCCTGTTTCTTTTTCTTAACTTCCGTCTTTTCCGCCATAAAAAAGACCGTCCTTTTCATAAAAGTGGTCGGCGGGAAGGCCGCAAAACGAAGAAAACCTGCGAAATGCATAACGGCATCATCGCAGGTTTTTTGACAAAGCAATCATCTCCGCATAAAGCCGCAGAGACAAAACAGCGCCCTTCAAAAAGACGCAAAGAAGGCAAGCTTATCTTACCTGCTCTTTAACCTTTGCCGCCTTACCGACGCGATCACGCAGATAGTAGAGCTTGCTGCGGCGAACACGGCCGTTGCGGACGGTCTCGACCTTGGCAACATTGGGGAATGAACCGAAAAACACGCTCCCACACCTACGCCGTAGGAAACACGGCGGAGGGTGAAGGTCTCGGCAATTCGGAGCCGTTCTTTGCAATGACGGTTCCCTCGAAAATCTGAATTCTCTCTGTCTCCCTTTTGATGTTGACGTGAACCTTAACGGTGTTTCCGACAACAACCTCGGGGGCCTCGGTCTTAAGCTGTCCCTCTGTCAGTTTTTTAAGTGCGTCCATTTATAAATTCCTCCTGTTATTTCCGAGCGTTCTTACCGTTCCCGAAGAATGGCATTGGACCGTTCTTTTTAATGTTTGCACACTAAATCTCGCCGCAGGACTTATCGGCGGAAAAATGAATGCTTTGTTATTTTATCACAGCGCACCTTTTTTTTTCAAGTGGTTTTTTTACCTTTTTAAATTTTTTTAGTTTGACACGGAGGTCTTTCCCGTATATAATGGTGAAAAAGGAGGGGTGAAATTATGAAGATAAGTGAAAAGCTTAAGCTATACCGCGTTAAAAAACAATTTCACTCAGACTCAGATTGCCGCAGCTCTCGGAATCGACCGTTCGACATATTCTTATTACGAGCTCGGGAAAACCGTTCCGAGCGTGGGTATGCTTTCCAAAATCGCAAAAATTTTCAATACCGATGTTTTTTGACCTTCTCGAGGGAGAGCAAACGGTCGAACACATGAACACAAGCGGCTCCTCCTATTCCGCCGCGGGCGAAAAGAATTTCAGCTCGGCCACCCTTTCGGGAGCCGAAAAGGAGCTTGTCATTTTGTTCAGACAGCTTGACGAAAGCAGCAAAACGAGCTTATAAAAAGGGCCGAAACGCTCAAGGAAAAGCAGTATGAAAACATGGAATAAAGGGATAAAAATGGGATATAAAATCGAACCCGCACAGCTTTCGGACGTCTTTGTATTTCCGGAAAGCGGTGGTTGAAAAACATTTAAAACTCGCCGGAGCATCTCAACTCAAGGTTTTGCTCTGGCTTTTTTGCCGAAACGGCAGCTGCGACGATTTGACCGAAATATCAAAAGACACGGGGCTCTCCCCGCCGACGTGCGCGACGCAATGCAGTATTGGATAGTAAATAAAATCGTTTGCGACACCGAAAAAGCGGCGGACGAAACCAAAACCGAAGACACCGAGGTTCCCTCGACCGTCAAAGGAAAAGGCCGTGAAAAAGCCGATTCGCACCGAAAGCAAAAAATTTCCCGCTATGAAATCGCCAAAGAGCCGACGAATCGGCCGAAATCGCCTTTCTTTTGAAGGAGGCGCAGTCAAAGCTTTCAAGGACCCTTTCCTCCGCTGAAATGACCACCCTCGTTTGGCTGCACGACACCCAGGGGGCCTGCGAAATAATAATAATGATAATCGAATATGCCTGCGCCGTGGGAAAAGGAAACATAAGATACATAGAGTCCACCGCGCTATCTTGGATAAACGAGGGTATCGACACCGTTTCGGCGGCCGAAAAGCATATTGTCGAGCTCGAAAGGAGCCGCCAGGAATGGAGAAAAAATCGCCTCGGCCTTCGGAATCGACCGTCCTGTTCCTTCAAAGAACGAGCAGACCTATGCCACCAGATGGCTTCGTGAATGGAAATTCAGCATGAAAATGATAAAGCTTGCTTACGACGCAAGCGTCGACCATACCGGAAAAATGAGTCTTGCATACATGAACAAGGTGCTCGGCTCGTGGAATCAAAAAGGGCATAAAACGGCGGAGGACATTTCGAGAAATCATCTTCGGAAAAAGGTAAAAGTCGGCCGAGCCCGCAAAGTCCTATGATATGGACGACATCAAAAACTTCTTACAACCTAAGGAGACAATTTATGAACCGATCCGAAAACATAAACGACGCGGCAAAAACGAGCTTCGCCGCCGAAGGCAAAAAGCGGAGCAAATCGCTGCCGGCCGCAGAGCCGAGCTTTGCAAAAAAAATCGGAGAAATTCGCACGGCTCGAGCAGAAATACAATGAGCTGTCAAAGGCTTTGGTAAAGGCCGCCATTTCGGGAAATGCGGCCGAGCGGACAGCTCTTTCGGGCGAGCTGTCGCACACCGCAAAGGAGGAGGAAAAATCCTTGAGGCCTCGGGAATCGACACCGATTTTCTAAAGCCGCAATATCGGTGCAAAAAATGCGGAGATCAGGGAGTGCTTTCAAACGGGCAGGCCTGCGACTGCCTAAAAAAGCTCAAGTCGGATTTGCGATATGCCGGCTTTTGCAAAGAGCTTCCTCTTGACGGGTTTTCCCTTGACACCTTTTCTCTCGACTACTATTCGGGAGAGGAAAGGACAAAAATGGGCGATATTTTGCTTGCCTGCAGGGATTTTTTCGAAGAAATTTCCAAACTCGGGAAACTTGATTTTCAGCGGAAGAACGGGGCTCGGAAAAACACATTTGTCTCTCTCGATTGTGAGGGAGGTTGCCGAAAAGGGGTATTCGGCCATGTATAATTCGGCTCAGAATTTTTTCAATCTCATTGAAAACGACAGCTTCGGCAACGGAAATCTCGGCATCAGAGAGGAACTTATTTCCTGTGATTTATGCGTGCTTGACGATCTCGGCGCCGAATTTTCCACCGAATTTACAAGATCGGCTCTTTATAACATTATAAACAGCAGAATAATCGCCAAAAGACCCACGATTATAAGCACAAACCTTGACGCGGAAAAGCTCGAGCAAAAATACGGCGAACGGATTTTTTTCGCGGGTAATCGGCTGTTTCGATTGGAAGAATTTTTGCGGAAAAGATATAAGAATACAGAAAAAAATTCGAAAACAGAAAGGACTAAACCCATGCAGGTAAAACAAGATTTCAAAGAATTTTGAGCTTTATGCTTTGCGCCGCCGTGATTTTTTGCGGCCGTCCCCTTTGCCTTTTCGGTAAATTCAAACGCCGACGCGGTGGCATACAGCCAGTATGACAGCCGTTGGGGAAGCTGGGTATACGGCGAAGGTACAATTGCGGGAACGGGCTGCGGCATACTCTCCACCGTCAATGCCTTCAACTATCTCAACGAAATAGCGGACGTGGGCGCCGCAATTGACGAAATTGCCACATGGGCGCACGACATCAACGGATATAACGGAACATGGGACCCTTCGGGCGGTTCAGACCGAACCGTCATTTATCCGCGGCTTGAGGCAAAATTCGGCGCAAAATACAACATAACCGTCCCCGCCTCGAACGTCTGGGCCGACATCTATTCCACCGGGCTTCGCAATCATCTCCGCGAATACGGAAACGTCGCCATAGCCCACGTCGCCTACGGTCATTTTATTGTCCTTGCCGAATATGACCAAACAACAAACAAATTTTTGGTGCTCGACTCGGCTCCGACTGTCAGCGGAAACACGGAAACGGCGTTGCGTGGCTTGCTCCCGAGCAGCTTAACACTTCGGGTAACCGCCGAATGAACGTGGATTGGTACTGTCTCATTTCTTCGACGAAATCGGTTGAACCGACCGAAAAGGACGGCGAGCTGTATCTTACCGAGGGAAATTCCGTCATGGGAACATGGGGTGAATTTTCCACCGAAACCGCTCTTAAAACCCTCGACGGCAAAAGCGGCATAAGCCTTTCAAATCCCGAGCATTGCACTGGAAACAGCGCAAATGTCGGCTCTATGGCCATTCTCAAATACTCAATAACATTCTTGCAAACACCGAAAAATATAACGCTCTTTCGGCCGAGGTCTGGTGCTCTGAGGATTATTCCTCCCTTTCCGACCGGACCGATGACATTTTCAAATAAATCTTGTGACCGAATCAAAGGGACAGGACGGATATAACATTAACATCCCGGCAAGCAGTCTGAAAAAAGGCTGGAACACGCTGACCTTTGACAAAAGCGGCATTTCCGCCGCCGTCGAAAGTTCCGACTGGACGGCAATCCGACGCATGAGATTTATGGTTCAACAATTCCTCCGGCTCTCCGTGGAATTCGCCGTCAGGGCTGTCAAGCTTTTTCAAAGCTCCCGTTCTTGCGAAGGAGGAAGAAGAGTCGCTGCTGATTTCAAGCTGCAACGACCTTGCGGGCATTTCGGCGGACGGATGTGACATTTCGCTTTCAAAATGCGGCGAAAAAAAGGCAGCTTCGGCGATTATACGATAAATTGGAGCAACCGCTCCTCCGACAAAACGAGCAAATACTGTCTCTTGATTTGGACGAAAGCTTTAACGCCCGACGATTCAATAAATTCACCTTTGTCATTAAAAGCTCGGCAAATCTCAACACCGTCGGACACAAGACCGACACCGTCGACATCATTCTGACCGAAAAGGGCAAGGAAACGGGCTATCGCTATACCGTCAAGGGTTATTATTTTAACGGAAGCTTTCAGACGCTGAATTTCGACCTTGCGAGTTTCGCCCAAAAGGACAACTCGGTCGACCTATCGAAAATAGATTCGATAAAAGCTTGTATACACCAACAAAACAGGCGGAGAAAACGTTGACTTTCCATAAAAAAGCTTGCGCTTACCGACAAAAAGGCCGCCGTTTACGGTGACGCCGACGGAGACGGACAGGTAACCGTCACCGACGCCCTGCTCGTACTTCAAAAAGTGTGAAAAAAATCGAGTTTTCGCAAGATGCAGAAGCCCTTTGCGATGTTAACGGCGACGGAGAAATCACCGTTACCGACTCGCTGCTCATATTGCAAAAAAGCCGTTAAAAAAATCGATAAATTCGATGTGGAATAATGAATTAAAATATCTCTCTTAAAAAGGGAGATATTTTTTCGTTTTCAAGAAAACTATTGAAAAAATGCGGTGTTTGGGTTATGCTTAAAGCAGTAATTTATAGGAGTGTGCATTTATGAAACTCAGACCGCCTGCATTTCCGCTTATTACGGTTGACCCCTATTTTTCGGTATGGTCACACAGCGATGAGCTTTACGCATCCGACACAGTTCATTGGACCGACGATCCCAACCCCATAAGAGGTACCGTCACGGTTGACGGAGAAACCTTCCGCTTTATGGGACAGTCGGCAGACGCCGAAATCAAACAAATTTTCAGCGATCTTTCTGCTCTTGTGACCGACTATGTTTTTCGAAAACGAAAGATTGTGCTTCACCTGAGCTTCTATTCACCCTTTTCCCCGACGACCTTTACCGCCTTTCCGTCCGATTTCTTATCTTAAAATAAACTATGAATCAAACGACGGTAAAAGAGCACAAGGTTTCGGTCAATGTTTCGGCCACCGAGGGCTTTGCATAAACAAGGCGGGCGAGACCCCCCGATAACACAGTCGGTCGAACTGGGCGACGGCTCTTTTATGAAAAAATAGGCAGCGTTTATC
>VOFB01002110.1_pt1 | contig 20608 bp, 23 predicted proteins | sample 5384141 | NCBI WGS metagenome assembly VOFB01 (sample SAMN12384721, study PRJNA508395) | human gut metagenome | isolation source: healthy gut A | host: Homo sapiens | reverse complement strand
GGCAATGCGCCGCCAGATAGGAAGCGTCACAACAGGTCACAGCCCTGACAAAAATCAGCGCGGAGCAGAAACGGAACGGTATTGTTTCCGGGTGCTGGCGTGAAGAACAGCATCCAGAAACTGCCTGACGGTGTTCCAGCGTGACCCTCTGTTTCGCGGGGCGCTGCGCCTGAACCTTTGACGGAGCAGATTGACATTGTGAAAGCCGCTGGGCTGGGAGCGCACCAGTACCACGCTGACCGACATGGACATGAACTACCTGCTTTTAAAAGGTGCAGAGCGCCATCAAGATTGTTGCCAATGAAAACCGCTACCATCCAGTCAGGGATTACCTGAACAGCCTGCAATGGGACGGCACAGAGCGCATCCGTTACGCCCTGCATCACTTTCTGGGAGCCGATACGGACGAATACACCTATGAAGCCTTGAAACTGTTCCTGATGGGAGCCATGCAGTATCCAGACCCAGCGCATGATGCTTAGACAGTATGCCGCAGAGCATGGGCTGACCGTTGTAGACGAGTACATTGACGACGGATGGAGGGACAAATTTCGAGCGTCCAAGTTTCCAAAGGATGATTGATGACATCGAAGACGGAAAATCAACTGCGTTGTCACAGCGACTTATCCCGTCTGGGAAGAAACTATATCCCGACCGGTCAGTACACGGAAATCTATTTCCCCAGCAAGGGAGTACGCTACATTGCCATCAATGACAATGTGGACACCATCAACGGAGAAAAGCGAGCTTGCACTGTTCTTAAACATCCTGAATGAAGCCATCATTTCCGAAGAAGTGTTTCAAAAAGTTCAAGAGCTGATTGCAAGCAGACGCAGGAAACGCAGAAATGGTACAACACAGATTTTCGCAGGATTGATAAAATGTGCAGACTGCGGATGGTCTTTAGCCTATGGGGAAAACAAGCAGAACAAAAACCCATACGGGTACTACCATTGCAGCAAGAACGGACAGGGATTACGCCAGTGTTCCATGCACTATATCCGTTATGATGTACTGTATGCCTATGTGCTTGCAAGACTGCAATACTGGTCTATGCTGGCACAGAAAGACGAGGACAAGCTGCTGTCAATTATTGATATAGAAAGCAGGCGCATGATCCGTTTCCCCGACAGGAGCGCAATCATGCGCCTGCTTCTGTATGTCGTTTAGTAGGCGTAGGTCCAAGCCGTCGGATACGGCGAAACGGCGGTCCACGCCCATCTTGGCAAACGCCTTTTTCAAACTGAGCGTTCAGCTTGTCGAGCCGCGCCAGCAGCGCCGCCGCGCCGTCCGCGTCCTTCGGCGTGGGCTTGAAATCGTTGACGTTTTCCTGCGAGGAAATCGAGCAGGGGATGATGCGCATGTCCGCGTTTTCCGCCGTGCCATCCGGATAGACGCGGAAGCGCTGCTGGAAGATGTAGGTATCCATGTCGTCCGGCCTGCCGTTGCCCGCGAACGAGAAATTGCCCAGCGAATAGCAGATGTATTTGCCCTTGTATACCTCAATCGGGTTCATGCGGTGGCTGTGGTGGCCGATGACCAGATCCGCGCCCGCGTCGATGGTCGCGCGCCCCAGCGGCACCTGACGCTCGTTGGGCACGTAATCCTTTTCCTCGCCCCAGTGGTAGGAGACGACGACCAGCGCGCAGCCCGCGTCGCGCAGCGCCTTGATGTCGCCCTCGATGGCGGCGTAGATGTTTTTATAGTTGCCGTTGAAGGTCTGATAGGCCAGCATGCCGATCTTCACGCCCGTTTCCGTTGTGAACGTGGACGCGCCGAGGTGGCCGCTGTAGGCGACGCCGGCGGCGGAAAGCGTGTCGCAGGTATCCTGATAGCCCGCCTTGCCGTGATCCATCACGTGGTTGTTTTCCAGACTGACGGCCTCCACGCTCGCGGAGGTCAGCACCTGCACATATTCCGGCGGCGCGGCGAAGGAATAGGTGTTCTTCGTGGCGCTCTTGGTGTTGGTCAGCGTGCCCTCGAAATTGACGAGCGTGAGGTCGTCGGCCTCGAAGATGCTTTTGACGTTGGAGAGCGGGAAATCCAGCCCCAGCGGTTCCTGCGCGAGCTGCTTGTCAAAGATGCTTTGGCCGCGCTTGCGCGTGTCTCCGCCGATGGTCACGTCGCCCGTCGCCGAGAGCGTGACGATCACGGAACCGTCGTCCTGCACGCGCCAGTCGCTGCCGTCCTCGCGCTGATACCACGCGCGCTCCTCCCAATGCTCGGCCTCCTCGATGGCGCCGAGTTGGGAAAGATCGAGCGATTCGCCGACCGCCGAAAGGGGAAAGAGGAAGAAGAGCGCCGCGAGCGCGGCGGTGAAGTGTTTCAGCATGGTTTCGCTCCTTGTGTGTTACGGCTCGTTATCCAGCAGCGCGTGAAAGCGGGTGCGGTTGGTCTTCCAGCGGACGTCCAGCACGGAGGAAGAGCCGACCTGACCGTAGGAATACGTCCCATCCTGCGGAATACGGTATTCCACAAAATCCGCGCCGGAGGTCATCAGCGCGTAGCCCTGCGAGAGGACGCTGAGGATATCCATCGCCGAGAGGCTCATCTTCATGCCCGAGGAGACGCTGTTGTACAGCCCGACCAGCTCCATCAGCGACAGATCGCGGCATTTGTCAAAAAGCTGGCTGACGACCTTGCGCTGCCGCTCGGTTCGGGCGAAGTCGCCGCCGGAGCCGGTCGAGCGCGTGCGCATGTAGGCCAGCGCGATGCGGCCGGTCATGTGCACCAGACCGGGGCCTTCCGGCATGTTCGGATCCTTGCCCAGCAGGATGCTGCGGATGGCCAGATACTCGTTTTGGTCGATTTCGATATCCACGCCGCCCAGCGCGTCGATCACCGGCTTCACGTTTTCAAAGTTGACCAGAATCGCGCCCCTCGATTTGAATATCCAATTCGCGCTCCAGACAGGAGATGATGCCGCTGAACCCGTGGTTTTATAGAGCAGGTTGATCTTCGTCTCGTTGCCGCGCGGGTTGTTGATCTTGCTGTCGCGCAGGATCGAGGTGAGGATGACGCGGTTGTATTTCGTGTCCAGCGACACGAGGACAATGGTATCCGTTCGCGCGTCGTCCGTGACATGCTCCGCGTAACCGTCCTCGCCGAGCATCAGATAGTGCTTGACCTGCGTATTGGTTTCGCCCAGCGCCGTCGCGCAGACGAACGCGAGCATCAGCAGGGCGAGCAGACCGATCCATTTTTTCATACTGTCCTCCAAATGTGGGGAAAATCTTCTCAAAACAAAAACGAGCCGGGCGAGGCTTTTCTTCCCGAAACCCATCCATTGATTTCATATTATATCGCAAATTTCCCGCTTAGGCAATGGGCGCGTCATGCGCGGGGGCGGATGTTCATACACTGATAGCGACAAACGAAGAGACGGACGGCCCTGACGGGGAACGGGTGAAGCCGCGTGCCGTATAAAATACTGCATTCATGCGAACTCTACGTCTGCGCGGACGCGCGAAAACAAAAAGGAGGGAACAGGCAGAATGGAGGCTACCTTGCAGGCGGCACGACCCATACGCGGGCCGCACGGCGGCTGGCAGAAGCAGGAGATCGACGCCTTGCAGCAGAGTGTCGAGGCGGCGGAGCGGAGCGGCGAATCCCTGCGCAGCGTGTTTGAGCGCATGAGCCGCCAGCTCGGGCGCAAGCCCAACAGCATCCGCAATTTTTACTACGCGCAGGTGCGCGCGGCGCAGGGGGAGGACGGCGCGCGGGCCACGCCGTTTGAAACCTTTTCGCCGGAGGAGGTCGAGCGGCTGGTCGAGCAGGTGCTGACCGCGAGGGCGCAGGGCGTGAGCGTGCGCGCCTGCGTGCGCCAGATGGCGGACGGCGACAGGACGCGCATGCTCCGCTACCAGAACAAGTATCGCTCCACGGTGCGCACGAGGCCGGAAATCGTCCGCCGCGTCATGGATCGCCTGAACGAGCAGGGGCGCGCTTTCGTCAGCCCTTACGGGCAGGAGGCGGGCGGCGCGGAGCTTGCGGCGCTCAAAAACCGCGCGCAGGGAAAGCGGCGACGCGCACATCGGCCAGCTGTTCGAATCGCTGGATTATCTGCTGGCGCGCGCGCTGGAAAAGCCCGCGGACGACGGCGGCGCGCAGCGCCGGGCGGACAGGCTCGGCGCGCGCTGCGACATGCTGCGCATCGCGCTGGACGACGAGCAGAAGCGCTTTGGCAGACTGAAAAGCGAGGCGGGCGGCATGGTGACGTTCCTCAAGGAATACGTCGCCCTGCCGGAAACGGCGAGGCAGAGCGGGCTTCAGGCCTTCTGCGAGCAGGCGGCGCAGCGCCTGAGCCGGGTCGAATGTGCGCTGATGGATGAACCCTAAAGCGACGCCCATGCCGGGCAAAACGGCATGGGCGTTTGTATGCCGCGCGGGAAGAACCCCGGCGCGTTATTTTTTTTGATCCTTCCACACGAACGCCCACCCGAGCAGGGCGGCGCTGAGGAGGAAGCAGAAGACGGTGAGCCACGACAGGCCGCCCGCCCGAGGAGCGACGTCGCGCAGCAGCGCGCCGCAGACGAGCAGGGCGGCGGCGACGAGCGCGGCGCAGAGCTTCAAAACGACATCCTGCATGAGGCGCGCCATGTCGTTCCCGACGTGGTGCTCGACGCCCAGATTGGCCTCGCCCTTCAGCCCCGTGCGCAGAATATCGGCCATCAGCGAGGGGATTTCCAGCGACTTGTGCGCGCTGGCGTAAACCGCCTGCGCGTCCCGGACGATCTCCCCGCGCCAGTCGATGCTGTGCAGGAGCTGGCTGCCCATCCGCGCGGTGACGACGTTCATCACGTTGATCTCCGGGCTGAGGTCGGCGACGACGCCCTCGATGGTCGCAAGGCCGCGCGCGAGCATCGTCAGGCTGCTCGGCATGGAAATGCCGTTGCGCTTCATCACGTCGGTCAGATCCTCAAAGACCTTCGCCAGATCCATGCTGCCCAGATCGGCCGTACCGTATTGATCTAGCAGCCCCTCGATGTCGCGGTAGAGCTGGCGCTTGTCCGTCTTGCCGCGAAATTCGCCCAGCCCCAGCACCGCGTCGCGGCAGAGGCCGACGTCGCCGCGCGCCACGCCGCTGACGGCCTGACCGACGAGCTTGCGCTCCCGCTCGGTCAGCGTGCCCATCATGCCCATATCCAGCCAGACGATTTTGCCGTCGCGCACGCGCAGGTTGCCGGGGTGCGGATCGGCGTGGAAAAAGCCGTCCTCCATGATCTGCCGAACGTAGTTATCCGCCAGCTTTGCGCCGATTTCCGCCGGGTCGTAGCCGCCCGCCAGCAGCGCCTCGCGGTCGTCGATGGCGACGCCGTCGATGCGCTCCATCACCAGCACGTGCGTCGTGGTCCATTCGCGGTAGAGCATCGGGGAGGTGACGAACGCCACGTCCGCGTTGAGGGCGCGGAAGCGCTCAAGGTTGGTCGCCTCGGTCAGAAAATTCATTTCCTCCTGCGCGACGACCCACATCTCATCCAGCACCTGATTGAAGTTGACCAGACCGCTGGCGGGGGTGTATTCGAGCATCTTGCAGGCGCGCTTGAGCAGCAGGATATCCCGGTTCATCACATCGTGGATGCCGTCGCGCTGCACCTTGACGACGACGCTTTCGCCGCTGCAAAGCACGGCGGCGTGCGCCTGCGCGATGGAGGCGCTGCCCAGCGCCTGCTCGTCAAAGGCGGAAAAGACCTCGCCGAGCGGGCGGCCATACGAACGTTCCACAATGGAAACGACCTGCTCGTAGGGCATCGGCGCGACGCTGCTGCGCAGCTTTTTGAGCGCCTCGCAGTATTCCTTGGGCAGAATATCCGAGCGCATGGAGAGAATCTGGCCGAGCTTGATGAACGTCGGCCCCAGCTCCTCGATGATGGCGCAGAGCTTTTCGGGGGTCAGCCCCTTGATGATCTCGTGGCGGCGGACGACCTCCACAATTTCCATTAGGCGCTGGCGGTTTTCGCTTCGGTTTTCATGTCGTGCGGGCATGGGTCATTCCTCTGTCTTTTCTTCGTCCGTCTTTTTTCATCCGTCTCTTTTTTTTCGCCGTCGGCCTGCGGCGCGCCGGCGGCGCTTTCCTTTCGCGCTCGGCGATGCGCGCCTTGAGCGCGGAAAGCTGCTCGTCCGTCAGGCTGTCCACCGCGTCCAGAACGAAATCGGCGGTATCGTCGGTTTCATCGCCGTCTGCCTCGCCGCGATCCTCTTCCGGCGTGACGACGTGCAGCGTTACGTTTTCACGAATCGCGTCCTTGATGTTGTGCTTGAGCTCCTCGTTGAGCACCTTGCCCTGCTCAACGGTCAGCTCGCCCTTTTTGACCAACTCATCCAGGATGACCTCGGATTTTTCTTTTGTCGCGGCGACGGCGCCGATTCCGGCTAAAATCAGCTTGCGAAGCCCTTCGCTGATTGCATCCATGACGATTGCTCCTTTCGCCCGCCAAGCGGGAAGTGATAGGGTGTATATTCGCGGCCGGAAAGGGAATTTCCTTTTTTCAAAAAGATCGGTCAGTGACAGGAAAAAACGCGAATACCGCTTGACGCTGAACGCGCAAAGCTATATGATGGTTCTGGATGGATAATCAGCGCCCCGCGCTGTGCAGACTGTAGACAAAAAGCCATTCTCCCCCCGAAGGGGGAGAATATGCCGGGAAAAGGCGATTGGGACTGTTATACCGGGCGGCGGATACTTGACGATTTGCCGGGAATGAAATAAAATAGAAACCAGTGTCTAAAAACAGGCGGAACAAGAATCAGGGAGGGTATTATGACCAATCAGGAAAAGAAGCAGCTCGCGATTGCGGCCTGCCAAATCCGCATGGGAATTATCGAATCGACGCACGGCGCGAAGGCGGGTCATCCGGGCGGAAGCCTTTCCGCGGCGGAGATGTTCGCTTATCTGTATAACAGGGAGCTGCGCATCGACCCCAAGCAGCCGAAGATGGAGAGCCGCGACCGCTTTGTGCTCTCCAAGGGGCATACCGCGCCGGGGCTTTACAGCGCGCTGGCCTACCGCGGATTCTTCCCGGTGAGCGACCTGCCGACGCTGCGCCACGCGGACAGCTATCTGCAGGGGCACCCGAACATGAACCTCGTTCCGGGCGTGGATATGAGCACCGGCTCGCTGGGACAGGGTGTTTCCTGCGCGGCGGGCATGGCCAAGGGCGCGAAATACCTGAATGAGGACGTCAACGTGTATACCCTGCTGGGCGACGGCGAAATCGAGGAAGGTCAGGTCTGGGAGGCCTTCATGTTCGCCGCGCACTTCGCTGGATAACCTGTGCGTCATCATCGACCTCAACGGCTTGCAGATCGACGGTCCGACGGAGAAGGTGATGAACAGCGCGCCGGTCGATGCGAAGATGGAGGCGTTTCGGCTTCAACGTCGTCACCATCGACGGCCACGACTTTGACCAGATCGAAAGCGCGTTTGCCGCGTTCCGCGCCTGCACGGGCAAGCCGACGGCCATCCTGATGCATACCACCAAGGGCAAGGGCGTCAGCCTATAGGAAAACAGCGTCGATTGGCACGGCAAAGCGCCCAACGACGCGGAATATGAAGTGGCCATGGGCGAGCTGCGCGCCGCGATGGCGGAATTGGAGGCGTGAACATGAGCGAAGTGAAGAAGATCGCGACCCGCGAGAGCTACGGCAAGGCGCTGGTCGAGCTGGGTGGCGAACACAGCAACCTCGTCGTGCTGGACGCCGATCTGGCGGCTGCCACGAAGACGGGCATGTTCCGCAAGGCCTTTCCGGATCGCCATTTTGACTGCGGCATTGCCGAGAGAACATGATCGCCGTCGCGGCGGGTCTGTCCACGATGGGGCTGGTTCCGTTCGCGTCCTCGTTTGCGATGTTCGCGGCGGGGCGCGCGTTTGAGCAGGTGCGCAATTCCGTGGGCTATCCGCATCTGAACGTGAAGATCGGCGCGACGCACGGCGGCATCTCCGTCGGCGAGGACGGCGCTTCCCACCAGTGCTGCGAGGATTTCGCGCTGATGCGCGCCATCCCCGGCATGGTCGTGCTCTGTCCGGCGGACGACGTGGAGGCGCGCGCGGCGGTCAAGGCGGCCTACGCCTACGACGGCCCGGTGTACCTGCGTTTCGGCCGTCTGGCGATTCCGGTGTTCCACGATGAGGAAAACTATCGCTTTGAGATCGGCAAGGGCGAGACGCTGACCGAGGGCAGCGACGTGGCGATTATCGCGACCGGCCTGATGGTCAACGAGGCGCTCATGGCGGCGAAGACGCTGGCGGAAAAGGGAATCCACGCCCGCGTCATCAACATCTGCACCATCAAGCCGCTCGACGAGGAAATCGTCATCGAGGCGGCGAAGGCCTGCGGCAAGGTCATCACCTGCGAGGAGCACAGCATCATCGGCGGTCTCGGCGAGGCCGTCGCGGCGGTGCTGGCGGAGAAGTGCCCGACGGCGATGCGCCGCATCGGCGTGAACGACGAGTTCGGCCATTCCGGCCCGGCGTGGGAAGTGCTGCGCCAGTTCGGCCTCTGCGCGGATCACATCGTCGAGGTTGCCGAGGATTTCGTTCAGAAATAAGACGTAAGAAGCGGGCTGCGTCCCTTTCCGAGCGGAAGGAGCGCAGTCCTTTTGATGTATCGGACGGTAAATGAGTAAATCCGAAATTTTGCACAAATTCTGATGACGGGCGCGCGATGCATGCCTGCCTGACTCCCTCAGTCACGGCTACGCCGTGCCAGCTCCCTCGAAGAGGGAGCTCATTTATCAGGTTATTTTCCATCTAAGCAATAAGTTGCGTCGTACTCGTAGGGGCGCGCATTGCGCGTCCGCGTTTTGTGCAGCATTTGCTTTTTTTTTCGCTCAATTATGGACATCGGACAAAGAACATGGGAGGATCGCCGTGTCAAACATTTGTAACGCGCAGGGCAGACGCCCCTTGCTGCTCAGCCCCGCGTTTAAGGATTATATCTGGGGCGGAAACCGCCTCAAGCGCGATTGGGGCAAGCGGACGGACATGACCCCGCTGGCGGAAAGCTGGGAGCTGAGCTGCCACGAGGCCGGGCCGTCCGTCATCGCGGGGGGCGCATACGCCGGGCGGACGCTCGGGGAGTATCTCGCCGAGCACCCGCAGGACGCGGGCACAAAGGCGCAGAACGCCGGGGCGTTTCCGCTGCTGATTAAGCTGATCGACGCGGCCGGGCCGCTCTCCGTGCAGGTGCACCCCGACGACGCATACGCGCGGGAATTCGAACATTCGCTGGGAAAGAGCGAAATGTGGCTCGTGCTCGACGCGAGCGAGGGCGCGGGCATCTATTACGGCTTTAAGCGCGAAACGTCGCTGGCAGAGATGCGCGCCGCGATTGAAAACAACACCCTGACCGAGCTGCTGAGCTGGGTTCCGGCGAAGACGGGCGATTGCTTCTTCATCCCGGCGGGCACGGTGCACGCCATCGGCGCGGGGCTGATGGTGGCCGAAGTGCAGCAAAGCTCCAACCTGACCTATCGCGTCTACGATTACGGCCGCGTCGGCGCGGACGGCAGGCCGCGCGAACTGCATATCGATAAGGCGCTGGCCGTCGCCCGCCGCGAGCCGCCGAAAGACCCCGTCGGCCCGACCGAACCGGGCGCGCCGTCGCGGGCGGGCGGATTCAGCCGCTGTTTTCCTGCGATAAGTTTACGACGGAAACGCGCACGGTGGAGGGAGAGATGGCGGACAGCGTGTCGCCGGAGAGCTTCGTTTCGCTGCTGGTTTTGGCGGGCGAAGGCACGATCAAGCACGGCGGCGAAACGTATCCCGTGAAGAAGGGGCAGAGCGTCTTCCTGCCCGCGGGGCTGGGCGATTACGCGCTGACCGGCCGCATGAAGCTGCTTCGGACAAGGGTATAAAGGGATGAAAGAAAATCGAGCTTTGAGCGGCGGCCTGTGCGCGCTGGGCTGCGAGGTGCTCTACGGCCTGAGCTATTTGTTCACCAAGCGGACGGCGGACGCGGCGAGCGCCCTTGCGCTGCTGGGCTGGCGGTTTATCGTCGCGCTGGCGATGATGAGCCTGTGCGCGGCGCTGGGGCTTGTCAAGATCCGGCTGAGGGGCAGGCGGCTTTGGCCGCTGCTGCGCGTGGCGCTGTTTTGCCCGTGCCTGTATTTCATCGGCGAAACGGTGGGAATTCGCGAGACGACGGTGACGGAGAGCGGCGTGTTTCTGGCCTGCGTACCGGCGCTGTCGCTGCTGGCTTCCGCCGTCATTCTGAAAAAGAAGCCCACGCGCCGTCAGGTCGTCGGCATTTCGATCACGTTTCTGGGCGTGATGACGACGGTGATTGCGGTCGGCATATCGTCGAGCCTGTCGCCCATGGGTTACGCCGCGCTGATGTTGGCGGTCGCGGCCTATGCGCTGTACAGCGTGTTCGTCGATCTCGCGTTGGATTACACGGGCGCGGAGATTACCTACGCCATGCTGCTTTCCGGCGCGGCGTTTTACGGCCTGCTGGCGCTGGGCGAGGCGGCGGCGCACGGCGCGCTGACGGCGCTGCTGACGCTGCCGGTGAAAAACGGGGCGTTCCGGACGGCAGTGCTCTATCAGGGCGTGGGCTGTTCGGTGGCGGCGTTTTTCCTCTCCAACGCGGCGATTGCGAAAATCGGCGTGAACAAAACGTCGTCGTTCATCGGCGTATCGACCATCGTTTCGATTTTGGCCGGAGCGCTGGCGCTGGGCGAGCCGCTGCATATCGGGCAGATCGTCGGCGCGGCGGTGATCGTGGCGGGCGTATACACGGCGAACCGAGCGTAGAAAACATAAAGGCGAAGAAAATCCCCTGTCCGGCGGAATGTGTTCCGACCGAACGGGGGATTTTTGACGTACTATGGGGAATTTCGTAAAACCGTCCGTGCGCGCCGCGAAAATCAGAAGGTCACGCTGCCGAAGCCGACGCTCTGGCCGCTGGCCTGATCGAACAGGGCGATGTTGTCGCCGACGATGTTCAGCGGCAGCTCGGTATCCACGGCGTAATCCACGCAGCCGAAGACGACGCTGGTGAGCATCGTGCCGCCGCAGGAGAGCTTGACCGTCGTTTCCATGCCGGCGGGCAGGGTGGAATAGGTCTTGCCGCGCAGCGGTCCGCCCTGCACAATCGGCAGAAATTCCGGCCGAACGCCGAGAACGGCGCTGCCCGTCAATTCGCCCAGCGGCGCTTTGGCGGTGAAGGTCGCGTCGTGCCCCAGCAGGGAGAGCGACGCGGTTTCCGTCGGCGGCCTTTACCGTCGCGGGAATGAAGTTCATCGTCGGGTTGCCGACAAATTCCGCGACGAACAGGTTCGCCGGATGGCCGTAGATCTCCAGCGGCGGCGCGTACTGCTGCAAAACGCCCGTGTCCATCAGGCAGACCTTGGTGGAGAGGGTCATGGCTTCAAGCTGGTCGTGCGTGACGTAGACGAAGGTGCTGTTGGTATCCGAGTGCAGGCGCTTGAGCTCGGTGCGCATCTCCTGACGCAGCTTCGCGTCCAGATTGCTCAGCGGCTCATCCATGAAGAGCACCTTCGGGCTGGGCGCGAGGGTGCGGGCGATGGCGACGCGCTGCTGCTGGCCGCCGGAAAGCTCGGCGGGGTAGCGCTTTTCAAACTGCTCGATCTTGAGCAGGGCGAGCAGCTCGTCCACGCGCTTGCGGATGCGCGCCTTATCCCACTTGAGCATCTCCAGACCGAAGGCGATGTTTTCATACACCGTCATGTGCGGCCAGAGCGCGTAGTTTTGGAACAGAAAGCCGATGTCGCGTTTGTTCGGCGGCAGGTTGATGCCCTTTTCGGAATCGAAAACCGGCACGCCGTCGATCAAAATCCGGCCGCTGGTCGGCGTTTCAAGCCCGGCGATCATGCGCAGGGTGGTCGTTTTGCCGCAGCCGGAGGGGCCGAGCAGGGTGATGAAGCCGCGATCCTGAATCTGCAAATCCAGATCCTGCACGGCGACGAATTTGTCAAAGCGCTTGGTGACGTGTTGCAAAATAATTTCCGGCATGATGTCAGCCTCCGATGCCTTTGTCAAAGGATGCGCCCGTCAGCTTGTTGGTGACAAAGTTGATGAGAATGATAATCAGGATAATCAGCAGCGTGACGGCGCTGCCGTATTGCGCGTAGCCCGTTTCGTTGAAGGAGAAGAGCATCGTGGTCAGCAGGTAGCGCGCGTAGGGCACCAGCAGGGTGAACAGCGCGACCTCGCGCATCACGGAAATCACCGGCAGCAGATAGCCGGAGATGATGCTGCTCTTTTGAATCGGGAAGAGGATGCGGGTCATGCGCGTGCGCCACGGCACGCCGAAGATGACGGCGGCTTCCTCGATTTCCGGGGCGATCTGCATCATGCTGTTCACGCCGCTGCGGGAAGCGAACGGCAGGAACTTGATGGAGGCCACCAGCACCAGCACGCCGAAAGTGCCGTAGAGGAATTTGAAATTCGCGGATGTGGCGACGGCGAGGTAAATGGTCGCGAACGCCATCGCGGGCATGAGATACGGGAAGAACGCGAGGCTTTCCACGATGCGGGAGAGCCTGCTGCCGCGGCGGCGCACGCAGGCATAGCCGATGAGCATGCCGCAGGTGCCGACAATCGCGGAGACGACCAGCGCCAGCAGCACCTGACGCAGCAGCGCGCTCCACATCGTCGTGTTGAGCAGGATGCCGGCGATCATGCCGGTTTCATAGGCCGAATCCTCCGTGCCGATCCAGAAGTGGAGCGTCATGTTGCTCGGGCTGTAATTGCCGGGCTGACGGATGACGGATTCCAGCGCGAAGGAGATCAGCGGCATGATGGCGAAGAACGCCGTGAAGACGATCAGCAGTATGCTGATGGGCCAGTTGGCCTTGTGCAGCTTGACCAGCGAAACCTGGCCGCTCTTGCCGGTGACGGTGGTGAAGGATTTGCGCTTGCCGGTGAAGCGCTGGTTGACGCCCAGAATCAGGCAGCCCAGCAGGATGGAGACAAACGCGATGATGTAGCCCTGCCCCTGATAGCCCGCCTGAATCAGCGCGCGCATCTTGGTGGAGAGCGTGTAGCACTTGACCGCCGAGCCGAGGAACACCGGTACGGTGTAGGAGCTGAAGCCGCTGGAGAAGATCAGCAGGAAGGTCGAGAGGATGGCGGGCATGACGATCGGGATGGTCACGCGGCGGATGATCGTCGCGCGGCTGGCCTTGGAGGATTGTCGCGCTCTCCTCGAGCGTCGCGTCCATGTTTTGAGGATGCCGCCGATGAGCAGGTACGCGAACGGGGAATAATGCAGCCCCGTGACGATAATCATCGGGAACAGGCCGTAGACGAACCACTCCGGCATGCATACGCCGAAGATGGATTCCACCATGCCGATGTTGCCGCCGCCGACCCGGCTGTTTTGGAACATGTTCGTCCAGAACAGGGCGAGCGTCCACGCGGGCATCATGTAGGGGAAGACGAAGACCGCCGAGATGAATTTTTTGCACTTGAGGTCGGATCGCGTGATGAACCACGCGACCGTGCCGCCCACCGCGATGCCCAGAGTGCCCGAGCCGAGCGCGACGATCAGCGAATTGCAGAGCGGCTGCCAGAAGTTGACCTGACTCCAATCGTCCCCGGCGAAGAGCTTTTGGAAATGCCGGAGCGTGGTGGAGCCGACCGGCAGGCGCAGCAGCTTCTTTTCCGTGCCGACGTGCACGGTGAACATGTTGCTCAGCATCGTCGCCATCGGCAGCAGGCTGAGCAGCACCAGCACGATCAAAAAAGAAGACAAGCAGCAGGTTGGCCGGTTTGGAGACGAACGCCCGAAGCCGGTAGCGCCAGGGCTCGTGCCGTAAATCGCGCGTATGAACCATCGTTTTTCCTCCGCTTTGAAGAAAACAGGGGTGAGTGCTAACCTCACCCTGTTCGACATGAGTTTGTTATGCAGGACTGCGATCAGCCAACGCGGGTCGCGATGAACTCATACACGTCGATGTAGTGCTCGTAGAGGTAATCCATATCTTCAAGCACCAGCTTATCCTGCCAATACTCGAACGGCTCGTCCATCAGGCCTTCCGGCTTCTTGATGGAGGTGTTCGGGGAATAGTAGCCCTGGTTGGAATTCCAGCTCTTTTCGCCCGCGAAGCCGTCCTCGCTGAGCAGATAGTTGATGAACAGCGCGCAGGTGTAGGGCATTCGGTGTCCTTGCACACGGTCGCGTAGATCGGGTACATCAGGCCGGAGAAGCAGTCCACGTCGTTTTCAAACTGCACGACGGTCAGCTTGCCGCGGTCGGCTTCATCCACCTTGCGCAGCTTGGAGAACACGAACAGACCCATGTTGCCCGCCGCGCCGGAGGCAATGCCCGTCGCCATCTTGGAGGCGGAGGTGTAGGTGTAGTTCACGTTGGAAAGGAAGCCCGCGATCCACTCGTAGGCGGCGGATTCAAACTCACCCTTCTCCCATGCCTTGCCGTAATAGCTCTCGTAAGCCTTTTTCGAGCTTCGTTCCATTCCGGGCTGGTCAGCATAATCAGGAAGTTGATGTTGACGGTCTCGTTGGTCGGGTCTTTGAAGAAGACCTTGTCCTTCCACTTGGCCTCGGTCAGCTCCCAAACGTTGGTCAGGCCGACGCTGCCGGCGGTGTTGTTGTAAATGAGCAGCGAGTTGACGAACGTGACGACCGCAGGCTCGCGGTATTGCTCGGCCACGACGCTTTCAAGCGCCTTCGGGAAGTAGGCGTAGCTCAGGCCGTCGTCCAGCAGATAGGTCTTGAGATCCGCGCCGTTCTGCGTGAGCGCCATGTCGGCGGAATCCTTCACGCCGGAGCCGACGGTGTTGGTCAGGATGGTGTAGGATTCGCCGTCGTCGATTTCGGCGTAGACCACCTTGCCATCCAGCGCAGGGTAGGCGCGCATGAAGTTCGCGGCGGCCTTCTCGGCGAAGGACGTGGTGGAATAGAAGTTGAGCTGCGCGCCCGCGGCCATCTCTTCCTGCGCCTTGGCGTAGAGCTCGTCGTTGGTCATCGTCGCGGCCTTTTCCAGCGCGTCGCTCACGTTGTCGGCCAGCGCGGCCGTGCCGGCGGTCAGCGTCATCGCGGCGGCCAGAATCAGGGGCAGAATTCGTTTCATGGAATACATCCTCCTTTTGTTGACACGGATTTTTCAAAAACGATACACATTTTTTACAATTATACGGCGATTTGGCGGGGAGTGTCAAGATAAAATGTGCAGAATAGATAAAAAACGGTCGAATTTTATGAGAGGGAAACGCGATCTGTTAAAAAACGGACGAAGGCGCGCGAATCCATCGGAAGCATGGGGGTGCCAAGCTAACAATACCGATATTTCAAGAATAAAACCAAATGTTTTTGCCCGAAGGTTTCCAAAGGGCGACCGGAAAGCCCTTTTGGTGGGGCGATGGGGCAAAGCCCCATATCTAAAAAAATGCTTAGACATTTGTTTCTTAAAATGTTTGGGTTAAGCTTGCAGCCTCTTGCTTTTCTACTGAAGGGGTGCTATATTCTCTTCAAAATGAGCGCCTGAGCGGCATGGGGGAGAACGAATGAGAATCAAGCAAAAGCGCGGGCGCGCCTTTCAGCCGGACAGCATCGCGGCGTATTTCCGTTTGGAGTGGCTGCCGCTGACCCTGATTACGCTTTCGGGCTGGCGTATAACGTCGGTCTGCTGGCCGGACCGTGGTTTGAGGGCAGGCTGGCGCAGTGTCTGGCGGATATTCTCGGCGGAAACGAAACGGCCGCCGCGATGACGGCGCTGGCGGCTGGCCTATCCTCCACGCTGCTGGTGCAGGCGGCGCGGTTCATCAAGCGGTTTTATGTGCGCCGGTTCGCCAACAACATCAACCGCCGCATGAAGGGCGTGCTCTACGCGAACCTCGTCCGCCAGAGCCACGGCGCGCTGGAAAAGCAGGGCGCGGGCGAGCTGATGACCAAGGCCATCTCCGATGTGGATGACTGCGCGGAGGGCATACGCAAATTCACCACCGAGGTGTTCGACACCGGCGTGGCGCTGGCGGGCTATATCGTCATGCTGTTTGTCTACGACCGGCATCTGGCGCTGCTGTGCATGATCTTCCCGCCCATCTCCTATATCTGCGCGGAGAAGATGAAAAAGCCGGTGCAGCGCGCGGGCGCGGCATACAAAAAGGCGGCGGCGGCGCTCAGCGCGGCGACGCTCGACCGGGCGAAGAACGCCGTCACCTATCGCGTCTACGGCTGCGAGGACGCGCAGGAGGCGCTATGAGGCGGCGCTGGACGGCTATGAGCAAGCCGCCGTGCGCGCCAACGTGTGGCAGGCCGCGCTGCCGCCGCTGTATCTGGCGGCGTCGAACCTGAGCGTGCTGTTCATCCTCTGGTTCGGCGCGAAAAACGTGCTGGGGGCGGGCTGGCGCGCGGGGATATCGCGGCGTTTACGACCTTCCTCTCCTGCTTTATGAAGACGGCGGTGAAATCCTCCAAGGCGGCGAAGCTGTTCAACGCGGTGCAGCGCGCGGAGGTTTCGTGGAAGCGCATTAGGCCGATGATGAAAACGCCGCGGGCGCTTGAGCCGCTGGCGGTTCCGGCGGCGCAGCGCGTGGAGGTCAGCGACCTTTCCTTTTGCTACGACGGCGGCGCGCCGATTTTTGAGGGCGTCTCCTTTTCGGCGCAGCCCGGCGATATCATCGGCGTGACCGGCCCGGTCGCCTGCGGCAAATCCACGCTGGGGCGCGTGTTTCTTTGCGAGCGGCCGTATGGCGGTTCGGTGCGCATCGGCGGGCGAGAATTATCCGAGCTTTCGCCGCGCGAAGCGGCTTCGACGGTCGGCTATCTCGGCCATGATCCGGAGCTTTGGAACGATACCGTGGAGGAAAACGTGCTCTGCGGCGAGGCGGGCGACGCGATGCGTTTTCTCGCCCTGACCGCGCTGGACGGCGAGGTGCGGGCGATGGAGCAGGGGCTTCAAACCGTCGTGGGGAGCGGCGGCGTTCGGCTCTCCGGCGGGCAGGCGCAGCGGCTGGCGCTGGCGCGGACGCTGGCGCATCCCCGCCCGGTGCTCGTGCTGGATGATCCGTTTTCCGCGCTGGATCGGCGGACGGAGGACGAGGTATTCGCCCGGCTCAAGGCCTGCGCGCAGGATCGGGTCGTGATCCTGATTTCGCACAGGCTCTACCATTTTCCGGAGCTCCGGCAGATCGTGTTCATGCAGGGCGGAAAGGCAGACGTGGGGACACACGAGGCGCTTTGCGCGTCCGTTCCGGCCTATCGCGCGCTGTATGAAAGCCAGACGGGAGGTGCGGCGCATGAAGCGTAATTCGGTGTTTGCCGCCGTCTGCGGCGCGGCGGCGGCGCACAGGCTGCTCAGCGTGGGCACGCTGCTCTGTGCGGCGGCGTCGGTGCTGGCCTCGCTGCTGCCGCCGCTGCTGCTGGCGCGCGTTATCGACGGCCTGACGGGCGGAATACCGCTGACGTTCGCAGCGGCGCTGCTGTATTTCGGCAGCCTCGCGCTGGAGGGCGTGCTCGCTTCCGCGCAGGAGACGATGCTGGAAATCCTCGGTCAGAAGATGACCCATGCGCTCCGCGCGGAGATGTCCCAAAAGCTGACGCGCCTGCCCGCAGCGACGCTCTCGGCGCAGAACCCCGGCGAGCTGGCCGCGCGCTTTTCCGGCGACGTGGACACCGTAGAGGCGCTGTTCACCTCCGGCGTGATCTCCATGGCGGCGGATGCGTGCCGAATCCTCTCGATCCTCGCGGTGATCGCCGTGAAGAACGCGGGGCTGGCGCTGATTCTGCTGCCGGTGCTGCCGCTGCTGGCCGCGTTCACCCGGCACGTGCAGCGGCGGACGCTCGCCGCGCAGATGGAAAACCGCCGCGCGGTCGCCGCCATATCCGCTCAGGTGCCGGAGGCGCTGCACAACATCCGCACCATCCGCGCGCTCGGGCTGGAGGACTACATGAGCGCGCGCTACGACAGGCGCATCGGGGAAAGCTACGCCGCGGTGGAGAAGACGAATTTCTACGACGCGGTGTATTCCCCCGTCGTGCTGACTCTCAACGCCGCGGTGGTCGGCGTCGTGATGCTGCTGTCGGCCTCCGGCGACGCGCGGGTGCTGACGCTGTTCGGTATGTCCGTCGGCACGTCGGTCGCGGTCATCAACTATATCTCGCGCATCTTCGCGCCGATTGAAAGCCTTGGCATGGAAATCCAGACGATTCAATCTGCGATGGCGGGCGTGAAGCGCATCAATGCGTTCCTCGCCCAGCCGGAACGGGCGGCGCAGGCGGCGGAAAGCGCGGCTGTTCCGCGCGGCGACGTGGCGGTTGACCACGTGACCTTCGGCTACGGCGGACGGACGGTGCTCTCCGACCTCTCCTTCACGGTGAAGGCCGGCGAGCAGGCGACGCTCGTCGGGCGCACCGGCGCGGGCAAAAGCACCGTGTTCAAGCTGCTGCTGGGGCTGTATCGGCCGGAAAAGGGCACGGTCACCATCGGCGGCGTGGACGTTTCCCAAATCACGGATCGCCAGCGCCGCTCGTGCATCGGCTGCGTGGAGCAGCATTTTGCCCGCGTGCCGGGCACGGTGCTCGACCAGATCACGCTGGGCGACCCGCGCATTACGCGGGACATGGCGCGGAAGGCCGCGCGGCTTGCCGGGCTGGATGCGGCCATCTGCGCGTTTCCCGACGGATATGACACGCGCTGCACGGACGGTATGTTTTCGCAGGGCGAGTGGCAGCTCCTTTCCATCGCCCGCGCGGCGGCGGCCGATCCCGCCGTGCTTCTGCTGGATGAAATCACGGCCAATCTCGACGCGCAGACGGAGGCGCGCGTGCTCGAGGCGCTGCGCCGCGCGTCCGCCGGACGAACGGTGATTTCCATCTCTCACCGCATCTATGAGCAGCTCGGCGGGCGGATGATCGAGATCAGGGCGCTGGACGGTGAAACGGGCGAAGGGGAAGGAAAAGACTTGAATCCGGCTTAAACAAAGGAACGGCATTGCTGTCAGATGAAAGCCATCTGGAGCAATGCCGTTTTTTGAGTTATGCTTCTTTTTGCCGCTGCAAGAAAACCTGCCACGTCAGCGATATCAAGGCGTAAAGCGCGATTGCAATCAGGAGAATGTTGAAAAAATCATGCGCCATAAAGTCGCTGACGGTATGAAACCCTTTATCAGAAAATGAGCGCTGAGGTAGGAGGCGGGGGCGAAGAAGAGCTGCCTGACGATCCAGCCGTTTTTCCGTTTGCGAAGGAAAAACCAAGCCAATCCGAAAACGAAAGCGGCAGCAAGCGCAAGCAGAACGTAGTAACCCAGCGCCAGGCGGGGCAGTATTTCCACACCGCCGTCGAGCGGCTTTCCCCACAGGAGATGCTGTTGAGCGCCGTCTACATACATCACGCGATCCGGTACGGGATAGAGGATCATTTCATTATAGTCTCTGATAAAGTACCCGCTGTTGCTTGATGTCCATCCCTGCAGCAAAACGGTTCTTGAGCCGTCATCATCCATGAACAGGGTTTCGGATGTTCCGGTGATCCGGTTATCCACCCGCAGAATCAGCACATCCACATTTGAGCGCCGGGGTTCATCGGAGGCGTCCGTTTGACCGAAAACTTCATCGTAGGGGCGTTGTTCTATCCCCGCTGCCTGAATCAGACCTTCTTCCCATGAAACCAGTTTCCGTTCGTTTGCGTGATAAAACCATGCATAAACAGCGATAAAAACGCAAAAGCGCAGCGATGACAGCGGAATACAGGCGGCGTTTTCGAAGCTGTTTTTTCAGCGATTGAAGCGGTTTTGCCGTTTCGATGGGCGCGCTTGTTTCGGTTTTGAGTTCGGAAAGTTTTGCCCTGCACGCGGAACAACCGGTCAAATGTTCCTCGATGAGGGCTTGGGTTTCCTGCTCCACCAGTTCCTCGGCATACAGCGGCAGCAAATCACGAGTGACGGCGCAAGGCAGTTTCATGGTGATCCCTCCATTTTTCCATGATCTTCGTTCGGGCTCGGTGGTAAACGACACAAGCCCAGTTTCCGATTTGCCGAAAAGTTCCCCGATATCCCGAAAACTCAACTGACCCAGAGTTCGAAGGGTGAATACCTCCCGATAGGGTTCGCTCAGGTGATGGAGAAGCCGGTGGATGCGCATATGCTCATCCTGCCGCACAATCGCTTCCTCCGGACCGGCGGATGGATCGGAAAGATGCATGGCATCGTCGATCGGCTGATCTTTTCTCTTTCGCTGCTCGGACAGCCATAGATTCTTTGCGATGGCACAGAGCCAGCTTTTTCAGGCTGCTCCTGCCTTGAAATTGATTCAGGGATCGCAATGCCTTGAAAAAAGTCTCCTGCGTAATTTCTTCGGCAATATGCGGGCTGCCCGAGAGGGAGAGTGCGTAACGGTATACCGGATCGAAGTAGCTTTGATAGATTTGAGTAAACGAATCAGCCTGCATGTGTTCTCCCTCCCTTCACTTTATTAGACGCAGATGATGAAGAAATCTTACAAAAGATTTTGAATGGCTTTTGACTGGAGGAAGCGAAAAAGGCCGCAGGGCTTGCGCGGCCTCGAACCGTTTTGCGTCGGCCTGAATCCGCCGCAGGCGGCGAAAAAACGAAAAAGCCACCCCGGAGGACGGCTGAAAGGCACTATATATGCGTCTATTTTCTGATATATGTTTGGTTTCTGCT
>VOFB01003711.1_pt1 | contig 20618 bp, 26 predicted proteins | sample 5384141 | NCBI WGS metagenome assembly VOFB01 (sample SAMN12384721, study PRJNA508395) | human gut metagenome | isolation source: healthy gut A | host: Homo sapiens | reverse complement strand
TTTCAGTTGATGGGCAATATCGGAGATCGTATTTTTCAAAAATTCCTTTTCCCGGAGTTCGTTATCTGCGTGAGCATTTAAGACAGCCGCCAGAGAATTGACGGTATGAAACAACCGATATAGTTCGCCCTCATCATCACAGTCAATACGGGCATTGTGATCGCCGTCAAGATACGCATTGATCTGTGATACCGCCTGTTCCATGACTTGATTTTGCTTTTTGAAATAAGAACAACCCACCGCCAATATCGCTCCTCCTGACAATACGAAAACAAGCAATAGGAACAAAGAAAACCGCTGATAGCAAAACCATAAAAACCCTTGTGTCAACAGAAGGGAGGCTACCCAAATAACGGATACTGCAAGAAACAATTTTTGATTTCCTTGTTTGCAAATATTTTCATAGACCACCTCACCCAATCACATTCCATTTGTATCCCATTTTATAGTTCTCTTTTTCGAACAATGCAAGGAACGAAATATGAATTATAAACTTCAACCAACCTGCATATAGCAACATTCCACGGGCAAAGTATGAACTATACAATGTAAATGGGTGATGTTATATGGCGAATATTGAAGATTGCCCCGGTTTTGAAACCTTCGGCGCAGATGTCAAAGCTGCACGAGAGGCAAAGCGTCTGGCACGAAAAACATTGGCAGAAATGGTTGGGATTGAATGGCGGTATCTTGCCAACATTGAGAATCAAGGTGCGATTCCGAGCCTGCCTGTGATGATCCAGTTGATTAAGGTCTGCGGACTTCCCGTGGAACGGTATTTTAACCCGGAGATTATGCGAGAAGAAAGCGAACAGCGGCAACGAGTCAGCCACAAGCTGAAACTCTGCCCTGAAGAATACCTGCCGATTATCGAAGGTGCCATAGACGGGGCGCTCAAAATGGAACAGACTGCGAAGCAGAAGGAGGACGCATAATCGCGGCCTCCTTCTGGCGTTTCTATATCAAGTTTCCCGGCACTTTTCCCAAAGTTCCCGGCACCTCTGCTGGATTTCTCCGGTTTCTGTCACAGTCAGATCGCGGTCATTTCCGGTAATCTTATCTTCCAGAAAGTTGGCGTATGTATCCAGCAAGGCGTTTCGCAAATCCTCCGGAGTTTTCTGTATTTCGGCGCTGTACCAGTCATTCCGGTGAGGTTCCCATGCCATCAATGTATAACCGTGGCTGGTCTGCACCACCTCATACAGAGGATCATCATCCAGATATGCCTGAAACACTTCCAGAACCTTTTCAAAGGTCAGCATTTCCCACACCTCCCATTCAACTGCAAATCAGTTCCCTGATTAAAATTTCCTCAATCTGTGCCGTTAATGTGTTCATCAGTCCTACCCAGCGCATAGGATCACAGGCTTTCAGTTCCTCAGTGACACCCGCAGCCTCCATCATGTGAGGCAACATGGTGTCCACGCGCTCCTGCGCTGTCCAATCAATCTCTAACAGGTGCGGATACAGTTTCTCGCTCATCAGCAGTTGGTTGTAGAGAATAGGACGGTGTTCCTTCAGGTAAGACTTTCGCATCCTGCCGTACTTGCCGATAGAAGTTTCCGGCTGTTCAGAAAGTTTTAGGTTGGGTATATCATAATCTCCACAACGAATGTAAGTCAACTTACTCATATTCATGCTCCTTTGCTCCGTGATGATTAGACTGCTGCGCTGGCTGCTATGCTGCCTTTGCGCGGTTCTTCTTTTGGTAGCTGCCCGATAGTAGAAAAAACACCTTTTTTCATATCCTCAGCCCGGATCAGGGCTTTCTTAGCGTCCATTTCCGCTTTTTTCTTCGCCTTGATTTTGTCCTCATACCGTTTCTGTGCGCCGCTGGCTTTCCGCTTCAAATAGTTCTGATGGAGCCTGTCCTTGCGTTCTTCTCTTTTCCGCAGTTCTTCCTGTTCCTCTGTGGTTAAAGGAACCGGCTGTAAGGATGGTGGAATATAGCGTCCTAAAAAATTAAAGTAGATTTCAATTTCCTGCGTGGTATCCTGACTGCCTTTTCGGGAGCGTTCATGGACAAGGATTTTCTCTACAAACTCGTTGAGCATGGTATTTGTCAGCGTGTCAAAATTCTCGTACTTATCAATCAGGGCTATAAATTTCTCTGCTGATTTCTGGCTCTGCTCATAGCCGGTAACAGCCTTTTCCAACTCCGCAATTTCAATCTCAAGTGTGTCCTGCTCTTTGGCATACTGTGCATCAAGCGCCTTATATCGTGTATCCGGCAGCTTGCCGAGGGCGTTATCCTCATAGATTTTGCAAATCAGTTTTTCCAGTTCTCCGGCTCTCTTTTGGGCAGTAGCCAGACGCCTGCGCTTTTTCGATATATCGGCACTCTGTTGAGCAACCTGCGTCTCCTGAACAGTGTGAATAAATTCCGTCCGGTCATTTCTCGAATATTCAGCGATAGCCCGGAGTGTGTCGGAAACCAATGTCAGAACAGCACTCTCATTGATACGGTGTTGTGTAAGGCATAGTGTCCCACACGGAACTTTGGTATAATTGGAACAGGTATATTGAGAAATCCGCTTGCCATTGTTGGTGCGGTGGACATACATCTTGCCGCCACAATCGGCACAATAGAGTAAGCCTGTGGGGGAGCTGCTTCGCCCCAGCCGTTTGGATAACGCCGTACATTGCTGCGGATTTTCTGCACCAGATCAAAGGTCTGCTGGTCGATAATGGCTTCATGGGTATTCTCAAAGATCGTCCACTCGTCCTCAGAAACATAGTGGCTTTTCTTGTCCTTAAAGTGCTTGCGGGTCTTGAAATTGATGGTGTGCCCCAAATACTCTCGTTTTTTTCAAAATGTTCACGATGGTAGATGATCCCCATCCATAGGGGTCTTTGACCGGCTTTGAACGGTTCACACCCTCGTTGAAGCGGGCAAGGTGTACGACGGGAATTTCAATCCGATCTGCGGATAATTTGCAGGCAATCTGATAAGGCCCATATCCCTCCAGCGTGAGGGAGAAGATACGGCGTACCACTTCGGCGGCTTCCTCATCTACCAGCCAATGCTCCCGTTTTTCGTCCCATAAGTAGCCGTAAATCACAGTGCCGGTCAGGTGCTTGCCGCTCATACCTTTTGCCTTAAACACAGAACGGATTTTCCTGCTGGTATCACGGGCGTAAAATTCATTCATGATGTTGCGGAATGGGGTAAAATCGTCATCGCCTTTCAGACTGTCCACACCGTCGTTGATGGCGATCAGACGAACACCGCGTTGCCGCAAAACCTCCATGACCTGACCGACCTTCAGATAGTCGCGCCCCAACCGGCTCATGTCCTTGATGACGATTGCCTCTACACGCCCTGCCTCCACTTCCTCCATCATCGCCAAAAATCCGGGGCGGTCAAAACGGGTGCCTGAGATACCATCATCTGTAAAGTGCGTAGGGTTTGGCAGCCCATTCCGGCGGGCAAAATCCTCTAACATCTGTTTTTTGGTTGGATATGGAATTGCTCTCGCCCTGTAACTCGTCGTCCCGGCTCAGGCGCTCGTACAGTGGGGTAATTTTTTATTTCTGGTTTCTCATGGCTGTACCTCCTGAAACAAAAAATGCTCTAAGTGATTGCTTCACTAACCATGACAAATCACCTGCAGCACGCAGTTTGTTCACTTTGGTAATAACTTTGGCATTCAGAGAGTATTCCTTCACCAACGCCACTACAGACATCATGTCTTCCGAGCTGACTATTGCCAATCCCTGCAAAGAAAGAAGCAACAGGTTCTGGTAGCTGTCATTGCCCTTCTTACAATTGTTTGTTTTCCTGTAACAGATACAGGTTTGAACATCCAGCTTCTTCCCGGTGATTGCACATTTACCGTCTTGCCCTGCATAGAGGGAGACCCGGTTGTCGTTGTATCTCACTGATTCGGTCGGTATCGGATGCCTCATCAGCCAGAGCATTGAATTTACGTCAACCCTGAGATTGTCGTGTATCTCTGCTCTACCTTCGGGCGTATACGGATTGATTTTTCGGCTTTTCCTCATTGGAATCTTGAATTGCACGTAAGCTAATGGAACCAGTGGCGTTTCTCCAACCCATCGCATTTGCTTCGATTTTCCATACCGTTTCCTTAGATATCTGTTTTTGATCTCGCCCTGCTTCTTGATTCCGTCAATACGATGGAGAAGCTGTCCATTGATTGACGGGCGATATCGCTGAAATTCAAGTTGACCCTTGTCGCAATGCAGTAATAGTCCTGCACTCCGATAACCTTGGCATTATAGTCCCCCACATTCAGGCTTATTTCTTCAGCCGTCTTACTGCTTTGTATTGCCTTGACACTGTCAGCCATTTCCTTGCCGATTCTGTGTATGGCTTTATCGCAGACATTTGAAGTTATCACCCACGAGTTACTTTTGCGCCGCAGTTTTATGCGAAAACCCAGAAACTCACTGTCACGTTTCCTGAGATTAGTCACTTTTGACTTTTCATCAGACACTTCCAGTTTTAGCCGTTTCCATAGCCAGTCTTTGACTGCATAATAGGTTTTCTCTGCATCCTCTTTGGTTCTGCAAAATATCTTGAAATCATCCGCATAACGGACAATCCGCATCTCCTTGAGGTTGCTTTTCTTCAAGGCTGTATAACTGTTGCACTTTTTCTCTACGCCGTTGGGATAGTAGGTCACTTTACACGGATGTTTCATGTGCCTCACCATTTCATCCCACTGAGAGGCAATCCACCAGTCCAGTTCATTGAGGACAATGTTTGCCAGCAATGGTGAAAGGATACCACCTTGCGGCGTTCCCTTGGATGGGAGGACGTTTTCTCCATCAGGCATTTCGATTGGCGCTTTCAGCATGGCCTTGATGATTTGAATCAACTTGGTGTCCCGTATACCTAAAGTCCAGATCTGTTTCAGCAGCTTTCTGTGGTCGACGTTATCGAAGAATCCTTTAACGTCCACATCGACTACATAGTGAAGCTTGTTCCTTTGGGCGAGTCCATACGCATAGGAAATCGCATTTTCTGCGCTCCGACACGGTCTGAACCCATAAGAGTGCTCATAGAACTTTGCTTCGCAGATTGGCTCCATGACCTGCAAAATACATTGCTGTACTATTCGGTCAATAATACACGGTATTCCCAGAGGCCTCATCTTTCCGTTTGGCTTTGGTATTTCTACTCTTTTTACTGCTTTTGGTTCATACCTCCTGAACTGTTTCTGGATGAGCTTTACAAACTTATCCTCTGGCATGACTGCCAATGATTCTATTGTCCGCCCATCCGTGCCTGCGGTATGACTGCCATCATTGCCTTTAATATTTCTGAATGCCAGCTTGATGTTGCTTGGGGCACTGATGATATCCATCAGATGCCCAAAGACTTCACCGCTTTTGCTGTCGGCATACAGACTGTCAAAGGTTTTCTGCATGTCATAGTATTCCGCATGGCGCAACTTGCTTTTCTTCTTAGCTTTTTGTGCCATGTACATCACCCCATTTCTATGAAACCGAGCGACAATTTCTTTTTCTTACTCGACTGCATGAATAGTGGTTGTGTACTGCTGACGTTTTGCCTGACTTGTGGCCATTCCTAACCGTCCTCTTTTTCGCAGACGATATCATCGGTTCGACCACTGCTTTTCAGCAGGAATTCATCCGCTTATTATTCTTCGCCGGATTATCCAGTAGACTTCCTGCCTTTCCTTGTTCCGATAATCCTATCTGTACATACATACCTTTAGGTGTTCCCTCTGGGCCTGACAGCTTGGACACGCCTGTAACGTGCCACGGCGTTTCGTAACAACCATTTCTACTAAACCGTACTGCCTGGGCTTTAACCCACACACCCATTTCTGAGTGTGGCACTTTTAGACCTTTACATTCGGGAGCTTCGTCAGACATCTCTGTCATTCTCACCATGGGTATCTTATAGATCCCCGGCATATAGGATGCACCGTCCACCTCTGGACAGCTTTCGTCAGCTTAACCTGTTACGGCATCTCTCTGCCGACTTTACCGGGCTTCACACAGAGTTTGGCCTCTGCATGCCGGAGTATCAGGGGAGGCGTTTCAGGGCGTTACTCCTTCATTCCACCTCTCGAATTATCAGTTCACAGAACTGATTGAAACAGCGCTGTGCGCCGCCTTTTCAGCGACGAACAAGTCGCACGGTTGTAGTGCATCGACTTTTTGAAGTTGATGGTGTTGAAGATGCGCACGTCGTACCCGGCGGCGACCAGCATCTTGCCGCATTCCACGACAAGGGTTCCCTTCGGGTCTGTCACCACCAGAGAGGTGCCTTTGGTTTTGGTGCATTGCATGATGTTGGGCTTCACGAAGAACCTTGTTTTGCCGCTGCCGGAGCCGCCGATGACGAGCACGTTTTTGTTGCGCGCATATTGCGGGTTCTTGGGGCGGCTGTTCATCGTCAGGCGCTCAGTTTTCGTGAGGATCACGTTGTTCCACGGGTCCGCGTCGATGAACGGCTGAATATCGCTGGGCTTGGCCCCATCTGGCGGAGCCATACTCGACATTGTGCCGGTACTTCTTGGCATTCCTGCCTTTTTCGTAGACGACCAGCCGCATCAGGCAGCCAATGGTGATGCCCAACAGAAGGTCTGCAGGAACAAAGCTGGGCCACGGTGAGCAAAATGCAGCGGATAGCCCGTCCATGAGGTGGAGCAGCTTTCCCGACATGTCCGCGCCGTCAGCCAAGTGCCATGACTCTCCCAGCTTGGTCGCATACAGACCGATAAGCATAGGGGAGATTGAGAATCAGCAGCTTCTTGAGCCGCGCTTTGTTCATCGCTCCATCCCCTTTGCCGGATGCGTTCCATCTTCTTTGCCGGCGCTTCTCTGGTCGGATCGAGCGTCGGCTCAGCGGCAGAGCGCTCCTGCTTTTGCTGCCTGGCCCATGCAACTGAGTAGGCAGCCATCGCCTGATTGATGGCACTCCGGTCACGCGCCTTGAAGTACAGGATGTACCGGGGCGTGCCTTCCTGAGAGTAACCCTTTTGGATGGCGTAGTCCACGCCGTATTGACGGGCATACCGGTCAAAGGATTTCGCCTCGTTCCGGTCAGCCAGCCCGTGTTTTCAACACCCTGATTCTGCGCAATGAGCTGCCTGACGGACTGCTTTCCCTGAGGCTTTACGTTCTGACGCTCATGGATTTTATTCCTGGAGTATCGCAGAAACTTCATGAATGCCGTCGCCAGGGTACGCGCGGTCAGCTTGCTTGTGTTGATGATCAGGGTAAGCGATTTATTTTCAATGTCTTCCTGCATGGGCAGTCCCTCCTGTGTGAAAATCAAAAAGAGATGCCACGGCGGCACCTCCAGACGGTGAAGATCACCTGATACGATGAATGAAATGAGGTTAGGCTCATCCCCTTACGGTTTTCGCCATTCCCCCCTCGGTATGAACCGGCACGACGAAAGACCGTGCCTTCGATTTCACGGTCGCACTGGATAAAGCGGAAGAACTATGCTATACTACACGTATCAATGACGTGAAAGGAGGGCTTGCATGTCACACTATGTCTTGTATAACGATGATCAGGCCGTCGCACGTTTTGACTACGCGCAGGGTATGATTAAGGCATACGAGCCTGTGCATGGCGATCTGCTGCCCATGCAGATTCGCACTGCTTCTGCGGATGGCTTTACCAGCTGGATTCGTGAGCGTGCCATTGATCTGAACACCGTGCAGCACCGCAATCTGGTGGTGGACATGCTTGGCTCCCGCGACAAGGTTCACCTTGCGCTCATGACGCATATGTTCAGCATTTCAGATACATTTACATGCTTTGAGGAGGGTGAGTTCACCCTCGCAGGCTGCTGTGCAATCCAAAGGAGCATGAAGCTGTCAGCGATTATGTTCTGCTGACGAGCGACACCTCTCTGCGAAATGCCGCGCTGATTACGCCCAATGTATCCACGGACGGCAGCTTCACCAAAACATGGAAGTATGAGGATGGCGAATGGTGGCTGTACAAGCTGCAATCCGCCGAGGCAACCCGCAGCGAGGTGGAAATCAGCAAGGTACTCAGGGCTTGCGGCTGGGATGCGGCGGAATACCGCTACATTGGCTCCTACCGAAAGCGGATCAAGAGCCGGAATTTCCTTGGGGAGCACGAGTTCTTCGAGCCTTACGATTCCTTCCGCTACGCATTTTCGGACATCAGCGAGGATGAGGATATCGTGATGAGCAACATCTCCGCGTTGGGTGAAGCGTGCCGAACCGCATGGAAGCGTATCCTGCTTGCCGATGCACTGTTTCTCAATGGCGACCGCCATATGCGCAACTTCGGCGTGATCCGCTCTACAAAGACAGGCGAGGTGCTGCGCTTGGCTCCGAATTTTGACAACAATCAGGCGTACCGCGGCAATCCCGGCGGGCACTATTCCGCGGCCATGCTGCGGCTGTATTGGAAAACAGCCGATGACGAGGATTGGGCCAATCTGCGCAAGCTGCTTGATGCCTGCGAGAAAAACAAGTATCTGGCAGAAGCCTGGCATGCAGGCATAGAAATCATCCATGCTGCCCCCGATCTCAAAAGCCTGTAAAACTGCATATTGCCCAAAATGAGCCAGGGATGATTCCAGCGAACAAAGCGCAGAATCATCCCTGGTTTTCAGTTTTCTCTCAGAAAAAGTGTCCTGACACATCCTCTCAAGCGCCCTGTCCTGTTCATCCAGCGCGGCGCTTGCGGATCAGCCCGACCGCGCCGCTGATGACCATCAGGCCAATGCCCAACCACATGACGCCGGTCACAGCCAGATTCACGCCGGTCTGGATGGTTGTGTAGTTGACGAATTTCCTCATTTCATCCGGCACGACGTAGGCTTCGTTGATTTTTACCCGAATGACCTCACCGGAAACGCTGTAGCCCTCAAGTGTTTCGATTTCCTTGATGAAATATTCGCCGGGTGTAAGATCCCGGATGCTGACGATGCCGTCCTCGCCGGATTCATAGGTGCCGATGATTCTGCCGCTGGCATCCTCCACGGTGAACTTCGCGCCCGCCAGCGGCACGCCGGAGTTGTCCGTCTTGATAAACTCATAGTGGTTCGGGATGTTCACGCACATGATGGGCTTGGGCTCCGTCCAGTCATCACCGACATGAATGCGAATATCCTCCATGCGGCAATAGCCATTGGGCGCGACGTCTTCCCGGATGATCCAGTCGCCATAGTCGAATTGGCTGAAGGTGAATACGCCATCCTGATTGCTGACGGCGGTTTCGACCTTCTCCATGGTGCTGGCCTTGTACAGGCTGAACGCGATGCCGGACATCGGCGTGCCCGCGGTATCAACCTTGATGCAGGTGATCTTCTTCAACTGATTGACCACCGTGGCCAGAGGTACATCGTTGTTGGTATAGCCCTCATCGATGGTGACGATGGATCATCCTTGCTCAGCAGATACCCGTCGGGCGCTGCCAGCTCGCGGATGGTGTACTTGCCAACCGAAGCACCCGCGAAACGCACCAAGCCCTCCGCATCCGACACGGCGGTCATAACCAGCTCATCCTTCTCATCGAACAAACCGAACTGCGCGCCAGCCAGGGCGACATTGTTCTGATCGACCTTCTGAACCAGCAGCTCTGTCGGGCAGTTGGTCAGTGTGGCGATGGGCGCGTCCGGGTTCTTGAAGGTGCCATCCACCGTGATCGGGATCTTCGTATGGTCCTTCACATAGCCGGGCAGCGGCTTGATCTCCTCGATGGTGTAGGAGCCGTAGGGAATCTGTTCAAAGGTCGCCAGACCTTCGCTGTCCGTAACAGCGGTCGAATGGAGCGTGCCGTCCTCGCGGAAAAGCCCGTATTCAACCCCTTCCAGCGGCCTGTGCTGCGGATCGACCTTTCGGATGGAAAAGCGGGAAAATTCATCCGCAATGGCGGTCTGCCCGACCACCTCGCCCTGTTCATTGACGGTGAAGGTCATTTCGGTATCATCCAGCGCATAGCCCTCCGGGGCCAGCACCTCCCGAAAGGTGTAGGTGCCGGGCACCGCAGGGAAAGCGGGCAGATAACCGTCCTCGCCGGTATAATCACGGCAGACGATTTCACCCTCGCCGTTCCTAACCTCGATCAGCGCGCCGGGCAGAGCTGCAGAGCCGGTAATGTCGGTCTTTGCAATCCGCACATCCGCATGAACAATCTCATTGTGGATGGGCAATCCCATCTGGAAAACAACCTCGTGATGCTCGTCAGCGAACTCGTCCGTGATGGTGACGCGGTATCGGGCATCGCTGAGCACCCAGCCCTCCGGGGCAGCCGCCAGCTCCTGCACATGGTATTCCCCGTGGGGATAATCGCCGGAAAAGGTCAGAGCGCCGTCCGTGTCGGTGATGCCGGTTTCGATCAGCGTATCGGCAGGCAGCGTGCCGCCAGTATACTCGATGGGATCGCTGCTATACAGGCCGAAGACAAAGCCCTCGCCGGGCACGTTCATCAGTCTGGAATGCACCATGCCGTCTTCATCATGCTGTGTGGCTACGATTTCTTTCTCCTTCGTCAAGGTGATTCGTGCAGGCATGAACTCATTGACGGCAGAAAGGCGGGCTTTCACCACCGGTGTGGTGTGGTCTGATGCTGTCAGCGCAATCTCATGGCGCGTTTCATCCAGCACATACCCGGCAGGGGCGGACACCTCGGTCACGATATATCGTCCAAGGGGCAGCGAATCTGTGACAACGCTGCTGCCTGCCGTCGTGGTCAGCGTCGCAGCCAGCTCGCCCTCCCGGAACCAGACCGTCTGGTCCCTGCCCACGATGTCCTCGGCAGCGCGCACCTCATACACCGCGCCGGGCAGCCAGTCCTCCTGATACAGCGGCGTGTGTACCGTATAGCCGAGCGTATCCCGGTTCTCGCTGAAGCCCTTCAGCACAAAGCCCCCACTTGTTGATCTCAATCGTGCCCTTGATGGGCGTGTTGGATACCGCGATCTCCTGCACAATCATTGCCTTGTCTTCTGCAAACGCCAGGATGGGGATTGCGAGGATAAGAAGCAGAAGCACCAGCAAGGGAAAGCAGCGCGTTCGTCTCAACTTCATCTGATTACCTCTTTTCTGAATATGATAGGTAAGGAAAAGGCAGCGGTTTGGCCCGCTGCCTTCTGCAGTTTACTCTTCGAGAGATACCGGCTGCGGCTCAGCCTCCGCAGGAATCCAAACTGTGGTGGAATACCCGTCATCCAGATAATCATCCGGCACAACGGATTCGACGATCTCGTACTCGCCCCAGGTCAGCAGCGGCGTCTGCGCCATGCCGTTTTCGTCCGTCGTGATCACAGCGACCACCTCACCGTCGCCCTCGCCGTTATGGGAAGGCAGGCCGGAGATGCGCGTCACGGTGAACTCCGCGCCGGGCAGACCGTTTGCGGTCTCGCTGTCCGTCTTGACGATGCGGATGACGCCCTGAATCGGCATGTTGGTCACGGTGCGGGTCACCAGCTCATCCATGCCCACGGTGATTTTCTCGCTCCAGAGCGTATCCTCATAACCGGTAGGGTTTGCGTGCTCACGAACGATGTAGTCAGCGGGGAACAGGTCGGGCGATTCCGCGATTCCCTGTTCATTTGTTGTCATCTGCGCAACGCGATCTATGGCGTTCCCGTCCTCGTCCACCGAGTAAATGTCGAACTGAACGCCGGCAATCGTGTGCTGATCCAAAGCATCCTGCTTCGTGATCCTGATTCGACCCGGCGCGTCCTCGTTGATCACCGTCGCCAGCAGCGTGGTGGGGTTGAGGTAGGTACCGTCAATCGTCACCTTCCACTCCTCCGCAGACGGATGGTAGCCGTAGGGCGCGCTGATTTCCCGGATGGTGTACTCGCCATATGCGATCTGCTGGAACAGCACGGAGCCATCCGCAGCGGAAGTGGCCTCCTGCACCTTGTTGCCTTCGCTGTCAAACAGACCGAACACCGAGCCCGCCAGCACTTCGCCGTTCTGCTTGGTTTTCTTCAGCATGATCTTGCTCAGCTCGTCCCGAATGACCGTATCACCCGTCACCTTGCCGTCGGCAGTCACCGTGAAGGTTTTGACAGCCACATTCAGCGCATACCCGGAGGGCGCGTAGGTTTCCTTTGAAGGTGTAGGTTCCGGGCACAACGGGGATGTTGGGAATTTCGCCCTTCTCATTGGTGTATTCGCGGTAAATGGTGTTGCCGTCGGCATCGTATACCCGATGAGCGCACCCGGCAGCTTCTTGGCACCGGTAATATCCGTTTTGGTGATCGTCACGGGCGTGCAGATCAGGCGATTCAGGATCGGGTTTTCCAGATAGACGGTGATGACATTTTCGCTGACAGCTTTATTGGCAGGAGTCAGCGTAACGGGGTACTTCTCTGTGCTGAGCAGCCAGCCGTCCGGCACGGACAGCTCCCTGATATAGTAATTGCCGTGCGGATACAGGCCGGATAAGGTCAGATTGCCCTGCGCATCCGTCGTGCCGGTGGCCACCAACGTATTGGCGGGCAGCTTCTGGCTGTCACCATAGGTGATGATCTCACCAGTGTACAGGCCAAAGACAAAGCCCTCGCCGGGATAGACCTCAACCGTCTGGTGGATCATGCCCGCCTGCGTCTGTGAGCAGCAGATCCTCCTTCTGCTTGCGCAGGGTCACGCGCACCGGCAGATAAGTGTTGCTGGCAGACACCTTTGACCTCAACAATCGCGGTCTGCTTATCCACGGCAGCCAGCGTGAAGGGATGGGGCGTGGTATCAAACACATAACCGTCCGGCGCGGAGATTTCCGTGAGGGTATACTTGCCCAGCGGCAGCACCTTGGATTTGACTGATCCGGTCTTGCTGGTGGTCAGCGTCTCGATCAATTCGTCCTTGCGGTAGAACACGGAGCCTTCCTTGCCCACAATGTCTTCCGCCGCCCGTAGTTCAAACACTGCACCAGCCAGATAGCCGTTTTGGAAAACCGGGCGCATGACGGTATTGCCGCAGGCATCCTGCTCATCCTCAAAACGAACCAGCTGCAAGCCGGTCTTTTCCAACCGTACATCGCCGCGCACCGGTGTGTTGGTCACGTTCACCGTGGCGGTCGCCGTTTCGGCAGCCAGAGCGGTTGCTGCCGTGAGGGACAGCAGCAGAAGCACCGTCACGCCCAGACGGAGCAGTCTTTTCATGAATCTCATCATTGTTTATTCTCCTCATCATCGGATGATTACGGTGGTTGTGTACCCGGCATCCAGATAGCCGCCCGGCACGCCGGTTTCGGTGATTCTGTACTGCCCCCATGGGAGAGGCTCTGTCTCGGCAATGCCCTGGGTATTGGTCGTGATGGTCGCAACGACCCTGCCGATATCGGCGGCATTGTCAGAAGCCGGGCCAGTCAGGCGTGTAACAGAAAAGACAGCCCCAGCCAGCGGTTTGCCGGTCAGGCTGTCCGTCTTGTTTACCCGAATGCGACCCATAATGCGTTCATTGGTGAAAGAAACATGGGTGGTTGTACCCGCAGCGACGGTCACGCCGGAAGAGGACGACGCAGACAGCGCATAGCCCTCAGGTGCGCTCTTTTTCCCGAACGGTGTATGCGCCTGGCGTCAGGTCAGCAAAAAGCACCATGCCGTCCGAGCCGGTCGTCTTTGTCGCCAGCACAGCTCCACCACTGCTCAGCAGCTCAAAGACCGCGCCCTTCAGGAGAATGCCATCCGAAGATTTTTGGTGACCTTGATTTCGCCCGTGCTTAGCCGCTCAAAGGTCACGCTTGCAGCTTGCAGCGCGTATGGAGAGCCGTAGAGCGGAACCATGATTTTCTGGATGGCGACGCTGGGGATACCGACGAGGAAATAGGCTTCCTCGTCGTCCGAGGAGACGGATTCCATGGAGACGGCAAACCGGCTGCTCGATGATGTTACCTGGATGGTATCCCCGCTTTTCACATAGTAGTAGCTGCCATCCGAACCGCCGCTGTTGCCGGTCAGCGTGCCCACCGACCTCGGAATACGGATCAGATCGGCATCCGTGGTCAGCGTGACGGTGCCGATGTAGCTGGAGCCGGACACGCTCAAACTCTGATTGGAGGCTGTGATTTTGCCCGTGATGGATGCGCGGGCAATGCCGTTTTCCGCAAGCCATCTGGCGTAGGTGAGGTACACAGCAGGCGCGCCGCCGGAGAAGGCGTAGAAGCTGTCCATATCCCAGTAGCCGCGGACATACTGCGAACCTTCGAGCTGCTTGATCACCTCGCGCATGGCAAACTGACCAGCGACACGCGACCAAACCTCGTTATTAGAGGCACTGCGATTGACCGCCATGAAAGGGTAGGTGTGGCGCAGCACCCAAGCCAGCGCGTGCATGGTCTTTGCGGAAAAACGCACGCCTGAAACACCGCCGCCGCCAGAGTTGTTGACGAAGTAATTCATATCCACCAACACGTAAGGGCCCTTCGCGGTCTGATTGGAGCCGGAACCCTCACCGGGGCCAGATAGATTGTGCTCCAGACAGTACACTGTATAGCCCTCCAGATAGTGCGGTGTGGCATAGATCGTGCCATGAGAGGCGGATTTGGCGATCTGGGGATAAGCGCTGTCTCTGCCCGAGCTGCCATAGAGTGAGGACTGCCATGCGTAAAAGCCGCCGACGCTTCCATTGATGTTTTTCAGGGAGAAACCATTCATCGCCGTCGCATAAAGGCTGATGTCCATTGCCTGCAGTGCTTCAAGAAACTCCTGCGAATAGGCAAAATCCGTCACTGTACAGGCATCGCTGTTTGCAGGGCCAGTCTCGGCAGCCATAACCCAGCAGGTGGCGTAGTCCGTCCACTTCATGGTGCCATCCGCAAAGTCGTCGCCATACAGGAAGCGCACCTCGTACCAGCCGTTGCCCAGCTCATCGGTAGTGACGGACAGTACCTGCACGGTCGCGTCATTCACAAACTGCCCGAGGTACCCGTCGCAGTAATAATCCTCGATGCCATATTCGTTGACGTACTCAAGGACGCGCGTATCGGTCGTAACGCTGACATAATCGCCGGGCGCGGCAAGCACTGGCGCATCAGTGTTTTCTTCGGGAGGCAGGATTTCTTCCATGTCCGTAACAGGAAGCTGTTCATCCGCATCACCAAGTTCACCATGTTCGGGCTGAAGCCCGACAGTGTCCTCCGGTGTTTCCGTATCAGGCTGCTGTTCGTCGGGCACAGCGTCCTCCTGCATTTCCGCAGGATCACCCTCTGTATCTGCTGCGGGCTGTTCGCCACTGACGATGAACAGGGGCATCAGGCCGATGTCCGTCATGCCCTCGCCTGCGGGGAAGAAACTGATCTGTGGAATATCCTCATCCAGCAGATAGCTGCTGTCCAGATCATCCGCGCGGACATAGCCGCAGATGACTTCGCCCGTTTCGTTCAGGAACCACACCTTCACCGATGCGGGGAGCTACAAATTCGGTTGCCAGAACGAGAAAGACATCCTCCGTCGTGGTGTAGACCAGCGATTCTTCTGTCCTCGCAGCGTCGCTGTACACGACTGCTTTGTGGACAGTAGCGACGTAGACATGACCGTGTTCGTCAAGAGCCGCCTGAATCGGAAGCCTGTCGTCGGGTACGATCTCCCCATCGGGCGTATTGTCCTCGTTTTCTTCTTCCGATCCGTCCGTAGGCTCATCGGGAATCGCATCCTGTGCATCATCTCCCTGCGGATTGTCGGCAGGCATGTCATCAGCGTTATCATCTGCGGATTCTTCCTGTTCGGAAGCGGGGTCATCCGCAGCGGGTTCGCTGTCGCCATGAGGTTCATCGGGCACTTCGGAATCCTCCGAGGCAGGTGCATCATCTGTTTTCTCGGCCTCCTGTTCATCGGAAGGAAGCGCCGGTTCAGGTACTGCCTCGCCATCCGTAGCGATGATCGGGGGCAGATCGGTGGGCGTCGTGGCTTCCGCCCATGCACCCACAGGCATACAGCCGAGTGCCATGCTCATCGCCAGCACAAGCGCTGCAAGCCGTTTGATTTTTCGTCTCAACTGCATTTTAATCCCCATGCCGGTGCGGCAGCCGGCACAAATAGTGATGAAAACGGAGCCGCAAGATTTCCGTTTTCTGATACAATGGGCTTGAGAGAGGCACACTACAAAGCACGGTAGGAGGAGTTGCAAGCAGCAATCCTGCAAGGCTGAATTTTAATCAGTGCAAGAGTCGCCTTTCAAGCACAAATAAGTGGTCGTAAGAGGCCGCACACTAAGGATTGTTTTAGCTATTGCCTAAATGTGTGGCGGCTCAGTCCTGCCTCTCTCCAACGATGAAGGGGGTCGTCATGGAAACTCACATATCCGATTTGCTGTGGCGTCGATGTTCACAAAACCTTTCTCGTCGCCACCATCATCAAAACGGATGGGCTTGTTCTAAAGTACCATAAGAAGCGTTTCTCTACTTTCAGTCGTGATTTGCTCGCTTTCAAACAATGGCTCCTTGACAATAACTGCAAAGGATGTCTGCATGGAGAGTACGGGCAAATACTGGATTCCGGTTTGGAATATCCTTGAGGATGTCGTTCACGTCGTTGTCGCCAACCCTAAGTGGGTATCCGCTGTGAAGGGTAACAAGGACGACACCAAAATTCAGGTGGATTGGCGACCTATTCCGAATGGGGCTTGTTCCCGGCAGTTTCGTTCCCAACAAGAAGATTCGTGTGCTGCGCGAGTTTACCAGATACCGTTACAAGCTCATCTCCATGCGTTCCAGTGAAAGAAATCGCTTCCAGAATGCTTTCACTGTGTGCAATTCGACGCTGGATGCCGTCTTGTCCGATATGTTTGGTAAATCCGCAACGGCGATTCAAAATTACCTCCTGGATACGGATGTCGTAAACCCGGCTTACTGCGCATCCTTGCTCCAACGCACTGCCAAGAAGAAGTCCGCAGATGTCATGGCCGCTGTCGAGGGCTTCAAGATGTCCGCCGAGCAGAAGGAGCGTGTTCGCATCATTCAGGAGCATTTCTCCGATATCAACGCCAGAGTTGCCAGACTCGACGCTGAAATCAACAAGATGGTTTCTGAATACGAGAGCCAAATCTCCCTGCTTTGTACCATTCCGGGTGTTGACCGTAATCTCGCCATTACGATCATCTCGGAAATTGGCACGGATATGTCCGAATTTGGCTCCTCCAAGCGCCTGTGCCGTTGGGCGGGGCTGACGCCGGGCAACAACGAATCTGCCGGGAAAAAGAAATCCGTGAGAATCACCCGTGCCGGGGTTTACCTGAAGCCTGCGTTGGTACAAGCCGCACATGCGGCGGTCAAGTCCACCAAGAGTGTTTACTTCAAGTCCAAGTACGAGCGTATCTCCAAACGCAGAGGCAAAAAGCGCGCCATCATCGCCATTGCCAGAATGATCCTTACCGCCGTCTTTGCCATGCTCAAGACCGGCGAGGTGTTCAACCCCTGCGATTTACAGAAGTACGATATGCCTGAACAACTCAAGCGCAAGCAAATCGTTTCTTCCGCCAAGGATGCCGTTAAGTTCCTTGTTTCGCTGGGAGTGTTACAGGAGGATACCGTTTCGCTCGCCGCGTTGACTGGGTAGATCATTCACAATTTCAATCGCCCTTTGCGGGCTTGTTTGCTATACCTTTCCTTCGGCGGTGCCTTGTTTGTCGTTGTGCTTGATGTTTTCACACTATCTCCTTTTCTACTCTTGGACTGCCATGACAATCAGCCGTCCGCTGGCTCCGCTATAGCTGCGGTCACAGGTAATCAGCGTCAGGATATGATCATTTTCTTTCACCTCAACACCCGTATTGAACAGCGCCTTTCGTTTGGCACGATTCACGAACTGAAGAAACGCCTTGCCACTGCCAAAGGACGCAGCAGCCGGGTCCCAATCGCTGACCTTCATGTTCAGCACGGCAAAGATGCGGTAGCAGCGCCTGCCGTAGATACTGTCCAGCGTGATGACGCTGTGCTCCGCGTAATATGCTTCCTGCTTATAGTCCATCAGGGGTGCTGAACATCGCGTCGCTATGGCTCAGATGATGACCATAGATGGCGATGTTCTGGCTGGGCTGCCGATAGTCCGAAGCTTTTCAGCGAAAACAGGCATCCCAGCTTACTTTTTTCCATTGAACAAGTGGCCCAGGTAATAAGCGGAATCATCCGAACGAACGACGGGATAGCTGATCACGGTGCCGGGAATCAGCCAAGCAACAACGAAGTCCTTGTTTTGGGCAAGACACGCCTCCAGATCAATGCCTGAATCGACAACAGACTGAGCATCCGGGGAGGGAGAAGCGGTCTGCTGGGCTTCTGGTATATTAGGGAACAGGGGAAGATGATACCAAAGCATCGGTTGCCATGCCCACCTGAGGATACGACTCGGTTCCCGGCAACGGTGCGGTTTCTGTGTCGTTCTCTGTGTTCCCGGTCGGCGCAGGAAGCGGCATGATTGGGATAGGGCTGGGCGATGGTGCATGAATGCTTATCTCTGCAATCGCCGAATACGCATTCTCATCCGCTCGGTACGCAGCCAGCTCCAAGGCAAGCGGCAGCACAAACGCGGCTGCACCGCATAGGAACATGGCGAGCAGCAATATGGAAGAAAGGGCTATTCCATGTTTCTGCAAGCAATCACTCCAATCAAAAAGCACACCCACATTTCATCAGGTGTGCTCATCGCTCTTGTGCCCTCTGGCGGCTTCTCAGCCAGTTATCCAGCAGTTTTATAATGACCTTTTCCATCTGCTTTGCCGTATAGGATTTGGGGAAATACTTTTTCAGCGTGTCATGGCTGAGTGTTACCGAGTTATGCAGAGGTTTCTTTTCCTCTGACATGATCTCCATCACGCCCTGCTCAGACAGCGTTCCTTCTTTGCTTTCCTTTTTGATTCGCTGTGCCTGCGAAAGCGAGGGAGTCTGCTGCGTGACCTCAAGCGCGTTTTGCAGCCACTGCTGCTCCTCTGGTTTCAGATAGGAAAGCTCAACGGCGGGAGTAAAGGCCAGCTCACCACTATCCACCTTATCACGCAAGGGCTGTTCGAGGCTGTTAAGCCGGATATAGCGATGAACCACATCCTTGCTAACACCTGCTTCAGCTCCAACAACTTGGTCTGCTCTCAACTTCGTCGCAACTTGCGACGAAGTTAGATCGCGCCTCGCACCTTGATGTTTGATGGCTTCCAGCTTCATTTGATATGCCTTTGCCCGTTCACTCGGCAGGATATTCTCGCGCTGGGATTGCTATCCACCATGATGATGACCGATTCATCATCATCGAGGTCGCGGACGATGACCGGCATGGTGTAAAGGCCTGCCAGTTCGCAGGCACGCTTTCGCCGGTGTCCGGCGACGATCTCATACCCGCCATCTTCCAAGGGGCGGGCAATGGCTGGCACCAGCACCCCATACTCCTTGACGCTTTCCACGGTTTCCATCATGCGGTCATCATCCACAACGCGGAATGGATGATCTTTGAATGGATGCAGCTCAGAAAGAGGGATTTGCAGAACCTGCTCCCGCGCATCTGCCTGCCGTGTCTTCTCCGTGGAAAAGAGATCATCGTATGAGGTCAGACTGATGTTTCTGCCGCTGCCTTTCAAGCTGCAACACCTCCTTTGTCAGCGCATGATATGCCTGAGCCACCTTACCCGCAGGATCATGTGCAAAGATGCTCTTTCCTTCTGCGCTGATTTCTGCTGCGCGTACTGAACAGGGGAATTTCTGTATCGAACACTTTGATCCTGGAACCATAGGTGCTGCGAAGCAGGGAAGCAATCTCGCGGCTATTGTTTGTCCTGCTGTCCACCATGGTCAGCAGAACGCCGTCGATGTGCAGCTTATGGTTGATGTTTTCGCTTTACGCGGGCAACAGTAGCCAAAAGCTGCTCAACACCCTTTGCCGAAAGATACTGAGCTTGGACGGGGATGATAATCCGATCCGCAGCAGAGAGGGCGTTGATCGTCAGCATTCCAAGAGACGGGCCACAATCCAGCAGAATGTGATCATATCCCTTGCTGAAATTAGCGAGCACCTGCTTGAGCGTTGTTTCCCGGCTCATAGCGTTGACGAGGGACACCTCCATTCCCGCCAGAGTGATGTTCGCAGGAAGAATATCCACGCCTTCTTCGTGGTGAAGGATACCCTCACCGTGAGAAATCGGCTCATCATTCAGTACCTTGCCCATGAGCTCTGTCAGCGTCACTGGCAGGGCATCCGGCTGAGGATGGCCAAGACTGATGGTCGCACTACCTTGGGGATCACAATCAGCGATGAGCACCTTCTTTTCCTTCACGGGCAAGGTCAATGCCGAGATTCACGCAGGTTGTGGTTTTTCCCGTGCCTCCCTTTTGATTGACTAACCCGACAATCGATGCATTCATCCTATCCCTCCGATCATTTGAATAAGAAAAACACCGCCAGATTGTTCTGACGATGCTCTCAATCTCATCTTTCACGTTACCATTATAGCACAGCTTTTGTCCTAAATCGTCCCAAACTGTTTCAAGTCGTCCTAACCTTTAGACTTAAAAGGTGTTCCGTACCAAAATCTGTTGGGGCCATTCCAGATAAACCTGATTCTTGCAACCGAATATACGTCATTTATTGATATTTCTGTCCTTTTATACTATTTTCTCACCAAATCGCCCAATAAAATCCGGAACGTGGTATAATGTAATGGGTAATGAAAGATGGCAAAATCATACGA
>VOFB01003313.1_pt1 | contig 20628 bp, 26 predicted proteins | sample 5384141 | NCBI WGS metagenome assembly VOFB01 (sample SAMN12384721, study PRJNA508395) | human gut metagenome | isolation source: healthy gut A | host: Homo sapiens | reverse complement strand
CTCGGCTGGCATAAGCATGTTTTCTGCAATGGTATCTGTTTTATCCGGAATACCTGTGCGTTCAGATACGGCCATGACTGGGGGAAATAACTCTCAGCGGAAAGGTTCTGCCTATAGGCGGGCTGAAGGAAAAAGCGCTGGCAGCTTACCGCGCGGAAATTAGGCGCATAATAATACCTTCTGATAATGTTGAAGACATATCGGATATCCCGCAGGAGATTTGTTCAGAAATAGAATTTATTCCTGTCAGCGAAATTAATCAGGTGCTGAAAAATGCGCTTGTTAAAATGCCCGTTAAAAGGAGCGGAGCAGCGGAAAGGCGGCCAATAATGGAGATAAAAAGAGCTGAATATGCTTATGGATTTGCTCTGCCTGCTCAGTATAAGCCTAGCGGCCTGCCTGAAATAGCGGTTGCAGGACGTTCCAATGTCGGCAAATCCAGCCTGATAAATATGCTTACCCGCAATTCTAAGCTTGCTAAGATAGGGAAAACCCAGGCAAGACTAGGATTATTAATGCGTTTATTATAAATCAGACGTTTTGTCTTATGGATTTGCCAGGCTACGGCTTTGCAAAGATTGGAGAAAATGAAAAAAGGCGCTTCAGCGAGCTTATAGAGTTTTATCTTAATAGCAGCGAGCAGCTTAGGCATGTGTTTCTGCTGCTGATATTAGACATGCGCCTACTCAGGACGATAAATTGATGCTTGATTGGCTGTATTATTATCAGAAACCATTTAGTATCATTGCAACTAAAGCGGATAAGCTCTCGAGAGCGCAGCAGGCAAAGCGGATAATAGAGCTTTCGCGTGAAACGGCTATAATTTCCTCGGACATTTATCCGGTTTCTGCCGTCAACGGTGAGGGACGGGAAAAATTACTTGAGCGGATGGGGGAGTTAACGGTTTGCGGACAGAATTAATAGGATGAATTATTTTAATTTGCATTTTAATTAATTTATGATATAATACAAATATAAGATTTTGCTTTATTTCTGGCATTTGAGTCTGATAAAATAAATGCCGGCGTTGTATGATTGAATAAAGGCAAGGGATTATATATGTAGTTTTAGTTATTAAGGTGGTGCAGTATTCTAGTCAGCTTGTCCTGCCTTGAAGACGGGATTAAAAAATCGTCAAAGGGCATATCGATGAAGTTTCTTGTGCAGGCTTCGGACGCCCAGTCCGGGGTTTGTGCTGGGAGTTAAGGAGGTTGGGCGATCCGCAATGGCATGCGGGCGTTGACCCAGTCTCCGCGGAGACATATTGCGGTGGCTTTTAAGCTACTGGATATGGATGAACCTGCTATGCGGTGCCGTTATTGGCTGCTGTGTACAGCGTAGCCTGCCTTGAGTGGATTTTGAGGGATAAAGGAACATTCGTTTTAAGCATGGCCATGCTTTAACGTAATGACGGCCTTTTGAAATCTTGTCTGCAAAAAGAGGCTAGAGGCTGGGCGTGCTGCCGAGGAAATCTCCTAGACTGTTTACGGCATTTCGGGGATTATAGTGTGGTCTAAGTGGCTATCGAGCGTTGCGTTCGGGCAACGGCGCAATACGTCCTTAATGGGAAACCGCCCCTTCGGCGACGGGGGCAGGACGCAAAATCTGGCTCGACCTAAGCCGCAAGGTTTACCCGATTTGCTACCACCTTTTTATTATTTTCATGCTTTTTAACGCATTACGGCTGGGCCGTTTAATATTTTATAGGCTTTAAGTATTAATAAATTTTTTTGAGTCAGCCCTGCGTTTTTTTGCATGATTTAATATTGAGATGTTGTTTTGAAAAATACCTTAGACAATAAAAAATCCCTAAATCAAGCCGGGCATAAACTGGGCGGTTAAGGCGACCTTCATTTCATTTTTTTATGACAATAGCTTTTCGTTATTTTCCGAATTGATTGTACGCTCGGCTTCGGTTTATATTTCGGCGTTTATAGTACTGCTGCTGGTAATTATTAGCATTATTTTTGATATGATTGGTACTGCTATGGCCTCGGCGGAACAGGCGCCCTTTGTCGCTATGTCAAGCAGAAAGGTGAGAGGCGCTAAAGAAGTGCTGGGACTGATAAAAATACCGATAAAGTATGCAGCATATGCAATGATATAGTCGGGGATATATGCGGCATAGTTTCGGGAGCGGCGACCTCTGCAATTATTTATAACGTTGTAATTGCAAAAAATATTTCCAGCTCTTTAATGGAAATGATATTTACTATTTTTTTCAGCGCGATAGTAGCGTGTCTCACAATAGGGGCAAGGCCTTTGGGGAAAACTATCGCTCTTAAGAGAAGCAAGGATATACTTTTACTTGTGGGGTTTTTCTGTCGCTATTTAAAAAGAGGGATAGGGCCAATGATTGATATAGATCTTAAAAGCTTAAGAGCATGGCGCCCTCTGAACTATATGAGCTGAGCGCCCGGATACGCGGTGAGCTTATAGAGGTTATACTTAAAAACGGCGGGCATCTTGCGTCAAATTTAGGCGTTGTAGAGCTTACCTAGCCTTGCATTATGTTTTTGACAGTCCTGATGATAAAATAGTTTTTTGACGTAGGGCATCAAACTTATATACATAAATTGCTTACGGGCCGCGCCCGGAATTTAAGAGCATACGCATACAAACGGCTTAAGCGGATTTTCCAATAAGGATGAAAAAGTATTCACGATATTTTTACCACCGGTCATAGCTCAGCCAGCATTTCTACGGCGCTTTTGGTCTGGCCAGAGCGCGCGACCTTAAGGGAGAAAAATTTAATGTAATCGCGGTTATCGGAGACGGAGCGCTGGGCGGCGGCATGGCCTTAGAGGCTATAAATGATTTAGGCTATAAAAAATGTCGGCTTATAATAATTCTGAATCAGAACGATATGTCTATAGCGCAGAATGTTGAGCGCTTTCAGAGCATCTTACCATGCTGCGCACTACTCGTCCATATGCGGATTTTAAAAGGGGACTGACCAGAGTTCTGAATAAAATTCCTCTTGTAGGCAAGCCGCTTTATAAGCTGCTGGAACGAATAAAAAATTCAATTAGATATATGATTATGGGGGATACCCTCTTTGAACGCCTGGGTATAAAATATTTAGGTCCTATAAACGGTCACGACATACCCGCATTGATAAAAATTTTGAGCGTACAAAGCAGGAGGATGGACCGGTCTTAGTCCATGTTGCCACTAAAAAGGGAAAGGGATATCCGCCGGCGGAGGAGAATCCTGAGAAATATCACGGCGTTTCCTCCAGCGAAGGGAGCATAGAAGGAGCGGAAAGCTTTCTATTGCCATGGGAGAGGAGCTTATACGCGCTGCCCGCGAAAATGACGGTGTATGCGCTATTACTGCTGGTATGCCTTTGGGGAACCGGCCTGCGGCATTTTGCGGCGCTGTATCCCTCTTTTTTGATGTAGGTATATGCGAGCAGCATGCTCTGGCGCTTGCGGCGGGGCTTGCTAAAGGGGATGCGCCCGTTTGTGGCGATATATTCAACTTTTTGCAAAGAGGTTTGGATCAGGTTTTCACGATATATGTCTGCAGGGGCTGCCGGTAGTTATTTTTGGATGATCGCGCTGGGCTTACGGGAGAGGACGGCGAAGCGCATCAAGGAATATATGACCTTGGCTTTTTAAGGGGTATGCCTAATTTATCCATAATGGCGCCCAGAATATTCCTACATTAAAATATATGATGGAGCTAGCGCTTAAAAGCAGCTCTCCTTCATTGATTCGCTACCCCTAAGGGCTGCAATATTAAAATATCTGTCAATCAGCCGCTTGAGCCGTATAGATGGCAGTATATTTATAAATCAGACGCTGAAATTACGCTTATTGCCTTTGGGGCCATGCTGCATCAGGCGGTTAAGGCATATGAAATTCTAATTTCTCAGGGAATACGCGCCGACGTGATTGACGCATGCTTTTTTAAAGCCTATAGACGCCGGGCTTTTATCCGAACTTAGTGCAAAAAAGTTGTTTGCTGGTGATTGAGGATAATGTATGCGCAGGCGGCCTGTTTGAGGGGGTAAGCGGATATATGGAGGGATTGGGCGGAAAACAGCGGTTTATGGGATGAATTTATCTGACAGCGTCGTTCCGCATGCCACGGTAGGCCAGCAGCAAAGGCTGTTCCATAACGGCTCAGATATTGCTTTAAGGGCCGCGGATATTTTAAATAATATTGCTAAATAACTGGAATCTGGATTTTTAATTTTATAATTTTAATTGCAGCAAAGAAGGCGCGCGCTTATATATAGCGCGCGCCTTTAATTATACCTTTCATATATCGTCAATATTATATTTTTGTTCTGCTTAACAGGTATATGGCACAACAATATTCTGCGGCTGGGACAGGATATAATTTAAACCGAGGCGGTGAAAGGGTTATGCAGATTCATGTTTACATCGAACAGGTGCTGCTGGATAATTTTGTCATGGATTTTTCTCTGCTGCTTTGCGCCCGGATACTGGCAGGACGGCGTCAAAGCTATTTAAGGCTGCTGGCCGCCGCAGCGCTGGGGCAATCTATGCCTGCCTGATGCCTATTGCCGGCATTCTGGATTTCCTGCCTTTAAGCTTGTTTACCTTGCGTGATGGCGGTAATCGCGTTTGCTTCAAAGGCTCAGCGCGGATTTTGGACGCCGGCGCTTATATTTATTGGCGGCACCTTGCTTGCCGGAGGCGCTGCAATGGGCTTGACCTATCTCTTTAATGCGGATATGCTGGCTGTACCTGGCGGTTTTTTACTGCAGGCGGGGTTTCAAGCGGTATAGTGCTGGGAATCTCCGCGGCCTTTCTAAGCGCTATTGGCCTCATTTGCTTTATAAAGAAGCGAAGAAGGATAATAAGCGGAGAGGCGCAATTTATAGTGACGCTTGATGGCAGGACCGCGAGTCTGCATTCGTTTATAGACAGCGGAATTGTCTTAAGGACGCCATTTCCCGGATTACCAGTAGCTATTGCAAGCCGGAAAGCGGCTTGAGCCGCTGCTAAATGACCTTGATTTTGAACGGCGAGATATCTCAGACATTGGAATATATGTTATAGGGTATAAAAGCGTAGGGGACGGCGGAATACTTTATGGCTTTAGCCGCAGGAGGCTCAAATAATAAAGAATGGCAAAAAGCATATACTTCCCGCTGCATATTGGCAATTTCAGAGATAATCCCAGCTTTTGCGGAGAGTATGAAGCGATAATCAATCGGATATGTTAAAGGAGGCGGCAGCGAAAGGAAATTTCTTTTTGGATTTATTTTAGGTGCTTTTAATAAGCTGAAATTGCTTTTGGCCAGCAGAAGAAGAGGGATATTTTTTACATAGGCGGCAGCGAATCCCTTCCTCCCTCCGCTGAGTGCAGAGGAGGTCTAATTGCATACAGGCTCTGGGCAGAGGGGAGGCCGGAGCGCGCTCAAAGCTTATAGAACATAATCTCCGATTAGTGGTATATATAGCTAAGAAATTTGAAAATACGGGCGTGACGGTGGAGGACCTTATTTCGATAGGCGCTATAGGCCTTATAAAGGCTGTTAACACTTTTTTGACGCCGCCAAAAAAATAAAGCCACATATGCGTCCCGCTGCATAGAAAATGAAATCTTAATGTTTCTAAGGCGCACAAGCAAGCATAAGATGGAGGTTTTATAGACGAACCGCTGAACGTGGACTGGGACGGCAATGAATTGCCCTTTTTCAGACATTTTGGGCACCGAGCCGGATATAGTTAATAAGGACATAGAGGCTGAAACAGAAAAAGAGCTTCTTAGAGGGGCCTTATCAAAATTAAGCGCGCAGGAAAGGGAAATAATGCAGCTGCGCTTTTGGGCTGGAGGGAAATGCGGAACAGACGCAAAAGGAAGTTGCCGACAGGCTGGGTATTTCTCAATCATATATTTCCCGCTTAGAGAAAAGGATAATTAAACGACTGCGCAAGGAAATCGGACGGCTGGTATAAATTAAGAAATGGTTTAAGCTGTTTGTCTATGCTTAATATAAGCCCTTTGACGGCTGCTCGGTGCGCAGGCAGGGATTGTGCGTATTTTTAGACCGCGCAGCAAAGCGGATACGGCGGGCATTGAAAGCAAAAACGCATTGTGCTTTCATTGTACAGACTAAGGGAATATGGTTTTTAAGCCGGTTGGATTTTAACTTGACTCCGACTAGGTTTTATGATATATTATTAGTGTCGAATAGCTTAAAGAGCGAAATTACGACGGTTCTACGCTCTTTTTGTTTGTTGCAGTTTTCAGGCAGCTTTTTCTCTGATAAAGACTCCAAATGCAATTTTCAGGAGGGGTATATGAATCAACTGGGAAATGGTCAGGCCTTAGGAACGGAAAAAATATGGAAGCTGATGCTGAAATTTTCCGTTCCCTGCATACTTTCACTTCTGGTAAGCGCGCTTTACAATATAGTTGACCAAATTTTTATAGGCAATAGTGAATTGAGCGCTTTGGGCAATGCGGCGACGGGCGTTGTTTTTCCTATTTTTGTAGTGTCACAGGCTTTTGCCTGGTGTTTTGGAGACGGCTGCGCCGCGTACCTTAATATATGTCAGGGCCGAAGGGACGCCCGCTCGGCGCACAAAGCGATTGAACGGGAATAATTATTACCCTGTTTTCCAGCCTGGTGCTAATGGCGGTCTTTTTTTCCATTAAAAACTCAGCTTTTAACCTTATTTGGCGCGTCTGAAAACAGCCTAGGCATGGCGATTGAGTATTTTAATATTATTTTAGCATTTTTTCCGGCGTATATGTTGTCCAATATGCTTAATTCTGTAATACGGGCGGACGGCAGCCCATCCTGGGCCATGCTTTCCATGCTTGCCGGCGCAATTGCCAACATTATTTTGGACCCAATATTCATTTTCGGGCTGCATTGGGGAATGAAGGGAGCCGCCCTTGCTACCGTTATCGGGCAGTTTATATCCTTTGCCGTAAGCTTGATATACTTTTTTTCATACTAAAACCTTTAAGCTGACTATTAAAAAGCTTTATTCCTGATTTTTAAGGCGTTTTCTTACGCGCTGAAGCTTGGACTTTCATCTTTATTACTCAAATGACCATTGTTGCAATTTCATTGGTATGCAATGTTATGCTGGCGAAATATGGAGCTATTTCGCGCTATGGAGCAGACATACCCATTGCTATTATAGAATTGAAAGCAAGGTTTTTACTGTTGTAATTAATTTAGTAGTAGGTATCGTACTTGGCTGCCAGCCTATTATTGGGTATAATATGGGTGCGAAGAATTATAGCAGGGTGCGGAAAATATATAAAATTAATCCTTATATGCACGTTAGTAATCGGTTTTGCCTTTACCCTGCTGTTTGAATTGGCGCCAAACGCAGTAGCGAGACTTTTCGGTCAGCCTACTAATATACCCAACCCCGAAGATTATTGGGTTTTTGCTGAAAAAAATTTCGCATCTTTTTAGCGCTCGTATCATTTACCTGCGTGGTTAAAATGAATTCTATTTTCTTTCAGGCGGTAGGCAGACCGGTTCAGGCTGTTATTTCGTCTTTAGTGCGGATATTGTATGCTTTATGCCGTTAATACTTATATTACCTGGATTTTTGGGGATAGATGGAATTTTAATAGCCGCTCCTATTGCAGATTTTGTCGCTATGGCTGTGACGGTAGCTTTAAGCGCGTCGTTTATGCGGTCGTTAAAAATAAAACAGCGTAATGAGACTGCTTTAAATGAGAAAAGCGGCTCAGAAAGCATATAGCGCGCTTGAGCGATTGAAACGGCAATACTATCCGTTGTTTTTTTTATAGGCAGAGACGTATCAATTAAATATTAAACTGTGGTATAAGCTTTCAAGTCAATGGCAACAATACCCTTTGAAGAAATTAAAAGGAGGGACTGTCATTGGCCGGCAAAGTCGATATCTGTGGGATAGACACGTCCAAGCTCCCGGTATTATCATCTCAGCGCATGCAGGAGCTGTTTAAGGAAATTGAGCAGGACGCGCCGGAGCACGCGAAGAATTTATCGGCGGCAACCTGCGGTTGGTTTTAAGCGTAGTACAGCGCTTTGCGCATAGAGGAGAGAATGCGGACGATTTATTTCAGGTGGGCTGCATAGGGCTTATAAAGGCCATAGACCATTTTGATATAACTCAAGAGGTTAAGTTCTCAACCTACGCGGTACCCATGATAATTGGGGAAATTCGCCGTTATCTTAGGGATAATAATCAGATACGAGTAAGCCGTTCCCTAAGGGATACGGCTTATAAAGCGCTGCAGGCCCGCGAAAAGCTTTCCAATCAAAAAAATACCGAGCCTACTATAGATGAAATAGCGGCCGAACTGGAATTGCCCAGGGAGGATATTGTAGCCGCTTTAGACGCAATTCAGAACCGCTTTCAATATTTGAGCCTGTATATCACGACGGTGCGGACGCTATATATGTTGTAGACCAGATGGGGGACGAAAAAACACCGATGGAAGATGGATGGAAAGCCTGGCGTTAAAGGACGCTTTAAGTAAATTGGGTAAGCGCGAGCAAAATATTTTATATTTAAGATAGTTTCAGGGGAGAACGCAGATGGAGATAGCGCAGGATATCGGCATATCTCAGGCTCAGGTCAGCAGACTGGAAAAGAGCGCGTTGGAACGTATGCGCAAGCTGTTTTAAACGCATATTTTTTTAAAGTTCCGTTAATAATATAATTACCGTTTAAATGAAAGGAAGTATTAGTTATGACACCTAAAGAATTGCTTTACATTGAGGACGCATTGAGCCACGAACAGCATATGCAGCTAAAATGCTGTAATTATGCGGCGCAGTTAAAGGACCCGCAGCTAAAAGCGTTTGTTGAACAGCTTTCAAAAAGCATCAGCAGCATTACGACAGGCTGCTGCAGCTTCTGTAAGCTGTTTAACAAAATAGGCGCAAATTTTCAAAGCAAATTAAGAAATGGAGAATAAAAATTATGGACGATAAAGCATTGCTTGAGGATATACTCCTTACTACAAAAGGCGCGTGCGACCTTTATATGCACGGCACAATAGAATCAGAAACAGAAAATGTGCACTGCGCGTTTGACAACGCTTTAAGCGATACGTTAAAAATGCAGAATGATATTTTCAGTCAGATGTCCCAAAAGGGCTGGTATCAGATGCAGCAGGCTCCGCAGCAGCAGATAGACCAGGTAAAGCAGCAGTTCGCGCAGGGCTGAGGCATTTTAAAGAGCGGATTATTTCGCTCTTTTTAAATTCCGTAAAAATTTCAATTTCCTTTTACCCTCAGTTTAAAAAAAATTACTCGTCTGAAAACAGGATAGTTTATTTATTTTCTGAGTTAACTTTAATGGGCGTACTCTGGGTACGCTTTTTTCGTTTGCCTTGAAAATGAAAAGATTTTATCAGTTTGCGCCCGCAGAGTGAAAATATATATAATTTATGCCGGACAAAGCACGCTTGAACTATAAATGTGCTCGGGCGTAAGGAAGCTGCAGCAATGCGGCAGAAAGCAAATTTATGCATTTAGGACGAATTATTTGGCGGGACGCTAATTTAAGGATTTTTTTGGCTCTTTTAATATTGACTTAGCGTAAAATAAAAGGATAAAAAATTTCATTTAAAGGAGGAATATATTATGGCGGAATTATAAAGGATATAAGCGAAGGAATGGCATTTTGGTATGGAACCTGGCATTTATGGAACCTGAGCTCCGACCAGATAGACGTAACCTTTTTTTGTTCGCGTAGTCGAGCGACTGTATAAGGAGGGAATATATACTATTATGTGCACTCCTACCGCTACTCCGCCGATATGGCTTACACACGGACATCCTGAACGCTTAGTGACGGATATATACGGAAATAAATATATTCACGGCGCCAGGCAGCATGTGCACTAATAATCCCTTTCAGGCAGCGCGGGTTAAAAATAATTGAAGCCATGGCCAAGGCGTTTGGCGGCAGTCCGCCGTTGTTGCCTGGCAGCTGGATAACGAGCTTAAAGCGCTTGTAGGGGAATGCGTTTTGTAAGGGAGTGCCAAAAGCGCTGGCATGAATGGCTTAGGGTTAAATACGGCAGTATTGAAAAAATTTAAATCAAGCCTGGGGTACGGAAATCTGGAGCGAATATTATGACAGCTTTGAAGAAGTGGTGCAGCCGTTTAATCCGCCGGTAATTCATAATTCTCTTTAATGACTAATTACCGGCAGTTTTCAAGGGAAACTGTTAAAGAATTTGCCGATGAACAGGCGGCGCTAATACGAAAATACAGCAGCGCGCCTATAACGCATGACGTACATACAAATTTTGCGCTGGATACCCATGCGCTGTTTTCCGGCTTGGATTTCACCTCGATGAATGGATATACGCAGGATGACGGCTATAATATATGGATGTTTGATTATGACCTTTACAGAGCTATGAAGCAGGACGGCAAATTTTTTGTTTCGGAAACCAGTCCCAGCTATGCTGGCAATTTAACGCTCACTACCAGGCCGCATCGGGAAGGGTTTCTGGAGATTGAAGCCCTGGGAGCATATGCAAGCGGCGCGTTTGGCTTTTCATATTGGCTTTTCAGACAGCAGCGTTCAGGAATGGAGCAGCCTCACGGCAGCATTATTTCGGCTTGGGGAGAACCGGAAATCGGTTTGAAGCAGGTAAAACGGGTGGATAAAATGCGCCGGGCGGTGCAGCCGTACTTTATGCGCACGCAGCATAAGCGTCCTCAAACGGCTATGACCTATTCTGAGCAAGCGCGTTTGTTCTTTTTACAGAACCGCTTTTGGAAGGCGAAGGCTATTTTGAAATGATGCTGAGGCTGCACGGGAATTTAGAGGCGATAGGCCTGCCTAGAGACTTAATAGGCGAAAGCGCGTCCCTGGATGGGTATAAACTGCTGCTAAGCTCCTTTTTTGCCTTATGTTTCAGAGCATTATTTAAATAGCGCCCTTCAGTTTGTTCAAAATGGCGGTATATGGATAATAGGACCTATGACGGGTTATCGCACTAAAGACCATACTGTGCATTACTGATTGCCGCCTTTCGTCGCTTGAAGAAATAACAGGGGCTAAGGTTAAGTATTTCTATCCAATAAGCAATACCGGCGCGCTGGCTGTTTTAGACGATATGAGCGCTCCGCTTGTTTTGCACGCCTGCGCTTTTAGAGCCGAAGCAGGGGCGGTTGGATTTATAAACGGCGGCTTGACCCCAGATTGCGCGTTTATAACCGAACGGATGCTGGGCAGAGGAAAAGTGGTGCTTTATAGGCGCTTTTCCTGGGATATCAAAATAGAGGAAGGCAGATTGCTATGGCGGGGGGGATAATAGACCATTACGCCACGGAGGCAAAATAGACGACCGCTTTATTGCCGACGAGGGCACCAGCGTAATTGCTAGGACTGGCGAATATGAAATAATCACAGCGATAAACGGCAATGGCGGGGAGGAGAGTATTTTCTTCCTGCGGACGGATACGAGATATTTTTCTAATGCAAGAGTATTTTCGGGCCGCAGAAGGCTGCCTGCGTTTGGATATGGAGTGTGTCGTATTGGATAAAAAAGCACGAATTAAGTTTATGATTTAAATATCAATAAAAAGTAAAGCTTAATATTAAAATTATGTTAAAAATTTTTATCTAGAGTATTGACAACGGGTCGTAAAGTTATTATACTATGATAAGTTTTAGAAGTTACATAAATCAATTTGAGGAGAGCAGTTATGAAAAAACAGTTTATAATGCTTTCGGTTTTGCTTTGTTGACGTCTATGTTGTTCACTTCTGCGGAGGGATAATCAGCCTTCTGCTTCCGCCGATTTCTCCTCTTCAGACAATCTTATTACAAATTCAGTTACCGCTTCGCCCACAGGCGGTTCGAGTCGGCTTCAGTACGTCTTCTCCTTCCGGCGATTCGTCTGAGCCTGGGGAACAAATTCAAGTCTCTTCAGGAGTTATGCTTGTGGATTTTGAGAAGGAAAAGGCCGGAATGGAATTCTTTGATTTATCCTATTATAGCTATGAGGTGCCTGAAATTACTTTTTGCAACAGGCGATTTAGCGCAGTCAGGCAGGGGCTGCGCATGGATATAGCGTTTCAGCAGGCGCACGGCGTTATTTCCATGCAGCTTGACTCAGAAGCAGGAAACATGCCCGGCGGCTTTGAGCAGTCTCAGGATTGCGATTATCTGCGTATGTGGATTAATAACGAGGGAGATTCAGATGTTTCCATTGCCGTGGTGCTTGTTGTAAGCGACCCTCTTAAAAACGGCTGCCTCAATCCCGAGGGAGCGAAGCTTGTTACAGTTGAAGGAGAGGAAGAACCAGTCTTTACTTCTGATGCCGCCGACATTAATATGACTAACGGCACAGGAAATACCAGTCTGGATATTCCGGCTGGCTTTAAAGGCTGGGTATATTATCCTTTGGAAAATCAGGTTCAATGGTGGGAAAAACAACTCTTTCGCGGGAAGAGCTTATTAATGTGGATACCATAAGCATGGATATTCGCTTTAACGACGCCACGTTAGCTGATTACATAGTTATAGACGATATTTGTTTAGCTAATCCGGATTAAAATTTAAAAGCTTTTAGCATATGGATATTTGTAACATATGTGAGTGAAATATTGATATAAATTAATAATTAATTCTATTTATTGATACTCTGTTTAATAAGGCCGACAGCCTTGTTAATATAAAAAATTTGTTTAGGAGGACAATATGAAAAAGCAGTTTTAATTTTAGCGGCTCTTATTTTGACGTTACCCTGGGCGTGGCGTCGCTTGCCGCCCGGTAACGCCCAATGGAATTAAGACCACAGCTCTGACTGATTTTACTCAGCTGGAGGATGGAGAAAAGACTTTGCCGATTTAGGCTTCTGGGGTCCTGATTTTTCACAGACAGTAACTGTAAGCAATGGGTTGGTAGTTATTGCTCCGGGTATTTGGGGGCGCGTTTCCCAGTTTTAACGAGGAGCAAATGAATGTTTTGAAGGCTGCCGACGGTTTAGGCTTCTATGTGGAAGCTGGCGAAACGGACGCAGTTATTTGCTGCGGATTTAATATTGCTGATGCCGGCACCAATTTTATTATGGCGGAAAAGAAAATAGTTTATCTTGTAGATATGGAGGGCAAGGTTACAGAAGCTGAAACCTATTATGTTACGGATAATAATCAGTCTGCTATAACTGTTCCTGCTAATTTTAAAGGCTATGTGTATTTTGGTTATGACTGCTTTATAAGCAATGATGCGAATGCAGCCGCATTTAATAGCGATACTATGGTAGTGCAGACTCTTATATTCAGCGTAGGTTTTGGCGGAAGTGTTTCCTATGGCGAGATATATGCTTTCAGCGGCGAATATACTCCTGAAGCTCCCGCCCGGGCGGAGAGGATGATGATAAGGAGCCGTCGGGCGATGAAGGAGATTTGAGCGTAGTAGCTTATGCTGTCGCTGCAATAGCCGGTCTTGGCGGAGTTGCGTTTGCACGTAAACGCAGATAAGGGAGAAGAATGATGAAAAAAAGGCTGCAAATTAGTAATCTGTGCGCTTTTGTCTTGTTTTTTATTCTCGGACTTTTTTCGGGATGCGCAGACGGAGACGCATCGGCTACAGCTACCCGGCGCCTGACGGAACGCTACGGGCAGCGCGGCGGCTGAAGAACAGTCAATTTATCTCAGCCGCGCAGCGAACAATTGAAGAATGCCGTTAAGGAAGGGGAAACATATAGGTACTTTACTGTTTCCACAACCGATTCAAACGACCCCTTTGCTTCAGAGCTGGATGAGGGGCGCAGGGATTTTGCGATTAACAGGCGCAATGATTACCAAAAGAAATACGGCATAACCATAGAATATGTGCAGGGGGCGGAGACTGGGCGACAGCTTTTGCTCAGGCGGCTTTTTGCCGGGAATCCTTTAGCCGATATTTTTAATGCCGGCGGACCGTTTACCATTTATAATCATTATTACTATAACCAGCTGCCCGGCAGCATTTTGGAGCCTCTGAGCGATTACAGCGATTACGCTGATTTCAGCGACCCCGATTGGTTTGACCTTTCAAGCCAGGAGATAACTACCTTTGACGGCGCGCTGTATTTTTCGGTGCCCAATACAGAAGGCTTTGACGAAGTATCCTTAAGCCATGTAACATTCTTTAATAAAGCCATTTTAGAGCAGCATGGCTATTCGGATGAGGACATGTACGAAATGTACAACAACGGCACATGGACCTGGGATAAATTAGAAGAAATTGCTGTTGCCTGTACCGATTTGGATAATGAGGTTTACGGCATACATATTGGAGAAAATAATTTCTTCATGTGGGATTTAACTGCAAGCAATGACGCCGCTATTCTCTCGCAGGTTGAAGACCCTGATACGGGCAAAGCTATTATCAGTTTACCGGAGATTCTCCTAACGCCTTGGAAGCCTGGGATTTCTTCATAAAATTAGGCAAGCAGAACGTCATGTTCTCGCAATGTTGGGATTTTGAGGATGTGAAATTCCGCGAGGGCAAGGTGGCGTTAATGACGACATATGTCAACCGCGCCAATAAGATGGTGGCTGAAGGCAATTATCCTGAATATGGCATAATAATGGTGCCCAAGGGCCCCAAGGCTGACGATTATGTTTCCATACGCGATTGGTTCGTGCCTTACTGCGTATTTAAAGGAACGTCTAATCCCGCTGGAGCCGTACAGGTTCTAAGCGAATACTGCGTTCCCAGATATGCGGCCAGCAGCGAGGAAAATCAAGCATCCTTTGAATTGGACGCTACCAGCGTATCATGCGACGAGCAATCGGTAGAGGTGCTTAAGCAGCTTAAATCCAAAACTGTTACCCAGCCCTTTATCGTATACTGGAACGCTCCCACATTTGATGTGGACGGCAGCCAGTTATGCCTAGCTAATCTTTATCTCTCATATAATGAAGCGTTTATAGACGGCTCCATGACTCCTGCGGTATTCTTTGCTTCGGTAAAGGATGTGCTGAATAATACTCTTAAAGATGCGCAGAACGTTCTTGCTTAAAAGAGAATACTGTAGAAATAGTAAAAAGTGGTTTGCGATTCAATTTAAGCGGGCGCAGATAAACAGGGAGCAGCCGGATAGGGCGTTTGATTCCTGTATAAGTCAAATTCTCTTTCCTTTCTGTATACTGTTATTCTGCGCCCCTAATTTTATAATTTACGCGCTGCGGTATAAATCTTATTACGTGCCCGAGCGCTTTTAATGGGCGGACGCAGGTATCCGCCTTGAAAGGAGAACGCATGAACAGTAAACGGTTTAAATTATTATCGATAGCTGCATGCATGCTTTGCGGAATGCAGCTTGCTGGAGTGCGCGGGTCCGGCCGCTTCTCCATCGGCAAAAAGCCAAAACGGCGTTGTTCCGTCGCCGTCAGAAGATAATAATAAGATTCAAATTTCTCCTGTAACCGAATATGTGCAGCAGCCCGATGTCCGCGATTATTCATATATGTGGTGGAGAGACGGTTTTGCGGCTATGGCCGGCGGCACTCAACTCAATATTCAAACAGGCTACTACGGTATGGCTATTGAGCCTACCAAGGGCAGGATAAGCAAAATAGGCGCTATTAAGCAGGAGATAACTCAAACTGAGGCTGCCGTTCAGGATAATACGCTGATTGATTCGTTAAGCGCTATTGACGGCATGAATTTTTCTATAGCTCTGGATGGAGCGCAAAGAGAACTGCGCGGCATATTTCCAATTGACGATGATGGTACGGCGGTATCCCGCATTATAGAATCGGGACGGTATATGCGAGTGCATTGATATAATGAATCTTGAATTTGCTGACGTATCTGATATTTCGGGCAGAGTAGAAATAGCGGCTATGCCTAAATATTTTTCCCTGGGTTTTTATCTTTGGAGCAAAACAGGGGAAGCTCATGATACTACCATTACATATTCAATGACGCTGGGCGCTGATTATACAGCTTTTTGAACAGAGCGATGACGGCAAGATAATAACTGCCAAAGAGGCCGACGGCTTTGGGTTGACCTTTGTGCTGCCCGAGCAAGCGGGCGCTAGTATGAGTCTGGACGTTCAGTCTAAAACCATAACTTTCACAATGGATGGTTTAAAGCTGATAAAAACTGATTTTACGGGAATGAATTGCGTAGTTATTCCATCTGCTTCCGCGTCTTTAAAAGACGCTCAGGAGTATTATAAAAATGCCGCTGCTGTGGGAACGGCTGTTCAGATACATCCCAAAAACGGACGCGAGCAAAAGGTTGAATTCAGCACAAAAGGTTATTTAAGCTTCTCTTTAAATAATATGCTTACCCTACATGGGAGCTGATTTTAATCAAGAGGAACGCCTTTTGATGAAATGGACAGGCTGAAATTTACTATAGAGAATACTTCGGATACTGCTATAAAAATTCCAGTTCAGTTTATTAAAAATAATAAATTAGGAGTTTTTGGGCTGCTCGCCGTTTTTTAAGAGACGCTGAAACGGGGGAGCCTATAGGCGTGCAGGTACAACTGAGCAAAAATTGGCATGAGCCGGTAAATTATCAGCCTATTGACCCTAAATGCTATTTGGCCGGCACCTGGTTTCACGGCTATACTTATCTTGAAGTGCCCGCCAAGAGCAGCGTGACTTATGAATTTACTATGACCTATGCAAAGTGGGGCGGAGTTTTGCCGCCAGCCATTCGCAGCTTTGTCTTGCAGGCTGGGGCGGAAATTATCAGCAATGGGAATCCAGCTCAATAGGCTCCTTTGGCGAATCCTTCTGCTATGATGCAGAAATGACGCATAACCGGGGATTTATAACCGACATACGGCCGTTATTGGTTACTTCTATTTACGGAGGCAAATATAATTGGACGGAAAATGTCGGCGGAGGCAATTTCCTCGTATACACGCGGTATGCCGGAGAAAGAATGCTGTCATATAAAAGAGGTACGCACTCAATTCCGCAAGCAGGGGCCTAATCTTACTGAGGTTATTTACCGCGGCTTGACTTCTGACGGAAAGATTGAGTTTGAATTTACGGCGAATCTGCCTCGCACCAACGACGTTTCTCGAGTTTATCATACGTTTAAATATACTTTTTGGATGACGTCACATTTGAGCGTTTAGCTTTCTATCAATTCGGCGGAGACGATTACAATGATAACCATTATGACTCAATGGCCGTAGGAAATGATGGCGGAACTGTTTCCATAACCCTTGGGCAGGATACATATTCAGGCGATTTTGACCTGCCGGTTCTGGATGAAGCCCGCTATATCGGCAATGAAAATAAAATGCAGCGCATAGATGTGGAGGGCGATGGACTTTGGGTAGCTTTTTATGGGATATGAGCCTGTATTGTATAAAGCTACGCCCGGCGCGAACAGGATGCTTAATGTGATTTCATATAACGCCCAGCTTAATGGTAATACATATACTAAGCCCAGCCTAAGCTTTTATCACACAATGAACGGTAATATACCTTGCGTAGCTGTTGAATTAAGTCCGCCGGCCGCAGTAGGAAATACAATTAAAAAGGCAGTACGGTAGAGGGAACGGTAGAATTTCTTAATATGCCGGTAAGCAAAAGCGATTATTACGGACCGAGCGAGATAATAAGCAATATGCCCGCCGAATACTTTAATACCAGCAAAATCGCTTATGAATATGCGGTAGGCGCAAAATATACGGTTGCAGCTCAGACGGGCAGCGTGGAAAAGAATACTCTATTTATATAAAATGCGTCGAGCAGCAGGAGAACGGAAAAAGTAGCAGAAATTACTGTTACCGGAGGTATGGGATATGTGCCATTGACCTTTACTAACGTCAAGCATTATTCAGGCTACAGCTTGGAGCAGTTTGTCCAGGAAGAGTGGGTTAAAGTGGACCAATCTGTAACGGAAATGATTACTGGCAGGCTTGGTATGATTCGGATAGCTGCACATATGAATTAACTTATAATGTTCCGCACAATGGCGATAAAAATGCGGAATATAAATACAGGCTGGTTAAAAATTAATAGCTTATAAATAGTATAAATAAGGAGTATTTTACAATACTCCTTATTTTTTATTAATGATATGCGATGAATTCGTGCTTTTCGACAAATTATATGTCAATTTTTAGCCATAAACTACTTGACCTGTTAAGAATAATTTGTTATTATAATTTTAACTTAGTAATTGGCCGGCATGCTAATGCAGCCCATTGCTTTTTATATTGTTTTGCGGCTATCAGAACAGCGCAAATGGCTTGAATGTCTCCAAGGCTTGCTTTAGTTTATGTTTGGCTTAGCTAAAATTATTTAAGAGGTGAAAGGTATGCCTTCTATAAGGCCAAGTTCTGATTTGCGAAATAACTATAACGAAATATCTGAGTTCTGCCATAAATATAAGCTGCCTGTGTATATTACAAAAAACGGCAGAGGGGATTTAGTTGTATTAAGCGTTGAAGCATATGAAACCCTTGCTGGTCAGGCGCAGCCAGTCAGGTTATATAATGATTTTGACAATAAATCTCATGGAACGAGTGATTAACGATAGATATTGGATGTTATATAATTTTTAAGTTCCGGCGAGCTGAATTTTTATAATACAGCTCGTTTATTTTTTTAATATATAGAATAATTGCGTTAAGAAAACTAAAAATTTTGTTTGACAATAAAGGCTGTTGCCTGTATAATGTGTACGTTGCCTGGGGTGTAGCTCAACTGGTAGAGCGCTTGAATGGCATTCAAGAGGTAAGGGGTTCGACCCCTCATCTCCACCAAAGTTAAAGCAGTTAAAAGCGCCCTTTTATATGGGCGCTTTTAACATAGATAGGGGTTTAGTATGGATTTAAAAAAAAAAACTGTTTTTTAAGCTGGATATGGACGGCACTATATATTTAGGCGACAGGCTTTTTAAGGGGCAAAAGAATTTTTATCCCTTATTAAAGAGTCGGGGAGCAAGATATATGTTCTTAACCAACAATTCATCAAAGAGTATTGAAGAATATATAGGCAAATTGCAAAATATGTGCATACCGGCTGAAAAGGCTGATTTTATGACTTCTCTACAGGCTACCGCGCATTATTTACTGAGCTCAAAAGGGAGAGGGTTATCTATGGCCTGTGCACGGACGGCATGCGCAGAGAATTATGCGAATGCGGTCTGGACGTCAGGGATAAGCCTTATCCTGAAACTAACTGCATTGTTGTGGGCTTTGATACTCAGCTTACTTTTCAGAAAATAGAGAATGCGTGCAGAGTTATTGAGAGCGGGCTGAATATATAGCGACGCATCCTGACTTAATGTGTCCGATGGATGGAATTAACGTGCCCGATTGCGGAGCGTTATGCGAAATGCTTTTATGGCTACCGGCAGACGGCCCAGGGTTATAGGAAAGCCGCAGCCGCTTATGGCTCAAATGGCTATGAGACAGGCGGGTATAGGAAGGAAGAGGCGGTATTTATAGGGGATAGGCTTAATACGGATATTGCCTGCGGAATAAACAGCGGTATGGATACCGTTTTAGTGCTTTCTGGCGCTACAACCATTGAGCAGGCGCAGGAGGATCCAATTAAAGCGACAATTATCTGCGATAATATTTATCAGCTGTATTGCATGTTAAAAACTGAATAGCAGAAAGCGCGGAATATAAAATAATTCCGCGCTTTAATTATGGGAACGCTTAGACAATATAATCATAATACAATGCGCCGCCCAAGAGTGAATCATTGGGTTTTGCTGCGTTGTCGTCCTTAAATACTCGCGGTATTTCTGCGCCCTGCATCCTTGCAAAACTGGGAAATTACCCTTCTCCGTGGCTGTAGAATTCTGCTTAAGAGCCAGGTGGTGGCCGTACGGCGCGCGATTGAAGACATATCGAGCGTATTTTAAAAACTGCGCAACAAAGCGGACGCGGCGGGCAATAAAAGCAAAAACGCATTGTAATTTGATTTTATTGACTATGGAACGCTTATATTTACAATTTGACTTATTTTGCCTGTAAGGGGCAGGCCGTGTCTATAAGCGTCGTTATGCTCGGGCAGAATATAATAGCTGTGTTCCCCTGAATCAGCGGTAGAATCAGTTATACTGAGCGTTTTGCCGCTCTCGCCCATAACCCATCCAATAAGAGTATGAGTGCTTTGTTCTACTCGATATAGCTTGTATTTAACGTAAGACGCTTGTGAATTAAAAAAGCTTATAACTGGCTGGCGCAGCTCGTTGAGATAGCAGGAAAGCTCTTCGGGGCGGAGCTGGTTCGGTCCAGTATTGAGAAGTTTGAGACGGAGCATATTTTATATTGAAATAATCAGTCATCCTGTATATTTCAGGCGTATCCTTTGTTGCGCAGGTTATCACTCCGTCATTTTTCAGGGTCAGTTTATCTATTTCCAGGCTTACCACAGTTTCTGGCGGTATAAATTCAGGCGCTTGCTGGCTGCTGTATAAATAATTGAACAGTTTGCCGGCAATTTTGGCCGGATATGTGCCGCCTGTTATACCATTTTTTAAATAATGTTCCGGCGTAGTTTTATCATAACCCAGCCATACTACTATTGTATAATCGCTGTTATAAGCTGCTGTCCAAGAGTCGGAATAGCCGTCTGCTCCAGTATAGCCGACAGTTCCGGTTTTACGCTTACAGGGATGGAAAGATTCAGATTTATTGCCGTGCTGCCGTATTCAGCTGCGTCCTCCAGAATA
>VOFB01002503.1_pt1 | contig 20642 bp, 25 predicted proteins | sample 5384141 | NCBI WGS metagenome assembly VOFB01 (sample SAMN12384721, study PRJNA508395) | human gut metagenome | isolation source: healthy gut A | host: Homo sapiens | reverse complement strand
TTATTGGAAGATGCTTTGCCGGGAGATCGGTTGTAAAGTCCCGCACCGGATTGCAAACGGAGGCGAAACGCGTTTCCATTCTGTTCGCAATGGATTGAATTTCCTTTCGGATGAGATTGGAAATGCAGCCGGAAGGGATGAAAAGATACTGGTGGCTGTGCATGACGGGGTACGACCTTTTGCCGCACCTGAAGTTGTTGAGCAATGTTTTGCCGAGGCCGAAGTGTCGGGAGCTGCTATCCCGGTCGTGCCTGTGGTCGATTCTCTCCGCGAGTTTTCCGGTGAGTCGAGCCGCCCGGTCGATCGTTCGCGTTATCAGGCGGTGCAAACCCCGCAGGTTTTCGATTATGATTTGCTTTTGAAAGCGTATGAACAACCTTACTCGGAGTTTTTTACTGACGATGCTTCAGTTGTGGAGGCTTTCGGACATACGGTCAAGACGGTTCCGGGAAACCGGGGAGAATATAAAGATTACGACTCGTTCGATCTGTTGGTGGCAAAGGCGCTGCTTGCAAAATAAATATTTGTATATGCTCGATCTCGACAAACGTTCCATCATGTATCTGCCGGGCGTCGGCCCGAAAAAGGCGGAGATATTGCAGAAGGAAGCCGGTATTTTCGTATGAAGATATGCTGTTCTACTTTCCGTACAAATACATTGACCGTAGTCGTTTCTACAAGGTGGCAGAAGTGACTGGAGATATGCCTTATATACAGATGAAAGGGCGTATCTTGTTTTTCGACACGGTAGGTGAAGGGCGTACAAGGCGGTTGATCGGGAAATTCACGGATGGGACGGGCACAATCGACTTGGTCTGGTTTAAAGGGATTAACTATGTTTTGGACAAGATCAAGACTGGCGTTGATTATATCGTATTTGGCAAACCGACCGAGTTCGGGCATATCTATAATATTCCCCATCCGGATATAGACCCTCTGGATCAAGCGGGATAAGGTTGCCAACGGCTGACACCATTCTATAATACGTCCGAGAAGATGAAAAAGTCGTTCCTTAATTCGCGGGCGATTCAGAATTTGCAGTACACTTTGTTGAGCGGTTTGAACTGGACGTTGCCTGAAACTCTTCCTCCGGATGTCTTGAACCGTATCCGGATGATGTCGTTTCCGGAAGCGATACGGAATGTGCATTTTCCCGAATCGGTCGATAAATTGCGGAAAGCACAGTTGCGCTTGAAGTTTGACGAACTGTTTTTCATCCAGTTGAATATTCTCCGCACTTCCAACCTGCGCAAACTGAAGTTGAGAGGGATTGTCTTTCCTTCCGTTGGAGATTATTTCAATACGTTCTATAAAGAATATCTACCTTTCGAACTGACGAATGCGCAGAAACGTGTTGTCCGTGAGATTCGTGCCGATATGGGAAGCGGGCGTCAGATGAACCGCCTTTTGCAGGGAGATGTGGGAAGCGGAAGACTTTGGTCGCTTTGCTCTCCATGCTGTTGGCGGTCGATAACCATTGCCAGGCTTGTATGATGGCGCCGACGGAGATTCTGGCGACTCAGCATTATGCGACAGTCATGGGGTTCCTGAAAGATATGGATATAAAAGTGGCCTTGCTGACCGGCTCAACGAAAAAGAAGGAGCGGAATAAGATATTGCCGGCTATCGCGAGCGGGGAGATCCAACTCGTGATCGGGACACATGCTTTGATTGAAGAAACAGTTGTCTTCTCCTCTCTCGGTCTGGCGATTATAGACGAACAGCATCGCTTCGGAGTGGAACAGCGTTCTCGGTTGTGGACGAAAAATGCGGTTGTCCCTCATGTCCTGGTGATGACTGCGACACCTATTCCCCGTACGCTTGCCATGACTTTATACGGCGATCTGGATGTCTCGGTGATCGATGAGTTGCCACCCGGACGCAAACCGATCCAGACCGTGCACCGCTATGATAACAAGAAAGCGCAACTTTACGACTTTCTCCGTAAGGAAATCGGACAGGGCCGGCAGGTCTATGTCGTTTATCCTTTGATCGAAGGCAGTGAGAAGTTGGATTATAAGAACTTGGAAGAGGGGTTCGAGACATTCAAAGAAGTTTTCCCTGAATATAAGGTATGTATGGTTCACGGAAAGATGAAAGCGGCCGACAAAGAGGCGGAAATGCAGAAGTTTATTTCCGGCGAGGCGCAGATATTGATGGCGACGACCGTGATAGAGGTTGGCGTGAACGTGCCGAACGCTTCCGTGATGGTCATCGAAAGTGCCGAACGTTTCGGTCTTTCCCAGTTGCATCAGCTTCGTGGACGGGTGGGACGTGGAGCGGAGCAGTCATATTGTGTGCTTGTCTCTTCCTATAAACTGAGCAACGAGACACGCAAGCGCTTGGAAATAATGGTGAGCAGCAATAACGGATTTGAGATTGCCGAGGCCGATTTGCGTCTGCGGGGCCATGGTGATCTGGAAGGGACGCGTCAGAGCGGAGAAGGGATAGACCTTAAGATCGCGAACTTGGCAGCCGATGGACAAATCCTTCAGTATGCGCGTGATATAGCTCAGGATGTTTTGAACGAAGACCCCGATTTGTTATCCGAACCTAATCGGATATTGAACGAACGCCTGAAAACTCTCTTCGCAAAGAAGGTAAACTGGGGAATGATCAGCTAATATGTTGTGAAACATATTTTGTTTTAATTGTGTAAATCAAAGGGTAAAAAGTTCGCTTTTTGCTTTTCTTTGGTTTCATTGCGGAAATTTTTCGTTATTGAATTTTGCCGGCTTATCCAAAATTACGAACTTTGACGAGATAACGGTGGAATAAACCATTCTATATCATGATTTTTCATCGTGAAATTACTGTCGAAAGTGATAAGAATAATGAAGATACGAGCATTACTGTTTATTTGTTGTACCACTATTCTGGTATCAGCTGTTGAAGCTAAGATAAAAGAAGATGAAGGAGCTCCGAAGCAAATCGTTCATATTGAAAAGATGGATAAGCGTGTTTCCGAATTGATGGCAGACCGTGTTAATATCCGGAAGAATATGGAACTGAAGGAACTTGCGACCCTCAGCGAGATCGAAATGGAAGAAAAGGAGAACTTGATGTTTCCCGCTGATGAATTGTACGGGTCCAATTGGGAGAACCGTTGGGTTGATCCGTTTCGGGGAGCTGCGAAGGTCAATTTTCCGGATTCGTTTGCGATAGACTGTTCCTCCTTTGTCTATCCTATCGCCATTGATTCTATGGTAAGGATCACCTCTAAATATGGTCCCCGTCGTCGTCGTATGCATAAAGGAATAGATTTGAAGGTGTTGAAGGGCGATACGATCCGTGCCGCTTTTAACGGTAAGGTTCGTATCAAGGCTTTCGAACGTCGCGGATATGGCTATTACGTGGTGCTTCGTCATCCGAATGGATTGGAAACGATCTATGGACATTTGTCTAAGATTTTGGTTGAAGAAAACCAGATCGTACGTGCAGGCGAGACGATCGGATTAGGCGGTAACACGGGACGATCTACCGGTTCTCATCTCCACTTTGAAACCCGCTTTTTAGGACAAGCCATTAATCCGGCTGAAATCATTGACTTCGAAAATGGTGTCCCTCATCAGGATACTTATGTTTTCCATAACGTAAAAATCAACGGGCGCAGAAGCAATATCTATACTTCTTCTTCCGATCGGCTGGTTTATCATCGTGTGAAATCGGGTGATACGTTGGGCAAGATTGCCCGAATATATGGAACCAGCGTGAATGAATTGTGTCGTCTGAACGGTCTGAAAAGCACGTCTGTCTTGCGGATCGGACAGTCTATTCGTTGCAGTGCCGGCGCGGTCACCTCTGCTAAAGCCGAAACGTCGAAACCGGCTGCTTCTGCTAGCGTAAAGCAAACCGTGAAGACTACGGTCGCGGCAGATGCTGCAGCTGTCGCTTCTATCAACCAGACTTCTGATGCCGGGCGGCAAGAGGCTACTCCGGTTTACCATCGTGTGAAATCAGGCGATACGTTGGGGGCTATTGCCGCTAAATATGGTACGACAGTCTCTAAGCTTTGTGAATTGAATGGCATTACGAAAACGACGATTCTGAAATTGGGCCGTTCGCTTCGCTGTTCTTGATTAAGAGTTGGCTGATATGATATAAAGGGCTATTCGTTATGTGCATACGGATGGCTCTTTTATTTCCGGCTAAAGTAGCCTCTCTTTTGGTCAGATATGGATTTATCCGTATCTTTGTACGGATGTAAATGCTAAGAAAGTATGGCTGATACGAAGGAACAATTCGAAAAAGTAATATCCCAATGCCGGGAACTGTTTGAAAAGAAGTTGAAAGATTACGGTCCCTCGTGGCGAATCATGCGTCCGCAGTCGCTGACCGACCAGATATTTATTAAGGCAAACCGGATTCGCAGCCTTGAGATAAAAGGAGTGAGCATGGTGGATGAAGGTATCCGTCCTGAGTTTGTCGCAATCGTGAACTATGGGGTTATCGGCTTGATACAATTGGCAAAAGGATTTGCCGATACGACGGATATAAGCAATGAAGAAGCGCTGGCCTTGTATGATAAATACATCACGGCAACCAAAGAGCTGATGTATGCCAAGAACCATGATTACGGTGAGGCATGGCGCGGCATGCGTATCAGTTCCTATACGGATCTGATCCTGATGAAACTTTATCGTACGAAGCAGATCGAGAGCCACGGAGGCAAGACGATCGTGTCCGAAGGCATCGATGCCAACTATATGGACATGATCAACTATGCGTTATTCGGCCTAATCAAGCTGGAGTACGGAGAAGAAACAGTTGAAAATTGAAAGTTGGAAGTGAAGAATAAGAATGCCGTTTTAAAGATATTGGCAGAATTGTGCCGCTTGCTGATCGGAGTTGTATTTATCTTCTCCGGTTTTGTCAAGGCGGTCGATCCGATGGGAGGGGCGATCAAGATCGGTGAATACCTGGCTTCCTTCGGACTGGATATGTTGCAGCCTTTTACGGTATTGTTGTCTTTCAACCTTTCGGCAATCGAGTTTGCGCTCGGTGTCTGTATGCTGCTGGGAGTGTACCGGCGGTATGTCTCTTTTCTTATCTTGATATTTATGGCGTTTATGACGCCGTTGACTTTGTATCTGGCCCTTTTCGATCCCGTATCGGATTGCGGTTGTTTTGGGGATGCGCTGGTGATCTCCAATTGGGAGACGTTCTTTAAGAATATCGTACTCTCTCTTGCCGCTATTGTTACGTTTATTTATAACCAGCGCTTGTTCCAGTGCTTTACTTTCCGGGCATATTGGTTTGTCGCTTTGTATGCTTACCTGTTCGGTGTCGGTTTCGCTTATTATAATTACAATCATCTGCCTGTAATCTATTTCCGTCCGTATAAGATCGGTGCGAATATACCGAAGTTGATGGAAATGCCCGAAGAGGCTCCGCAGGATGAATACAAGTACACGTTCGTGTATGAAAAAGACGGCGTGAAGAAAGAGTTTTCGCTTGAAGACTATCCGGCAAACGACAGTAGCTGGACATTTGTGGATTCGAAGACGGAATTGGTCAAGAAGGGCTATCAGCCTCCTGTTGCCGCTTTCAATATTTACAATGGAAAGGGAGATGATGTGACGGAAGAGATCATCGGAAACCCCGGTCCGGTTTTGCTGCTTGTCGCTCCGAAGCTGGAAGAAGCGGACGACGAGCAGATGGATGAGATCAACGGCGTGTATGACTATGCGCTCGAACATGATATCCCGTTCTATTGCGTGACAGGTTCTTCGCCGGAGGCGATCGATACCTGGAGCGACAATACAGGGGCCGAATATCCTTTCCGGATGGCGGACGAGGTACTGCTTAAGACGATTATCCGTTCCAACCCCGGTCTGGTGCTGCTGAAAGGCGGTACGATACTGGGCAAATGGCACTACAACGATATTCCGGCTGAGGAAGAGGTCAAGGCGGTTATGGATCGCTGCTTGGACGAGAGCAATATAAAAAGTAAAGAAGATGGGACCCTTGCAACCAACCTATTGACTTTTACCGTACCTTTGCTGCTTGTTTGGATGTATGACCTGCTGCGTTTCAGACGCAAACGGAAAGAAAAGAAATAACTATTTGTATTACATATTTAAATTATTAAGTTATGAGAAAGAATATTGTTGCAGGAAACTGGAAAATGAACACTACTCTTGCTGAAGGTCTTGCTTTGGCTAAAGGTTTGGACGAGGCTTTGAAGGGTAAGACTCCGAATTGCGATGTGATCATCGGTACTCCGTTCACTCACTTGGCAAGCGTTGCTGCCGCTATCGATACAAACAAGATCGGTGTTGCCGCTGAGAACTGCGCTGACAAGGAAAAAGGTGCTTATACAGGTGAGGTTTCTGCCGCTATGGTAGCTTCTACTGGTGCGAAATATGTGATCTTAGGCCACTCTGAGAGACGTGCTTATTATCACGAAACTCCGGAAATCCTGAAAACAAAGGTTGAATTGGCTTTGGCTAACGGTCTGACTCCGATCTTCTGTATCGGTGAAGTGCTGGAAGAAAGAGAAGCCGGCAAGCATTTCGAAGTGGTAGATGCTCAGATCAAGGGCTCTTTGTTCGACCTGTCTGCTGAAGACTTCGCTAAGATCGTTCTGGCTTATGAACCGGTTTGGGCTATCGGTACAGGTAAAACCGCTACATCCGACCAGGCAGAAGAAATTCACGCTCATATCCGTGCTACTCTGGCTGCTAAATATGGTCAGGAAATCGCCGATAACTGCACGATCCTTTACGGTGGTAGCTGTAACGCCGGTAACGCTAAGGAATTGTTCGCTAAACCGAACGTAGACGGTGGTTTGATCGGTGGCGCTTCTTTGGCTGTCGATAAGTTCATGCCTATCATCGAAGCGTTTAATTAATTGATAATTGGCAATTGGCAATTGACAATTATTCCGGGAATTCACCGGGGAGTATATTGTCAATTGTAATTGTCAATTGTCAATTGTCAACTGTCAATTGATATGAACTATATCTTGTCTTTATGTATATTGCTTGGTGCATCTGCTTTGTCCGCTCAGACGGATGGCGGTGGACAGGTGGAAGACATCATTGACGCCTTGCAGGAAAGAGTTCCCGGAAAGGGGACTGTTACGGTGCGCGGGTCGGATGCTCTCCGTAACATGCTCGGCAAACGTCTGCATGGCGAGGGGTCGAAAAGACTGATAGCACGGCCTTTCTGAAAATACAAGGCTATCGTACACAAGTGTTCTCCGGTAATAACCAGCGTAAATCCAAAGATGAGGCTTTCCGGAAAGAAAAAGAAATTAAGGAACTTTTCCCTGATGTCCCGACTTATGTGACGTACAATGCTCCGTTCTGGCGTCTGCGTATCGGTGATTTCCGTTCGCATGAAGAGGCTTATCACATGCAACGTCTTCTGATGGATGCATTCCCGGCCTATAGAAAAGAGATGTATATCGTTAGGGAAGAAGTCAAAATCCCATTGAATTGAAATGAGTGAAGAAGTAAACGAGAAGACTTTGCTGGCCCGCGAAGAGCTGGCCGGCCATTATAAAAGTATTATCAATCTGCTTGGTGAAGATGTAGACCGCGAAGGTCTGTTGAAAACGCCCGAACGTGTAGCCAAAGCCATGCAGTTCCTGACCAAAGGATATCATGAAGATCCGGCAGCCGTGCTTCGTGGCGCCATGTTCAAGGAAGAGGACTACAAGCAGATGGTGATTGTAAAGGATATCGATTTCTTTTCTCTTTGTGAGCATCACATGTTGCCCTTCTTCGGGAAGGCCCATGTCGCTTATATCCCTAAAAAATATATTACGGGGTTGAGCAAGATTCCCCGTGTCGTGGATATCTTCGCCCGCCGTCTTCAGATTCAGGAGCGATTGACCATGCAGATCAAAGACTGCATTCAGGAAACGCTCGATCCGTTAGGCGTGATGGTCGTGATCGAGGCACAACATATGTGCATGCAGATGCGTGGTGTCGAGAAGCAAAACTCCTTGACTACAACCTCCGACTTCACCGGATTCTTTCAGCAGGCCAAAACGCGTGAAGAATTTATGAATCTGATCAAACACAACCGGTAACGATGTCGAAGATAAGAGGACAGGTCGGCATGAGTGTCGGTGTTCTCCTGCATTTCTTTATTTTGTCATGTTTGGGGGGTAAACAGACTTTTCGCCGTGATTCGCGAATTGCCTTCACCGCTTATGTTTGCTTTCATCGGAGAGCAAGCCGGATTTGGTGCATCCCATTTAAGTGACAGTAGCCGTGTTTCTGTTGCAAAACAGCCTAATCATTTGCCTTTTGCCCTTGGTCGAATATGTTTTCGCCCTTGGTCAAAAGCCTTTTCGACACTTGTCAAAAGCCTTTTCGACTAAGGGCAAAAAGCAAAGGAATGATAGCTTTTGATGTAATTGATTGTTTGTTTGCTTATTAGTTAGGGTTGTTGCACTTTTATCTTTCACTTAAATATTGTGGATGTAGTGCAGGGAGACATGACTAACTTGAACCAAGACGAGACACTGGGTGAAGCCGAATCTTGTTTTCTCCATAAACTTATTTTTATCCTCCGATTACCCTGTGAAGAACGAACGCTATAAACAAAACAAGCCCCTGAGGACGGTAATTGCCTTCGGGGGCTTCGTCGTATATTAAATACAGGATTAAGGAGGGGGGGATGTTAGAATCAGAAAACCAGTATGTAGGCCCTGTATTTGGTTTCTTTTGTGACCGGGCAGAGAGAAATATATCCTTCTTTTATTTTCCCGTCTTTCATTTCAAGCGGATAAGCTTTCTTCATAAAGCAATGTTGCTCGTAGGCTTCTCCCGGTTTGCTTGTGTAAGTGATGCGCATGTCACCCCGGGCGTTGGGAGCCAGGTATTTTTGGCTGATGCGCAAAGCTACCATCCCCATTGTGTAGCGCATGTTCACTTCTATGCAGGGATGTATGGCGAATTCGCCGTTTGCTTTTTTGCGGTAGACCAACATGTCCACGCCCAAGTAACCGGTATAGATGTTTCCGTATATCTGCCGGATCGCCTCTCCGACAGTTTCTTTCAGTTGCTGGAATTTGTCTCCGAAGTTTTCAACAAAGAAGCTTTCCAGATATGTCTGTTCGCCCAATACATTTCCGGAATAAGCTCCTTTCTTTTCAGCTCCGAATACGGAAAGCCCTTCATAGCGTATGTTCCCGTTTCCGTCTGAATAAAATTCCATCGCGAAATCCTGGTATTTGTCCAGTGCACATTCTATGCTGATACATCCCTGTTTGTTCAGTGCCCCTTCGATCCAGGTACGGTCTTTTGCAGTCAGTTTGCGTTCCGGTAGCCAAAGCAGTCCCCTGCCGGAAGATGAATAGGGAGTCTTCAGTATGAAGGGAGCATTCTGGAGGATCAGGTATTTTTCCACTTCTCTTACTTTTTTGCAGAATTTAGGCGATACCGGTATATCCATATCAGGTAGGAGTTCTCGTATTTTGTCCAGACATTCGGCAGCAGTCTGGCGGCTTGTCAATCGGGTATATTCTTCTTTCCATTCCGGGATCGTAAGGTTAAGGTTACCACTTTTCCGCAGTTTTTCAAAAAGAGAATGGCTATGTGGAGAAAGTCCCCAGGGGGTTGCTTGCATTTCGGGCAGGCTGTCCTTCTGTTTTTCGATTTCCTTGCGTGAGATTAGCTTGGCAAACGGCCTGAACTCCTTCGGTTGTAAGGAGAAGAAACGAGGTGAAACGATCTCTTCGGTAAAAACAAAATCCTCCGGGTCTGCATACCAGACGGGAAGATAGGATAACTCCTTGATCATCCTCTGCACGTTTGCAGGTGGAGTGTAATTTTCAGAGCCTTGTAGTATGGCGGTTTCGTGTCCTGGGTTAAAAAAATGTATTTTGGATTTCATACTATATGTATATAAATAGGGATATAAATGAGGCACGGATTACACGGACTGCACGGATTAATTATTTTTCTTTCCGTGTGAATCCGTGTAATCCGTGCCTAATTTATATCAGTTTACGGGATTTTTCCGTTTTATTCGAGGTTCTCGTCGATGGCATCTATCTTTTTAATGATGAGTGCCATTTCGTCTTTTAGCTTGTCGATCTTGCGTTCCATCTCTTTGAGCAAGCCGCCGCCGCCTTTGGAAGAGATGCTTAGGAACCCGATGTTGTTTTCGTAAGTTTGAAGTTCGTTCTTCATCCGTTCGTACATGCGCATCAGTTTTCCCGTTCTCCGTAAAGTTTCCCTTTCCCCCGTTCGCCGTTGCTCATATCGCTGAGACTATTGCGGAAAGTCTGCATCTTGCGGTCGTTCTGGTCGACTTTAAGACGGTCGAACTGTTTGTCGACAGCTTCGTGATATTCCTTGTAAATCTTGTCTTTTTCTTTAAAAGGGACATGGCCGATAGCGTTCCATTCTGTCATATATCCTTTCAAGGTAGCAAGTGCTTCGTCATGGTCGGCTTCGTCGATTGTGTTGATCTTTTCGATCAAAGCCTTTTTAGCAGCTAAATTCGTTTGCTCCACGCTCTTTTGGGAAGATACATTCTTGTTCTTCTGTTCGAAGAAATAGTCGCAAGCCGTGATGAAGCGCTTCCAGACGGCATCGGAATGTTTGCGGGCTACCGATCCGATCGTCTTCCATTCTTTTTGCAAGGCGATCATCTTTTCGGTTGTGCTCTTCCAGTCCGTACTGTCTTTCAATGCTTCGGCTTTTTCACACAAGGCTTTTTTCAGTGCGAGATTCTTTTCCATCTCGTCCTTTATATTCTTGTAGAATTCGCTTTTGCGGTTGAAATAAACGTCGCAGGCTGCGCGGAAACGTTCGAATATCTTCACGTTCGATTTCTTCGGGGCGAAGCCGATCGTTTTCCATTTGTCCTGCAAGGCAATTACTTCCTTATTTTTTCTTCCCAATCTTTGAATGATTTCAAAGCCGGGAAATCGATGTTTTCTATCTGTTCGCAAATGGCTGTCTTGGCTTCCAGGTTTTCCTGTTCCTTCGCTTTCAATCCTTCGAAATGCTCCTGATGGCGTTTGTTGATGATTGTGGAAGCGGCTTTGAAGCGGGACCAGAGGTCTTCGCGCAGTTCTTTCGCTACCGGACCGATTTCGCGCCATTGCTGGTGTAATTTCTGAAGCTGATGGAAAGCGGATATGACATCCGGTTCCGTTTGCAGTTTCTCGACGGTTTCGCAAAGAGCCGTTTTCATTTCCAGGTTCTTCTTGAAATCGTAGTCGCGGAACTGGTTGTTTATTTTGATGATGTCATAGAACTTCTCGCTGTATGTCTGGTAGTTCTTCCACAGTTCGCTGACGTGTTCCTGCGGAACGGCTTTCACTTCTTTCCATCTTTGCTGGATGTCCTTGAAATCATTATATAATTTGTTGAAATCTTCCTGGCTTTCGGTCAATGCTTTCAGCTGGTCGATCAGTTGGAGTTTCAAGGCATAATTGGCCGCTTTAACCCGTTCTTCCTCGGCAAGGATGGCAGCCCGTTTTTCTTTGTAGACGTTGAGCAGTTCTTTGATCTTGCTTTCGGTTTCGTCTTCGGGAGCGACAAAATCCTTTTCTTCACCACCGGCTGTGAGGAATGCTTTCTTCAATTCGTCCACTTCGCTCCGGTGGATTTTGTAATAAGCCTGTTTGAGTGCTTCCACCTCGTTGCGTGTCGCGTCTGCCGCCGCTCCTACCAAACCGGTCAGTTTCTCCAGAATTTCTTCTTTCGACAATTTTCCCGTAGTCACGCAACGGTTTCTTCACCTGCCGCAACTTCGTCTGTTTTGACTTCTGCTTCAGATGTTTCTTCTGCTGCAACTTCAGCGTCCTTTGTTTCGTTTGTTACAACTTCCTCCGCCGTGTTTTCCGGTGTTGTTTCCGGAGCCTTAGTTTCTTCCAATTTGCCGTTTTCTTCAGTTGGCAAATTAGCTTCGTGAGTGTCCTTCATATTCAATCGCATTTAGGAAAAGGATAAATGTATCCTATATCAAGTCACAAATTAAAGTAAATATTTTGGGATTACAGCATTTGGAAGCAAATAATTTGCAGGTAGATGTTAAATTAGGCACGGATTGGAGCAAATTCCATGAAATCCGTGCCTAAATATAATCCGTGTTTAAAATTATCCTAAGAACGAGATCAATACGCCTGCGGCTACGGCAGAACCGATAACGCCGGAGATGTTGCTGGCCATGCAATATTGAAGCACATGGTTCTTGGGGTCGTATTTCAATGCTATCTCATTTGCCACGCGGGATGCCATCGGTACGGCGCTCAGTCCGGTTGCTCCGATCAGCGGGTTGATTTTCTTCTTTGTGAAGAGGTTGAACAGTTTGACGAAGAAGATGCCGCCCGCTATGGAAAGGGCGAATGCAAGGAAGCCTCCGATTACGATACCGATTGTCGTGAAGTTCAGGAACGCCTCGGCTGTCATGGTCGCGCCGACCGATAATCCTAAAAAGATGGTCGCTGCATTCATGATGCTGTTGGAAGCTGCATCGAACAAACGGAAAGTATTACTTCCGATCTCTTTCACCAGGTTACCGAACATCAACATACCAATCAAAGGTACTGCACTCGGCACGAACAGGGCCACTACCGTCGTCACTACGATTGGGAAGATGATCTTCAATACACGCAAATTTTTGATCTCCATGTTGGACGGGTATTTCTTTTCCTGTTCCTTCATATTGATGGATAGCTCTTTCTTTGAACAAAGCAGCTTGACAACCAACGGGATGATAACCGGAACCAGCGCCATATAGGAATAGGCGGCAATCGCAATCGGCCCTAACAGATGAGGGCCAGTTTGATGGTTGTAAAGATGGCAGTCGGTCCGTCCGCTCCTCCGATAATTCCTAAAGAAGCAGCTTCTTTAGGCGTGAATCCCATCAGGATGGCTACCAGCAGCACGGTGAAAATACCCAGCTGTGCCGCCGCCCCGGAATATGGACAAACGCAGGTTACGCAGCATCGGTCCGAAATCCGTCAACGCCCCCACACCCATGAAGATGATAGGAGGAAGGAACCCTGTCTTGATCAGCATATAGTAAATGAAGTTCATCAGCCCCAACTCATGCGCGATGTCATGGAGCGGCATCTCCCAAATGTTCTTCATCACTCCGTGCACGTTGATCATGCCGTTTTCGTCGGCCTGTATCACCCCCCATATCGCCTCCGGGGAAATTGGCGAGCAATACGCCGAACGCGATAGGCACGAGCAGCAGCGGTTCATACTGTTTTTTGATACCCAAATAAAGCAGTATGAACGCAATGGCATATGATCAGAAACTGCGGTTCAGCAATGATGTTGCTGAACGCAGTCATCTCATATAGATTTTGAAATATTTCATTCATTATTGTATCGTCATTAGTACGTCATCTTCAGAAACCGCATCGCCGGAAGCTAGGCAGATCGCAGTGACTGTTCCCCCGAACTCGGCACGTACGGCATTATATGTCTTCATGGCTTCCACATAGCAAAGCACATCGCCTTCCTTTACGACATCTCCTACTTTTACAGGTGTGTCGGAAGCACTTTTCACGAGGAAGAATTTGCCTTCCAGCGGCGATAGCACTTCTTTGCCGGTACCGGCAGGAGCAGCAGCGGGGGCGGGTGTCGCGGCAGGAGCAGCCTGTGTTTCTGCCGGGACGGCATTCGCTGTGTCTCCGAATGCTACGGTTACCTTGTAGGATTGGCCGTTCACATCGACGGTCATTACTTGCGGAGTTGTCGGCATAGCCATTGCCATACTGGCCGGGGCAGCTTGTGAAGGAACGGTGGCAGGCTGGGCGGCTGTTTGCTTTTCGGCTTTTCTCTTGGCTACGTCGGCTTTGAATTCCACTTTGGCTTTTCCTGAACGGTAGGCTTCATACTGTGCCGGATGCATCGCATATTCGAAGAGCTCTTCGTCGTCTTCACCGTTTCCCATTGTTTTCGTTCATCAGCTTGCGATACTTGTCGAGCGCGTCAGGATAGTTGTCCTGCGGGTTGCCTTCGAAGAATTTGCGTCCTTCGGCTTTCGCCTTCTCGATGATTTCCGGAGCCAACGGACCCGGCAGGCGTCCTGCCTTGCCTAAAATCATGTCCCAGATATCGTCGGCGATCATGCTCCAGCGGGCTTTCCCTTTCTCCATCTGCATCACATTCATGAGCGCCAGGTTCTTCACATACTGGCTGAACAGGAGTCACTAATGGAGGATAACCGACACGCGGCCATACGTAAGCTACTTCATCGAACAGCTTGATCAACAGCTGGTCTTGGCTCATGAGCGGCTTGTTGTTCTTGATATTGTTCTTGTTGATTGTCTCCAGGTTCTTTTCGAGGTCTGACATCAGGCTTCCCATCATGCCGCCTGGCAGGCCGGACCGATCAGCAACGAGTTCATCAGGCGGTTCTTCGGGCTGATATACAAGCCGAGGAAGTCATCCATGAATTCCTGGATCAAGCTGCGGACTTTCATATAAGCCTCCATGTTGATTTCCGGCACTTTGTAGCCGGCGTCTTTCAACATCGCCTGTACGGTCAGCAGGTCCGCATGGCCTGTACCCCATGAAAGCGGTTCCATGCCAACGTCGATGTAATCGCAACCGGCGTTACATACTTCTAAGATCGAAGCCACGTTGAATCCGGGACCGGCATGGCTGTGATACTGAACCGGAATTTCCGGATGTTTTGCCTTGATGTTTGCTACGATCTGCCCCAAGGAATGCGGACGGCCGATACCGGCCATATCCTTTATACAGATTTCATCCGCTCCGAGTTCGATCAGTTCCATTGCCATCTTGGTGTAGTATTCGACCGTATGGATGGGAGAGTGGGTGATGCACAACGAGCATTGCGAGATCATCCCTGCTGCTTTCGCATATCGGATGGAAGGAGCAATGTTGCGGACATCGTTCAATCCGCAGAATGTGCGGGCGATATCTGTCCCCTGTGCTTTTTTTACCTGGTAGAACAACTGGCGAACGTCGTCAGGTACGGGACTCATACGCAGGCCGTTCAGCGCTCGGTCCAGCATGTGGGTTTGTATGCCGGCCTCATGGAACGGCTTCGTCCATTCGCGTACGGCTCTGTTTGGGTTTTCACCGAATAATAAGTTTACTTGTTCGAATCCTCCGCCATTGGTCTCTACGCGGGCGAAGCAGCCCATCTCGATAATGGCTGGCGCTACCCGTGTTAGCTGGTCTACGGTGGGAACATATTTTCCGGCAGATTGCCACATGTCACGGAAGACCAAACTAAATTTGATTTCTCTTTTCATGATATTTTATGTATAAATGCTATTATAATTTCTCGATCTTAACGACTTTGCCTTTTCCACCGGTCATAACACTTACAGCCGATACGATTGCGGCAGTAGTCTGGTTCGTGATGCCGGCAGCCGGTGTGGATGTAGCCGTCTGTCTTTGTGGTGTCACTTGTTTTTTGACAATAATCTCTTCGGGCGCATATTTGTTTACCAGTACGATCAGGCCCTTCCCAAGATTGATAACGATCAGTAGGATAGCAAAAACAGTTGTCATTCCTACAATCATTAGCAAAAGTCCAGTTTCTATGTTTTCCATACTCATTAATTGACGGGAAAGCGTGCGGTTGGTGTGGCTGGCACAATCCTTCCCAAGTTAAAAATTCTGCTACAAAATTAGAAAAATGTCTGAAACTCACTTATGGATTCTTCATAAAAAATATGAAAAGGGTTCGGACTTTTCGTATCTTTGCCTCCCTGAAAACAATTTGTAATTAAATCATGGGAAACTTCTTTAAATCACTATTCTCTTCTTCTAAGGCTGCAACACCTGAAGAGGAAAAAAAGCAAGAACGATCAGAAAAATTTCGATATTCTGAAATACGACGGTGTCCGCGCCCAGAAAATAGGACAGGTAGCGTATGCCATCAAATGTTTTACTGAAGCGTTGAAGTTGCAGGAGGATTTCGAGACGATGACTTATCTGGTTGCTGCCTATACGACGGCGAATAAGGCGGAAGAAGCTCTTGAGGTGCTGAACCGCATGGTGGAACTTGAACCGGATCATATCAATACGCTTCTGACACGTGTGAACGTGCTTTTCATGCTGGACAAGGATGCGGACGTGATTGTCGATTGCCGGCATATTCTCGAACTGGAAGAGACGAACCATTTGGCCTGGTTCCTGATGGGGAAGGCGAAGCGGACGACTTCCGACCCCTTAGGGGCTATTGCCGACCTGACGAAAGCGATCGCCTTGAAAGAAGATTTCACGGATGCCTATCTGATGCGTGCCCGGATATTGTTGTCGATGCAGCAGGCAACCGAAGCGCTTCCCGATGTGGAAAAGGCCATCACGCTGGCTCCGGAAGAAGAAACATCCTACTTGCTACGCGGCCGTATCCATGAAGCGATGGGCAATATCGACGCTGCTGCGGCCGATTACCAGAATGTGTTGGAGTTGAATCCGTTCAATGACGAGGCGACGTTGCTCGTCGGCCAGCTCCTGATCACGCAGGAACGTCTGGATGAAGCCATTACTTTCTTCGACGAAGCGATCGACCTGAAACCCGATTTCGCCAAAGCATACGCCGAACGGGGCCGTGCCAAGAACCTGAAAGGAGACAAGGAGGGTGCCTTCGAAGATCTGAAAAAAGTCCATCGAACTGAACCCCGAAGGCGACGAAGCCCGGAAGCTGGAAGGGCAGCATACGAATTTCAACGATATGTACAAGGGCGGGATCTTCTGAGAAGGATGATTCAGATTTTACAATAACCCCCTGTTTTTTCTATTTCAACCCGAAAACCGAACGTTTTCGGGTTGTCTTTTTGTAAGCGGACCGGAACATTTTGTGACGTGCAGACAGCACGTCTGCGCGGTTCGTCTCCGGTACATGTGTTTTTGTCAATCCGAATCTTGTTTTCCTTGACAATCCGGAAAACCTTAATTTCCGGAGAGTCGAATATCCGGATCCTGCTTGGGGATGGTGCAGGAATATGGAACGTATAAAGAGCCCGGTCTCAGGGAGGCCGGCAGCCCTTTCCCGTGACGACCGTCTTCATCGCGCTGGCGACCGTCTTCATGCAGGGTGAACTGCGCACATCAGAGCCATGAAGACGGTCGTCATGGGAATTTTCTGCGCATCTCGCGGAAAATACCTCCGGAAATGTTTGTTGCCGCTGCTGGAGAAACCTTTTGGAAAGGTGGTTTTGACAGCTTTTTCTTGTTTCTATGGGCATTTTTTACAATATTCCCAGGTTGCCCCGATATTTTTACCGGTTCAGCGTCAGGTCGGTTTCTCTAAAAATAAAACTTATTGTCATCCCTGGCTTATTGTACGGTTTTTCAAAATACCCGTTAGTCTGAATCGAAACTGTAGTGCATGAAATTAGGTTTTCTACCCTATATTTTTTAAGAAACTCGTGTTTCTGCAAGATGTTGAATAACAGAAAAAATACAAATATATGCCTTTTGAAGGGGGTATTGTGCGTTTTAACGTCTTTCGAAGTCTGGTGTTCTGTGTTTCTTAGATCTCTTCAGGATTACTTATTATAAGCTGATAGCCGGTTCCCCGACAAGATTTGATTTGGATAAATGGCATGGGGGCCAAGAACTTTCCCGCAAGCGCACAATAGCAGCAGAGACCGCATCGCGTTCCGCTTTACCGATCTTTTCCTTTTTTAAGGCATTTCCGAGGATTTGTGAATAGATAATTTGAGGCGCTATCACTGATTGTTGAGAATTAATCAGATGAGTAAATAGCTTCAGGCCTTGCCCGCTTAAAAGTCACATGTAGGTTTTTGTATTTCAAGATGCCGCTTTTCTTGTCGAACCGTAATCCGAAAGGTAAGGTACCTTCTTTGGAAAAAGAACGGACAAAAGCGACAACCGGCTTCTCTACAATTTTGTTTCTACAACTTTCTTTTCAAGCAATACCGCGTTTAGTTTTTTATTCCCCATTTATAACTGCCGTATAAAATTCCGACAAATAAACCATAAAAGAGTAAAAAAAAAGGATGGAATCTGCCGTTTTAAAACAAAGGAAAGCGGAATTTGCACAAATGCTTGTAATTCTATATTGTCTTCTATATTTTTATTCTTCCGATATATAACTGGCTTCAAAGCGGTAGCTTTTTTCATAAAAAGGCTATCGGTGTAACTTATCGTTGTTTTTCTTTACGCTTACAACGCACCGCTGTTTGTGTTTCCATACCTAAATCTGCAAGTCTGGCGCGAAAAAAAGGCTATCCAGGAAAATCCGGTTCGGATCATTCAGAGACAGATAGTTCTGGTCACACCATCTTTCTTTTTCTTCATAGGAAATAGAGTCCGATAATAATAATGTCCCTCTATTGGTTTTATCGGTATGGAACCCAATCAGGGTGTTTATTTCTTTACTGATAGCATCTTGAAAAGTAGCAGAGGCTTCAGTGAAAATCTTTTTACGGCATGAAAGGAATCCATGCCAGACCATTATCAAACAAAACAAAGTCATACACATATATAATAATATGCATAGTCTTTTAAAAAAAATTTTGTCTGTATGTCTATTCTCTTCTTGCATGTTGCAAAAATATAAAAATGGACATCTATATAGGCTTTTCTCTTCAGATATATGTAATTCAAGTCCGAAAAAACCTACAGAAAACCTACAAGAAATCAGGAAATGGCATTCTATTTATCTGTTTAATAGCGAATTGTGAAATATGTGGCACAAACCTATTGACATCCGAATTATATATCCCTACATTTACCTCAAAAACAAAAGTTATGAAAAAAGAGTTTCAGCAGTAGTAATTGTTTTGGTTTGTTTGGGTGGAGTTGCTTGTATCAAGACATTGTCGACATCATCTGTCGGCTTGCCTCAATTGGCATTTGATAATATTGAGGCTTTGGCGTCCGAGTGAGTAGTGCTTATAGGCGTTACAGGGATAGGCGATGTCGACTGTCATGGTGATAAAGTTGATAAGATGTATAGTGGCTATAGTTTAAAATGACATGAGAATCTTCCTATACATATTATTAATAGGAATAAGTACATTAATCTCCTGCAGTGGTTCACCCGATCCTCTTTACCCTCGGTATACAACTTTTCCTGATGAGAAAATGGTAGCCACGCAGGAGATTTCTATTGATTCTGCCTTTTTCCGTTATCCCTACCGGGTAGCGGTAAAGACAGTATCGCTATCATCATGGTTTACATATGACAGCCATTACTTTTACGCTTTTACTTATCCGGAGTGGAAGCCGATCGCACCGTTCGGAAAGCGTGGAGAGGCCCCGGAGAAATGCTTTCGGCAGAGATGTTCCAGTTTTCTGCATTGGATTCAGTCTGGACATTGGATGCTAACCGGATGCTGATCACGCGCTGGTCTGTCTCTCCGACGGACAAGACCGTTTTGCGCAAAGAGGAAATAAGATTAGATAAAACATTAGTTCGCTCTTTAGATTTTTATCGTACAGATTCAGCCTTTCTGATCACAGACTACTTAGGTGATTTTCGTTATCACAAAGTCAGTCATAGTGGTAAACCGATCAAAAACATAGGTAAAATTCCCACCGAAATCAGCTATGAGCAATATATTCATCCCGCCTTAGCACAAGCTTGGCGTAGCTTTACCGATTACAACCCGAAAAACGGGATATACGCGATGGCGACCCAATTGGGAGAAGCCCTTGAAATATACAATCTAAAAACTCAAACTCATAACGTTATATACGGTCCTGCCGGAGAACCTCAATTCATTGCAAAAGGAGGCGAAGGATTCCCGACCGGCATCAAAGGGTTTGTGGACATACAAGTCACAGACGATTATATTTATACCGTTTTCGATGGGATGTCCTGGAAGAGCGGGACAAATTTTATGAACGCGGCATGTCTGCTCCCAAAGGAGGCCATTTCCTTTACGTGTTCGATTTGGCAGGAAACCCGGTTCGAAAATATACGCTCGACAAAAATATCTTGGGCATCCATATCAATGAAAAACAAACACCGGAATTGCGACTTGCGCGGAAAAGCGATAATCCGATCGTGACATTCAAACTATAACAAGAAAATGAAACGACTGCTCTACATATTATTCCTATTATTTTTGTTAGCCGCTTGCCGGGAAAACAAGAAAGAGCAATTCGCCCGCCTGGTTCAGGAATGGCAAGGGAAAGAGATCGTGTTTCCGCAGGATATGGTTTTCACCCGTTTTGTCACTGAGCAGGTGGAATACCGGATACCCGATGCAGAATATAAAGTGCTGATTTATGTCGATTCAACAGGTTGCACCAGTTGCAAATTGCAACTGCCGAAATGGAAAGAATTGATCGCCCATGTCGATTCGACAACAAACAGCAACATCCCGTTCATCTTCGTCTTCCAGTCGAAAGACGACAAAGAGTTGCGATACATCCTGAAACGCGACAACTTCGACCGTCCGGTCTGCATCGATCGGGACAGCCGATTGGACAAGTTGAACAAATTTCCACAAGATATCACATTCCAGACTTTCTTGCTTGATAAGAATAATAAGGTGAAGGTGATCGGCAATCCGGTGCATAACTTGGCTGTCAGGGATTTGTATTTGAAACAGATGACCGGGAAAATATCACCGGGGCGCGACCGGATCAAAACGACGGCAAAAGCCATAAACAGCGAAGTAGACTTCGGCACATTTTCGAAACCGAAGAGAAAACGGCTGTTTTTGAAATAGAAAACACGGGAGACAATCCCTT
>VOFB01004369.1_pt1 | contig 20658 bp, 17 predicted proteins | sample 5384141 | NCBI WGS metagenome assembly VOFB01 (sample SAMN12384721, study PRJNA508395) | human gut metagenome | isolation source: healthy gut A | host: Homo sapiens | reverse complement strand
AGCACTATAATTTCCGCAAAAATAATTTGCCATTCAGGATGAAGGTGTATCTCCGGCTCATCTAAAATCAACGTGCCATTTTCTTCGAGGGTACCGTTAAGAAGCAAGGTTTTTATGATGATAAAAGTTTTTAATCCTGCTGAAACATTCGCTAAACGAAACACAGTATTGTTTTTTGGAGATTTATACAATATACTGGCATTTGAAGTAGTTAATTCACCACTGCACACTATGTTTATTTTATTTAAAACTCTATTAATTTTATCTGTAATAGCAAGCTCTCTCACAGCATTTTCCACTTCAGATTCAACATTTACCTTTAAAAGCATAGAACTTAAATGCACCTGATGGTTTGCACTGTAATTGTATCTTATTGTCCTTCTTGGCAAAATGTTTATATCATCAAGTACAAACGGATTATCTAAATAAAGTGCCTCCGTATTTAACGAAAAGTAATCTTTAATAGATGATACAATATTATTGGTTATTTCAATTGAAACGGTCTTCTCTTTTATCGTCAGTTCAATAGCGCCTTTTTCATCACTATTTACATTATTCACTTGAGATCTGAATTCACTTGAAATACGTCTATTCAACAAAAAGCTATAAACATTTTCATCTGACATTTTGTTGTATATTTCAAACGCTTCTTTGACAGCTTTTGTAAATTCCGGGTCAATTTGAATCTCAACACTTGAATAAATCGGGTGTCCATCTTCATCAACGGAATCGAAATTATAATCTGTAAATTGTTTGATGAGATGATTTAAGTTTTCGTCATTGGTGTATTTTTGAGGATTCGCTATAATAGAGCGAGCAATTGATGTATAATCTAATAATTCAACGGGAAAATTAAGAGAATAAGCTTTCTTTTGTATTTCATTAGCGAACTGTTTCAAACGAGCTTTTTTAATTTCATCTTCATAATGGGAAAAGCTGTTAAATATTGTGAATAACGTTTTACTTATTGTACTTTTTCCTGTTCCGTTTTTACCAGCCAATACCGTTAAACCATCTATTTTAATTTCAGCTTCTTTAATCATAGCAATGTTATTCAGCTTCAATTTCATATATAGTACCTCTTTCTTAATGTGCCGATTACCGTATAAATATTTTATCACAATCTAAAGATAAATGCAACAAATTCAGCAATTATTATCTTTCATTTGTAGAAAAGTGTCACACTTAACACTCTAATTTACACCTCATATCCTTTATCTTGCTTCTGTCTTGCAATATCTTTCTTAGCCTGCTTTGACAACTCACCGATCAGAGCGTGAGCAGTGTTTACTGTTCCGGCAGAGCCTTGTGTTCTGAACAATCTGCTCATTGCGTTCAAAGCATATATCACACTGTCAACGGTCATCTGAGTGTTTATCTCGGCATTATCCTTTTTTCTCTGCTCATTGTTCTCTTTCAGAGTTCTGAGCATTGATTTCAGAATAATGTTGCCGAGCCTGTTATACAAATCGCCTGCGGCTTTCCGCATTTTCCTGTCAATTTCGGATTTACCATTATCGGTTTCTTTACTGTCGAACATTTCTGCCGCCGATCTTGCACCCGAATAATAGTCATTGATGATAGATTTCATCTTTGGTAGCATAATCATTTCTTTTATCATGCCGATAACCATATCCTTAGTTTCTTTCGGAAGATATGCATAGGCTATTCTTCCTCGCCCCGGCAGGTTGTTCAATACATCGGTGTACCACTGTATCAATTCTTCGGATATATCAACTCCGGAGAAACGATTGGAATAAATACCGGAAATGTCACGTTCGAAATCAATCATCAGCTTCCCGACAAGCTCTTTTGCGTCCGACATTGCTTCGTTGCTTATGCCGTAATAATACGACAGCTCATTTGCGAATGTATCGTGTATCAGTTTTTTTCTTACATTATCCGATACCTCCTTTTTTACAAATTGTACTGTTAGAGGCGGGTCTTTATCCCAGAACGAAATATGAATATGCGGCTGTCCCTTCTTGTCGTGAACAGCCGCAATATATTCAAATCTGTCTTTAGGTATATCGTACCCTCTCATCAGTGTTTCAATGTGAAACTTAATGTAGTTCTGCCACTTCTCAAGGCTGTCAAGTTCAAGCCTTTTAGCGATCTCCGGTCGGAATGATATGTATGCGTTGTACACTGTAACTCCTGCTTTCGAGATACCGTAAACATAGTTTTGTGTATCGGTGACGTCCAGCTCATCATTATTTGTACCGTCTATCCTGCCGAACAGTCCGCTTTCACTTTCCGGCGAAAGTTTCATAACGTGTTCACGCTCCGCAATATACTTGACGTAATTGGAATTGTGGCTTGCCGTACCCGGCATATTGGGTGCCTTCAATCGCATCTTATATATGAGTGCCGATGACATTATTCTTCACCCGCTCTGACTACCTTCTTCATTCCGTTTAAGATCTCATTAGTATCCTGCATATACTCATCATCGGTTTTCTCTTTCATTTTCATATATGCACCGGCTTGTTTGCTTGCAGAGGCTACAACACGGGCAAAGCTGACATCATCCGCAAAAGACTCCGACATAATCTGTAATCCTGTATACATCGTGATTGCACTTGCCTTTGTTGATTTGACTTGCAGCTTAATCAGCCGTTCAACTTCTTTTTTGAATACATCGGTCAATTCATCGTGTATCATACGGCGAATTTCTTCTTCGTTTTCATCGTGATTTTCTACATTAAGTCCTTTTGTTACAAAATTACGGACTAAATTTGCCATAGAAGTTCTTTTCTTAACGGATAATTTTTTTAAATCCTCATATGCTTTTTCGGAAATGTAAATCGAAATTTTTGTTGTTTTTTTATTATTCAAATTTTCCACACTCCTTTTTTGCTTATTTTCACTATGCTGAAATTTGATTTAAGCAAACTGAAAAAATCTTGATTTTCGTGATTGTAATGCGTGTTTACAAACTTAGTTTCACTGTGAAACTAAGTACACCCATTTTTACACCCTTTAAATGCTGTTTACACCCTTGATTTTTGCGATAGCAAAGAGCCGTATCAGCGACGGGGACACCCGTCTATTCCTGCCATTGCTTTGCAATGGGTGTTTCGTAAACCAGTTGTTTTCATACGCCTTTGCATTTGGCTATGTTCAAGCAAAAAGCCATCAGAAAAGAAAAATCCGCTGTTATTGTCATAGGTGCGTCACGATGTCGCACCCTTGAAAGCTCACTTGATTAACAGGTGCGTCACGATGTCGCACCTATCATTCAATTTCCTGCTCGTTCTCGAAATAGTTTTGCAACGCTTTTTCGAGTATATCCGAAATTTCGTTTGCGGTTTTTCCTTTTAGTCCGTATTTTTCAAATGTACTTGTATTAAGTTTTACTGTAGTTGTTTCAATCGTTTTTCTCTGTCGGACGGCTGAAAGAATAGCGTCGATTGTCCGTTTATCAAGATTTTTATCCTTATCCTTTTTGTCTTTCAAGCGTTCCGCTTTATCGGCTGTCAGAACATAATTCGGATTGCTGGTGAGATATTCCTCTACGATATGTTGTTCATACTCTGATAAAAATGCTAAACAGTATGCAACCTTATCGGGTAACGTATTATCGTCAACCTTCTTAGCAAAGTAATTAATCAGCTGAGTAAAGCTGATTAACATATATAACTTCTTAACCGATATTCCGAATTCTTCGGCAAGTTCTGTTTTAGTTGATGTTCCGGAGCTACTCATAATATCTGTTCTGTATCCTTGTTTCTTCCGGCTGTCATTCAGCAATCTGAGTGACCGTGCAAGTTCCATTTTTGTGAATGTGTTCCTTCTTTGAAGATTTGTTATAACCATAATCTCATCAAGAATTTCACGGGGAGTATCTTCTCTTGCGATTCTGCAGGGAAGTTTTTCAAGACCGACCGCTTTTGCGGCTTCAAGCCTTCTGTGTCCGGATATAACCTCATACTTACCATAATTTGCGGACTGTGCTATAAGTAACGGCTCAATCACGCCCATTCTATTGATGCTTTCCTTAAAATCATCGGTTACACTTACGGTAAATGTATGTGTGTGATATGGCTCAAGCAGTGATACCGCTATATTTTTAATCTCGTTGAGGAAATATGACAGCAGCTCTTTTGATAACTTGACGCTTTTTACCGTATCTTCGTTTTCGTTCTCAATCATATAACTGTAATCATCTTCAATTTCCACGCCTATATCGTTGCCGTAAAATGATCCGCCACCGTCATCTGTATCAGTGATTTTTTTGTTAGGCGGCATTGCAAACGCATTGTCATTTACATTTGTTTCACGTTTTATATTTATCATTTTATTGTAATCCATTATAACCTCCGTTTTGTTATTCGTTTTGTTTTTCGGTGAGAGTCGGCAGAGTTGCACTGTCATAAGATACTCTTACTCTCATATAGGTGCGACATCGTGTCGCACCTGCACCTGACTTTTTATTTTTTGAACGATTTCTTGAAATCTTCTATAGATACATTTAACACATCTGCTATGTCACATAGTATTTCAAATCGGGGGTTTTTATTATCCCCGTTTTCTATTCCATAAACAGATGAAACCGGGTGTCCGAACGTTTTGCAAGTTCATAGCAAGACAAGCCTTGCTCTAAACGCATTTTTTTGATTGTTTCTCCAAGCATATTGAAATTCCTTTCGTTTTATGGTAATATTATATTTGAGGTGATTAAAAGTGGATTTATTAAATATAATCAATATTATATTATCGGTTATCGCTTCAGCTTTTTCTATAGTTATTTCATTTCTGGCAGTAAAAAACGCAAATAAAACAAATGAACCGCAAAAAAGAGAAGCTAATAGCCTTAATCCAACTCTCAATATCAATGTTGATAGTTCAACAAATATTAACTCTAATAACACAATCAATATTGGTAGCAATAATGTTACAAATATCAATTATGTTCAAACAAATCAAGACAAGCAATGCGATTCTATCGGCATATTTATATTATTTTGCTTTACGATAGGAATTTGTTGGTGTTTGTTACGTGTTTTTGCATTCTTTCTGATTCTTTCGCTTTTTCCGCCGTTATTTGTGGCAAAGTTTAAATATATAAAATGCAAAAAAGATAATATTTTTTTAATATCAACGATATTTTTTTTAGCTTTATGGTCATTCTTCTATTGGTTTCCAATTGGAGTTCAATGGGATTATACAGTAAACTTATTCGATTCAGTTATTAACTTTTTACACGGCAACATATCATCAACCGATTTTGATATATCGAACGTATTGCAAATGTTAACTGTTGCTATTAGCCAGTTACTTGGTAGTATAATTTTGTTTTTATTACTTATCGCATCATTCGTAGATAACTGTTGTAACAATTTTAATTTGCTCATTAAGCAATCTTCATTAAGCCAAATAAGCAATTTATGTAACACAAAAACACAAATTGTTTTTGCTATAATTTCGCTGATACTAATTACAGGGCTTTTAGGTAAGCTCATTATTCTATAATCTGTAAATCAAATTAAACGACTTCAATATAAATAACACTAATGAAAATACCAATGATACAGACAGAACATTTCCGATGACCTGTTTGATTCTATAATCACATTCATACAGCGTTCTCATATACTCAGGTGAGAATAGACACATTGTAGCTCCGATTCCCATTATTGATAAATATATATCAAGTGCTTTATTTAAAATCCAACCGATACTGCTTATAATTGACTTCATTATTTTTTTTCTTTGTAAAGCCTCTTTTCTGATATTCAGTTTCATTTTATCCTCCTCTTTTTACCGGTTGCCACAATTCAAAAATTGTAAGGGTGCGACACGATGTCGCACCCTCTCTGTTTTACATTTCCTGTTCTTCCTCGCTGTCAACGCTCTGCTCATTATTTGGCTGACCGTTCTTTTCAGCTTCGGCTATCAGCCTATCAACCTCTCTGAGCCTTGCGGATTTTTCGGAAAGTTCCTTTTCTCTTGCCCACGGAGTATGCACAAATTCATTCGCAGTTGCAATGTCACGGTTAATTACATCAAGGTCGTGTATTGCTTTTTCGTGAACATTGCCAATTGATTTCAGCGTGTTCTCCATTCGGGTAAGGTTTCCAAGCGGGTCCTGTCCGACCTGCCAGGTATAACGTGCTTTTCCTACCATAGTGACATAATAAACGCCATAAGCACCGTCGAACGACACTTTCATATCATAACCTTTATATGTACCTATCTTCGGCAAGTCTGTGGAGCCGACGGTCCGTATTGTGTGTAACAATGCGTTTGCGGCTTCCTTCTTGTCGGTAAAGGTCACTCCGTTTATTGTCATTTCCGTGAATTCCTCGCTGTATTGCTTATAGCTTTCTGCGTCAATAGCAGTGTTAGCAATATACTTTTCTGCGTCGGCTTTACGCTGTGGATATATCTTCAGCAGTTTATCCTCAAGGCTGTATTTTTCTGATAAATAAGCCGACTGCAAGCGTTTCAGCTTTGATATATCAATATCAAGCTCCATACGCTCTTTAATAAGCGGATTACCTGTGCAAAGTGCCTTGACCTCACTGTAATTCAGAACAGCTTCGTCAACATCTTCACAGTTTCTGACTGGTGTCTTGCTGGTCATAATCTGCGATATACCTTTCTGCTTGTTCTCGATTATCTGATAGAGATAAGCGTCAAACGTATCTTTCGTGACGTAACGGTAAATATAAACCTTGTCATTCTGATTGCCTTGTCTTATTATTCGTCCTTCTCGCTGTTCAAGGTCGGCAGGACGCCACGGGCAATCAAGATGATGTAATGCTATCAGTTTGTCCTGCACATTAGTACCTGCACCGCATTTTGCAGTTGAACCGAGAAGCACACGCACATCGCCTTTGCGTACCTTTGCAAAAAGCGTCTGTTTTTTCACATCGGTATTGTAATCGTGTATGTAGGCGATTTCGTTTTCGGGAACGCCCTTTGCTATCAGCTTGTCACGGACATCATCGTAAAGATTGAAACTGCCGTCATTCTTCGGAGTTGAGAAGTCGCAGAAAATCAATTGCGTCAGTCTGTCCTTTGCGGTGTTCTGCCATATATCATAAACTTTGTCAACACAGAGATTTACTTTTGAATTATCCTCGTCTGGCAATAAAGGATTCATAAGTCGCTGATCAAGACCTATCTTTCTGCCGTCCGAAGTTACTTTAAGCATATTGTCCACGGTTGGATCAACAAGTTTGTCGTGTATTTTTGTTGCTCTTTCTGAAAGACCTTTCATCAGCTCTTTCTGCGTATTTGAAGGCTCGGCGGCGATATTTTCAAACACAGCTTCCGGAACGTTCAGTTCAAGGTCATCGGCGGTCTTTATATCCGCACATTCCTTGAATATCGTCATCAGCTCCGGGAGATTATGAAATCTTGCAAATCTTGTACGCATTCTGTATGCGTTTCCTTCCGGTGCAAGCTCCATTGTATTAGTAATATCAGCGTAATTTGCCGCCCATGCGTCAAAATGCTGTAATCCGAGCCGCTGAAGTGTACCTGCCTGCAAGTACCTCATCATCGTGTATAGCTCTGTCATACTGTTCGATACCGGAGTGCCTGTTGCAAAAACCACACCTTTGCCGCCTGTTATCTCATCAAGATATTTACTCTTGTAGTAAAGGTCTGATGATTTTTTTGCTTCCGTCATCTGTATTCCGGCAACATTGCTCATCTTTGTCGGCATATACAGATTTTTGAACATATGGGCTTCATCGATGTAGATTCGATCTACACCGAGTTCTTCAAACGTGACTACATCGTCAACTTCGTTATCAGTCAGCTTCTCAAGACGGGCTTCGTAGTTTTTCTTTGTCTTTTCAAGCTGTTTTACACTGTATCTCTGCCCATCGTCAAGATAACGTTCGTTCATATCCTGCAGAGCATTCTCAATCTGACGTATATCTTCTCTGATATATTGTTTTCGACGTTCATACGATAACGGAATTTTAAGCAGCTGTGAGTGTCCGATGATAACCGCATCGTAATCGCCTGTGGCGATTTTAGAGCATAACAGCTTGCGGTTTTTCATCTCAAAATCCTTTTCGGTTGCTACAAGGATATTCGCACCGGGATAAAGCTCCATAAAGTCGCTTGCTATCTGTCCGACTATGTGATTTGGTACGCAAATAAGCGACTTATGGCATACGCCGATATATTTGCTTTCCATTGCAGACGCAACCATTTCAAAGGTCTTGCCAGCTCCGACAACGTGTGCAAGTAACGTATTTCCGCCGTACAGTGTTCTTGCAAGAGCATTACGCTGATGATCAAACAGCTTGTACTTTTCGCTTGCTCCGTGTAGCACAAGGTGACTGCCGTCATAGGTTCGAGGTCTTGTTGAATTGAACAGCTCGTTATACTTCTCAACTATATTCTGCCTTCTTTCCGGATCTATGTATATCCAGTTTGCAAATGCTTCCTTAATAAGCTCCTGCTTTTCTTGTGCCTTTTCGGTTTCCTTTGAATTAAGCACAGATTTCACTTTGCCGTCAACATCAACAACTCTGTCATAAACCTTGACAGTACGCTGATTTAACGTATGTTCGAATATCTGCAATGCGTTCATTCGGCTTGTGCCGAATTCGTTGTTAACTTTGACATTGGACGGCTCAGAGCTTTTATTTGATACGTTGAATTCACCGGTTACCGGAGAATAGTATGTCTTGATTTTCGTTCTCCAGCTTCCGTAAGCGTCAAACGTATCACGGATGAAATTATTATAGTATTCCGGATCAAGCCAGGTTACACCGATTCGTATATCTATATCAGACGCTGTAAGTGGTGCCGGCATTACCTTTTCAAGGGCTTCAACGTTGTGTTCGTACTCATTGTTTGTGAGTGCGGCAGTCCTTGCGAATGCCAGCTTGTCACGGATATTACCGCTGAGATATTCATCGGCGGTAACGTATATATCAGTCTTATCCGGGCGAGGTGGGAACGGAGGTACTTTATATATAGCACCTGCATCTATACAATCCTTTATCGTCTGTTCTTCCGAAAGTCCGCAAAGGCTTGCCATATACGGAATGTCAATACAGCCTTTCTCACAAAGAGAAACGCCGATACTTTCAACGGCTGTTGACACACTGACTACCGTCTTTACAGGTCTTACGGTATTCTTAATAAATATATCAGCCTTACCGTTGTATGTGTTATCTGTCTTATCAAACTTTTCGAGCGAGCGTAACAGATAGTATGAGCTGTCTGCACTGAATGCCGTTTCGTTTGCCTTGCTGTTCACATAGCCGTATTTCTTTACGAAAGCGTCATAATGCTCGTTCAGTTCCTTGCGTGTATTATCAATATCCGACTGTTCATAGCCGAGTAACTGTTGCTGAAGCAGACTTCTTGTAATTGTTTTAAGGTCAATCATTGCAGCTATTCTGTCTGCGCCTTTATCGACCTTTGTCATTATGCTGTTTTCACGGTAATACACGTTACCGTTATACAGCGTATACGTGTAGTTATCCACACTTTCATCAGCCGGAATTGTTTCTTTTTTCAGCTCTCCGTACTTGATTTCATCCTGCTGAGGAGTATACGGGTGATATTCGCCGTCTATTCTTGTAACTGCGTTATGCAGGTGCGACACGATGTCGTACCCTTCGGGAGCAACACAGGCTGTTGCTGTTGCGTCACCGTACATACTGTACTCTATGCCTTGTTTCATTTCACCGATTATCATATCGGGATGATTCACAAAGTAGCTGTTCATCGGTATGCCGTTGTCATCTGTGCCTAAGTCAAGCCATTCGCAGTTTTCACTGTTTACCGACTGTATCTTATCCCTTTTCTGCAGAAAGATAATATCCGATGTAACTTCTGTGCCGGCTACGGCTTTGAATGCTGTGTTTGGCAGTCTGACTGCACCGAGAAGCTCGGCACGTTCCGCCATATACTTTCTGAATTTGCTGTTTGACTTATCAAGCGTACCGCTTGTTGTGATAAAGGCGATAATTCCGCCCGGTCTTACCTTGTCAAGCGATTTTGCAAAGAAATAGTCGTGTATGTTCAGATTAAGGCTGTCGTATCGCTTATCGTGTACCTTGAACTGTCCGAAAGGCACATTTGAAATAGCGGCATCGTAGAAATTATCATTCAATACACGCTTTTCATATGCTCCTTCGGTAATATTTGCCGACTGATACAGCTGTTTTGCTATTCTTGCAGATACGCTGTCAAGCTCTACACCGTACAGCTTTGACTTTTCTCGCATTTCTACAGGCATAGCTCCGAAAAAGTTACCTGTGCCTGCTGAAGGGTCCAGTATATTTCCGCCGTCAAAACCGATACTTTTAAGTCCGTCATAGACCGCACCGATTATTTCGGGGGAAGTATAAAACGCTGTCATTGTGTTTTCTCTTGCCATTGCATACTCATCGGGAGTAAGCAGGTCTGAGATTTCCTTATGCTCATCAGCCCAGGCATTATTGCTTTCATTGAAAGCAGATGAAAGACCGCCCCAACCGACATACTTTGCAAGCACTTTCTGCTCATCGGGAGTAGCGTTTCTGTTTTCGCTTTCAATGGCTTTAAGCGTCTTGATTGCTTCAACGTTATGTCTGAAGCGTGATTTTTCACCGCCGAGATCCGAATAATCGTCCGATGATAAGGTGTAATCTGAAAGCGTCTTTTCTTTTTCTGTCAGCTGTTGCTGTTCTCTGATTATTCCGAGGACAGTTTCGGTATCAAGCACTCGGAATATAGGATAGCGGTATGTTTCAAGCATCGTCATATCCTGTGCTGATACAGTGCCTTCATTTATGCTGTCAATCTTGTATTTTCTGTTTTCATATTCAAATTCTTTGCCGACGTATTCTGTGTAATCGGTATGCGGTTCTTTGCTTTCTTTTGGTGGAGTAAGGTCGATTACAATTGATTTTAACTTGACCGGTTCCTCCTGCTCTACCTTATTTTCCGCATCCGTCTTTTCGGCTACAAACGACGGCTTTGTATATCTGTCGTTCTTTATTGACTTAAATACCGTTTTTGCACATTCTTCCCACGAAACGTGCTTCTCGTCAGATTTTATGCCGTCAACAGATATTCGGAACACTGCGCCTTTGGCGGATATTGCGTTGAAGTCAAACTCTCCGGACATACAACCGCTGTTTTCGTATATGCTTTTTAGATATGCGGTCTGAGCCTTTGTGTCAATGTGAGATGTAAAATATTCTCTGATTTTGCCTTTTGCACCTTCAATATGTCCGTACTTTCTGAAATACATCTCGATATGGTCTGCATTTACATACGGTGTTGCCGGGAACGGAACATATTCCTGTGCTGTGTAGTTGATTTCTTCTTTCAGCAGGTCAGATAGCTCTGCAGATACGGTAACCGGGTTGTACATATAACCGTTAAATCTCTGTACTGAGCGGTCAGCTTGCCATTCATAGGCATAACGCATAAAAGCGTTGGCTGTTTTTTTAAGCCATTTACGGTCATTCAGCAATTTTTCCGCTATATACCCTATCGTTTCGGACGTATGCGTAAAATCGCTGTCATCAATATCAAGTCTGATATTACTGTCCTTATTCTGATCCCGCCATAACTCCCATATTCTGTTTGCTGTCTGTTTTGCTTCAATTTCTGTTGATGCGTCAATCACAGTCTGCGGTGCGTAAGTGCCTTCATCAAGCATTTTCTGTATTCTGTCTGTAGCTTCCGTCCAGGATATGCTTTCCGACTTTCCGCCAACTGAAAATACACTTTCTCCCGCTTTTAATGTAACACCGCTTTCGGAAAAGTACGCCGATAACTTATTATCGAGGCTCTTTATACCGAAAGCGGTATCGTTAATTTCTTCTCGATAATGTGTAAGATACTGCGATTTAAGAAAATCCGCACGTTCCTGTGCAGTATGACCGGGCTTTTTGAAGTATGCAATTATTGTCTGTCTGCTGTTACGGTTTTTGATACTTCCGAGCCTTAACAGATTATCAAAATGTTCAGACTTGATATTTTCTACCGGAAGTACAGAGCTTTCTGTGACAGCCGGTAAGTTCATTTCAAAGAAAGTGAGCTGCTCCCCATTTTCTTCTTTCTGCGGCTCTATATCCACATAGTCAGCCTGCTTGTCAAGCTCGTCGGCTGACAAGTATTCGTGCGAATTTATCATATCATTGACTATGTCTGCAGCACAATCCCAACTTATGTGCATATTTGCCGTCATACTGAGATAACTCGGACCTTTCCATAGCTCGAGTCCGTGTATATCGTTATGATAACCGTACCGCTGATCGCCTACCATAATCTCGGTATAGGCTTCATCGTAAGCAGATTTCAGATACTCGGCACGATTAATTTCATTGCTGTCAGAAAGAAAAAATCCTGCTATTTCCGACTTGCTGTGTTTCAGAAAGCGGTCATAACGCAGGATAATCTGAATTTCTTCTCCTGTAAGAGTTTCGGTAATCTCATTTTCTTCGGATAAAGAAACAACAGTATCATTTTCGCTTGATACTGCTGTTTCTTGTTCGGTTATGCGTAAACTATCTCGCTGAGTACCTGTTCCTCTGCCATCATTCTCAGCGAATTGCAGATTCTCGTCCATTCGAGCGGATTGCTGTTCTGCAATGCGTCCGTCGCTCCGTACTTCTCCCTGTTCTTCTCCACGAATTCCGACACTCTGCTGATACACTGCTCGTTCACCGTCAGCAAGTGCTGCTCCAGTTCTCCGTTTATCATCAGCTGATTGAACGTCATCGGTATCGGCTTCTGCTCTCTGAGGAATTTCAGCCTCATCCTGCCGTACTTGCCGATGTCGATCTTCTCCTCCTTCGTATCCGAGAACGGAAGATATGTTTCCGTTTTCCTGTCGAATTTGTATGTTATCTCCACGCCGTCTATCACTTTCGTTATCGTTTCGGGCTGTTTCTCGTATGCGTTCATAGTATTCCTCCTTCAGAATGGCTTTCATTGTTTTTTCGATGCTGCGTAATACGTCTTCGCTTGTCTGATTGATAATATCTCCGACAGCGGTTATAGCGTTTACAGTGTCAAAATTGTATATGTCACTGAAATCTGCGTCATATTCGATACCGCAACGGTGAAGTATTGCGTATGTGGCACTCTCACTGGCGAAGCGTTCGCAAACCGCCGATAAAGCGAATTCGTCAAGTTCTTCCGCCGCCGAGCCCTCCACTGATTTTATTATATTACTTTGTACATCTTTTGTCAAGTATGCTATGCGTTCACGGACAATTTTCTTGATTGCTTCTTCAAGGTTGATTGCGTCCGTAACGCCGTATGCCTGCTTAAGTTCGTTGTACACACGTTCTTCGCAGGTATCATCAATCGTCCAGAAGTACGGAGTTTTCGACTGTTCATTTACCTTGACGGTATTCGATATATCAAACACATAGCGTATACTTGTAACATTGACGTTATCAGTCGAATATACAAGACCGATTGCTTCGCTTGTACGGATAACACGGCGGTTCGTTGCCTTTTTCCACGTTTTTATCTCGGCACAGGCTGTAGCATTCGGCTTCTGTGCAAAGATAGATACGCTTTCCTTAAAACCATATTTGTACATTCTTGACGAGGTTTCAAGAAACTTTTTCCATTCTTCCTGCGACCTGCTGAAGCGTTTGAGCTTGGCTTTCAGCAAGTCGTGATACTGCTTTGAGGTAAGCATAGTATATTCTCCTTTAAACGTTGATTGAGTTTGTGTTTCAGCCTACAGAATACTTTCTTTTTTCTGCAGGCTTTAAATGCCTGTGGCATACTGCTCCAATGCCCATTGATCGAGCTTGTACACATCAAAACTGCTGTTGGTGCTTTCAAGCTGTGTCCGTATTGTTGTTTTACAGCTTTCGGCAAGCGAGAATACAAGCGATGTTATGTATGCTTTAAGATTATTTATCTTGCTCCTGTGCTTTTCACAGCAATCTGAGATATACTGCATACCGTTCTCATCAATACAGCTGACAGCTTCCGATACTTCTCCCGGTGTCTTGTATTCGCCGTGATAGTAAGTGCCTTTGTCCATAGCTGTCTGCATAACATCAGCAACCGTCTTTTGCTGATGTTTATATAACTTCTGATTATTTTCTTTTGTTTTATTATAAGTATGTTCTGCCGAAACGGCGTAACTTGTTGCTGACTTTCGGCTGTTCTTGTTCTGCCGTTTTGGCTGAACAGCAGAATCGCCTTCTATTGCCTTTGATTTTGCGGTTTCCGCAGTAGTTTCACCAAGAATTGCTTTTCCTTTTTCGATAAGTGCAACTATTTTTTCGTAAGCGTTGCAAATAAAAAAGGAACGCTTAGCAGGCATTCCTTTACGTTTGCATTCGATAAGCCCCTCTTTTACAAGAATGGCTATGGCTCTTTTCTGTGTCTTTTCGGACAATGCGGTGCTTCGCCATAAGTCATCAATGGTCGAATAAAACCAGTCATCCGGTATCATATCGTGCTTGCTGTAGTATGCATACTTTGCAAGCAGAGCATTGTATATAATAGCTACCTCCGCACCAAGAGCGTGTGACAGGTAGCGATTTGCACTGACGGTATTTGTGGCATTGATAATGTCAAATACCGTGTTCAGTTTTTCGTTCATTTGTCTGTCCTCCGTTTTTAACCGAGTATTTCATCGAGCTGTCCTGCAAGTCTTTTAAGCTCTCTCTTAGCCCTCTTTGTTTTAGCCTGCTCACTAACGTGAGTTATAAGAAAATCCGAAAATTCTGATACCGTTATATTGCAATGGTCGGTCATAGCCACCGCAAAAAGCAGTTTTGTATCATCGGCAAGATCACGCCTTGCCATAAGTTTTTCGGAAAATAAATGTCGCTACCGTTTGTGATAGCGACAATATGGTTTATTTTGTTTTCTGTTGCAGTCATATTTTTCTCCTTTTTCCTTGACAATGGTTATTCAATCAATTTCTAATTCTTCATCATCTTCATTGTAGTGGTTTTCTTCAATGCCTTTTTCCCGGCTCACGATAATCTCGGTCAGACGTTCCACTATACTATCAGCGGTATCTGTTACATCTATCAATTCACCATTCCACAAGGCACCATACAAACCTCTGTGATTAATATTGTTTTTGGCTTTAATTGCCGTACCGCCGTCTCTTTCCCATCCTTCAAGGTTTTTGTTATAATCGTCTATCAAAATATCATTTTCAGATATTTTGATATGATATTTGCCGTTATCGTCTTTGTACATATAATTGCCCGGCACACAAAGTGACTTAAAGCCGGCGGAGCTTTCCATGAGTATTCTGTGTTCTTTGTCTACGTTAGGCAGATACTTATCAAGCCATGCGTTTTTTTCCGTGATGCAATAAGGTGTTGTGATAGCCGTCGACAGCACATACACATCGACATTTGGATGATTATCTATGATGTGCTTTATTGCCTCGACAGCATTGTCAAACGGTTTCAGTCCTATAAAGAAGCCTTTTTCAAACATCCTTTCAAGATACAGCTGTTCATCGTGAAACCTTGCAAGAGTACCATCCATATCGACAAATATTCTTATTTTATCGGTCATATTTTTCTCCTTTTACAGTTCCGGTTCCTCATCATTCTCGTCATTCTGAAATTCGTTTTCCGCAATCAGATTTTCAGATGTCCATTTTTTCGCTTTATCAAGCGAATTGCACTTGTAAACTATTTCAAAACGGTTTTCTTTGATGTTGTCAATTTCAACGCCATAGGAATTTTCATCGTATTTAGCTATCCAGGCAAATTTGCCGTATTCTTTGTGGTTTATTATTGTACTCCACAGTGATGGGTTTCCGTTTTCATCATCAGCTTCGTAAACTATTTTCCACGTCAAGCTGTCAGCTTTATCACTTCTGCAGTTCAAATCAAACTTATAATTTTCGGCTCCTTCAAGTTTTATCAAGCAGCCAAAGTTACCCGCCGTGTACACGGATATTTGTTTTGCTTTTGCTGACCATTCGAGTTCACCGAAGTTGTTGTATATTTCAAGGCTGTCGGTAAACTCAAATTCCTTGTGATAGTGTTTTGGGATAAGGGTATCCTCATCAACTACATAGGCACTATAACTGCCGTCTTCTCCAAAGCAAAGTTTTTCTGTTGTGCCGGTGATTGTTTTGAGCGTTAAATACGCACTGTCACTGCTTCCTATATAGGTCTTATTGTAATCTTTATAATTTTTCATTTATATCTGCTCCTTTTTCATATTTTGAATTCATCCTCATCATCCATCAGAATGCCGTCAATACTATCTTTATCGCTATCAGCTGTTGTTTCGGCAACGGAAACAAAACCTTTGTCATTGCAGTAATCGGCAATCTGAGATTGATTATTAGTCAAGAGCCAACGCACAAGCGGTTCGATTTCTTCCTTCGGCAGTCCCATAACACTGTCTGCTATGTCAGCGTAATGGATTTTGATTATATCGCTTTGCTTTTTTTCTTTCTGTGGCTTTTTTTCAAGGATTTCTGCAATATCATCAACCGATAGCGGCTTAACAGTTGCTTCAAGCTGTATTTCTTTTGCCTGTTTTTCGTCTACGGTTGCCTTTTCGCCCTCGCTGATGAGATACTCCGATAAGCTATTCTGAGTTTCTGTATCTACAGCTGATACCGTAACGCCGACAGATAATTTAATTCTGTCTGTGTCAACCATATCGAGCAGTTCCGGTGTTAGCCTGCTGATTGCAATGTATCTCTGTACTGATTTACGGCTTTCGCCGTTCTCCTTTGCAATTACTGCTGTAGGGTTTGTTGCTCCGAGTTCTTTCAAGCAATCCTGCTTTATTTTATACGCTAACGCACGTTCTTTGGCGGTCAGCTTATGCCTTTGTTCAAGGTTTGTATCAACCATCATCAACTTTCGCTGTGTAGCCGTAAGTTCATTTCTGACAACTGCGTCTATAGTGTCCATGTTGTTTTTCTGACACGCACGGAAACGGTTGTGTCCGGCTATAATCATATAGCGTCCGTCAGATTTACGGCTGACGATAATCGGCTGTAATAAGCCGTTGACCTTTATGCTCTCTGCAAGCTCGTCAATTTTATCAACGGTATATGATTTAAACGGGTGCAGACTTTCTGTATAAGGGTCTATCATATCTATCGGTATAGGTGTTATTTTAATCGTATCATCCTCAGCTGGCAGAGAAGAAAAAGAGGAAAGCCCACCATTGAGCTTTCCTTTTGCCTTTATATTTGTAAAATCAAATGCCATATTATTTGCACCTTTCTATAAGTTCTCTCGTCAGCTCAGCGTACTGTCCGCCGAGTTTTGTGTTTATCGTCATAGCTTTCTGCTCCGCCGTACTGTTGCTCGCCATAACACTTTTTGATATACGGCTCTCAAAAACAAGATTGCCGTATCTGCTCTTGAGTGCTTCGTCAACACCTTTTGTCATATTCGTGTTATCGCACATTGTTTCGATAACACCGTATACAGAAAGTGTCGGATTAAGTTCTTTTGCCATTGCGATGATTTCTTCAAACTGGATTATCCCGTTCAGTGCAAATTTCTGTGTCTGTACAGGTATCAGTACACCATTAGCGGCTACAAGTGCATTGACAACAAGGATTCCAAGCGATGGTAAACAGTCGATTATTATGTAGTCATATTTATCGAAAATTGCTTTTGACAGCAGCTTGCGAAGTATCATTTCTCTGCCGATTGCGGATGCCATAAACATATCTGCCATAGACAGTGAGATGTCGGACGGAATGTAGTCTATTCCGTCAGCGACGCTTGTCAGAATAGCGGCATTTATCATATCATCTGTGATATTCTTAGACATTTCAGCCTTGATCAAGTCGGTAATAACCGGCGTTCCTTCGTCACCTGTATATCCGAGATAGTCAGACAGATTACCCTGTCCGTCAAGGTCGATGCAAAGGACATTGTATCCTTCACGCTTGAGATTAGCCGCAAGATTTACAACGGTTGTAGTTTTACCTACTCCGCCTTTCTGATTAGCTACAGTAATGATTTTTTTCATAAGTAAACCTCTTCTTTCTGTTGCTGTCGCAACACATAAAAATCAAGCCTCTTTTAAAAATAACACCGGGAAAGGACGGCAGGCTTACTTTTCCGTCCTCGATGTAGCTATCATCGCCCGATGTTACGGAACACTTCCATTCCCATCATAAGAAACTACCTCTTAATACTGTGTTCCGATGGTGAGAGCCGGCAGAGTTGCACTGCCATAGGATTCTGTCGCTCTCATATAGGTGCGACACGGTGTCGCACCTGTTAAATTGATTACTGTTGCGTGTATCCTTTCTTCTTTTCTTCTTCAATCATAGCTACATACTGTCCGTAGCTCATCTTATTGTCAAGAGCCATCTTCTCAACTTTTGATATTTCAATTTCGCTTTCTGTTTTACGTTTGTGCGGTGCTGTAAAATCAATTATCTTTGCCGGCATCAGCTCACCTCCTTTTAATAAAAATAAAAAGCACAGACGAACTGTGCTTTGGAATATTGGACTTACATTCCCAAATGTGTTATAATAATCGAATTAATTGGAAATGGAGATAAAATATGACGAAAAAACAATTACTTGACAAACTTGTGCTTATCCTCGAAAGCGAAGATGCTAACAATACCTTGACTTTCGAAACCGCTTTAGAACAATACATAAGGAGTAAAGAAAACATTCTGTCGCCATCAACTATTAGAGGATACCGTATACTTCAGCGAAACGCTTACGATTATATTAACAATCTTACATTGTCAGAAATCAATGAATTAGTGTTGCAAAAGTGGGCTAATCACAATGCAATCAAATACGCATCCAAAACGATAAACAATCAATTCGGTTTAATTACAGCTGTTTTCAAGCAAAATCGAATCGAAATAGACACATCATCAATACGTCTTAAACCGAAAGAACCGGTTAATTATATAGTACCTACACCTGATGAGATGCACACGATTATATCATCTGTTTATGGCGAAGATATTGAAATACCTGTACTGTTTGCATTATTACTCGGCTTGCGACAATCAGAAATTCAAGCTCTGAAGTGGAGCAATTATCGTAATTACCGTATTTACGTTAAGGGTGCAATTGTGCCAAACGAAAATAACAAATTAATCGAAAAAAGCACAAATAAAAGTTTTACAAGCACGAGAGAGCTTGCTGTACCCGACTATTTGATAAAAAGACTTGATTCTATCGAACATAAGGGCGATTATATCGTAAACAATCTTACGCCTAATATGATTTTAGATAGATTTTTCAAGTTGCAGGAAAAGTACGGTATGCGACGCTTTACAATGCATTCCCTCAGACACGCAAACGCAAGTCTTATGTTGCAGTTAGGCATTTCAGATAAATATGCAATGGAAAGACTTGGTCACAGCACACCGTATATGCTTAAAACGATTTATCAACATACATTCAACGAAGAACACCGCCGTGTAGCTGACAAAGTTAATAAAGCTATCAACGATTTGCTATGAGTTTTTAAATTTCAAATCCCTCTTTCTGCGCCAAAAGAAGTCACTTTTTGTGGCTTCTTTTTTTATGCAAAAATGCGGCTGATGCCCAGAAAGTATCAGCCGCTGATTTGCCCGGACGTGATGTCAGCGTATTTGTATTTGTTTTATTTCGTCAGTGAGTGCGTTCGCCTTGTTTACGGTCTTTCCGAAGTAACAGTATACGGGTAATTATATAAGGAAGAAGCTGATAAAAGAACGAAAATACAGCTTGACAGATAGCAGAATACATTATAGTACCATAACCTAAATGTTCTGCAATCAATGGCAAATTCACTATGCTGTTTTTTCCGACTCTTGGAAGAATATCGGGATAATAAATCGCAAAGCCAACAAATATCAACAGAAAAGATGGTATCCAGAAATAAACCTTTGATCGAATAATGCCTGCCAAAATTGCCGCCCTTATTAAAATTACTCTGATAACAAAGACCCTTACCACTTCCGTTGGTGCCATTATCCCTTCACTTCTGACTCCCAATGCTTGAAGGATAGGTTCAATTATTTGCAGTTCAAATATTATAATCAGATACACACCTATCTGAATCGCCATCGTTAAAATTAGATTAGAAAGCAACGGGTGTTTTTTCATATTGTTATCTTTTCCTTTCTGTCAATCTATGCTGACAAATAATAAGATAATTGCTAATTTGCCCGGACGTGATGTCAGCGTATTTGTATTTGTTTCTTTCGTCAGTGAGTGCGTTCGCCTTGTTTGCGGTCTTTCCGAAGTAACAGTATACGGATAATTGAATAAGGCAGAAGCTGAAAAAGGAACGAAGATACAGCTGAACAGATAGCAGAATATATTATGCTACCATAACCTAAATGTTCTGCAATCAATGGCAAATTCACCATGTTAGTTTTTTCGACTCTTGGAAGAATATCGGGATAATAAATTGCAAAGCCAACAAATATCAACAGAAAAGATGGTATCCAGAAATAAACCTTTGAGCGAATGATGCCTGCCGAAATTGCCGCCGCTATTAAAACTACTCTCATAACAAAGAACCTTACTACTTCCGTTGGCGCCATTATCCCTTCACTTCTGACTCCCAATGCTTGAAGCAAAGGCTCAATTATTTGCACTTCAAATATTTCAATCAGATATACGCCTATCTGAATCGCCATCGTTAAAATGAAATTAAAAAGCAACGGGTGTTTTTTCATATTGTTATCTTTTCCTTTCTGTAATCTTTGCCGAAAACTATATCGTCATA
>VOFB01004375.1_pt1 | contig 20675 bp, 44 predicted proteins | sample 5384141 | NCBI WGS metagenome assembly VOFB01 (sample SAMN12384721, study PRJNA508395) | human gut metagenome | isolation source: healthy gut A | host: Homo sapiens | reverse complement strand
TACCGCAACAGGCGTCATGTTAGGGCTTACAACATCGGGTCTCAGCTATATATCAGGGGCATATGCATTTGCAGGATTGATGGCGGGATTATTTGCTCCGCTGGGAAAAGTAGCGCTGATTCTGGTTTTTATTTTGGCAAACGCAATCGGTTCGCTGCAAATAGGAAATCAGATGTATATGATTAACGGATTATACGAGGTACTGGCTGCAACATTGATTTATATCATTTGGCCCACAAAAAATAGGTGGAAAGTTCATTGCTTTGTTCCGCCAGCCGGTAGATTTACTTCATACGGATGGATTAAGGCGAGCTGTTACCATGCGGTTGGGATTTGCTGCAAAAGCATTGGATGATGTGACGCAGTCTGTAGATGAGGTCTCAAAACGATTGGCCGTGGTCAATGCACAAGATTCTGACCAAGTATATACCAATGCGGTAGAGGAATGCTGCGAAAACTGCGGATTGCGTATGTATTGCTGGGAAAAAATCAGCCGGAAACCGTGCAAGCACTGCAAAGCGCTGCAAGTAAGCTAGGGGAAAAGAGCAGTATTGGAATAGAAGATTTTCCGGGATTTTTTTGTCAGCCGTTGCGGCAGAGTAAATGAATTGGCACAAAATATTAACCATAAATATAAAAGAAATGCAGATTCGAGAATCGGCAGAGAAACGTGTGTCTCAAATACGAGCTATGGTGATGAATCAATTTGAAACGACCAGTGAAATGATGCGCGATTTTGCACAGGAATTAGAATTATATGAACGGTTTGATTATGATGCAACACAGCGTATCAATCAAGTATTACATGAATCGGCCATTATTCCCATTGATGTCAGCTGCCGTATTGACCGTTATAACCGAATGTCTGTAGAAATTGAAACTCCTACCTTGGATCAAAAGAAAATAGGAAGAACCAAATTGGCAAAAGAAATATCCAAAGTTTGCGGCAGGAGATTTGAACCGCCAATGATTTCTATTATAAAAGACCGCTGCCGTATTCAAATGTCAGAAAAACCTGTCTACCGCATTCAGTTTGGTGTAGCGCAGCATGCCTGCGATAATGCACAGCTTTGCGGAGATAGTTATGACTGTTTTACAGATGGAAAAAGGCAGATTTGTTGCCATTATCAGTGACGGTATGGGTACAGGCGGACGTGCAGCTGTAGATGGCGCTATGGCATCAAATATTATGGGGAATTTGGTCAAGGCAGGGCTTTGGGTTTGATTGTGCATTAAAAATTGTGAACTCAGCCATGCAGGTCAAATCCGGTGAAGAATCTTTGGCAACATTGGACGTTGCGGTTTTGGATTTATTTAACGGTTCGCTTTCTGTAATGAAAGCAGGCGCACCTATGAGTTTTATTAAAAAAGGCAGAAATGTGGAACGTTTGGATGCAGTATCTGTTCCGATTGGCATATTGGATGAAGCCAAGTTTGCGTATGCAAAAAAGCACATTGGAGGAAAATAACTGGTTGGTGATGGTATCTGACGGCGTACTGGCGGCAGGAGATGCGTGGATTATGGAATGCATTGAAGGCTGGAACGAAAATTCTCCACAAACATTGGCAGAGACCATTGTAGAAAAGGCGCAGGTGCACCGAACAGACGGCCACGACGATGATATCACAGTGGTAGCGATTCAACTGCGTTTACCAAGCATCGATTTATAAGTGAAAGTATGAAAACGTTATTATTGCAGTGAAGGAGGTGGTGCCAATCCCAATGTTATATTGTAAACCTTTCAATATAAGAAAAAAGGGAGGTGAACAGAGCATTCCATACATAGAAACCGGTGTATTTCAGTAAGTTTTCATTTCCTCAAACATGGTAAACAAAAAAAGCGTAAGGATTTTCCTTACGCTTTTTTGTTTACCATATATAGCAGTTTTATAATAAATTTAATCTATCGTTCTCAATTATTTGTAGTGGCTCGGGAATGAAAGAAGGATTTGCTGTGCTTATTGGATATCAACCTTGCTATGTTAGTTTTCATCGGTCCAATTTTCGCTGTATACACGCACATGGTACTCAGCACCTACTGACGCACATAGTTGACGGCAAGCCTCCAATTCTTCGGGGGGCATGGTATCTACAACGGTCATTACCACTTTTGGCACATATTGTTTTACATGCTTTGTAAATTCCAAAATAGCGGGTAGCGCTTTCAGTCCAAATTCAGAGTGACATATTTCGTCATATGTTTCAGGGGTAGAAGCATTTAGGCTAATAGAAATGATATCAACCACTCCTTGAAAATCAGGAGCGGTGTCTCTTCCAAACATTAAATCAGATAATCCGTTGGTATTGATACGAATGGGAATATGACTCATTTCACGCACTTTTGCAGAAATCCATTTGATATCTTCCAATCGATAAGTAGGTTCTCCAAAGCCACAGTATACCAACTGCTCATAATGAGATAAATCTCGTTTTTCCAGTTCCGTTAAAATTTCTTCTTTTGTCGGTTCACGTTCCAGCCATAAACTGCCGGAATCTCCCACATGGTCGCCTGTGGTACGCAAACAAAAATCACATGCGTTGGGGCAGCGGTTGGTTAAGTTGACATACAAATTTTTCCGTACACATAAGTAATGGTCATATTAATCCTCCAGAGGCACGCCGAATAGGTTGGATGCATTTTGACGGGTAATTCGCAGCAGCTCCTCAGCGGTGATTATATTTCCCTGCTCGCTGCGCATTTGCAATTTTTCAGCGGTGTAAATAATCATAGAAGAATCACAGCGTTTTCCACGGAACGGAACCGGAGTCATATAAGGGGCATCTGTTTCCAAAACCATGGATTCTAACGGAATAGAAGCTGCAACGGCAACGGGTGTTTTGGCATTTTTAAAGGTAACTGCTCCACCCAGACCAACATACATTCCCAATTTTATTACTTCTTTTGCCATTTCAACGCTTCCGGAAAAACAATGTACCACGCCTTTGGGTTTATATTTTTTTAATAAATCCATAGTGTCTGCATGCGCTTCACGGTCATGGATAATCACCGGAAGTTGATATTGATTTGCAAGCTGCAATTGGGTTTTAAAAAAGCAATTTGTACATCGCGAGGCGCATTGTCCTCATAATGATAATCCAGTCCGATTTCCCCTACAGCAACCACTTTTGGCTGTTTGATTAGTTGCTCCAGTTGCTCCTGATAGTCGGCAGGAGCATCTTTGACATCTCCCGGATGGATTCCTGCTGCTGCATAAATAAACGGATACTGTGCAGCAAGTGCAATGGAATCTTTGGAACGCTCAAGATTTGCACCAACATTGATGACGTTGCAAACTCCTTTTGCCGTAAAGATTGTATCACTTGATGACGGTCCTCTTCAAAGGCCTCATCATCATAATGTGCATGAGAATCAAAAATAAAATTTCGCATTGTACCACCTCCAAATAAAATACAGACTTGCAGAATCGAGATTCCGCAGTCTGTATCAAACATAACTTAGTGAATGCCGCTGCCTGCGGGCATATCGTCTACAAAAATAACTTTTTTACAGTGTTTTCATCGCAATCAGCTGCCAGAATCATACCTTGGCTTTCCACACCGCACAATTTTGCAGGTTTTAGATTTGCCACCAATATAATGTGGTGTCCGATTAAATCATCCGGTTGATACCATTGAGAAATGCCGGAAACAACGGTACGCTCTTTTTCTCCGTCGTTTACCGTTAATTTTAATAATTTTTAGACTTTTTTCACCGGTTCGCAGTCTAAAATTTTACCGACACGCAATTCAATTTTTGAAAAATCTTCAAATGTGATTTCATCAAATGTTGCGATTCCTTTCGGTTTTTCCTCTTTTTTGCTTCTTCCTTTTGTTTCAATGTAGCAGGATTTGGAATTAATTTGTTTAACTCTTCAATCTCAGCGTCTACATCAATACGTGGGAACAAGGTTTCTCCTTTTGTAATAACAGCGTCAGCAGGTAAGATACCCCATTTATCTGCTGTATCATAAGAAAGTTCCTGATTTTTTGCACCAATTTGTTCCTGAATTTTTGGGGGTAGTGGATGGCATAAATGGCGTCAATAAAATAGAAATGATGCGCAATACTTCGCAAAGGTTATAAATCACTGTTGCAAGTCTGGCGCGTTTACTTTCATCTTTACCAAGTACCCATGGCATAGTTTCATCAATGTATTTGTTGGTACGTGCAATTAACTTCCAAATTTCAGCAAGCGCATTTGAAAATTGGTAGCCGGATACATGTGCATCGCATTTTGCACATAACTCTGTTGCCATTTGAATTAATTCTTGATCCAGTTCATCTTCTTCACGTTCAGCAGGAATGGTACCTCCAAAATACTTTTTTGAGCCATAGCTGTTGTACGTGAAAGCAGATTTCAAGGTCGTTTGCCAGGTCAGAGTTAATTCGATTGATTAAAGCTTCGTTTGTAAAAGTACCGTCTGCGCCAAACGGAATTTCTCTTAATAGGAAATAACGGATTGCATCGACTCCGTAACGGTCACACAGAACGACAGGATCTACCACATTACCCTTTGATTTTGACATTTTGGTGCCATCGCCGAACAATAGCCAACCGTGGCCGTATACTTGCTTTGGCAGAGGCAAATTAAGGGCCATAAGCATAGCAGGCCAAATAATGGTGTGGAAACGAACAATTTCTTTTCCCCACAAAATGTACGTCTGCCGGCCAATATTTTTGATAATCAGAATCGTCATCAGAGTCATAACCCATGGCTGTAATATAGTTGGTTAAAGCATCAAGCCATACATATACAACGTGTTTGGGGTCGAAATCCACAGGAATGCCCCATGAAAAGCTGGTGCGGGAAACACAAAGGTCATCCAAACCGTTTTTGATAAAATTAATCATCTCATTCTTACGGCTTTCGGGTTGAATAAACTCAGGATGTTCCTCATATAGTTTTAACAGTTTATCTCCATAATTGGACAGACGGAAGAAATAAGCCTCTTCTTCCTCCCATTTTACTTCTCTGCCGCAGTCAGGACATTTGCCGTCTTTTAGCTGAGTTTCTGTCCAGAAAGATTCACATGGAGTGCAGTACCAGCCTTTATAGGCTCCTTTATAAATTTCACCTTTGTCGTAAAGCTCTCTAAAAATTTTTTGTACGCCTTTTACATGGATTTCATCTGTGGTACGAATAAATTTATCATTGGAAATATTTAATAATTTCCAAAGCTCCTGAAATCCATGTACAATGTTATCTACATATTCTTTTGAGTAACGCCTTCTTTTGCAGCGTTTAATTCAATTTTTGTCCATGTTCATCTGTGCCGGTTAAAAACATGACGTCATAACCTTGCATTCTTTTATAACGTGCAATTGCATCACTGCCTACCGTGCAGTAACTGTGTCCGATATGGGCTTTTCCTGATGGATAATAAATTGGAGTTGTAATATAAAATGTTTTTTTTCTTTTCCATAATATTCTCATCTGTCTTCCATTATAAATTTTTAGTTTGTATTCTTCGCTGAACTGCTTGAACTGTCAGAGCCGTATAAAATTCTCTTAAACTTGCGCATGTACCCGGTAGATCCAGGAACCAAGTTATAATCTATTTCTGTATAAAGTCCTTCTTCGGGAACGTGCGATGTTTGTAAGTCTTCATATCCAAGAATGGTACCGGCTTGTGTTGCAAAGAGAAAGAATGTCACTGCTGGATAAGTCTGTTTATACTGTGCATAATTATAGAATACAGAAGTCATCTGCGCAGGGTTTAATGTTTTGAACTTATCAAATATGGCAATCATTACTTGACGTTGACGTCCTGTTCTGCCAAAGTCGCTGTCCAACTTACGGATACGTGCAAATGTCAAGGCGCCTTTCCGTCCAAATGGTTCATTCCGACTTGCAGGCTGATAGGTTGGCCGTATTCTCCGTAATACCAGCTGCTCATGTAATCTACTTCGTCCTGTGTCATTTCAATATCAATGCCACCCATGGCATCAATTAAGTTAATGAAATTTTCAAAATCAATTTCTACATAATGGTCAATATTGATACGGAAGTTATTTTCAATGGTTTGCATGGTTAAACCGGCTCCGCCTACATCACTTTGACTGCCTATGGTGTATGCAGCATTGATTTTATTTTTCCTGCGGTTGGAATTTCAACGTATAAATCACGCAGGAAAGAAACCATATTTAAATTTTTCGTTTTACTGTTGATGGAAATCAGCATCATAGTATCTGAACGTTGGGCCGTACCATCTTCGCTTCGGTCAACACCCAATAATAAAATATTGGTAATGGCATTATCGGAAATCACGTCCCAAGTCGGTGCATCGGATGGTTGTTCCACATAGCTGGTAGTATCAACAGGTTTATAATTAATTCGTGAAAGCATAATTGCAACAAAGGCAACAACTCCGATGATAATTGCAACTACAACACATATGATTGCAATGATAATTTTTTTGCTTTCTTTTTTTTCTTTCTGGGAGGTAAATCATCACCGCCGCCATTTTTTTTGGATTTTTCGAGGAACTGTAAATATCACGATTGACATAATTATAGCGGTCAATATCTTCGTCGGAAGCAGGGGGGTCTGTTTGTTCTTCCGCTGTTTCTCCGTTGATTTTGCTGAGCAGAACTATTTGTTCGTTCAGGACGATTTTGTTGTCTTTGAGTTCTGCTGCGTAATTCATTTGTCTCGTTTGTTCTGTAGCGAGGTGTTCTCTGAGGATTTCTTTGTTCCCTGCTGGAAGAATAAATATCTCTATCATCATCACGGGGACGTCCGCGATTGTTATCTGCCATAGTATACTCCTTTAAGCGATTGGAAAATCGCTATATCCTTATAGTGCTATATTATATATGTATATAAATAAATAGAATCTATTTTATTTTTATTGTATTGTTGTACTTATGTCAACTGTCCATGCCATGGAAAGGCCCGTTTTCCTTAAATTCTTACAGTTTAAATACAAAATCAACTTGATTTTGTAAAACCATTGATTATCATAAGTATAAATATATTTTATCGGAAAAGAGGCAGCATTTTATGGTTAAAAAGAAGAAAAGAAAATTGACAAACGAACATGGATGATTCGTATTGTTGCAATGGGTTGCGCATTATTGATGTTAGCTACCGTTATTATTGCCGCTCTTTTCTCCTTTTAATAAATAAAAAGGGTCCGTATGATTTTAATAAAAGCAAAAACAGCATTACTTTATTAATAATATTTATGAATAGGAACATGTACCATGGAATACAGAAGATTTGAAAATACGATTATTGCACGCATTGATAAAGGGGAAGAGATACTGGAACAAGTAAAAATAATTGCACTAACAGAAAATATTCGATTGGCAAGTGTTCAAGCATTAGGTGCAGTTGGCAAATTTACGGTAGGTGTATTCCAAACAGAACAAAAAATTTATCAGTCCAATGAATTTCAAGGTGATTTTGAAATTGTATCTTTAGTTGGCACAATTAATACGATGAACCATGAATTTTATTGCCATTTACATATGAGTGCGGGAAATGAGAAAGGTCAAGTGTTTGGAGGACATCTGAATCAGGCTATCGTCAGTGCAACTTGTGAGATGGTAATCTCTATTGTAAACGGTGATGTGGACAGATGCTACAGTGATGAGATAGGTTTAAATTTGTTTGATTTTAGCCGTTAAATAGATTGATAGAAAAAAGGGAGGAGGATTTTCTCTCTTTTTTTCTATGTCAAGGTATTTCATCTTTATTAGAATGTTTCTCTTTCTCGGTAACATTGAAAGAGATATTTACAAATAAATAGCGATTTGCTATTTGTGACAGGGATATATTGAATGACAGTCACCAATAGATTGTAGGGTGTCCCTGTCGCTGCTACGCTTTGTTAAATTGGGATTAAAATGACATTCGGTTTTTAAATGAACTCTAAATTATTTTTTAACGTAATATTTACAAAAGCGCTGTAAACTAAACTCATCTTAACAAACAGATGAGGAGAAAGAAAAATGAGAAAAACAAAAATCAAAAAGAATTGTGACAGCTGTACTTGCTTCTGCTCTCATGGTTTCAACAGCAGCATTATTTGCAGGTTGTGGGTCTACTGATACCGGAACATCCGGAGGCGGCAGTACCGCAGAAAGTTCTTTAAGCGGAAAGCTTTACTTTAAATGGTTCTACATCTATGGCAACTGTTTGCCAAGCTTTGGGTGAAGTGTTCCATGAGCAAAATCCAGGTGTTACAGTCGAGAAAAAGCGGAACCGGTTCCGGTGATGCTTCCAAAGCTGTACTTGCCGGCACTGCTTTGATTGGCGACCTTTCCCGCGAATTAAAAGACAGTGAAAATCCGGACCAATTTGAAGTAGTTCAAATTGCAACTGACGGTATTGCAATTGCAGTACATAAAGACAATCCGGTAAGTGATTTAACACAAGAGCAAATTGCGAAAATCTTTACAGGCGAAATTACCAACTGGAGCGAAGTTGGCGGACAAGACCAAGCAATTACCGTATTGGGCCGTGAGGCTTCTTCCGGAACCAGAGATGGCTTTGAGGCTATCTTCGGTGTAGAAGGTGAAGCAAAATATGCAGCAGAGTTGACATCAACAGGTGAAGTATTAAACCGTGTAGCAAGCGACCCTGCAGCAGTTGGTTACATCTCTTTGGCATCAGTATCCCCATCTATCAAAGCTGTAAAAGTTGACGGTGTTGAGGCTACAGATGAAAACATTCTAAATGGTACTTATAAAGTATCCAGACCATTCATTCAAATTTATAAAAAGGTACTGACAGTGAACTTGTAAAAGCTTGGTTTGATTTTATAAAATCTGACGAAGGCAAACAAGTGATTGAAGATGTTGGACTCATTCCGGCAGAATAATTCAAAGAAATATTCTTTTACTTACTACATTTTCCCTAAAATAGATCAACAAAAATCCCTTTTCAAGTATGATAATACATTGGAAAGGGGATTTTTGTATGCAAATTATTCTTTTCCGAATAATCTTTGCGCATAATATACAGAACCCATTGCATCTTTGGAATAAAAGTCTGCATGTATCATATCCGCATATACTTGTGTTAATACAGCGCCTCCTACCATTACTTTGACACAAGGCGCTTTTTCTTTTAATAATCGTATGGTTTCTTCCATATTTACAACAGTGGTTGTCATCAAAGCGCTGAGTCCTACCAGCTGGACATTTTGTTCTATGGCGGTATCTACAACCAAACTTGGGTCGACATCTTTTCCCAGATCAATGACATCATAGCTGTAGTTTTCCAAAAAGTACTTTTACAATATTTTTTCCAATATCGTGAATGTCACCTTTACGGTTGCCAGAATAATTTTTCTCCTTTTTCCTGAACGGTACCGCTTTTTTCAAAATGTACTTTAATTGCTTCAAAAGCAGCTTTGGCAGCTTCGGCACTCATCAACAATTGAGGAAGGAACAGTGTGCCTTGTTCGAATTCTTTTCCCACAACATCCAGAGCAGGTACCAACAGTTTGTTGATAATTTCCAACGGTTCCGTTGTTTTTAATAATTCCTGCGCAGCTGCATGCGCGCTTTCTTTCAATCCCTTGATAACGGCTTGATCCAGAGGCATATCGGCGCCGGCAGGAGCAGCCGTTTCTGTTGTTTGTCCGGAATAAACAGAGATATATTCCATACATTGTTTGTCAACACCGCTTAGTGCACAGTAGGAGTAATATGCTTTCATCATACCTTGTGAACCGGGATTCATAATAGCCGCGCTTAATCCGTTTTGCATAGCCATGGTAAAAAATGCAGCATTGATGTTTTCTCGTTGGGGCAATCAAAAGAAATGTTGGAAACACCCAAAGAAGTATAAGCTCCCAATTCATCGCGAATGAGCTGCAATGCTTTTAATGTTACGGCAGCCGCTTCTTGTTCAGCGCTGATGGTCATGGCAAGTACGTCAAATATCAAATCTGTTTTGGAATACCGTATGTTTCAGCTGTAGCAATGATTTTTTGCAACTTCCAAACGTCCTTCTGCGGTAGGGGGAATGCCGTTTTCATCTAAGGTTAAGGCGATTACAACACCACCGTATTTTTTACAAGCGGGAACACTTCATGCATGGAGTGTTCTTTTTCCGTTTACAGAGTTAATTAACGGTTTTCCGTTATAAATACGCATGGCTTTTTCCATTGCAATTGGGTCTGTGGTATCAATTTGTAATGGAAGGTCAATTACACTTTGGATTTCTTTGATTGCGTCCTGCATCAACTGTACCTCATCAATTTCAGGTAAGCCTACGTTTACATCCAATACATGCGCGCCGTTTTGCTGCTGGGTGATACCTTCTTTTAAAAATATAATCCATATCATGGTCACGCAGTGCTTGCTTAAAACGAGATTTACCCGTTGGATTGATGCGTTCTCCTATGATGATTGGACGGGGACCAAACTGAACGGTATGCGTATAGGAAGAAATGACGGTAAGGTTCTTTTTCTCTATTGGAACAGGCATAATACCCTTACATACTTTGATGGTTTCCGCAAGATGTGCAGGGGTGGTTCCGCAGCAGCCGCCGATAATCCAAGCGCCTTCCATTACAATATCGAGCATCTCTTTTGCGAATTCTTCAGGATTTACATCATATACGGTTTGTCCGTTTACATTTTTTTGGCAGACCTGCATTTGGATTCACAATAATAGGCGTGGAGCAGCAGGCTGTCAGCTCTTTCATAAACGCTTTCATTTGTGTTGGACCAAGTCCGCAGTTAAAGCCGATTCCATCTACGCCAAGCCCTCCAGCAATGCTACTGCCGCAGGAATATCTCCGCCTGTCAGCAGTTTTGCATTTTCATCAAAGGTCATGGTAACAAATACAGGTAATTTTGTATTTTCTTTTTACCGCCAGTACAGCTGCTTTTTACTTCATGTGTATCACTCATGGTTTCAATCAGAGCTACATCGGCTCCTGCTTGCTCGCCCACCATAGCCATTTCTTTAAATGCTTCGTATGCTCCGTCAAATTCCAAATCTCCCAATGGGCGAAGCAGTTTGCCTGTTGGACCAATATCCATAGCAACCAACCCATGACCGTTTTCGTTTACTGCTTGTTTTGCAATGGAAACTGCTTTTTCAATCAATTCTTTTGCTGTGTAACCGCTGTCTTCCATTTTAATGGAGTTTGCGCCAAATGTATTTGTTTTGACAATATCGCATCCTGCTTTTAAATATTCCCGATGTACATTTAAAATGAATTCAGGTTTTCTACGTTCCAGACTTCAGGCAATTCTCCCGGGGGCAAGTCCATTTTGCTGTAAAATGGAACCCATGCCGCCCTCAAAGAAAATAATACGTTTTCCAAGTTGCTTTAAAATATCCATGGTCATTCTTCCTTTCTAAACGGACAATTTTTTGCCTGACAAGTCATGCATCTTGCAATATGGCAGGTTGTGGATTCTTCTGTCAATCCAATAACAGCGGTTACGGATTTACTTGGCGCCAAAAATAAGACTGTCCATGACAGTAAGACCGATGCGCTTTTGGCAGTTTAAGACACCCAGTAAGTCTTTTTGATAGGTAAGCGGAAAATCTCCATAGCCGGGACTGAAACGAGGACGTAAATAAAGTCCTTGTTTACCTGCTTCTTCTTTCATGAAATCCTGCTGCTCATCACAGTATGCCTCAATCACGGTAGCGGCACAAGCTTGCAGAATAACGGCTTTGCTCATATCCAGCTTGTTGTATTTTTGAATCAGTAAGTCTGTTTGTGCACCAAGTGTAGCAGCAAAAATGGCTGCTTCTTTGCAGCCGTTAATATGCTGAGACAAATTTTTACTTTGAATGGAAATGGAGCCGATGGTTACAATATGATTTTCACCAAAAGTAACAGGAAAAATTTGATAAATACATTTTGGCGAGATGACTCTCAGTAGTTCGGCAAGACAAGATTCAATGCTGTTTGTAACAAATCTCATCGGCAGGTTTTCCGCGGTATCCCAAATAGCGCAGTATTTCTTTGCGACTGATATCCATTACGTAATTCATTCTCCTTAGACCGGAACAGCAGCTGTACGCTTGTCCAAAATTTCAGTTAGATTTGAAACAATGGTTTCGGCAATGTCCGGTTTGTTCATAGTATATAAATGAATGGCTTTTTACACCGTTGGCAATCAAATCAATGATTTGTTCTGTGGCATAAGCAATTCCTGCTTGTTTCATTGCAAGCGGACTGTCGCCAAATTTTTTCGACCATAGCGCCCAAACGTTCCGGCAAATATGTTCCGGAAAGCTGACAAATACGCTTGATTTGGCTGCTGTTGGTTACGGGCATAATTCCCGCAACAATGGGAACATGGATGCCTTTGGCCAAAGTTTTATACAAAAATTATATAAAATTTGATTATCAAAAAACATTTGTGTGGTTAAAAAATCGCAGCCGCAGTCTACTTTTCGTTTGAGATGATCAATGTCGTCCATTTTACGGCTGCATTCAATATGCCCTTCGGGGTAGCAGGCTGCGCCTACGCAAAAATCTCCCTGAGATTTGATATCTTCTATCAATTGATATGCATAGCGGTAATCTTTCACAGCGTCTTCCGGATTCATGCCTTGAGGGACATCACCGCGCAGGGCCAGTATATTGGTAATGCGCTTGTCCTTTAATTGATGCAATGTAGAGGCAATATCAGATTTGGCAGATGCTACGCAAGTAAGATGCGCCAGCGCCGGAATTTGATACTGTGTTTGAATATGGTCTGCAATTTCAATGGTACGCTTGGAATTGCTGCCGCCTGCACCGTATGTAACGCTGATAAAGTCAGGATTGGTTTTGGCAATTCCTTTGATTACACTTTTACATTCATCCAATGGGATATATGGTTTTGGAGGAAAAATTTCGCAGGAAAAAAGTGACGGAATTTTGTTCAATCAAATCAATTATTTTCATATGTGATAAATCCTCTCTGAAGGATATTTTATGGTTATAAAATCATTTTAGAATCGGTAATATTATACCAAAAAAAAAGATGGAATAAAACCCAAATCAATGAGATGTTTGGATTTTTCCATCTAAAGTGTATTTAAGAAATAGGATAGAATGATTTGAGAAAAATATAAGGGGGCTATTCTCGTTAAGGTTTTGTAAATGCTTGTGTCAAATCTTCAATAATGTCATCAATATGTTCAATACCAATAGAGAGGCGTACTGTGTTAGGGGAAATACCACAGGCTTTTAATTCCTCTGCATTTAATTGAGAATGGGTTGTGCTTGCAGGATGGATGACCAAAGATTTTGCATCCGCCACATTTGCAAAGAAGAGAAAAATTTCAAGGGAGTCAATAAAGCGTTTTGCCTCTTGTTCTCCTCCTTTGATTTCAAATGTGAAGATAGAGCCGGCGCCTTTTGGGAAGTATTGCTGATATAAGTCATAATATTTGCTGTCAGGCAAAGATGGATGGTTGACGCGTTCTACTTGGGGATGTTGTTTCAAAAACTCAACCACTTTCAGCGCATTTTCCGTATGGCGTTCTACACGAAGGGAAAGCGTTTCCAATCCTTGAATGAATAGGAAAGAGTGGAATGGACTCAAGGTTGCACCGGTATCCCGGAAGCAAATTGGTGCGGATACGGGTGATATAAGCTGCCGCACCTACATCTTTTGCAAAGTTAATGCCATGATAACTGTCGCAAGGCTGGGACAGTCCCGGGAATTTATCTGAATTCCAATCAAACTTGCCGGCATCTACAATCACACCGCCCAATGCAGCTCCGTGACCGCCAATAAATTTGGTTGCGGAATGTACCACAATGTCAGCGCCGTGTTCAATGGGACGGAATAGGTAAGGGGTTGCAAATGTGTTGTCAATAATCAGAGGAATGCCATGTTTATGGGCAATATCTGCTACTGCTTTTACATCAATAATGCTGGAATTTGGATTGCCCAGAGATTCAATAAAAATCAATTTAGTATTTTCCTGAATGGCATCTTCAAAATTTTGTACGGTATCAGGGTCAACAAAGGTTGTGGTAATGTTATCCTCAGGCAATGTATGGGCAAATAAATTATAAGTGCCCCCCATATAGAGGTAGAAGCTGCTACAATGTGGTCGCCTGCGCGGGCAATATTTTTTACTGCGTATGTAATGGCTGCAGAACCGGAAGCAGTTGCCAGCGCGGCAATACCGCCTTCCAAAGCGGCAATACGTTTTTCAAATACATCTGTAGTAGGGTTCATCAATCGACTGTAAATATTGCCGCCTTCACTTAACCCAAATCGACCTGCAGCTTGGTCACAGTCTTTAAATACATATGAAGTGGTTTGATAGATTGGAACCGCACGGGCATCTGTTGCAGAATCAGGGGTTTCTTGACCAATATGTAATTGTTGTGTTTCAAATCTCCAATTTTTGTTGCTCATAATAATATACTCACTTTCTATTTATTTTTTATCGTATGAAATATGAGCGTCACATTCGGTCGACTGCGCTGCAACAGCGAAACCGTATTGTAATAGTTTTGATTGGCATAACTGCGCCTCAATTAATTTGTATAATTCATATCGAATTAGTAATGTTTTTGTTACTGTTATTCTACTCCGTAAATTTACAGATGTCAATAGAAAACTTCAAATATTTTGCAGATAAATTGCCAATAATCGCTTGTTATCAGCTTTATTTATAACCCGTAATAGCCACAGACAATATATCCCTGAATTATATGTTAATTCAGGGATATATCTTGCATTTATGTTTGGTTAGAAATAAAAAAAAAGACGCTTCAAACAGAAGTGTCTTTTGCATGAATCATACAGTTAAGATAACATTTTTTCATATCCTGGTCATAACACGGAGCAATTTCTTCATCTCCGTATTCCGCATGATATTTTTCCACTAAAATCAGCAAGTGTAATATTGTCCACTACATTTTGAACAGCCTCGTGTATTTGACGCCACACATCCAATGTAATGCAAGCGTTAGAGCGAGGGCAGGTATTTGTTTCATAGTCTAAGCAAGGAACAGGAGAAAGAGTACCCTCCATTACGTTTAAAATCATACCGACGGTGTAATCTTTCGGTTCTCTTGAAAGACGGTAGCCGCCGTTTGCCCCTCTGGCACTTTTTACAAAGCCGGCCTTACAAAGCTGGTTAATAATTTGTTCCAGGTATTTATCAGATATTTCTTGCCTTGTTGAAATATTTTTTATGCTGATATAATTGTCCTTACCGTTCACGGCAAGATCCAACATAAGGCGAAGAGCATATCTACCTTTGGTAGAAATTCTCATATGTACTCCTTCCTAATCAAGTTACAATGATTGAAGTTGAACTTTATATAATAATATATCATTTATAAAATACATTTATTTAACTTGATATTATACAATAATTCTTCCATTTCGTCCATAGTAAAATAGGTATTATTCGGGAATCCCAAATTTATTTGACGATTCTCGTTGATTTCCTACAGAACTGCAGGAAAAAACTTTATACACAATTGCACCGTATTTGCCTTGCCTTTCTGCAATACATTATGTTATGCTAAAAAGTACATCTTATCTGGAAGATGATTCTGAAAGAGCAGATGATGTTGCAAAAAAGAATCGTTCTGATATATACAAGGGTTCGTCCCAAGTAAGAAGGCGGTCAAATCGTTACGAATTTAAGACACCTCAAACAAATTTTTTGTTTGAAGGTGTGTTTCGTGTATGACTCTTATACCGCTTTTGGTATGAGAGTCTTTTTTGTTTACATCATATCAGAAAAGAAAGGATTGGGTTAAATGGAAACCAGAATCGGGTTAATTGGCATTATTGTGGAGGATTTAAACGCAACAGAAAAGTTAAATCAAATATTACATGATTATGGCCCTTATATCATCGGCAGAATGGGTTTGCCTCATCGTGAGAAAAAACTGAGCATTATCAGTGTAGTAGTAGATGCCCCCAATAATGTGATTAGTGCGTTATCCGGAAAACTGGGAATGATTAAAGGGATTACCGTAAAGACCATTTACTCTAAAACATCCGAAGGATAACAGGTATCTGCAGAAGAGGAGTGTATGTTTATGTATGATGTAAAATCAAGAGTAGCTACAGAGTTTATTGACAATAAGGAAATTTTAGATACGATTGCATATGCAAAACAAAACAAGAGTAATCGTAAATTAATTGAGCAGCTGATTCACAGGGCAAAAGATTGTAAAGGGCTTACTCATAGAGAAGCAGCCGTACTGTTAGAATGTGACCAGCTGATTTAAACGAGCAGATGTTTCATCTTGCAAAACAAATCAAACAAAAATTATACGGCAACCGTATCGTCATGTTTGCGCCGCTGTATTTGTCGAACTACTGTGTAAACGGATGTACCTATTGTCCTTATCATTATAAGAATAAAACGATTTGCAGAAAAAAATTGACGCAAGAGGAAATTCGCAGGGAAGTCATTGCATTGCAGGATATGGGTCACAAACGTTTGGCTTTGGAAGCTGGAGAAGATCCTGTGAATAATCCTCTGGAATATATTTTGGAAAGCATTGAAACCATCTACAGCATTCAGCATAAAAACGGCGCTATCCGCAGGGTAAATGTAAATATTGCGGCAACCACAGTAGAAAACTATAAAAAGTTAAGAGATGCAGGCATTGGAACTTACATTTTGTTTCAGGAAACCTACCATAAAGAAAATTATGAGAAACTGCATCCGACAGGTCCAAAAGCATAATTATGCCTATCATACGGAAGCAATGGACAGAGCAATGGAAGCCGGCATCGACGATGTGGGAATCGGCGTTTTATTTGGCTTGAATATGTATCGTTATGATTTTGTGGGTTTGCTGATGCATGCGGAACATTTGGAGGCTGCCATGGGTGTAGGTCCCCATACCATCAGCGTGCCTCGTATCCGTCCTGCAGATGATATTGACGCGGAAGATTTTAAAGATGCAATCAGCGATGAAATTTTTGAGAAAATTGTAGCAGTGCTCCGCATTGCGGTGCCATATACAGGTATGATTATTTCCACAAGGGAATCTCAAAAACAAGAGAACGCGTTTTGGATTTGGGTGTTTCTCAGCTAAGCGGCGGTTCACGTACCAGTGTAGGAGGATATGCGGAAGAAGAGCCGGAAGAAGAAAATTCTGCACAGTTTGACTTAAATGATACAAGAACTTTGGACCAGATTGTAAACTGGTTATTGGAGGGAGGATTTATTCCAAGTTTTTGTACCGCGTGTTACCGTGAAGGTAGAACAGGGGATCGTTTTATGCAGCTTGTGAAATCAGCACAAATTGCAAACTGCTGTCAGCCAAATGCACTTATGACATTAAAAGAATACTTGGAGGACTATGCCAGCGATGACACAAGAAGAAAAGGTGAGCGCGCTATTTTGGAGGAATTGAATCATATTGACAACGATAAAGTGCGGCAAATTACAGTCAACCGTTTGGAATTAATGAAAGAGGGAAAAACGTGATTTCCGTTTTTGAAGAAAAACAGGAAAGGGACATTTTCATGAGTTTGGTAAATACTCCTTCTGGAAACAGACTGCACATTGGTATTTTTGGAAAGCGCAACAGTGGAAAATCTTCTTTGCTCAATGCCATTACAGGACAGGAGATTGCCTTGGTCAGTGAGGTAAAAAGGAACTACAACAGACCCCGTATCAAAAGCGATGGAAATACATCCGATTGGGCCGTGCTTGCTGATTGATACAGCAGGATTTGATGATACGGGCGACTTAGGCAATATGCGTATTGAAAAGACGAAAGCAGTATTGGACAAAACAGATGTGGCTGTTGTAGTATTTTCAGATATGCAAATGGAATTGGAAACACAATGGATTGCTATGCTAAGACAGCGTAAAATTCCAATACTTGCTGTTGTCAATCAAGTTGACCGTATTGAGCAGGTACAGGAAATCAAACGTCAAATTGAGCAGCGGTTTTCCTCACTCCCTTATTGGTCAGTGCAAAGAAAAAACGGGAATTTCACAAATGAAACATGAAATTCTGCGTCTGATGCCTCCCGATTTTGAGGCGCAAAGCTTAACAGGCCCCTTGGTGCAACCTGAAGATGTAGTGCTCTTGGTAATGCCGCAGGATAAACAGGCTCCAAAAGGAAGGCTGATTTTTGCCCCAAGTACAAACCATTCGGGATTTACTGGATAATCATTGTGTGGTGATGTGTGTTACCACGGAACAATTGTCCACCGCGCTGCAGGCGCTTGCAAAACCGCCAAAATTAATCATTACAGATTCCCAGGCATTTGCACAGGTTTACCCTTTGAAGCCCGACCGAAACATTGCTGACATCCTTTTTCTATATTGCTGGCAGCATATAAAGGGGATTTATCTGCTTTTGTGAAGGGAGCCAATGCGTTGGATTCTCTCACAGATGACAGTCATGTGTTAATTGCGGAAGCCTGTACCCATGCACCGCTTCAGGAGGATATCGGGAGTAAAATTCCCCAATATGCTGCGGAAAAAGTATGGAGAACATTTACAGGTGACCGTGGTGAGCGGCTCTCAATTTCCTAAAGATTTAAGCGAGTATCAATTAATCATTCATTGCGGGGCGTGTATGTTTAATCGTAAACATGTGTTAACACGTGTGGAACAAGCCGAGCAACAAGGCGTTCCCATTACCAATTACGGCGTGGTGCTTGCAAAACTGACAGGAATTTTAGACCGAATATCTATGCAGTAATTTGTAAATGAATCGTTTAGAATGCAATGATAAATGAAATATCCGAATTTGGATTGTTATAACTTTATTTAGAATATTGACAATTTCTATAGGTTTGGTATAATACACAAAGTTAGCTTGAACTAACTTTGTGTAGGAGGACTTCATGGTTATTACAATCATTAATCACAGCATCGTTTTCATTTTAATACTACTGTTTCTGTTATGTACGTTAGAACCTGTAAAAAGATTGCAGCTGAATCCAAAGTTTAGATTCTTAAAAGTTATCACGAGGTATCACTCAATATATGCTTGGCTGCTTCTTATTCTTTCTTTGATACATGGCCTTCTTGCAGAAAAAACTTCTGCATCCATCAGTGGAAAAATGGTATGGATGATTTTGCTTTTTATTAATTGTTTTTGCATATTTTAGGAAAAAAGATGCCGCCTTCTGTATGGAAAACAATACATATTTCCTTTTCCGTAATGCTGACAATAGGAATCATTGCCCATATCACACATGCTGTTTTTATATAATTCATGGATTGTATAAAATGGTAGTAGTAATCAGCATGTATTACTTTTTTAGGATAAAAATATGTTTTATGGCTTGACAAAATTCTGAGTAAGGAATATTATTTAAAGTAATAGATGAAATGCATTGAAAGGGAAGTCATACAGAGGGCTTGTGTCAGAGAGCTGTCGGGTGGTGTGAGACAGTACAAGTTCTGTATGGAATCACCCTTTGAGCAGGCGGCTGAACCGGAAAAGAAGTAAGCTGAGCCCGGTTTCTTACCGTTATCAAAGCATGCATTGTTAGATGCAGTGAGTGATTGTCTTTTGACAATAAATTGAGTGGTACCGCGGAGTTTAGTCTTCGTCTCTATTTTTTTGTGATAGAGGCGAGGGCTTTTATACTGTAAACTTCTCACTGCCCCATCAATATCACTTGTGTGATATTAATCTAGTACATCATGTAAAGGAGATTGCTACCATGAAATTAACAGGTGCACAAATCATTATGGAATGCTTATTGGAACAGCATGTAGATACCGTTTTCGGATATCCGGGCGGTGCTGTTTTAAATATTTACGATGCGCTTTACGAATACAGCGACCGTATCAATCACATTTGTACCGCGCATGAACAAGCTAAGCGCATGTGCGGCAGATGGTTATGCTCGTTCCAGCGGAAAACAGGTGTTTGTATTGCTACGTCAGGTCCGGGAGCTACCAATTTGCGTAACCGGTATTGCAACCGCCTATATGGATTCTATTCCAATGGTTGCCATTACAGGTAATGTAAATTTAAACTTATTAGGTTTAGACAGCTTTCAGGAAGTAGATATTACAGGCGTGACAATGCCGATTACAAAACATAATTTTATTGTAAAGAAAATTGAATACTTGGCAGATACCATTCGTCAGGCATTTCGTATTGCACAGGAAGGCAGAAAAGGTCCTGTATTAATTGATGTTCCAAAAGACATTACAGGACAACTGTATGAATTCACTCCTGCAACAAAAAGCATTGGATGAAGCACAGCAGGAAGCAATGCATTTACCAATCAGCAAAAAGCCGGTAGAGGTAAAGAATCCAAAATAGAACGCGCATTGGAGTTGATTTCAAAAAGTGAACGTCCCTTTGTTTATACAGGCGGTGGTTTGCTTTGCGGCAGAGGCCTGCAATGAGCTGAAAACTTTAGTAGAAAAATAGATGCGCCGGTTTCTTGTTCGTTGATGTGTCAAGGAGGATTTGTCCAGGCAGATGACCGTTATAGGTATGCTTGGCATGCATGGAACAAAAACAGCGGCAGAGCGCTAAAGCATTACGATTTATTTTTAGCAGTAGGCACACGTTTTTCTGATACCATGTTTTGTAATGCAAATTTGTTTGCACGCCATTGCCCAATTATTCAAATTGATATTGACCGGCAAATTTAATAAAAATATTGATGTTACTCTAAAGTTAGGCGGAGATGCCAAGCAGATTTTATCTTTGCTCAATGAAAGTTGGAGCAACAGAATCATAAAGAATGGATTGAACAAATCAAAGCTTGGAAGA
>VOFB01003664.1_pt1 | contig 20685 bp, 40 predicted proteins | sample 5384141 | NCBI WGS metagenome assembly VOFB01 (sample SAMN12384721, study PRJNA508395) | human gut metagenome | isolation source: healthy gut A | host: Homo sapiens | reverse complement strand
CTAGGTATCCTTTTTCATCTAAAATTTTTCTGATTTCACTAATTATTTGGCTTCTCTTCTTAAATGTCTCTTTTACTTCTGGATTCATTATTAAATCAACATATCTTTGTCTGTATCTCAAATCCACATCTTTTAATCCATGGAATTTTCTGGTAATGGTCTTAATGATTTTGATAACAAAGTTACTTCTTTAGCATGCACTGATATTTCTTCTGTTCTTGTTTTAAATACAAATCCAGTTATTCCAATTATATCCCCTATATCATATGTTTTAAAAGCTTTATAGCTTTCTTCACCTAAATCATTTATACTTACATAACTTTGAATTTTTTCATCACTGTCTTGAATTGTGCAAAATGATGCTTTTCCCATTATTCTTTTGCTATTATTCTTCCTGCTACTGTTACATCTTTTTGTTCAAATTTTTCATAATTTGATTTTATTTCTCCAGCTGTATTAGTTCTGTCAAATTTTGTTATTTCAAATGGATTTTTCCTTGCTCTTGCATTTCTTTTAATTTTTTCTCTTCTTATTTGCATTAAATGATTTACATCTAATTCTGTTTCTTCATTATTTACATTTTGATTCTTTTCCACTTTTCATCTTTCCTTTCATGTTCTGCCTCTACAAAGGCCCTCTCATTTTTATAGTTTACATTATACATTATTTTTTATCAAAAGTAAAAAAGTTATTTTTAGTGTTTTCGGAACAAGGCTGATGTTTTTAGGGCCGGACTCAAAAACACTAGTGCTTTCGGGGGACAGGAAAAAAAAAATTAATGTTTTTTTTGCTCCGTCCCCGAAAGCATTACGCACTATTCTAGAAAACATCTCGAATCAAATTTTAACGACCTTCTTCATCTTTTCTACTTTGAGCCATCTCATCAAATTTAGTTATAGCTAACAAGTCTTTAATATCAAAATCACATAATTGATTTATGCCTCCAATTTTGCCACCATAATATTTAATACCATCAACATAATCATAGATATACTCACTATATCCAGGATATTCTATAATCTTTGTTATATTTCTTTTTTCTAGATTTTCTTGTACAAAAAATTTCATAAGGTAATATTGTTTTACCTGCTGATAATGCCCCCCAAATGTTCTATGATTGCCTTCTAGCAAATATTTTTACTCCATCACATTCTAATATCTCTAAAAGTCCATCTCTCGGATTATATCCATCTTTTTTTTTATAGCTTCTGCTAATTTTTCTATAGTATAACCATGAATCGTTTGCTGACCTGTAATTCGTCCTGATTGTAAAGGCATAAAATTTGTTGGACTTGCCCAATTTTTAGGATAAAATTTTCCTGTTCTATAGCATTCCTCACCTGCAACTATTATCTCGGCTAATTCACTAGGATTTGTATAAGAAGTATCTACGACTAAATCATAGTTATTTTCATCAGACAAATCAACATTATATCTTTCTTTATACCTCTCAATTTCTCCAATTTTTCTTTTTCAGTATATTCTATAGCATCTTCTACTGTTTTATAATGATCCTCTGAGCCTCTTTTTTTATCATTAAATACCCTCTTTCCAGCAATTGCATCATTTACAGTTAATCTGATTGCATATGAATTTGGAACATTATTCCATGCTAATCTTGAATCTAAAATATAAACATCATTTGGTCTTTCAACTTCACTAAATGCTTTTCCTTTTTTAACAATTGTTCCATCTATCTTTCCATCTATAGAATGAATTTGCTTCATAAATTCTTTTATCACTTTGTATATCTGCTAAACTAACATTTGTTCTATCTGGATATTTTTTTATATACTCTTTCTTAACCATTTCTCTAAATACATTTCCAACTGATATTATATGTACATTATATCCTTTTTCTTCGTATAATTCTTTTATTTCACGTACTACTGTCGATTTTCCACTTACAGGTTCTCCTGATATTGTTATAATTTTATTCTTTATCTCTTTCAATATTTCTTCCTCCATTCCAAAAATTACTACTCTTTCTATATTTTACCACTTTTTTAGTCTTTTGTAAACTTTTTATGTACTTTTTATTTTTTGCTTCTTAATATTTTGAGGACATAGCTGATGTTTTTTGGGGCCGGAGTCAAAAAACATTAATGTTTTTGACTCCGACCCCAAAAGCACTAGTGCTTTTTGCTCTGTCCCCAAAAACATTGCCTCGTCCCAGAAAACATCTATAGTCTCACCTTTACTGATTTTGCCATCCAAAATCAGTTCTGCAATTTTTATCCTCGACAAAATCCTGAATAGTTCTACGCAAGGTCTAGCTCAAAATTTTTATCCAAGCCTTTTTCGGCAACCAATTTTTTAATAGAATCATCAAAAACCACATTATAATTTTCAGTTTTAATCTATTTTGAACATCTTTTAGCATCAAATCTATTATTTTATAAATCTCATCATCATTCAATTTATGGAACACTATTATTTCATCAATACGATTTATAAACTCTGGTCGTAACTCTCTTTTAACAACTTCCATAACTTCTTTTTTTTAGTTTCCTCATACTGTTTTCCAATTTATCTGGTTCATTTATATTACTTGAAAAACCTAATGATTTTCTATCGGTAATCACTCTAGCACCTAAATTTGAAGTCATTATTATTACAGTATTCTTAAAATTTACTATTCTCCCTTGGCTATCTGTTAAATGCCCATCTTCTAAAATTTGCAGTAATATATTCATCACATCAGGATGCGCTTTTTCTATTTCATCTAACAATATTACGGAATAAGGCTTTCTCCTTATTTTTTCTGTTAATTGTCCACCTTCTTCAAAACCTATATATCCTGGTGGCGAACCTATTAACTTAGATACTGAATGTTGTTCCATATATTCTGACATATCAATTCTTATCATATCATTTTCATTTCCGAACAATACTTCTGCCAATGCTTTTTGCCAATTCTGTTTTTCCCACACCTGTTGGTCCTAAAAAAAAATGAACCTATTGGTCTATTTGGATCTTTTAATCCTACTCTACCTCTTCTTATTGCTTTACTTACCGCTTCTACTGCTTCATTTTGACCTATTATTCTTTTGTGCAACTCTATCTCTAAATTTTTCAATTTTTATATTTTCATCTTGAGTTATCTTTTTAACTGGTATCCCTGTAGTTGATGCTATTACCTCAGCAATATTTTCATCTGTTATAGTTGTTACAGACTTACTATTTTTTATTTTTCCATTTATCCTCTTCGATTTCAAATTTTTCTTTGAGCTCGTTTTCTCTATCCCTTAATTTAGCAGCCTTTTCAAATTTTTGATTTAAAACAGCCTCTTCTTTATTTCTCTTAACTTCTTCAATTTGTTCTTGTATATTTTTTAACTTTTCTGGCTCTATATGACTTTAACCTTGCTCTTGATGATGCCTCATCTATTAAATCTATTGCTTTATCTGGCAAAAATCTATCATTTATATATCTCACAGACAAAAAATACAGCTGCATCTATAGCTTCATCTGTTATTTTCACATTATGATGTGCTTCATATTTATCTCTTATTCCCTTTAAAATCTTTATTGTATCTTTTTGAGTAGGTTCTTCAACTTTTATTTGATTAAATCTTCTTTCTAAAGCTATATCTTTTTCAATATATTTTCTATACTCATTTATAGTTGTTGCACCAACCAATTGGATTTCTCCTCTTGCTAAAAGAGGTTTTAAAATATTAGCAGCATCTATTGCCCCTTCTGCAGCACCAGCACCAACTATTGTATGAATTTCATCTATAAATAAAATAATATCTCCTACCTTTTTTACCTCATTTAAAGCCTTTTTTTATTCTCTCCTCAAAATCTCCTCTATATTTAGCACCTGCAACCATCCCAGAAATATCAATACTAACAACTCTTTTGCCTTTTTAATATTTCAGGAACTTCTTCTTCAACAATTTTTTGTGCTAGTCCCTCTATTATAGCCGTTTTTCCAACACCTGGTTCTCCTATTAAACATGGATTATTTTTAGTTCTTCTAGATAAAATTTGTATTACTTTTTTCTATCTCCTCTTTTCTACCTATTATAGGATCAATTTTGCCATCTTCTGCCTTTATAGTTAAATCTTCACCAAACTGATTTAATATTGAGTCTTATTATAACTTCCTCTTTTTTAATCACTTTTGGCCTTACTTCACCATAAATTTCATCATCTTTTTTAACATTTTTACTCCCTGTTATTTTTTCACCCTCTTGAATTACCCTTATTATTTCATTATATAGCTTTTGCCAGATTTATATTAAAATCTGATAAAATCTTTTGACGCTATACATTCATTTTCTCTTAACAATCCTATCAAAATATGTTCTGTTCCAATAAAACTATAGCCCAATTTTCGTGCTTCAATAAAAGAATTTTCTAAAACTTTTTTTGTTCTAGGCGTAAAATCTATTACCTCCTCTATTGGACCTTCTTTTCCTATAAGTTCTTCAATTTTCTTTTGCAATTTCCTCACTCGTTATATCTTGATTATGTAGCACTTTGCTGGCTACCCCATTTTCTTCTTTTTGCCAATCCATATAATATGTGCTCTGTTCCAACATAATTATGCCCCATCTCCTTAGCTATATTATTTGCCATCTCTATTACTTTACTAGAACTATTTGTAAATTTATAAGTCATAAACTCTCTCCTTTCATCTTATACGTAAACTTTAAAATATTATAATAAGTGCTAATATTATTACTGCCCGCTTTTGTTCTTCTTTTTAGTCTTTTCATCCAATTCTTTTGCTCTTTGACTCTGTTTTTCTGGTGGAATCCAAGCAAAATAACTTGACACAAATTCACCATACATAGTTACATCTTCACCCATTTCCTCTTCAAAATTTTTTTCTTTTTTTTTCTATTTTTCATACTTCACCACTTTCCTTTCACAAAGCACAAATCCAGTTGTAAAAATTATAATTATTTATACACCTTTACTTAATTTATTAACACTTTTTAAAATTTTTATACATATTTTTATTTATCAATTAAAAATTTTGCATATTTTTCCCAATAAATAATAAAATTTAAAAGGTGATATTATGCCAAGATTTCATTTTTAGTAATAAAATTAAAAAAAAGAAACTTTTTGCAATTATCTTTTTAATTTTTGCATTTAGTCTTTTACTATTTTCAAAAATAATCTAATAGCTGTTAAAAATGGTTTAACACTGTGGGCCACATCTGTTGTGCCATCTTTATTCCCTTTTTTGTAGCCACAGAACTATTGTTACACACAAATATTGTAAACTTTTTTTGGTAGGATTTTAAATAAATATATGAAACCTATTTTTAATATTAATGGTAAAGGTTCTTTTTGTTTTATAATGGGACTTCTTAGTGGATATCCTGTTGGAGCTAAAATTGCTTGTGAATTCAGAAAAAATAATATTTGTTCTAAAGAAGAATGTGAACGACTACTTAGCTTTACTAATAATTCTGGTCCTTTATTTATTGTGGGAACTGTTGGTATTAGTATGTTTGGAAATACAACTATTGGTATTTTACTTCTTTTTACACATATTTTAGCTTGTATTACAGTTGGTTTTATATTTAGATTTTGGAAAAATAATAATTCTCGTAGTTCAGAAAACTTAGAATCTATTTCAGCAAAAAACACTAACCTAGTAACTTTTTCCAATTTAGGTAGTGTCTTAAGTGAAAGTATAACAAACAGTATTCAAACCATTTTACTTATTGGTGGTTTTGTTGTTATTTTTTTCTAGTATAATTTCTATTTTAAAAAAGTAGTGGTCTGCCAATTAATCCAATTTTCACTGTCATTTTAGAAATCACAAATGGAATTAACACTATTGCAAATATAAAAATCAAACATATCTCCGTTAATATTATCATTACAGCTTTTCTCCTAGGTTTTGTGGGATTTCCGTTTTGCTTCAAGTATGGAGTATTATCTCCAAAAGTGATTTATCCATAAACCTTATGTTCTAGGTAAATTATTACATGGCTTTTTAGCTGCTTTTTATACTTTTATTGCCTTACATATTTTTCCTTTTTAAATTTTGATTTATAAAAAAATAAGTAAAATACTACTTCAATATTTCATAGTATTTTACTTATTTTTTTAACTATCTCCTTTAATTACATTCAATGTATATTTTTGTTTTCCATATTATTTTTATTATTACCACATATCCTCTCATATTCTTTACACTTCAACTTATAATCCATCTGCATACACAAATATTTATAATAGCTGTATGCTTGTTCATATTGCATAATTGGATTAAACATTTGGTCTCTATACATTTCATTTATGTCATTCTGTGCTTGCATTGAGAAATCTAAATAAGGTGGATAATTATTAAAATCTCGTTCCATAAAAATCATTCCTTTCTATCTTAGGATATAGATATTACTTATTATACCTTATTTAAATATATGTTTTTTTGCAGTAATATACTTTTTAAATCAATTTTGCAAATAATCAAAATATAGTATTGGTTGGTTATAGTAAAAATATTTTTTACCTATTTGGGATTATATTTTCCTATTAGATTTTCTAATAATGATTTTATCAATAAAAAGTTTCCTTTTATTTTTCCTACCTTTGTTGAATATTTTTTCTACTTGATAACATCTTTTCACTGGTATTTCACATGTTTTTAAGTTTATTTTATCTGCTCTAGTTGAAAGGTATACACTTAACTCATATGACCTAAATATTTCTCTAAAAAAATTTGAACTCTTCCGTCTGTTAAATATTTTTTTGAATAGCCCCTAAATAAATTAGTTGTGTCTGTATATTTTTTTATTACTTGTTAATCTTATTAGTGGCGCATGGATGTATTTTATTGCTAAATATCTAATTATTGGAGTATTTTCAGACTTACCTCCTTTTAAAAATCTTGAGCCTTGTATGTAGTCATATCCTTCTTGCAATTTTTCTATAAATTTTTTACATCTTCTATTCCATCTTTGTTATTTCCATCTATAGTTATAACTCCTTTATATTTTCTTTTTATAGAGAATTCAAATCCTGCTTTTAAAAGCTTCTGATTGTTTATATATTCCTTTTTCTTTCATTGTAATTAAAGTATTTACATTAAATTTTTTAAATTTTCTATACTTATTGACCCATCTGTTGATCCTCCATCTAAAAGTATAATGTCAGCTATTTCATTTACTTTTTGCTTTTTGTGCTTTTTCAAGTTCTTTTTAATATTCTATTTCCTTCATTATATACTGGAATGCAAAGGCTATATTCATTTTGTTTTTTTAAACTTCCATTGTTTTATATTTTAATTCTTCTTTTTTATTACTATTTTCCATATGTCATTTCCTTAATATTTTTCTTCTTTTTTTATTTTTCTTTCTCTACTTTTTATAGCTTATATATATTATTGTTGCTATAAAGCTAATTGTAGATATAATTAATGAATTTTTTGAATCTTTGTTTTTTTTGTATTGTACAATAATTTCATCTTCTTTTCTTTCTGCTAAATATATTCTTATTAGACCTTCTGGGCTCTTTTTCTAGCTTATATTCAGATTTATCTTTTTCTGATATTCCCTCATAACCGTAATAATAATTTATTGGAATATCTATGTACGTATCTTTTAAATTATTGTTGCTAAATTTTATTTTCATCTTATTTTTTCTCTTTTGGCCCTCATGTTTTAATTGTTCATTATTTGTTTTAAGTCTTTTTTTTTTTTTTTTGCTTTTATTATTTGTTTCAAAATCATAATTATTTGCACCTTCCGGTAAATATACTCCATCACATATGTTGTAACAGAAGTCCTTTTTACTTTAATTATATTTATGTCTTTTACTCCTATATATTTTTGTATTGTTTCTATACATGAGTTATAACATAATATAATTGATACAACTTGCCATACAAATATTAAACCAAATATTATTTTTTTTTTTCTTTTTTTATATATGATAATATTATTCCACATTCTATTGCAAATATCGCTGATATAACTACCTCGAATCTACTTGAAATTGTATAGTTTCTCCTATTTTGTTTAATTTTTCCCAAGGAAAATAGTTTGTTAGCATTATTAATAAAATTAAACCTATTAATAATATTATGTCTCCAAACTTGATTTTTGGATTGTTTTCTTTTTATCTTTATTCTAAATGGCAATATTATAACAAAATTAATCCTAAGCCATATGTTGCTGCTAAATTGTTTTTATATTGCACTGTTCCTAAAAATATGTCTTTAAATTCTATTAACCATTTACTAGGTTTGTAATATTCCATTATTGTAAACATATTGAATTTACTTTTATTTAGTTGCTCTAACATAGGCATCCAAAAATTTGTACTTAATAGTAAAGCTAATATTGTTGCTTTTATTAATCCTAATATTTTTTCTTTGTTTTTAAAATAGTTTTAATATTTAATATTATAATAAATAATGATACACATATCATTATTTCTGTCATGACTAAATTTGAATTTAATATTCCTATAAATCCAATTGAAAATATCCACCATTTTTTTTCATTTTCATAAATTATCTTATATATTCCTAAAAATATTAGTGGTATAAATATAAAACTTAAAAAGTTCTCCAATAAAAGCTTTAGCTATCATTGTTATAATTCTATAACTGCATGTAGTATATATAAACATAGCTATTGTAGCTGCATATTTATTTTTTGTAATTTCTTTTACACATATATACATTGATATCGCTGTAAATAGTCCACATATAATTATGAAAATTTTATATGCTACTATTATGTCCATTCCTAAGATATATAAAATACTTGGCAATATCATAAATATGTTACTATAAAAAAATCCCATTGCATATCCATATCCTGCATCATCTAAGTGTATATATGCTGGTATATTTCCTGCTTTCCAACTTTCTGCTATTCCTTTTATTCTTGATAAATGATATTGTGTATCTACTCCTTTTAATATTTCTTTTGGAAAATAAAAGAAGAAGATAAAAAGTGTGGCTGTAATAATTATTATGACAATTATTATTTTTTTGTGGCGTTATTACCTTTTTTAAATTCTTCACTTTTTTTCTCCTATTAATTTATTTCGTCAAAACCTTTTGGTTTTACGTATAAATCTTTAATTTTGATATTTTCTGCTAAATTTCCTTTTTATTTTTTTATATAGGTACATCAGTCTATATCTTAACAATAATTTTATACCATATATCAATAAGAAATACAATAGATAAGTTAAAAAAATTTTTTAATTTTTGATAAAAAACAGAGACATTTATTTAAATATCAGTAATTTGAAAATACTGGAAGCCATAGGCACTACTATATTTTTCCATTTTTCTGTTTTTTCTATATTTTTCTACATTTTTTTTATTGCTTTTTTCCATATATTGTAATATAATGTTTTCAAATTATTTTTACAAAGGAGGATATCATGAGTAAACTATACGATACTTATATATCATTAAAAGCAAATGAAGAAGATACTAATAACACACTATATTTATTCAAAGCAGGGCTATTTTTTATTTGTATTGATAAAGACGCACAAATTGCATCTAACATTTTAAATCTAAAACTTACAAACCTTAACGAAACCATAGTAAAATGTGGTTTTCCAATTCAATCATTGGACAAGTACTCTAATTTACTAAAACTATCTAACTATCAATTCAAAATAGTTGATACCACAAAAAAAGAAGCATTCTCAATATTCAACTATTCCGCAAACACAAATATTGACTCTTTATTAAGTGAGATTAAAAATATTAATCCCGAAACATTATCAATAAAAAGAAGCATATTCATTTATTGAAGAAATTAAAGAAAAAGTTTCTGTAATAGAGGGAGGACTTAACAATGGACAAAACTAATTTATCAATATATCAAAATATTTAGAATTAATCTACTATACTAATGATTTAGTAAGAAAATATCCAAAATCAGAAAATTTTGCACTTGTAAAAGAAATAAAAGGCTCTTTATACAGTGGTTTACGCTTATTAATGTATGGAATAAAAAACATTTAATAAACAAGAAAAATTAAAATATCTAAATGAACTAGACATACACTTAAATCTATTAAAAGTACATATCAGAATATCATATAAGTACAAATATATATCACTTCAAAATTATCACGCATGGTCTAATCGCATAACAGACATTTGTAATATGTTAGAGCGTGGATATCATCATGCCTAAAAAAAAAAAATTGCTTTTACCAAAAACTAACTTTTGGCAAATTGCTTGAAGCACATAAACGATCCAGAGCACATAAAGCATACAAAAATGAAGTCATTAAATTTGAAATAAACTTAGAAAATAATATCATTAATTTACTAAACAATATAAAAAACAAAAAATATCATTTAGAAAATACTATAATTTTAAAGTTTATGAACCAAAAAGAAAGGCTGATAAAAAGCTCTCCCCTATGTTGATAGAATCGTACACCAATGGTACATAGAAGAATTTATAAAACCTTATATAGTTCCTAAATTTATTAATACAACTTTTGCCTGCCTAGTTGATAAAGGAACACATAAAGCTGTAGAAAGTGTGCAAAAATCAAATGAGAGAGTTCAAAAAGAAATTATGGCGATTTTTGGGTACTAAAATGTGATATCAGAAAAATTCTTCTACAGCATAAATCCATATATTTTGTTTGATATAATGAAAAAATACATTTCAGATAAAGCATTACTGGATTTTACTAGACTATTAATTTTTGATGGTAGAAAGCCTGATGACAAAATCGGTATTCCTATAGGAAATTACACAAGTCAATTTTTTTGCCAATATTTACTTAAACGAACTAGACCAATATGTAAAACGCACTCTAAAAATCCATTATTTTACAAGATATATGGACGATTTTATACTACTACTGCCTACTAAAAAAAGATTGCATTGAAATTAAACAAAAATTAGAAATTTTTTTACATGATAGACTTCAATTATCTTTAAATGATAAATCTAGATATTATCCATATAAAATGGGTGTTAATTTTTGTGGATATAGAATTTTTACAACTCATAGACTTTTACGTTTATCCAGTAAAAAGAAAATTAAAAAAAATGTTAAAAAATGGAACAAATTGTATGCAGAAAATTCTCTTGATATTAGATTTGCCATGCAATCTATCAATTCGTGGCTAGGTCATACTTCTCATTGCAATTCATTTAAATTGCAAAATAAAGTTTTGAATGATTGTAATTTTCTCTATAATGAAAAATTTTTTGCAAAAAATTGAAACAAATCTAATAAACTTAATTGAAACAGACCAAAATAGTCAAGAACAAAAACGGATATTAACAACATTAGCACTTATTAGAACATTTTAAAATCTGCATCTTTATTTATACAAAAGATTTGGAAAATTTAGGAAATATAACTGGAAAAACTTGACAAATTGGAAAAAAAAATGTATATAATAAGAATTAATAACATTTTTATATAGATTTGGGATTAAACTGTACTGGCTTATCCTTTCGTCAAACGTGGGGCAATTGCAACAACGGTAGTAATGCTGGTGTGTTATATTCTAACATCACTAACGGCAACCCTAACAACAACAACGGGTTCCGTGCGGCTTTGGTTGTGTAGCACTTCGATACACAAAGAAACATAAAGGTTTCTATCTCAGATGGGCAGAGCTTCAAGGAGACTGCCGAGTAGATTTGTATCAAAAGAAGTTTAATTCCATTGATATAAGCGAATGTTTGGAGAAAATAAATTGTCTTATTACATTCAACTTAGTTCTTATATCATAAACACATCAATAGTATTTTTTGTTCGAGTAGTAAAATGATGAAAGTCCAAAAATATGAAAGATATGTAGAAAAGTTTATATGCTTTCTACATATCTTTTTAATATTATAGGAAGGTTCTCCGAACTTCCTATAATATTAAAATAACAACACACAAAAATTTGCTTTGCAATTTCGCACACGAACAAATATAAAAAATGTTAATACTATTATAAATCTAAACTATTTGGATTTAATAAAAATTCCTCTAATCCTATTATCAAAATTCCTTCCTCATTTCTCCAGAGATTTATGTCTTCTTTAACAATAATTATTTTTTTAAAACTATCATCTATATTTATTAAAGCTTTTGTTCTTGTTCCATTTTTTCTTTATTAGGAATAGCAAAAAGCAGATTGAATATAATATCTTTTACTTGCTTGATTACATACAAAATCTACTTCTAATTGTTTCCTAATTGTTCTTTCCTCATTATTTTTTCAAAACGTTCAACAACCCCAACATCTACATTATATCCTCTAAATAATAACTCATTATATATTATATTTTCCATCAAATGATCTTCTTCTTGTTGTCTAAAATTTAGTCTTGCATTTCTTAAGCCTATATCAGTAAAATAATATTTTGAAGGTGTTGTAATATATTTTTTTCCTTTTATATCATATCTTTCTGCTTTATTTATCAAAAAGCATCTTGTAAATAATTCAAGTATGAATTTATTGTATTTCTATTTACATCTTTATATCCATCACTTATAAATGTATCGTATATTTTTTTTGGGATTTGTCAAAGATCCTACTGATGAAGATAGCATATTTATTATAGATTCTAATATATCTTCCCTTTGTATTTTATTTCGTTCAATAATATCATTTAAATAAGTATTTTTAAATAAACCATTTAAATACTCACTTTTTTCTTCTGTCGTTTTTAAATATAAAGTATATGGCATTCCACCATAAGTCATATAATCTCTTAAAACCTTAGATTTATCCTCATAGGCATTATAAAATTCTGAAAATGAAAGAGGATAAACTCTAATCTCATCTCCCCTACCTCTAAATTCTGTTACAATATCTGTAGAAAGAAATCTTGAATTACTTCCCGTTACATAAACGTCTAAATTTTTTTTTTTCTTAAAAAACTATTCAAAACACTTTCAAAATCTTGTACTTTTTGTATCTCATCAAGAAGAATATAATATATATCATCATCTTTAATTTTATTCATAATGTATTCATATAATTTTAGACCATCTGATGTTAAGTCCCTATTTTCAATTGAATCTAAATCCACTTTTTATGATATGATCTTCTTTTACTCCATCACCTAACAATGAATTTTTAACATTGGATCAAGCAAATATGATTTTCCACTTCTTCTAAGACCTGTAATTATTTTTATCATTTTATTATTTCTTTTGCTCTTTAATTTTTTTAAATATAAATCTCTAGCAATTTCCATTTTACCTCCATTGACTTTTTTTTGTGTCTACACACACTTTTTTTTGTTAATATTATAGTTTAAAATTCCAATTTAGTCAATCATATATTGACTTTTTTTTGTGTCTACACACACTTTTTGTTAATATTATATTTATTTTTTTTTGAAAATTATTCGTTATTTGCTTTGCAAATTTCTGTGCATCGTTATTTTTAATATTCTAGGAAGTTCGAAGAACTTTTTCTAGAATATTAAAAATCGGGTGCTTAACTACGCACCCGATTTTGTAAAATTTTAGTTCTAAGTTTATTACCCGTATTCCCATACTCTACCTTTGCAAGTTAGTGCCGAAAAAAAAAGGGTATTAAGTTTTAAGTCACGATTTCAAAGTGCTACACGACCAAAGCCGCACGGAACCCGTGGTAGGCGTAGGGTAGCCGCTAGTGATGTCCGAATATAACACACCAGCATTACCGCCGTTGTCGCAATAGCCCCCACGTTCGACGAAAGGAGAAGCCAGATGGCCTATAAGAGTTAGGGTCTCCATCCCACGCGTACCCGTATCCAGCACTACCTGATACTGCATTCGCTGCAGATGTAAACCAGTTCCAATTTCCATTTGTTCCTGATGGAGCATAAAATGCAAATGTTGATGATACTTCATTTACGCCTATTCCTTTATGATTTGCCATGTGGTCATAATTATATTTTGTTAATTTATAACGTGCTTCTTGATATTTTAATGCCGTTTTTGATTCATCCCATAATCCTGTTTCTACTGTTCCATCATTTAATGTTATTTTATTATTTTTTCTTCTTCACTTACTTCATATGAATCCCATAAACTTGCATATCTTGAATTCAATTTTCCATTTTGGAAATATTGTATAGTTCCATCATCAGATTTACCATAATACTCTAAGTTTCCATTAGAGTTATCTAAATATCCTGCTACTCTTTCCCAAGCTCCTCCTGCCATATCATATACACCTGTTATATTTCTTGTGGTACTTGAAAGTATTCCATTTGGTGTACTGTAATTATGTGATGTATTATAACTATAATTTCCTTCATCACCTGATGATTTAGGTCCTTGGCCTGTATATAAATCATAGTAAATGGTCACTTGACCAAGCTTCCTGTTCCGTTTGTCATTGGACACTTCCACATTCACTATAACACAAATATGCTACTGCTCCCCACTCACTATTTTTTATTAAATGAGTATTTGCTCCACTTGTTAATCCAAAACTTGATTTTGAAGTTGTTGCTATATCCATACTTCTTTTTTCACTTTCTCCTATTGATATATGTCTCCAACTTATTTTATTTGGTAAACTTTTTGGCTATTGTTGTACTATCTGGCGCATATTGTTGTGCTGATGATGAACTACTTGCATTTCCTACTGCATTTCCATCTTTATTTGTTCCACTTGCTTCAAATTTTGCTACCCAAAATCCATTTAATTCTGTTCCTCCTAAATTAAATGCTGGATGTACTATTGCTGTTTTACTTGTATCTGTTGATTCATCTGTTGTATATATTACTCCATCTGAACCTTCATTTGTGTTACCTTTTAAAAATGTTACTTCTATATTTTTTTTTTCCTGCTATTTTATAGGCATATCTTGGTATCCACACATACATACTTCCTAAATCTCTTTCTGCTACTGTTTGTCCTATTGATACTGTATCTGCTTTGTATGTTCCATCACTCAACATTACATTTGCCCATTCTTTTTTATCATTATAGTTGTACCATTCTGCATCATCTTGACTACATACTACCCAACTATTGTTTTTCCATTTTATTGGTATCATTCCTGTTGTTACTTTTGGACTATTTACTTTTTTACTTCTGTTATATCCTTCTACTCCATTCATTGTATCTGTAATTTCCCTAAATTTCTTTTCTTCATCTTTTTGTGCTTGTTCTGTTTTTTTTTTTGCTTCTTTGGCTTTTGTTAATATTCCATTGTCGCCAGTTAATGAACCTATTGTTACTCCTGCTAATATTAGTAACACTATTACTGTTATTACTAGTGCTATTAGCGTAATTCCTCTTGTGTTTTCATTTCTTTTTTTGCATTTGTTTTTCCTCCTCTTATCTTTATATTATGTTTTTTATTTAAGCAAAACTTAATTAAAACTGTATACTTTTTTTTATACCATATACTAACAAAAATGCAATATATAAATTTGATTTTTTATATTTTTAAGTCGTTAATTGTCTGTTTTTGTTAATATATCAAGATATTTTGTATATATTACTTTTTGGTTAATTTTTTGTTCTTTCTTAAAGGTTCACTAATTGTTACACTTCGTTTCGCGTGTGAAATTTGCAAAAGAAATTTCTGTGCATTATTTTTTTTATATTTTAGAATTTAAAAATCTGAATATAAAACAATAATAAAAAAATACTAGAGTTTGTCCCTAATTTTTTACTTTTTTTACATTAATGAAAACATTTTATATTATTGTATAATTTACATCTTTTATTAATTATATTACTTGTATTTTTACTTTTTTTTCCTTTAAATGCAAATACCATTTTGGTTATATTTGTATATCCTCTTTCTTGCAAGTCTTCTTCGTATTTTCTTTCTTCTATTTGTTTTTTTGCATTTTCTATTGTTTCTTCTATTGTTTTTTTCTTCTTCATTTTCTAGTACTTTAAATTCCATTATAAAGCTATTTCCATTTTGTCTCTTGGTTCTAACATTATATCATATCTTCCATACCCTGATTCTCTATTTGATTTTACATAGTAACTGTCTTTTAATCCTACTAACATTCCTAATACAAATGCATGATAAAAGTTTTCTGCTGTATTTTCTCCCACATCCATATAGCTAAACATTTGTCTTACTAATACCGTGATTTAGTTTCAAATTGTAAGCGATTAATAAGTTTAGACTCTCCCGATTTCAAAGTGCTACACAACCAAAGCCGCACGGAACCCGCTGTTGTAGTCAGGGTAACCGTCAGTGATGTTAGAATATAACACACCAGCACCACTGCCGTTGTTGCAATTGCCCCCACGTAAGACGAAAGGACAAGCCAGATAGCCTATAAGAGTTAGGTCTCCATCCCACGCGTACCCGTATCCAGCACTACCTGATACTGCATTCGCTACTGACGTAAACCAATTCCATCCATTCCTGTTCCTGATGGAGCATAGAATGCAAATGATGATGCTACTTCATTTACTCCTATTCCTTTATGATTTGCCATGTGGTCATAATTATATTTTGTTAATTTATAACGTGCTTCTTGATATTTTAATGCCGTTTTTTCCATCCCATAATCCTGTTTCTACTGTTCCATCACTTAATGTTACTTTATTATTTTTTCTTCTTCACTTACATCATATTTATCCCATAAACTTGTATATGCTGATTTTAATTTTCCGCCTTCAAAATATTTTATAGTTCCATCATCACTTTTACCATAATGTTCAAATTTCTATTTCCATTATCCAAATATCCTGCTACTCTTTCCCAAGCTCCTCCTGCCATATCATATACACCTGTTACATTTCTTGTTGTACTTGATAACACTCCATTTGATGTGCTGTAATTATGTATTACATCATATGAATACATTCCTTCATCACTATCTGACTTTGGTCCCTGTCCTGTATATAGATTATAATAATACCATGGACTAGAATTAAGTGTTCCCACCCCATTTGTCATTGGTACTGCTCCCCATTCACTATAACATAAATATGCTACTGCTCCCCATTCACTATTTTTTATTAAGTGGCTTGTTGCGCTTGTTAATCCAAAACTTGTTTTAGCTGTTGTTGTTATATCCATACTACGTTTTTCACTTTCACCTATAGATATGTGTCTCCAACTTATTTTATTTGGTAAACTTTTTGGCTATTGTTGTACTATCTGGTGCATATTGTTGTTCTGATGATGAACTACTTGCATTTCCTACTGCATTTCCATCTTTTATTTGTTCCACTTGCTTCAAATTTTGCCATCCAGAATCCATTTAATTCTGTCCCAAATTAAATGCTGGATGTACTATTGATGTTGTTCTTGTATTGTTGTTTGATTCTTCTGTGTATGTTACACCATCTACTCCTTCATTTGTATTTCCTTTTAAAAATGTTACTTCTATTTTTTTTCTCCTGCTATTTTATAGGCATATCTTGGTATCCACACATACATACTTCCTAAATCTTTTTCTTCTACTACCTGTCCTACTTTTACTGTATCTGCTTTATATGTTCCATCACCTAACATTACATTTGCCCATTTTTTTTGTAGAATCATAACTATACCAGTTACTATCATCTTGACTACATACTACCCAATTATTATTTTCCCATTTTATTGGTATCATTCCACTTGTTACCTTAGGGCTATTTACTTTTTTACTCTCTACATATCCTTCTGATGATGGTGACATTATTTTTATTACATCTACCATTTCTTGTAAAGTATCTTCTTCATCTTTATTTGCTTGATTTGTTTTCTTTAGCCTCTGCTGCTCTTTTAATATTCCATTGTTTATCACATCCCCAAAAAGTTCCTTCTAAATTTTTAAATTTTAGGAAGTTCACTATCAAACTTCTTTAAATTTCTACACTAATAAAATGTTCCAAACATATTAGTGAACTGTATTTGGGATAAATATATTGAAATTTTCAAAACTGGTGCACCTCGTAAAATGTCCATTTAAAAATTTCTAGTTTTGGTGGTAAATTTGTTATATTTTTAATTTTCCACATCTTGAAAAATGTACTTTGCATCTCTGTTACTGTTGATGGTATTACAGGTGTTGTAACAAGTTCATCAAAATCATTTTGTAAATACTAAAAGTATCTTTTAAATTTGTTACAGGTATAAAATTTTTATCATTTTTCCTTTTATATATATAGGCACTGTTCCTTCTATTTTGCCTTTTTATTATTTTTCCTAAATATCCTTTATTTTCTGTATTTGCATCTTCTGCTTTAATGTCATCTATATCATTTAATGTGTATGTTCCGTTGTTCAATCGTATATTCCATAAATCCATGTTTACAGTTTTTCCGTCCGTTCCTATTCCTATTACACTACTGCGTTTCTTTCTTCTTTTTGTTCTTCTGGTGCTTTTGCATTTTGCATATTTCATTCCAATCTTTTTCCTTTTTCTACTCCTTTTTGAAGTAATATCATATTCCCTTTTGCTTTCTATAAAGCTAACTGTAAATATGTTGTCCCCGTTATCTCTTACTTTGTTTTTCCTTCTCCATATTGCTTGTCTATTTCTTTTTGTAGATTTACTTGGTTTAAACTTTGATATTCTTCTCCCATTTGTGCACTAATTGTTGCTAGTTCTATCTACTTCTTTTTCTTCCCCTATTTCTGTTTTTCTTTGGCTTCTTTTTGCTTTTAGTTAGTATTCCATTATTTCCACTTAATGCTGCTATTGTTACACTTGCTAATATTAGTAATACAATCAAACTTATTACTAGTGCTATTAGTGTTATTCCTTTGTCTTTTTCTTCATTTAAAGGTCCTCCTCTGTTTTATGTTAAGCTTTTAACTTAACAAAAATTCAAATCTTTGATTTTTCCTACAGTGAAGGGCTCTTTTTGTAACTTTTTGAATATGATTTTTAAACTATTTTCTATATTGCATTTTTTTAGTTGGTATATGTTATAAATTTAAATATATAGTTTTTGCCAAAGTTAAAAAGATTAATATTGGCTTTGCGTAAATTTTTATTTTATTTATAAAACTTTATTTTATATACAAAAACTTTAATACAATCTTTATATTTGTATTAAAGTTTTTATTTCTTTCTGCTTATTTGTTTAAATTTCAACTGTGCTATGCAATATAGTTATTCTTATACAGTTAATGTTGAGCGAAATCCTACACTATGGATTTTTCTTCCATCTGTCATATATGAATATAAAATTCCAGCTGATGCTCCTTCTCCACATTGTCCACTACGTAAAATAAAACAGGTAGCTAAATGTCCAATTATTACATCATCCTTATTCCATGTTCTTCCATAATCCTCTTTTCCTACATTGCATCCTCTGCTGGATGTAAACCATTCCAACTATTGTTTGTTCCTGATGGAGCTTGAAATGAAAAATGGTTTTTGAAGTTGTTTTTATTACTTCATTTACACCCTATTCGCTATGATTTTGCCATATGGTCATAGTTATATTTTGTAAAGTCTATATCGCGCTTCTTGATATTTTAATGCCGTTTTTGATCCATCCCATAATCCTGTTTCTACTGTTCCATCACTTAATGTTACTTTATTATCTTTCTTTCACTTACTTCATATGAATCCCATAAATTTGTATACTTTGAATTTAATCCTTCGTTTTCAAATATTGTATGCTTCATCTTTCACTTCTTCCAAATGCACTTAAATTTGCATTGAATTATCTGATATCCTGCTACCTCCTTCTTCCCCACGTCCCTCCCATATCAGATACACCTGTTGCTTTTGGTTGTGCTTGCTAATATTCTGTTTGATGTATTGTAATTATGTGATTCATCATAACTATAATAAGTTTCATCTGACTCTGACTTTGGTCCCTGTCCTGTATATAGATTATAATAATACCATGGACTAGAATTAAGTGTTCCCGCTCCATTTGTCATTGGTGCTAACCCCATTCACTATAACATAAATATACTGCTCCCCATTCACTATTTTTTTTGATAAGTGGCTTGTTGCGCTTGTTAATCAAAACTTGATTTTGAAGTTGTTGCTATATCCATACTACGTTTTCACTTTCACCTAGATATGTGTCTCCAACTTATTTTATTTGGTAAACTTTGACTATTGTTTTATCTGGTGCATATTGTTGTTCTGATGATGAACTACTTGCATTTCTACTGTATTTCCATCTTTATTTGTTCCACTTGCTTCAAATTTTGCTATCCGATCATTTAATTCTGTTCCTCCTAAATTAAATGCTGGATGTACTATTGCTGTTTTTGTTGTGTCTGTTGTTTCATCTGTTGTATATGTTGCTCCATCTGAACCTTCATTTTGTGTTTCCTTTTTAAAAATGTTACTTCTATATTTTTTTCCTGCTATTTTATAGGCATATCTTGGTATCCACATACATACTTCCTAAATCTTTTTCTTCTACCTGTCCTTCTGTTGTTGCCAGATTTATATGTTCCATCACTTAACATTACATTGCCCATTTTTTTATCATCATAATTGTACCATTCTGCATCATCTTGACTACATACTACCCATTATTATTTTTTTTCCATTTTATTGGTATCATTCCTGTGACTACTTTTTGGACTGTTTACTACTTCTGCTATATCCTTCTACTCCATTAATTAGTTGTCTGTAATTTCTTGTAATTTTCTTCTTCCTCTTTTGTGCTTGCTCTGTTTTCTCCTTTGCCTCTTTTGCTCTTAGTTAGTATTCCATTATCTCCACTTAATGCACGCTATTGTTATTCCTGCCAAAATTAATAACACTATTATACTTACTACTAATGCTATTAGTGTGATTCCTCTTGTGTTTTTCATTTC
>VOFB01001707.1_pt1 | contig 20704 bp, 32 predicted proteins | sample 5384141 | NCBI WGS metagenome assembly VOFB01 (sample SAMN12384721, study PRJNA508395) | human gut metagenome | isolation source: healthy gut A | host: Homo sapiens | reverse complement strand
AAATTGTCTTTAATTTTTCCCCATATACTTGCCGCAATTACATTTCCGTCTCCGACCGCCACCAATCGCAGCGCCGACACCAAAAATTCTCTAGCTATGACAATTACAACTACAACTGCACTGCACAACCCCATCTCAACAAAGCAAACAAGTGCAGAAACTACCAGAATTTTATCAGCAAGCGGATCCAAAAACTTACCGAAATCGGTGATTAAATGATGTTTCCGAGCCAAATGTCCGTCGATCGCATCGGTCACAGACGCGGCTATAAATATCAGTAAAGCCCAGATAAAATGATACGGAAAATTCGTCCATAACAGAAACAGCACAAAAATCGGGACCAAACAAATTCTCAATAAAGTCAGCTTATTTGGTGTATTCAACGCAAAAGCCTCTTTTTTCTTCTTAACTTATTCCGGAAGACTTCATCCGCCGGCATTCTCACCCAAAGATGTGTAATCGTATCAATCTACGACTCTGCCAATTAAATCATAATCAAGCACGTCTTCTACCAATACGTCAATAAATTCACCCATCTTCAGCGGTTTTGCCGAACTGAAAAAATTTTTCCGTCAATATCCGGCGCATCGCCCTCAGTACGTCCAAAATAGACAGAGCCGTATTTATCATATCCTTCTACCACAGCTCGTTTTGTCTTCCCGATTTCCGCCTGATTGTTTTGCTCATTAATAAACATCTGTTGTTCCATAATGTGATCGGCGCGCTGCTGCTTTATTTCTTCCGAATTGATCCTTCATTGCAGCTGCACGAGTTCCTTCCTCCGCAGAGTAAGCAAACACCCCAACCGTTCAAATCGTATTTCTTTCACAAATTCCATTAGCTCTTCGAAATTTTCTTCCGTTTCTCCCGGGAAGCCTGCAATCAACGTAGTGCGCAGTGTGATCCCCGGAATCCGCTGCCTGATCTTTTGCATCAACGCTGTCAAAGATTCCCGATTGCCTGTTCGGTTCATTGCTTTTAATACATCCTTGCTGCAATGCTGCAGCGGAATGTCCAAATATTTTGCAAGCTTATCCTCACGGGCAATAACATCCAGCAATTCATCTGTAATGCGCTCCGGGTAGCAGTACAATGTACGTATCCAAACAAATCCGTCTATCTTACTAAAGCTCTTCCAACAATTTGGGAAGCAACCGCTTTTACAGATCTTCACCGTAACGAGTCGTATCCTGTGCAACTAACCAATTCTTTGACGCCGCAGTGCCGCCAAATCTTTTGCCTCGTCAATGATATCTTCCATTTTCCGGCTCCGAAATCTGCCGCGGATCATCGGAATGGCGCAATAGCTGCGAACAGTTGTCACAACCTCTGCTATTTTCAGATAGCATAATACGGGAGAGTGGTCAGGCACCTCCTGCCCTCCATCGGCAATTTGTTCTTTTTCGCTATAGCAAGTAAAACGTTCCCCCGACAAAAGCCCTTTTGATTGCAGATACTATTTTTGTTAGAGCCAAGCCCCAGTATGACGTCTGCTTCCGGAATCTCCTTTGCAACCTCATCCCGATACCGCTCCGCCAAACAGCCGGTAACAACCACACACTTGATCTTGTCCTCTTGCTTCAACTGGCAAAACCCAATATGTTTTTCAATCGATTCCTGTTTTGCGCTTTCTATAAAACCGCAGGTGTTTACGATTGCCACATCGGCAAGTCCCGCTTCATTTGTCAATTCATATCCGGCGTCCTGAATCATTGCCAGCAAAATTTCGGCGTCTACCTGATTTTCGGACATCAATGACACCATTCCGACCTTTACGGACTTTTTTTTCCATGAACTGCTTTCCTTTCTCTGATAAAGACTGTTTTTCCTGCAAAGCTTCTTTTACTCTTCAGTGTCAATATTCCCGTACGACATCCTTTACGTCATAATAATTGTATCCCAACCGCATTAAAGGTTCACTGTTTTTGCAAACCTTTACGGTCCACTAAATACTGTTCATATTTTTTGTTCTATCAACCTGTATCTGATCTCTGGGATCAATATCCATATCGGCAAAATTTCTCTGCAAGCGCCTTACTGATGCCCTTTGTCGCATCTTGTAAAGAGCTGCCCGCTTTGACAATTTTTTCTGTTCCAACAGCACAACAGCATATTGCTTGGCATACTTTCTGTCATCCAGATAGCCCAACTCTTCCATCCGGTCTGCCGTCTGCTCTGCAATTTCCGGTGAGACGGATTTAAAAGCTTATCCACTAATTCTTTTCTGGTATGATCACGATATTCCAGCAGATAAAAAGCGCAGTTCTCTCGCTTTTCGCTTCTGTGCCTGCTCTCTGAGATCCTCCAGAAGCTTCTTCGTCACATTCGAAGCCCACTGAAGCCCGTTCAAAAACAATCAGCTCGTAATCCAAGATATACCAATATTCATCGTCAATATATATCGTATAGCGGGGAGCCTTTGTTTTTTCAATTGGTTGTAATCTTCATGACTATTCAAAATCTGCTTCATCCGGCTCCACCTCGACCGAAGAAGTACGCCTTACCGTTCTTGTGGCGTCCTGTCCTCATCAGCGTCATCGTCTTCAGCGGCTTTGGAACCGAAGATACCTTGGTGCCGTTGGCAGCAGCCTCTTTCGCATCGGAAATTGCTTTCAACGCCCCTTCTCCATGACCAGCTTCTCGACTTCATCACAGGCCCGGATTTTGCTTCAAATAAACCTTGATATTATCCCGTCCCTGTCCCAGCGCTCTCCTTTATAGGAAAACCAGGAACCGCTCTTGTTGATAATTTTCATATCTACCGCCATATCCAGCAGTTCTCCTTCATGGGAAATACCGGTGCCGTACATAATATCAAATTCAGCTTCTTTAAAGGGCGGTGCCACCTTGTTTTTCACGACCTTGCATCTGGTGCGGTTACCGACTGTATCAGTGCCGTCCTAATCGCTTCGCCGGCGGACTTCAATGCGGACAGACGAGTAAAATTTCAGCGCTCTGCCGCCCGGTGTTGTTTCGATTGCCATACATTACGCCGATTTTTTCCCGCACTTGGTTGATAAAGATTGCCACACAGTTAGAGCGTGAAATCATGCTGGTCAGCAGCTTTTAAAGCCTGCGACATCAACCGTGCCTGCAAGCCGACGTGCGATTGTCCCATTTCGCCCTCAATTTCAGCCTGTGTTGTCATAGCGGCAACCGAGTCGATAACAATGACATCTATCGCTCCCGAACGCACCAATGCTTCGGTGATTTCAAGCGCCTGCTCGCCGGTGTCGGGCTGTGAAACCAGTAATCCGTCAATATCTACTCCCAATGCTTTCGCATATACCGGATCCAATGCATGTTCCACATCAATAAAGGCAGCGTCTCCACCTTTTTTTCTGTGCCTGAGCAATGACCTGAAGGGCTACTGTCGTCTTACCGGAGGATTCCGGTCCAAACACTTCAATAATTCTTCCTTTTGGCACACCGCCGATTCCCAATGCCAAATCCAATCCGATAGAGCCGGTAGAGATTGCGTCCACATTCATTGCCGCGGCTTGCCCCAGCTTCATAACGGCGCCTTTGCCGAACTTCTTTTTTCAATCTGTTCCAATGCGTCGTCTGCGCTTTTTTTTTCCTCGTCAGTGGTTGGCATCGTCTGTACAACCGGTGCTTTGATTTTACTGCCATATATTTACTTCCTCCGCTTTCTTTCCTTTTTTCCTTCGATATCATCTGCCTGTTACGGCTTTATTCCGCTCACTGTTCTTATTATACCACACAAATCCCTGGGTTTCGCAAATCGAAATATACCCATGCTCTTCTAAAATACCCGTACATCCTTTTCCTGTCCGAGTCCGATTTCATAAGCAAGCAATCCGCCTGATTTCAGCTTAGCCGTCCAGAGCGCCGTCGGTTCCCGGTAGAACAGCGGCCCGTCCTCATCTCCATACAAAGCCATCGTCGGTTCAAAAGTCACTTCTTTTTGCAGCGCCTGCATATCCGCTTCACTCAAATAGGGCGGATTAGACAGAATGACATCGCAATCCGGCACGAGTTCCAAGCTGTCTGCCAGCAGGACATCGCATAAAATCGGCGTCACTGCCGTTTGGTTTTGCTTAATGTTCTCTGTCAGATACGGATATGCTTCTTCCGATTTTTCCAACGCATAAACCCTGCTTGCCGGACACTCTTTCGCAACCGTCACCGCAATGCATCCGCTTCCGCTGCACAAAATCCAATACCGTCATCGGCTTTTCGCCCACAAACCGAATCGCCTGCTCACACAAAACTTCGGTGTCGCCGCGAGGATCAATACACCCTCTCCCACCCGAAACGAACGCCGGGTAAAATCCCATGTTCCGAGCAAATATTGGCAAAGGATAACCGGACGCCCGTTTGTTCGCCCTTCCGTAGCCGTTGTGAAGCTCCCGGGAGGGAAACACCTGATCTGCTTTCAGCAAAAAAGTCTCCCTTGGAAATTTCGGCAGCCCAAAATCAATTCAGCCGCTTCAAACGCGGCATTCTCTACCGGAGTCTGCCAGTTGGCGCGATTTCCTGATTCATCTGTGTATAGGTCATTGTTTTTCATTTACCATTGATCTTCTTCTTTGTTATCCGGTAATACCGCCGTTAATGCGGCAACTGCAACCTCTATCTGACTGTCGTCTGGCTCGTTGGTGGTCAGCCTTTGCAGCCAAAGTCCGGGGCTGAAATGATTCTTGTAACAACGTTATCATATCTTCCCGCCAGTTTGATAATCTCATATGCCACACCCATTACAACAGGCAACAACGCAAGCTTCAGTACAACTCATCCACAGACTGCTCCAGGTTACCACTGAAAACACCAGAATGCCGATTACAAGCACAATTAAAATAAAGCTGGTTCCGCAGCGAGGGTGAAACCGTGTATGCTTCCTGACATTTTCCACTGTCAGTTCTTCCCCTGCCTCATAGCAGGCAATAGATTTATGCTCTGCGCCATGATATTCAAACACCCGCTTGATTTCCTTCATTCGGGACACCAGCGCCAGCTACAGAACAAAAATAATGATCTTGATCAAGCCCTCTATCAGCGATTTAAAATGCCTGGATCAAACAAGAGCTGTATTCCCTTAACCGCCAATGCCGGAAGGAACATAAACAAAACCAGCGCCAGCGCGAATCCGAACACAATTGCCACAACTCCGACAATTTTCATCATATGTTCACCGAGATGCTTTTCCAGCCAAAGATCAAATTTGGAGGGTTCCCCTCAAAATCATCTTCCATCCCGGCTTTTTCCGCCGATTTCATCATACACCGATATCCGGTAATCATGGAGCCGATAAAATTCACTACCCCGCGCACAATCGGCATCTTATGATACCATGCCCGATTGAGGCTTCCGACTTCCCAGCTTTCGGTGTCAATGCTGCCGTCGGGAAGGCGAACACTCATTGCCGCCTTGTCAATTCCCCGCATCATAACGCCCTCGATTAACGCCTGACCGCCGATTTTACTTTTTGTGTCCGGTTGATTGACATTCTTTATTCTTCATTGCTTGGTTGATCCTTTCTCTGATTTGCAGCAACGGCTGACTGTTTATTCTCATTGGTGTTTAAATTAACCGGCAAAACTACCGTTACGGTTGTGCCGACGTTTTCCTTGCTGTCAATCAGCAATTCGCCGCCATGCATCATCACGATTTCATTGGCAAGCGCCAGTCCGATTCCAGAGCCTCTCCGGGTTGAATTTGCTTTATAAAATTTTGTTTTCACTTTCGGCAGATCTACCGCGCTGATTCCGCAACCGGTATCGGCAATGATAATTTCAATGGTATCTTCCGCCTCTTTTGCGGTCACCGTTACCGAGTCGCCGCTGTCTGAGTATTTCAACGCGTTATCTATAATATTAATAAACACCTGGCGCAAGCGGTTTTTTATCTCCGAAAATAATTGGCAGCATCTCCGGCGCATGATAAACAAAAGCAATGTTTTCCCTCTTGGCACGTTCACCGTAAATCAGTACCGCTTCTTCCAGCTCCGCCAGAATATCCATCTTGGTTTTAACAAGGGTAAGCCATCCGCTTTGGATACGGGAAAAATCCAGCAGCTCCTCCACCATTTGAGCAAGACGCTCCGTCTCATTAATAATAACCCGCATTCCTTTTCTGCATCATTTCGGTATCCTGACTGCCGGCAGACGCCAGCGTTTCACCCCACCCTTTGATGGCCGTCAGCGGTGTGCGCAGCTCGTGGGAAACCGAAGAAATAAATTCGTTTTTCATTTTTTCTGATGGCGGACAGTTCATCCGCCATATGATTAATGATGTCATAATTCTCCCCAATTCATCATCAGTTTTTTTATAAATACGTGTATCCAAATCTCCGAAGCGATTTTTCGTGCCGCCATTCCGACATCCGGACCGGAATCACGATGGATTTTACAAAATAAACGCCCGAAATCACAACAAAAATAACAATTGCCATACAGATCACCGTAAATACCGCGATGGCGGATAAAATCACATTGTCGATATTGTCGGTCGAAGAACCAGCCGAAGCGCCGCATAATCGCTGTTGACTTCCAGCCGTACGGTATATGCCATGATACGGTTGCCGTTGTTGTCATTGCCGACATAATACCCTCTGCCGCGAGGGATCGGTCTGCGCATCCTGGTAGTCATTCATCCGCACGTCGCTGTCATAAACCGCTGGATGTCATTGCGATTTCACCGAAGTTATTGATAGCCATTAATTCGGTGGTGTTTTTGTCATCAAAGTTTTGTACTAACTCGTTGATTGCATCTCCGTAATTACCGGTATCGCTGTCAGCGGCATAGGTGAGTTGTGCTGATATCATCGTTGCCTTATTTTCAAGAGAACGCTCATAAAATCATAGAAATATGTTTTTACCCAAAGCCGAAACAATCTCCAACCCCACTAAGATAAACAAATGACACCAAGGCTGTTGATTTTTCCAAACGACGCCTCACCTCCTTTTTGAAATATTCACCCAGTCAGGACCCTACCATTTCAAGCAGTTTTTGCCCTCGATTTACTCAATTGCGCCGCACCATTTATAGCCATAACCCCAAACCGTTAAAATGTATTTTTGGATTGGATGGTTCTTCTTCCACTTTCATCCGAAGCCGGCGGATATTAACGTCTACAATTTTAATGTCGCCGTAATAATTCTCGCCCCAGATTTCGGTTAAAATCTGATTGCGGTCCAACGCAACATTTTGATTTTTTTAAAAACAATTCCATGATTTGATACTCTACCTGAGTCAAATCAATCACTTCTCCGTTTTTGGATACGGTACGACTTTTTGATCTAACCGAAAACAGCCCGATTCAATCACCTTCGGCATGTGGGCAGTTTTTCGCTCATGCAAACCCGGCGGTAAATCGCATCTACTCTGGCAACCAGCTCAGAAGGGCTGAACGGGTTTGTCACGTAATCGTCTGCGCCGATCATCAAACCGTTTACCTTATCCATTTCCTGCGTTTTTGCGGACAGCATAATAATCCCCAGCGTATTGCTCTTCGCGCGCCGCGTCTTACAAACCTGAAATCCATCAATTCGGGCATCATAATATCCAACAACGCAATATCAAAATCTCCGTTTGCCTCATCAAACACCCGCAATGCATCCTCGCCGCATCCGACGTCCACCACGGTATAACCTGCTCTCTGCAGATTAATCACCACAAAAAATCTCGGATCACATCTTCATCTTCACAAACCAAAATCTTTTTTTCATGTTGTTTAATCTCCTTTCTGTCTCAGCGATATATGACAACGGCAGACACTATTTCAGCAGGGTGAAGTTTTCTCTTACCGTATCAAAATCAATTTGATAATACAGATTCTCCGGATAAGCAAGTTTTGCGTAATAATACAGTTGTCCGCTGTAACGAATAAGCTGATACCCCTCTTTTTCGGTTTCTGCCTTACTGTTTTCGTTTACCACCTTAATGCTGAGCAGTTCTTCACCCAAACTCTGCAAGTCACGATCATAGGAATAAAAAAACAATCTTATTCTCCTCAGCCACTTTGCGTGCAGTAACGTTATCTTGCCAATGATCCGGAATATCAAACAAATAATTAAATCCCATATTAAAATAAGATATCTTTTAATTGAAATGCCCCGTTAGAAAAATTTTCCAATGAGTGAAATAAAAAACTTGTCAGATTCTTTGTACATCCATGTATTCGGGCCACTCATAGCCGGGCATCAGATGCAGCTCGGGAATTTCAATGACATCATCGCTGTCTACGTCCATTGACATATTCCCCTGCTTCCGGGTATCAATGCTGTCAACAACTCCTTTTTTTTCCGTGCGCTTTGCAGTGTTCCATTCTGATAAAACAGCAATTCAGTCGTTGTTGAACCATCCTCTCTTACTCCATCCAGATAAAGCGCTCCGACTGGTTGGTTCCGATAAAACCGCTTTGCACATTAACATAAGATAGAACCGAATCATCCATCGCCACGGTTTCTCCCTGTGAAATATAAAAAATGCCGGCATTATATTCTATAATGTTCACCGACGGTTCATCGCCGGTTTTGGAATCAACAATAGTGACAATTTCCTGATATCCGTCGTTGTCAATATCCATAACCTTCATCAGAGAATATTCCTGCGAAAACAGATCTTTTTATCTCCCCGCGCGGTATGAGTAAATGTGCAAAAACGTTGCTGGCTTGTCGAGGGGATGCTGTCAGTTGAGAATCAGCATTGTTGTTTGAAGTATCAACAATCGCCTGATTGTAGCCTACAATCATGAACAATTGATCAAACGCGCCGAAAGAAAAAACTCCAACTGATGAATATCGCTGCCGCCGCCGGAAATGTCATAAAGCGCAATACCAGTTTCCCAAATCGTCTTTATCTAAAACAGAAACCTTTAAAGAAGTCGGGTTGGTTGTATTCACATTGGTTTTTGTAAAATACAATGGTTTCATCACCGGCTCATCATCAATATTGCGTAAAACAAAGGAAGATCGGTATTCTCCAGTCTGCGGATATCTGAGATTAATGTTGCTGCCCGCCGTTTTTCGAGCGCCTGATAAATTTTATCCTGCTCAGCGGTCAGCTTAGGCGGAACCAGCAAATTATCTGTTCCGGTGCCGGGATAGCAGCCGCTCAGCTGAACCAAAACTGCGAAAAGAAGCAGTCCTAGCAGCCATTTTCTATTTACCAAAATTCCACCCTCTTTCCTAATAATGAAACCGTATCTATAAAAGCTGCCAAAGCCCTCTGTGACAGCAAATCAATCATATTAAAGCTATTAACCCCTCGCCGCTTATCGGCGGACGGCGTTTTGTCCCTTGCCGCCATATATCATCGGCGGCATTTCGGCAATGCCGAAAACCGGGCAAAGCCCCGATCGATTTTTACGGGTGACCTTTGAAATCAGCGCAACGTGCTTTTGAGGTTATTATAACACAAACCATTGGCGCGGCGAAGCGGAGCAGTGTTTAGCAGTGTTTCAATATTCTCAAAACCACTTGCGCAGCGTGCTTTTTTCAAAAAGAGGCTATTATAACACAAACCACTTGCACAGCGAAGCGAGCAGTGTTTCAATGTTTTCAAAAGCGCAGCGTGCTTTTGAGGCTATTATAACACAAACCACTTGCACAGCGAAGCGAGCAGTGTTTCAATGTTTTCAAAAGCGCAGCGTGCTTTTGAAAACATTATAACACACATAAGCGAAGGCAACACAATGATTTGTTTGTTTCTAAAATTGAAATTTTATGAGTACAACAAGTGCGATTGAGATCAATAACCGGCTGCAATATTTCGGATAAACCACAGCTGTTTTTGCCCGAAATAATCAGAAAACAGGAGATTTTTACTTATGTATTGAATTTTGAAACGGATTATGCTATAATCAAAAATAAAGCAGAGATATTGTCATGCAATCGGGTTGCATGATGATAAATCAAAAATCAGTCCTGTGGCATGGAGTAGATTAATATTTTCGCCGTGATGCCTGACGTTTCCCGGCGAAATATTTTGTGTTTTGATGTTTTAATTTCAATAACTTTCATTTTGATATTCTGTGGACAGATGAAAGTCGCTGTTTATTGTTTTACGGATAAATCATAAGTCTGTTTATCCGCTTTTCGGCTGATACGGCAATTTTCGCAAATGTGCGGTATGCCTGCCGATAAAAACTAATTACAAACAAGCATGTTTGTATTTTGGAGGACTGCTCGCATATGATGAAAGTGATACGAAAAATTCAAAGGTCTATTATATTCTTTATCAAAATCGTAATGTTCATTTGTTTGTTTCTGGCATTCTTTGGACCGTATTTTCCAAAAATGTCGGAGCACTTATTTCGTCTGAACAGAGTTACCGCTATCACCGCGTCAACTTTGCGGTGCTCGGCATTGCTTTTATCCGCATATACGGCGGCTTTGCTGTCGGCAAAAAGAAAAGCAAAGGGTCACTTATTCGGTATTCCTTGCGGCTTTGATTACCGACTTTATCACTTATATTCAGTTGTGTATCATGGTAAAGCAATTCCCGAATTTCGGTATACTGCTGTTGATTATTGTTCTGCACTTATATTATCGCATTTGTATTTGGATTCGGAATTTCGTTTATTTTAAAATTAATCCTCCGGAAAAATGTGTTATTTTCTATGATCCTGCAATCACTCCGCTGGATATATATCTCAAAAAAATAGGAGTATAAAAAAACAATATAAAGTCACAGAAATGACCGACTATCATGACGCTGATTACCGCGCTGTTATACGCCGAAATGATTCGGTTTCCTGTTTGATATCCCTGCAAAAGGAAAAAAGGCAGAGTTACTTGATTATTGTTACAAGCGCAGCAAAAATATCTATGCTTTGCCCGAACTCAACGATATCATCGTAAACCATTCTCAACAGGTTATGTTAGATGATACGGTATTGCTTGCAACAACACAAAGCGAATTGTCATTTGAGCAAAAATTTGTAAAGCGTTTGATTGATATTGTCCTTTCCGGAATCGGTTTAATTGTCGCCAGCCCGATTATGCTCATTGAAGCAATCGCCATTAAAATCGAAGACGGCGGTCCGGTATTATTTAAACAGGATCGCATCACCAAAAACGGAAAAATGTTTAAAAGTGCTTAAATTCCGTACTATGGTGGTAGATGCAGATAAAATGGATACCGCCCGGCGCAGATCGTGATGATCGTATTACTAAAGTAGGCAGTGTGCTTCGTAAGCTTCGAATCGATGAACCCCGCAGTTGATTAATATTTTTACGGAGATATGAGCATTGTAGGCCCTCGTCCCGAGCGAATCGAACACGTGGAAAAATACGTGAGAAATGTATCCCTGAGTTTAAATACCGCCACCGTGTAAAAGCGGGCTTGACCGGCTTAGCGCAGATTGTCGGCAAATACAACACCCTCTCCCAAGGACAAGCTGATGCTGGATTTAATGTACATTGAAAAATACAGCATCTGGCTGATTTCAAGCTGATGTTCCAAACATTAAAAGTATTGTTTAAATCGGACACCGAAGGCTTTGAACCCGAAGTTACCATTAAGGTCAACGAATCGGGAGATGTGGAATTTGTAAAACACGATGATGTAAAAAATAACGAACAATAAAATTTTTGTTTTCATCAGAGAAGAGTAAAGAACGAAAAGCCATACCGATTTCAAATAAAATCATGTGAAACACATGTAAGAAAAAGAACAAACCGCCAAGATAGGCGGTTTGTTCTTTATGCAAAAAGGTGCCATAAGGTCGCAGAATTGCAGGTAAAGAGCCAAAAGTAGTATACCTGCTCTATTCGAAAATTGCAGTTTTAGAGTTGTTTGAATGTTTTATCTGATAGCGTTATGCACCATGTGCTTTACGCATTACTTGAACATAGCATGAAATAAACCAGCTTCATAATTATATATTTATCTCTTGTGACCGTTCGTTAAGGACATATCCATTCTCGTCCAAGGAATCCTTAATTACCCGAATAATTCATGAAGTTCAAAAAATTTTTTGTCAAATGTTTGCTTTTGCAGTTTCAGCAGTGCATGCTACTCTGATGAACAGAGACTCCGGCATAATGTATACATCATGGTTAGAATCTTGTTTCTCAGTCAACACTTGTTGAGCAAACATCATTCCACGTGGAGCAGCTCCCTCTTGCCAATAGTTAATGCTAATTGCGCATGACCATTCTGGATTTGTGACTTCCACTTTCGGAATATCACATATTTCTGATATTTCTTTAGCAACGCGCCGATATCAGGTTCATCTGTGCAGTTCGATGCATATCCCAATGTACCGCACCAAATAGTAGCTGGGCAACGAACTACTTCAAAAGGAATGTTTTTTATAGGTAAATTCATTTATAAATTTTTTCTCCATAAACAGCTGTGTTAAACATGGGCATTTACTCCTTCAAATTTTGATTTGTTTTGTATAATATCGCAAATATCAGCAAATTACAATCAGTGACGCACAAGGCTGCACGCCTTTGTGATGCATTTGCTACGCAAATGTGATGCAGAAAAACTTCGCTTTCCGTGATGCGATGAGTTCCGAATCCTCACGCCCGCAGGCACATCACAAGGCAAAGCCGTCATCACTGCACGAAGCGCATCTCGTTCCGCCGACAAAGTCGGCTTGAACGCATCATCAAAAACGCACCTTGTCTTGGTAGACAAAGGTGCGTTTTTTGTTGGTGGAGACAGAGGGACTCTCGAACCCGCGACCTCTGCGATGTGAACGCAAAGACTCTTAACCAGCTGAGCTATGCCTCCGAATCAATAACAAGCGGATATAATTATTCAAGGAGAAAAATTATCCTTGAATAATTATATCATTTATCACTTGGTTTTGCAATAGTTAAATCCAAATTATTTGGATATTTTTACTTTGCTTTTAATGAAAAACTGCCCGTCTCCGTGTGCAAATAACAAACTGACTAAACGCCTCAAGCCCTTATTCTCCGAAGCAGTCGCAATCCGACGTCTTTCTCTAAAAATTCTTTTTGCCAGTTCTGCGTTTGTTTTAAAATCTCCATATCTGCAGACCATATCTGCAATCTTTAAATCCGGTAAGCCATGCTGTCTTGCACCAAAAAATCTCCCGGCCCGCGCAGTTTTAAATCTTCCTCTGCAATACGGAACCCGTCGCTTGTTTCACAAAGGGTTTTCAGCCTCTTTCTGTTGTCTTCCCCGGTATTATCTGAAATCAAGATACAATAAGATTTTTCACTGCCTCTGCCGACTCGCCCGCGCAAATTGGGCTGATGAAGTTGAGATAATCCATACCGTTCTGCATTTTCAATCATCATAATGACCGCATTAGAACGTCAACACCCACTTCAATGACAGTTGTGGAAACAAGCAGCTGCGTTTTTCCCTGCTTGAAAACGTTCCATAACAGCGTCTTTCTCTTTTTGCTTTCATTTTGCCGTGCAAAATTTCTATCCGACAGCCTCTCAATGGACCTTTCTAATGCCGCCGCGTATCCTGTAACCGATTTCAGCTCGCTTTCACCCTCCTCCCGCAATCAGCGGGCAGACAATGTACCCCTGCAAGCCTCTGTCCAGCTGCCCACGGATGAAAAATGCAATGCACGTTCCCGTTTCTTTCCGGTAATTGCCATAGTATCTATTTTCTGCCGCCCTGCAGGAAGCTCATCAATCACAGAGATATCCAAGTCTCCGTAGATAATCAGGCCCAAAGTGCGTGGAATCGGTGTTGCGGACATGACTAACAGATGTGGGTTTTCTCCTTTTGCCGCCAGCTTGCTTCGCTGTGCCACACCAAATCGATGTTGCTCATCAGTAACCACCAACCCTAATCTGTCAAACTGTACGCTGTCCTGTATCAACGCATGAGTTCCGATGATAACATCATATTCTCCGGCGAAGAATCTTGGCAGTTTCTTTTTCTTTCACCGATTTTGTCAAGGATCCCGTCAGCAAGCATACCCGTATCCCTGTATTTTCAAAAGTTCTGCAAAACGTGCGATAATGCTGTTCCGACAAGATCTCAGTCGGCGCCATCACAGCGGTTTGATAGCCGTTTTTCGCCATGAGATAGCCAAGCGCCGCCGCAACCATTGTTTTTCCGCTTCCGACATCTCCCTGTACCAAACGATTCATCGGTACGGTACAATGAAAGTCCTCCACAATCCGCAATTACCCGCTTTTGTGCTCCAGTCAGTGAAAACGGCGCAATGCTTCAAAACCGCTCCAATCATATTCCTTTATTGACACGCCGCTTTCTTCTCGATTTCGCTTTTTCAGTAGCAAAGATCCCTAACTGTAAGGTCAGTAATTCTTCAAAACCAGCCGTTTTCTGGCTGTTTCCAACGCATTTTGATTCTCCGGAAAATGAATGTTGTGCAGAGCAAAATTGAGATGACATAAACCATAGTTCTCTGTAATGTCGGCCGGAATCGGGTCAAAAACGGCATCATCAGTCAGGCGCAAACCCGTTTCTACCGCAGATGCAATCATTTTGTTGCTGAGTCCCTCTGTCAGAGAGTAAATCGGCATCATCTTCCTCTGCTCCGTATAAGGAACAAAAGAAGGGGCGTTCATTTTTTTAAACAGATTTCCGGTCACTTTACCGTAAAAACATATTCTTGTCCCAATTTAAGCGCTTCATACATATACTTGCTGTTAAAGATCGTGATCACCATCTCGGTTTCATCATCGGTGACAAAACCTTATACAAGGATAGTCCCTTGCGAATCCGAGATTCGGCGACTTTTGATATACCCGTGCACGAACCACATTGTTTTCTCCGATCACGGTTTGCGCAATCGGCAGATATTCCGTATAATTAATATACCGCCGCGGATAATAACGCAAAAAGGGAGTAGACGGTATCTACCCCAGTTTATGAAACTGTTCGGCACGCTTGGTGCCCACACCTTTCAGCGCATTTATCGGTGATTTCAAAGTAACTGAACCCGGCATACGTTCCCCTTCCCGCAAGAAACATCTGCATATGAAATCTGCTTTATTCTACCGAAACAATATAATAGTAAACCGGCTGACCGCCGTTAATCAAAGTTGATTTCCACCGAATCGCCGAGCTTGGCAGATATCGCTTCATAGGCTTTCTCCGCCTGCGCATCCGACACATCAGCCCGTAAATCATGGTAACAAAGCTGGAATCCCGCTTGACCATTGATTTAATCAGCTTATACACAGCCTTTGTAATATCCTTTTCGGTAAAGGCTAGCTTTCCGTTCTCCAAGCCCAAAATCTCGCCCTGCTTAATATTATGTCCGTCATAGTCACTGTCACGCGCCGCAAAAGTAACCTGTCCGGTCTGAACCTCAGCGAAAGCATTGGTCATATTGACACGGTTATCGGTATAAGTTGCATCGGGATCAAACGCCAAAAAGCATTGCGGTCAAGCCCTGCGGAATTGTTCTGGTCTGCAGGACACATACCCGCCTATCCGCCAGCTTTGCCGCCTGCTCCGCGTACCATAATTATGTTTTTGTTGTTTGGCAGACAAACACCGTTTCCGCCGGGGTTGCATGAATGGCACTGAGGATATCCTCGGTGCTTGGATTCACTCGTCTGACCGCCGCCCCGACTACCTTATCTACTCCCAAATCAGTGAACAGTGCCTGAAGCCCCTGCCCAGCGGCAACTGCGACAAATCCGTACGCTTTTTCCGGATCAACCGGCTGATAGTCATTTTCCTGTGCCGATTGTTTCGCTTCATACGCCTTGGTTTCGTGCTGTTCCCCGCATATTATCTATTTTCATATTGGTCAGATAGCCGTACTTTAATCCCTCTTGGATCGCATTTCCCGGATTATCGGTATGCACATGAACCTTAATGATATTGTCGTCGTCCACCACCACGGCGCTGTCACCGATGCTTTCCAAATACGCCCGAAGTGCCACAGGACTTTTGGCGTCCGGAGCTTTATTAACAATGAATTCAGTACAATAAGTAAAAGTAATCTCACCGTCAAATTCTGCGGCGGCATTCCTTTTACAATTTCCGCTTTCTTTTCCTGCACCGCTTCAGAGGAAATCATTTTTCCGCCACGCAGAACACTGACCATTCCCTCAAAAATCAACACCAAACCTTTTCCGCCTGCATCTACTACTCCTGCTTTCTTCAAGACAGGCAGAATTTCGGGAGTTGTCGCCAAGGTTTCCTCGGCAGTTTTTAAAAATACATTCAAATATTTCAATGGGATCATTTGTTTGACGCGCCAGCTCAGCCGCCTTTTCAGATGCCACTCTGGCTACCGTCAAAATAGTCCCCTCGGTTGGTTTCATTACCGCTTTATAAGCAGATTCCACACCGCTTGCCAAAGCCTCTGCAATATCGGCGCCGTTTGCCGTCGTTTTGTCTTTCAGCCCTTTTGAAAAGCCGCGAAACAACAGTGATAAAATAACACCGGAATTTCCCCGCGCGCCACGCGGCAATCTTTGCCGCCGCCTTATCTGCCGCCTGTGACACTGTTGGAGATTCCAATCGTTCCAATTCTCTTCTTCTTTGCATTGATGGTCATTGACATATTGGTTCCTGTGTCGCCGTCCGGAACCGGAAATACGTTCAATTCATCTACCTCTTGTTTATGGTTCGTGATATGATTTGCGCCCGATATAAACGCGTCACGAAAAAGCTGTCCTGTAATCACTTTTATGAAGCACTCCCTTAATCGTTCATCTTTTTGCAGACAAAATGCCGGCAATCTATCAGCGGTCTGCCCTATTCCGGCAATCACCGCCTTAACAGAGCGACCGTCTTGTTCACAATGCCGCCCCAATCTTTTTACTATTTTACGGTCATAGAATCTACAAATACATTTACTCTCGCCACACTGATTCCGGTCGCTTCCTCCACCACATAACGAACCTTTGTGAATAATGCTTTTCACGATAGCTGAAATATTGGTTCCGTAATTGACGATAATATGCAGTTCGATAATCAGTTTCGATTTCTGATATTTGATTTTTACGCCCCGGTTTGCAGGGTGCTTGCGAAGTTTATTGAGCAATCCCTGAGCCGCATCCACCTCTGACATAGCCGCAACACCAAAAACAGCTGACAACCGCATCGCTGACCAAACTTTCAAAAATACTCAGTAGAAATATCTATCTTACCGATATGGTTCTGTAATCTTATCATTTCAATCACCATTCCTTTTTGAATTTGCTTCGGTATTGTATAAAGAGCAACATTTAACCCCATGTTTCCAAATTATAATATATGTCTGACACCGATGTTTTAATATCGGCGCTGATGTTCCGATTATAAACCAAAATACCGCTTCGAAACAATAACGGCATGAATGGCACTTCCTGCTGAAACGCCGTCAGAAAATCGGCATAGGTTCCGGTCGCATCCAGATAGCTGCGATAAGCAGCCAATAAAGCGTCGCTGCGGGTGCCCTTTTAAAATATCGGAATTTTCCAATATTGGGCGCAGATCCATATTGTTGAGCAACTTCATTTTTTCGCCGATATACAAGTCGTATTTACCAGATTTTACAGAAGCCGTATAGGCAGAAAACGACTCTCGCTAACCGTAACTTTCAAACCGACAGCCGCCAGCATTTCACGAATCAAGCCGCCTGCCAGCTTTTTATAATTATTATCTCCGTTGACCAATAAGGTCAGTTCAATCGGTTTGCCGTCTGCCAGGCGGTAACCGCTCGCATCTTTTTCCTGATAGCCTGCCGCATCCAATAACTGATTTGCTTTTAGCAGTATCATATTGCATTAACTGCTCGGCTGTCACATTCAATTGTCCGCCGATCAACGGATGGACCGGCATATTTTGCCTGAGATTCTCTGCCTGAAAAGCCCTTTAGAACACCGTGCCGCGATCTACCGCACAAACGATTGCCTGACGGATTTCTGCGGTATTCACAATATTGCGGGTAGCATTAAACCCGAGGTAAACCATGTTGTTCAAGGTAACCGATGTGCTCAAAGCACCCGCACTGATAATTCTCCTTTGCTTAGATCAGAAAAAGTTGCCGACAGAGTCCCGTCTTGATCCCCGAAAGCATTGCTTCATTATCCGGCATGGATATCAGCGATATTTCGGTTTGCTTCGGCGTATTCCCCGAAAATGTTTGGTATTGTATACGAGCTTCGCAGTGGTTTCGGTCACCTGCGCGATATCTTCCGTCGCGATCGGCAAGTCCTGATCGCCCGTATCTTTTTAACGATCGGGAAATCCAAAAAGATTGACAAATAAAGGATCTGCGGTTTTGAGCTGAAATACCACCGTATTTTTTATCACCCGATACGGATGCAATATTAGCAAGTCCCGCACTGAACCGCGAAGTGCTGCGTGCTTTATTACAGGAATAAACAACATCCTCTGCGGTGATAGCGTTTCCGTTTGCAAACTGCAAATTGTTTCTCAGCACCACTGTGCATTGCAGTCCGTTGAGTTTTACTTCCTGAGCCGCAACCGGTTCCGGCTCATATTTTTCGTTGAGCCGTATCAGCCCGTCATATAAAAACCTGCATCAGCGCAGAATTGGCGACCGTCTTTACCGTAAACGGATTTAAACTGTCGTTTCCGTCGTCATAAGGCAAAACAATGGTATGCGGCTCGGTTTCAGCATCCGCAGAAGGCAACATCGGAAATTGCAGAAGAAAGGTTATCGCTCAAATCGGAAAGCTCTGCGTTACAACCGAACAAGGGCAATGTACCAATTATAACCGTTACCAGTAATAAAATCAACCTTTTTTCCCACAAATTCACCCACAATTCCATAAAAATCGGCAGCAAAACAAAGTGCCTTCGTATTTCTGCCGCAAGGCATTTTCTTCTATCTTGCCTCTACGATCAATTTGATCGCCGTCTTCTCCTCATCGTTGATGGTTACAGTACCGAATGCAGGGATACAAATGGCATCGATTCCGGAAGGTGCCAAATACCCTCTCGCAATTGCCACCGATTTATCGCCTGGTTTGCCGCACCTGACTGCCTGATTTCAACCGCACCGTTTTCACGGACTACTCCGGCAATAGCGCCTGCTACCGAATTCCGGGGATTGAACGCGGAAACTTTTTAAAATGTCCATAACTGTTTTTCCTTTTCTGATTCTCAATACAAAATAATATATCAGCATTACATTTCTAAAATCATCGCAGTTATATATGAGTAAGTTTATCCCGGAAAAGCCATAAACATTCTTAATTTATATTTATACCATTTTTATGAATTTTATCGCTAAAATTGCAAATAAATTCACCGGGCCCTTTCTTGTCCGAATGATAAATTTTCACAATTAATATCGTTCATACACCTGAAAATCGGTTCCGAAATCATAAAACAAAGTTTGATTGACAATTTAAAACGCTGTTCAAAATTCAAAAAGGGACTGTCGCAATCAGACAGCCCCTCAAGCTCTTAATGAAGATAAGTTACGGTTTCTTCCGCATTCTGTTAACACTGAAATTTCTCTCAATTGCACTGCACTTTCCGGTTTTTCGTCAATATCCAGCAATACACCCTGCATCATGCAAGGTCCCTCTGCTGTTTCAAATCTGGTCGGAATATGAAGGCGCATCCGCTGTATGACGCATTCCGGGCGAACACCCAGCACCGAATCAATCGGACCCGTCATTCCGATGTCGCTGATAAATGCTGTACCTTGCGATAAAATCCGTTCGTCCGCCGTCTGAACATGAGTATGTTCCAAGCACCGCCGCCACCCTGCCATCCAGATAGTATCCAAGTGCGCCTTTCTTCCGGTAGCTTCCGCATGAATATCTACTACATACACGTCTGCCTGCACCTCTGCAAGAATTCGGTCAACCGCTTCATACGGACATCCTACCGGTTCCATAAAAAAGACTGTCCCAGCAGGTTGATGACACAAACGCGGTACATTACCGTTTCATAGAGATAATATCCGGTTCCGGCACATTCGGTCGGAAATTTGCCGGGCGGATCAAAGCCGGACGTTCTTCAAAATAATCCAGTATTTCCCGCCGTTTATACACATGATTTCCGGTCGTGATGACATCCACGCCGCTGTCAAATAAAAAATCCGCTGATTTCGGCAATACCGTTCCCCACAGCCGAATTTCTCGCCGTTGGCAATCACCATATCTACACCATGCTCCCGCTTAAAGCCGGGCAGTCTTTGCCGCAGATAATCACAGCCTGGGACTAATGACATCTCCTATCATCAACAATTTCAAATAAATCCTCGATTCTAAAACAACGGACTGCTTCACATGTCGGAAACAGTCCGGTCTATACTCTATTCACAGGATGCAATCACTGCAGAAGCTGAAACCATCTGCGCGCGGCAGGTCATTTTGCAGGCTGCGGAAACCCTGGGTGAAAGAATTACCAGCAGGAGCTTTGCCTTTGCCGACCTGCTGGCAGAGGCACACATGAGCAAAAGTTATTTTCTGCGGCTGTTCCGGCGGTATATGGGCACGACACCGTATAATTACCGTCAACTTCCGCATCACACAGGCAAAGGAACTGCTTGTCCTCACCGACCACAGCGTCGGCGAAATTGCACAGAAGGTAGGCTTTGGGGATGCCAGCAATTTTTCCACCCGCTTTGCAAAAGCCACCGGCAAAGCCCCTCTGCACCGCAAAAGTGCGCTGAAGCCGCAGGAGGGCACAAGGTGAACAAAGGTTCTTGACCTTTGCCGGAGCTATGCTGTATGTGGTGGTGTAGGAACTGATCCCGGAAATAGGGCTTTATGGAGGCGGAATCTTTTCCGCAGGGGAAAAAGCGTGGTATACTGAACGCAATGAACCGGAACGGATCAAA
>VOFB01001603.1_pt1 | contig 20709 bp, 25 predicted proteins | sample 5384141 | NCBI WGS metagenome assembly VOFB01 (sample SAMN12384721, study PRJNA508395) | human gut metagenome | isolation source: healthy gut A | host: Homo sapiens | reverse complement strand
AAAAGACAGTGATGTTCAGAAAAACAATTTTGAAGTAGACGACATTGGCATTTCACAGGTGATTGACGTCTGGAACGAAATGAAATCCGTAACAGCTTCCATTGATGAAGGAAATATTGTTTACAGCGGCAAATATAATGTTTGTATTCTTGCAATGGGCAGTGAAGGAAAACCGTTCTATTTTGAACGTATGGTAGATTTTAAATGCAGTCATGATTGGTCAAACACTTCAGACAGCATGAAATGTGACGCAATGGTACATATCAAAAGTATGAATTATCGAATCACAGGAAATTCAGGAATAGAAGTAAAAGTGGAACTTTCATTGACAGCAGCTATATTACAGGAGTTTTCCTACAAAGCCATTATTGCAGCTTCGACAGATGAAGAACATCCGGTATTAAAAGACAGCAAGGCTGCTTTGATTATTTATTATGCGGAAGCCGGAGAAAGTTTATGGAATATTGCAAGACAATATTATACTTCGGTGAATGCAATTAAGGAAGAAAATGATTTGTCAGATGATAATGTGGTATCAAAAGGTATGTTGTTCATACCCGTGTAAACGAACATCGCAAAACCCATTTTCCATAAAAATGGGTTTTTATCAAATACTTTTTGATGGAAAATGGGGGTATAAAAATGGGAAATTCAATTTATCGAGACATTGCCGAACGTACAAAAGGCAGTGTGTATATTGGTGTAATCGGTCCTGTTAGAACGGGAAAATCTACTTTTTATTAAACGGTTTATGGATACCATTGTCATTCCGAATATGGATGGAGATTTTTGAAAAGAACGTGCCATTGATGAAATGCCGCAGTCAGCTGCAGGCAGAACCATTATGACAACAGAACCGAAATTTATTCCGGAACAGGCAGTTGCCGTTCATTTGGATGACAATGCTTCGTTCAATGTGAGAATGATTGACTGCGTAGGCTATATTGTACCAAGTTCTCTTGGTTATGTGGAAAATGACGCACCGCGCATGGTGATGACTCCATGGTTTGAAGAGCCGATTCCATTTAATATGGCAGCGGAGATAGGTACCAAAAAGTAATTACAGAACATTCTACCATTGGACTTGTCATTACAACCGATGGCAGTATCAGTGATATTCCGAGAGAAGAATACGAGGAAGCGGAAGAACGGGTGATTACGGAATTAAAGGAAATTGACAAACCTTTTATCGTTTTGGTCAACTGTACCAATCCATACAGCGATGAGTCCCAGGCATTGTGCAGACGTTTGCAGGAGCGTTATCATGTGCCGGTGGTTGCAGTAAACTGTTTGGAGCTAAGCGAAGAAGAAATTAAAAATATTTTACAAAAAGTATTGTATCAGTTCCTGTCAAAGAAATTAAGGTGGATATGCCGCAATGGCTTTGCAGTTTGGAAAAAAAAGAACATTGGCTGCGTTCTGCGGTATTCACTTCTATCAAGCAATCGGCAAGTCACATTTGCAGGGTAGGTCAGGTAGGAGATATTCATACTCAAGTGATGTCCTGTGAATATGTTTCTTCCTCCAAAACCACTATGATTGATTTGGGAACGGGCCATGCGAGAATTACCATTGATTTAAAACAAGAACTGTTTTTCCAAGTGCTTGGTGAAAAGACCGGCATGAAAATAGAAAATGAAGGCGCGTTATTATCTTGCATGATGCAGTTTATTCACATGAAAGAGCAATATGATAAATTGAAAGACGCTTATGATGATGTTTTGGAAACAGGATATGGTATTGTGATGCCGGGTATTGACGAACTGACGTTGGAAGAACCTGAAATTATCAAACAAGGCGGCAGATACGGTATCCGTCTGAAAGCTGCGGCGCCGTCCATACAAATGATGAGAACCAACATCACCACTGAAATTACACCGATGGTTGGCTCTGAGCAGCAGTCTGAAGATTTAATTGCATATTTGATGAAGGAATTTGATGAAAACCCATCTCAAATTTGGCAATCTAACATTTTGGAAAGTCGCTGCATGAATTGGTAAACGAGGGTTTACATAATAAATTGTATCGTATGCCGATAGAGGCCAGAAATAAAGTACGTCAGACCATTGAACGTATTATCAATGATGGATGCAACGGATTAATTTGCATCATTTTATAAATAATATACTGCCTGTTTTATTCGGAGTGCAAAATTTTGCACTCCGTTTTTTATTTTTATGGTAAAAATATTGTAATAGTTGTAAAAAAATTATACATATATGAAATATTTAAGATATAATGAATAAAAACAGTAATCGAAAAATGTATATTTTACTCTTTTGTAAAATGGGGGTGCTTTGTACTTTTTTGTAGTAAAATGTATGTATTTACTGGGGTTATCATATAATGAAGTAACTTTGCTGAAATTTTTGAAAGTAAATTTGACAACTTTTTATCCAAATAGTATAATAATAACTAATTTATGAAGAAACTGTGTACAACTATTTTTGAGATTGAGTGAGAGGTAACGGAAAATATGAAAATAAAGAAAAAACACGTGCTGATAGCATCTCCGATTGTAGTGGTGCTATTGTTGGCGTCTTTTGTGTTTTCTACGGCATGAGCCGAAACTATGAGGAACCGGAAGACACCGTTGCGGGCGTCGGATTGTCTGATATTATGGCAAAGCCGGACTCAGGAACGCCTGCGGATTATACGCCGCAGGAGAATGCCGCCATTGCGCTGGGCGTAATCAGGGATATTGGCAAATATAACACCGAAATGACCGGTGATATTAATGCCAATATCGGTTTTATTTTACATATGTGCAAAATATGAAAGACATTAAAATTGTCAATGGAGATGAGATGTACCAAGAATCGGTCAGCTTAAGTTCCATGGCAAATGTTGCACAGCAAAAAATACATTCAAGATAATAATAAAATTTTTCTTGGTGCGCAGTGCGGATAATATTTCAGGTCAAAAATGTAACTTGGTCTGATGATATTACACCGATTTCGGAAGAAACGTATACCGATACTTACGGATTACTGCCAAACGGCATTTCTCCTTATGTCGTATCAAAAAGTACGATTTTTATCGGCTAAAGTAGTGGAAGAAAGCGAAGACAAATATGTTTATACATATGAGTTGGATCCCGAAACAGCTCCGGCTTACTACCGCAGACAAGTAAAAACACTTTCAGGTTCCCAGAAAAAATCCGTTATTCCATTCTGTTCAACTTACCATTGAAATGGATAAGGATTGGAAGCCGATTAAAATTACCATGAATGAAAATTATGATATTTCCATTCCTGTTTTAGGTAGTGCCAACTGTACCACAGAATACACCGAAGTATTCAAAGATTACGGGGAAGAACAGGATATTCCGGATAAAGATTTATACACCACATTCATTCGTGATAAATATGACCCAAATAATTTAGCCTCTTTAGACGGTTCCGGCGAAACCGATATGAAAGCGTATTTAGGAAAAGTATTTGGCGCCGATGAAAATGGTTTGTTTGGGTTAGAAGCTGATGTAACCATAAACGGTACGTCTCAAAAGCTTATATTGAAGGCAACTTGCAAACAGATACCTATCAAATTCAACTTGGCGATGTGTTTGCATGCTTAAAAGGTGACCGTCTGTATTTGAACTACGGGAATTTAAAATATTACATTACAGTAGATGGATTGATGGAAGCAATGGAAAATGTTGCGAATGCCGCAGGCTTCCAAATCCCGGATATGGTTCCGATTTCATGAGCCAATTCATGGAGAATATGACTACCACGCAAAAGATGGTATGCAGGAAATGACCATGAATGCCGACGGTATGAGTTTGGTGGTTCATTTGGAAGACGGTACCATGAAGTTAATAGATACAAGTTTGCAGGTAAACATGAGTGGTTTGCAGCTAAGCGCATATGTAAACCCAGTGCAACAGGCCACGCTTTCCCCACGTATTGATGCAACCTATGAAAATATGCTGCCTTTGATGGAATACATCAATCCGGTAATTTATTTGGTGAATGCAGATAGTTGGGAATTTGACACCAACTTTACTTTAACAGGTGAACCGAATATTACACAAAATGCATATGTAAAAATGGTGCGCACCAACAGCGGTATCAATGCACAAGTAGATACTGATATTCTGGGACAGCATCTAACCGTTCGCTTGGTAAACGGTATGGCATATGTTGATTACGGCAACTTGAAGATTTCATTGAATACAACAGATATGGATGAAATCTCAAAAAAGAATTGCAATCTATTTTGCCGGCAGCGGCAGGCGATTTTTCTCTGACAGATATCCTCCCACAGGCTTATTTGGATTTATTTGCAAATCCCGATATTGAGAGCCTTGTCAGAAATATGACGCCGATTCAGGTACAAGGAAATACGGTTTCCCTTGGATTTAGAATCGGAAATGATACCGTTCGTTTTTCTGCAACGAAAAAGGGAAACATCTTGACCGACTTTGTTTTGGATGGCATTTCTATCAGTAATGCCAAGCTAAATGCCAGTGTAAAATTAACTGCAATGAATGCTTCCAGAACAACGGTTAATACCAATAATTCCGGTTATGTCAGATTGGAAGATATTCTTTCTTACGTTGAACCTCTTATGAATTTGGGAAACGGAAAAACAATTGATTTAACAGCAACGCTTATGCTGAGAGGCGACCTCAATTATAATCAAGACGTTCACGTGCTTTTAACGAAAAACGGAAACAGCTTTGACGCATCTTTGTCTGCAAATGTATTGGGAACACAAATTGATTTGAAATTTATCAATCAAGTAGCATATGTTGATGTTGGTAATTTGAAATTAAAATTACATACCACCGATATCAACGAAATTATGTCTGAGATTCAGCAAATTGCTCCAATCGGAGGAGATTTACCAGACCTTAGCGAATTATTCCCACAAGAATACATTGATTTAATCACAAACTTTAATGTGGCTGATATGCTTCCAAAGTATCCAAAGCTTGCAAGTGGCGCATAACAAATTGACACTTGTCGTTGGAAGCGGCGGTTTACGTTTAGAGGCAGTACGCAGAGAGACGAACTTGCTGCCTTTGGACTGTATGATTTATCCATGCAGAACAACAAAGTGAATTTGTATGTAAAAAATTAACTCTTCCGGTACACAGCAAGGCACTCTGTCTGTTGACGAAGCTGCATATACAGATTTGGCAGACTTAGCCAAATTTGCATTGCCAATCAAAAATACTATGAATTCCACCAGTTTTGTGTTTGATGTGGATTTGAATATGCAAGGGCAAACTTCTTTGGCACAAAATGCCAGATTAACAGTCGTTCGCAAAGGCAGTGCAACTGACCTTGAATTGACTGCAGATGTATATGGAAATCCGTTAAGCATAAAGTGGATTGATAACACAGCTTATATTCAATATGGTGCAATTAAAATCAGTGCTGACCAATATACACTGAGTGATACTTTGGAAAAATTATTGCCGGGTGCAATACCTTCCGAATTTACAGACTTTATGACCAATATGAGCATAGATTCCATATTGAATTCCGTACAGTACCTAAAAAGTAAACGATACGACTGCTTCTGTGGGAGTTGTGTTGGGAGAACAAACATTATCACTGGAAATCAGCCGTAATGACGAATTTATTACTTCCGGCCGACTGACAGGGCTTAATGTAGGCGGCAGTCAATTGGATGTTTCCATGCATGCCTTGTATATGACGCCTGAACAACTTCCGATTACTGTAAATGCAAGTGAATATACTACAACGGACGAAGCGGTTCCTACCATTCGTGCTATTATGAATACAGTGAACGCTTCCAGTTACCAATTTGACGCACAAATTGCGCTAAGCGGTGAACAAAACCTGACCCAAACCGCAAAGGTAAAATTAAGCCGTTCTGACAATGGCATGAATGGTGAAGTGGAGACTATGATTGCCGGTCAGTTGTTAGATGTAAAACTAATTGATGGAATTACCTATGTGGAATACGGTAATATCAAAGTCAAATTCAATCTTGCCGACATGGAAACCATTATCAGCGGTATCCAGGAGATATTGCCGCAGGATGCTCAAAACTTTGATATTTCTGCCTTGCTTCCTCAATCTTATATTGATGCCTATGAACAATTGGGTATCAACGATATGGTAACTGCATTCCAATCTAACAACATTACCTTAGAGAGTTTACAGCCAATCTTTGCTCTGGTGGGTCAAATCGAAACATTTGACTTAGATGCAAACGGTGCCGCAGTGACATTAAACTTTGGTGGGGATACCATTTCCATGGCGGCAAACCGTTCTTATGATTATATTTCAGAGATTCATGTAGGCGGCGTAACCGTACAGAACAGTGCATTGACATTAGATTTAACCAATGGGGTAGGCGGAAAACGCTCTTTGCCAATCCGTTTAGGAAATGGTGATTATGCAGACGCTTCTGATTTGATTGGATTTGTAAAGCCAATTCAAAATCTGTTGCAGGCAAACAGTTTCGACTTTGATGTAAATATCGGTCTAAAAGGCGATATCAATTTCAATCAAACAGCCAATGTCAAACTGGTACGTGACGGCTCAATATCAAAACCGAAGTTTCCGCTGACCTTTATGGCGAAACATTGAAGGTTACCTACATAGATGGTGTTACTTATATTGCATACGGCAATTTGAAAGTAAAAGTGGATTCCAATGATTTCGAGGAAATTCAGCAAGCAATCAAAGAACTGATTCCGCAAGGAACAGAGAATATTGATATTAGCAAACTGATTCCTCAGGCTTATTTGGACTACTTCCAAAGCGAATGGACCTTAACTAAAATCATGAGTTCCATTGAAGGTATCCATGTTAATGGTAATACCGTTTTCAGCTGATATAAAAAATTGGCGATGATTTGATTACGGTATCTGCAATCAGAGACGGAGATTATCTCACCAATGCAACCGTAAACGGACTGACTGTGCTGAATGGTTCGTTAACACTGGAGGCAACTCTCAATCAAACAAGTACAGATATTTGGGATATTTCTGTAAATCCGGATGAAGTATTTTGATATTAAGCAACTGTTGTCCTTGTCAAATGCAGTAAAACATGCAGTGGATGCCACCAGCTATGAATTTGATGTGAATGCGGCTCTTTCCGGAGAACAAACATTCAATGAAACAGCACATGTTCGTTTGGTACGTACCGAACAAGGCGTGCAGGCAGAAATTTCTGCCGAGTTGGAAGGCGCGACCTTATTGGTGCAGCAAAAAAGACAGCACCACCTATATGCAATACGGTGAGCTGAAAGTAAAGCTAAACAACGCAGATGCGCAAAGTGTAATGGAAACATTGAAAGACATTCTGCCTGAAGGTTCCTTCAATATGGATTTATCTAAGTTTGTACCGCAATCTTATATCGACTGGTATAACGGATTACAGATTGGTCAGTTTATTCAAGATGTACAGTCAGGCAATATCAATCAAACAACCATTGAACCTGTATTTAAAATGTTGCAGTCTATTGCAGCGGTGACAGCAGACGAAACTTCTGCTTCCGTTTCGGTACAGGTAGGTGAAGATTTGATTCCGATTCATGTCGTTCATGACGGAACAAACTTTACCAATGTTTCTTTACAGAATCTGTCTGTTCTAAACAGCAAACTAAATTTAGAGGCAACTGTAACAAATATCACAACGGAAACACTACCTCTCACACAACTGAATGATGCAGAATTTGCAGACGTGAAACAAATTGCGGACTTTATGCCTGCGGTTATGAATACCATTGAGGCAAACCGTTATGCATTTACGGGTAAAGTACAAATTGGTGACCGGACTGTAGCGACTAACGTCACTGTTATTAAGAATGGTACTTCTGCAGACGCACAAGTGACTACTACGATTGGCGGCGCTGAACTGACCGTACAGTATATTGGAAATACCACTTATGTACAATACGGTAATATCAAATTCATGCTGCATGATGCAGATTTACAAACTGTCATAGAGGAGATAAAGGCTGTACTTCCTGCGGATACTCCTGCATTTGATTTATCTGCAATTTTGCCTCAGGCTTATTTGGATGAAATCAATGAACTAGGTCTGGAACAATTCATTTCAGATATGCAAGCAGGTAATATCAATAGGAATCAATTGTTCCGATTTTGAAGCTTGCACAGAAAGTGCAACTTCAGGCACAGGAAAATCAACTGACTGTTTCTACCGGACTAGGTGAAGACAGAATTCAGTTGATTGTAACAAGTCAAAACGGCTTACTGCATACAGCAGAACTCAGCGGTTTGACAGTAATGGGCCAGCAGACAGTAATATCTGCCCAAATGAATCACGTAGATAGCGGAGTTCCTGATATTACAAATGATGGAACCGGTTATGTGAATATTGCAGACGGTATTGGTTTTGTAAAACCAATTGCACAGTTGGCAACTGCCGATACTATGGAATTTACTGTAAATGGCATTGCCAGCGGAAAACTCAATGAGACTCTTTCCGCTAATGTACGGATACAACGCACTGAAAACGGTGCGAATGCGCAGGTAACTGCAAACCTTTACGGTCATGATTTATCAGTCAAATTGATTGATAACATTACGTATATCGATTATGCAAATATGAAGCTGCAGTTAAATACAGCGGATATCAATGAAATTGCAGAAGAAATCCGTGGAGTGCTTCCGCAAGACAGTGATTTAGACTTGTCTCAATTCTTACCGCAGTCCTATATTGACTTGTTTGAGAACTTTGATGTAGTTACATTGATACAAAAACTTGACAATATTACAGTGTCTGAGAACCAAATTGGTTTGGATTTCAGATTAAATGACAATGATGTAATCCATCTCACAGTCAATAAAGATGAAAATCAGACATTGAGTGCCAATGTAAGCGGCTTGCGGATTTATGACAGCGCCGTCACCGCAGATATTGCAGTTGCCAATATCAATGAAGCGTTTACGATAGAAGCACAGGGGGATTATGCTGATGTAAAACAGCTTGCATATTTTGCTCGTCCCGTTATGAATGCAGTCAATGCAAACAGCTTTCGTTTTGATGCCAATATTGTGCTGGACGGTAAGATGAATATCAATCAAACTGCACATGTACAGCTTGTTTTGAATAAAGATGAAAACGGCGCAGTACAAGGCGCAGATGTCCATGCAAACCGCTGAAATTGAAGGTCGTACTTTGAGTATCAAAGTCTTGGGTAATATGACCTATATTCAGTATGGAGATATGAAGCTGAAACTGAACTCCAATGATATTGAGACTATTATGACAAGACTGCGTGAAATTCTGCCGGAGGGCACTTTGGGAGAAGGTGCTGATTTATCCGCAATGCTTCCGGCGGCCTATCTGGAATTGATTGATAGCTTTAAAAACGGAACTGTCAATATAGAACAACTCATTGGAAATATTTCCAATATTTCCGCAACAGATACAACAGCAGGCGCTGATATACAAATTGGCGATGACGTTGTTTCAGTCAAACTCACCAGAGATGGGGAACAATTGACAGGCGGCAGTGTACAGGGAGTAACGGTTTCTGACAATAAATTAAATGCAGTTATCAGTAACTTATCAACGGAACCTGTTGCAATTGACCCTGTAACAGATGCGGAAAGCTATTTGAATGTTGCAGAATTGGTTGACTATGTAGAAGCCGGTATGAATTCTTACCAGCAGCTGAATAACCAGATATTCAATGTGAAGGCAGATTTGAATATCAACGGTCATGAAGTCAAAGCAACCATTGTAAATAATCAGATGTACTTGTATTATCACGACACTACCCAATATAAAGTGGGCGGAGCTCCATATACAGGCATTAAAATGCAAATGGATTATAATGCGTTGTTAGACCTTGCAGCTACAGGTGTGGATTTATTGGAAATCAATTTGCCGGAAGATGTAAGGCAACATATTTTAGGCAATCGCGTACCGTTGGATACCAGTGTATTAGACGCTTTACCGATTCCAACCTTGGATGAAATATTGGCTTCGAGTAATGTGAATGTAAATGTAAATATCCTTGCTTTGATTAAAAATATTCAAAAACAAGGGGATACATTGACTGTAACATTGCAGCAAAGAATTGTTTGGATGCTTCTATGCCTGATACAGTGATTACGGTAACAAAGGCAAATGATGGCAGCAAAATGTGATTTCTGCTGTTACAGTAGAAAATACAGGTAACCAAGATACTTCTATTACAGTTCCTTCTGATGCTGCAAACTATATGGATTTATCCTCTTTGACTACATTTTGCGGATAGTTTGATGAAAACAGCAGATTTAAAAACAGTATCGTATTACAGGTACTATCAATGCGAATATGAGCATTATTGGTATTCCGATTAATGCAAAAACATTCCTATGGACTTCCGCTTAAAAATTAAATGCTGATAATACCGTACAGTCTGCATATATTAATTTAGATGTACCTTACTTTTATTGGCGTGCTACAGCAGGATATGACTGCGAAAGTATATTATGAAGATGGTGTTTTATACTTCGATAGAAATTGGGAAACCAGCACGGGTGCTTTGTGGTGGAAAGAGTACTATGACCACCATGAATATATGAAGTGTACGATAGATGAATTTATGGCAAATCTAATGAAATACGATGTACTTCTGCACCAACTTTACCAGTATAATAGAAAATGCAATTAATGATGCCATTGCAAAGAGCGATCAAAAAGCTGTGCGTACAGGCAAGTTTGAAGAAGCTTTAACAGGATTTTATTATAATGGTTCTAATCAATGGAATGTAAACCTTGATGCAGCACATTTGATTAACAATTCTGACTTCTCAGACCAAATGTCTATTACAGTAGGAAAAGGCAGCAACGGTATTTTAAACAGCATTAGTTTATCTACCCGTGTGCTTGATATGATTAATCTACAGTTAAATAACGGACAGTTGGTAAATGCCGATAAATCCAATGTGGATATGAGTGTCATTCCTACAGGTTTAAGCAGCAATCAAACTATGTATTTGGCGAAATGTAAAAGTAGTGGAAACGAAAAAATAATGAATGAAAAGTGGTGAGTGTTTGCTCATCACTTTTTATTTTTCACTGTATTTTCTTTTCTATTGAAAATGACGTATTTTTCTAATTTCTCCCATTTTTCTAATGAAATAAAAAGGATTCAAGTCAATTTATCAGAAATCAGGCAGAATATTGATGTTTTTCCTGTTCAACATTACAGTATCTCAATCGCAGTGCATATTTCCGGCTGTTTTCCTTGATATTTTAAGCAATTTCCATTACAATAAAAATAATGCCTTTTTTGGCATATGAGAATGAAGGGGAAATCAACATGTTTCAAATCGTTGAAAAACGTAGTTTAAATCCTTCAATGACCTTGATGGTTGTTAAGGCTCCGTATATTGCAAAAAAAGCAAAGGCCGGTCAGTTTATTATTTTGCGTGTGAACGAAAAAGGGGAACGTATTCCGCTGACCATTGCCGATTATGACCGTGAAGTTGGAACGGTTACCATTATTTTCAAATTGTAGGTAAAACTACCATGATGTTGAATCAATTAAACAAAGGCGACGCTATTTTAGACTTTATCGGTCCACTGGGTAAAGCTTCCGAATTGGAAGGGCACAAGCATGTAGCTGTCATTGGCGGCGGTGCCGGTTGTGCAATTGCATATCCCCAAGCGAAAGCGCTGCATGCTATGGGAACCACTGTAGATATATGATTGCCGGTTTTTCGCAATACAGAGTTAATCATTTTAGAAGATGAAATGAGAGCCGCGTCAGAACATTTATATTTAATGACAGACGATGGTTCCAATGGACATAAAGGATTTGTAACAAATGCGCTCCAAGAAAACATTGACAACGGCATTCAATACGATTTGGTAGTTGCAATTGGCCCTTTGCCGATGATGCGTGCAGTCTGTGATGTTACGAAAAAAGCAGGCATCAAAACAATTATCAGTATGAATTCTATTATGATAGACGGCACAGGTATGTGCGGCTGCTGCCGTTTGACTGTTGACGGAAAACGAAATTTGCTTGTGTTGACGGTCCCGATTTTGACGGTCACTTGGTAGACTTTGATGAAGCAATCAAACGAGGAGCTACTTACAGAAAACAAGAAAGAGAAGCGGCAGAAGAATATAAATGCCACTTATTTGAGGGTGTTGACAATGCCTAATATGAAACCTGAAAAACACCAATGCCTGCGCAAAATCCTATTGTTCGCAGCGGAAATTTTTTAAGAAGTGGGAGTATGGATATACTCACGAAATGGCGCTGGAAGAAGCGCAAAGATGCTTTGCAGTGTAAACATGCACCTTGTATGACAGGATGTCCGGTTCAAGTTCAAATACCCAACTTTATTAAATGTATTATTGACGGTGATATGGAGTTGGCTTATGATACCATTCGCCAAACCAGTTCCTTGCCTGCTGTATGCGGTCGTGTATGTCCTCAGGAGCGTCAGTGTGAAAAAAGTATGTGTGCGAGGAATAAAACATGAAGCAGTTGGTATTGGACGTCTGGAACGATATGTGGCCGACTGGAAAATGAAAAACGGTTCGCTTGAGATTAAAAAGGCAGAACCAAATGGACATAAAGTTGCAATTTTAGGTGCCGGCCCTGCCGGTTTGACCTGTGCGGGAGATTTATGTGCAAAAAGGATATGATGTGACTGTTTTTGAAGCATTACATACTGCAGGCGGCGTTTTAATGTATGGTATTCCTGAATTCCGTTTGCCTAAAGAAATTGTACAGAAAGAGATTGACGGTTTAAGAAAAAGCGGTGTAAAGATTGAGACCAATATGGTAATAGGTCGCGTGCTTTCTGTAGATGAATTATTTGAAATGGGCTTTGAGGCTGTATTTATCGGCACAGGTGCAGGATTACCGCGTTTTATGAATATACAAGGAGAAGGACTCAGTGGTGTTTATTCTGCAAACGAGTTTTTAACACGTATTAATCTGATGAAAGCATATTTGCATGATTATGATACGCCAATCAATCGTCCCAAAAGTGTAGCCGTTATTGGCGGCGGTAATGTTGCAATGGATGCAGCACGCAGTGCAAAGCGTTTGGGTGCAGAGAAAGTTTATATCGTTTATCGACGCAGTGAGGCTGAAATGCCGGCTCGTTTGGAAGAAGTGCACCATGCAAAGAAGAAGGAATTATCTTTCAGTTGTTACATAATCCGGTCGCGATTCATGGTGATGAAGAGGGGCACGTAACTGCAATTGAATGTGTCAAAATGGAATTGGGAGAACCGGACGAATCAGGGCGCCGTTCTCCAATTGTCGTGGAAGGTTCCAATTTTAATTTGGATGTAGATACTGTAATTATGGCAATTGAAATTCACCAAACCCTTTGATTTGTCAAACAACGGAGGGATTGGAAGACCGCAGAGGTTGCATTGTAGTAGATGAGCATATGAAAACTACCAGAGATGGAATATATGCAGGCGGCGATACCGTTACAGGTGCAGCAACCGTAATTTTGGCTATGGGAGCAGGTAAGGATGCTGCCGCTGCCATTGATGAATATATAAAATCAAAATAGAGGTCACTTGCTTTGATACTACTGGAAAAAATAGCATAAAAATAGGGGGATGGCTAACTAACTTTGTTTGTTAGCCATTCTGCATATGGTTTGATTTTTTCAATATAATTTAGAGGGTATTGTGTGAGGAGAAAAATGAGAGAAAAAATGGATGCGCTTTTATTTCCCTTTTTTAGTGGGAATACTATGTTGTTCGATTTTTGCCGGTTGTTCTTCCAATGTTTCTGAGGAAGACATTCAAGGACCGGAGGCGATATCACAAGGAAAGTGGCTCAAGAGTCCGTTTCAATTGTACAGGGAGAAAATCATTTGACCTTATTCAGTGATGACATATTTTTGAGGATATTGTCAATCATTTAGATGCAGTTGTCATCGATTACGGTTGGGCAACATGTAATCCGTCAAAGGTGACACAAACAGATGAACATACATTAGAGCTGTCTTTTGAAGCAGAGCCTGCATTGGAAGATATAGAAGCTGATTGCGATGATATGGGGCATGTTATAGTTTCAGGGAGAACAGCTGCAAACAGGAAAGGCAGTTTCTGCAGACTTTTCTATCAACGTCCCTGTTTTAACCAGCCATAATACAGTTGCTCGTAATGCTGAAGAACTGACGTTTGATATGATATTGGAACATGCAAGGAATTATCTCAGACGATAGGCACTGAAGATATCATTCTTTCCAAAGCGTTTGAGGGTATGGAGTTGACCAATGTGGAGCGAAAAAAAAGTGATACGGAACTATCCCTTACTTTAAAAGGTGAGATGAAAACAGAAAATGAACAACTGGTTCCTTATTTAGAAGGAGGAGTTGCGATAAAACCTGAGGCTACTACAGCAGTGGTTGCAGGTTATGGAGAAATTCCTTTGGCTTCTGTATCAGCTTATTTGGCTGAAACTCCTGTGTTTCATGATGACAAAACGCTCACCGTGGGAGTTATGCTAGAGAATTGTCAATGGAATTCAGACGTAGATGCTTCTCAGATTACTTTTGACGGGTGCGTTTGAATCTGCGGCAGTGCAAAAGATTGTTCCATCTTCAGAAAATCCCCAAAAATTAGAGGTTGTATTGTCTACGAATCAGGAAGAAGGAGATGGAGTTGGTTCTATTGTTTTTTTCTGATAAAGCTACCAATGCAGGACAGATGGTAGGCGTAGACGTACAATTTGATAATGCCGGATTTTATGTAGTAGACAAATCTGTAACAGAAACAAAAGACAAAGCTACGTTGGTTATTTCGGCAGATTCTCACGGAATGCAGTTCAATCGTACACTTTTGCCGGAAGATTTAATACTGTCTGATGAGTTTGCTCAAGGAACAGTGGAAAAAAGTAGAACAGAATGAGGAACATAACTTACTGATTACACTATCTTTTTTCCTGGAAGTATTTGCTGCTATGGATGAGTACAAAGGAGGTACCATTACACTGCCTTCTTCCTGTGTGGAAAGTAATTTTGCCAATATAGATGATTTTCCGATTCTCATTTGCGTCAATATGTTTAAGGAAAAACAGGGTGATGCAACCGAAACGGCGGATACGGCAGATAGCACTATGATGGCAAATGCATTGTCTATCCAACCATCAGCTGCGAACGCAGTATCCATGCAGCCAGTAAGCAGTAGTGACACAACAAGTTTACTGTGCGACTTTGTGGGCAGCAGTTTAAAAAAGTCTTGTTACAGGTGGATTCAGCGGTGTTGGAAGTGTTATTTCCGGAAAGCTTACCTGGCTGGGAATCAGCGGTGAAGCTGAAACGATGAAAAAATTAAATGAAATTGTTGATAAACTGATTCTCTGACCGAACAGGTGAATCGTCTGGAACAAGGTATCAATAAACTCATTGATGCTGTAGAAACTTCTGCATTTAAAGAGCAGATGCGTGATATTCAAGCCAGCGTATTAAAATTGAAAGCAAGAGTTTCCGGCTATCAAGCTTCTTTGGCGGCAATCAGTAAATTGATTTAGGTTCTGAAGAATATCAAAATGAGTTAAAGATACTGCAGATAAAATCAATCACACCAATGGCATAGATTTTTCATACGGAAACTTATGCATTAGGTGAAAAAATTCTTTCAGATGCGGCAGGAACAGCAGATGGTGCTTTGAAAGCGCATTATGACAGAATTACCACTATGAATAACTGGGAACAGCAAACTTACGACGAACGTGAACGTTTTATCTTTATTCCGTAGGTACTTATACACAGGCAGTTATATTAGACAGTATTGCTTTGGAATATATTATTGAAACATCCAACAGTACGGTTGAAAAAAGTGAAGCCAAAAGCAACTTGAAGATTTGAAGGCTCAGGCCAGCCGAGTTTCTTTTTTTCGCTGAGAAATATCAGGTAAAACGTTTAAAAACTGGATATAATCGCAATTTGCGTACAGGAACCATTTTGTCTACAGATGTAACCGTTGGAACATATGACTCCAATCATCGTTTGGTATCCAATGATGAAGTATATCGTTTGATGAATCAAAATTGATTGATAATACAAAGCCAGGACGTTATACGCTTGGTACTGAAAAGAAACTTTTACTCTGCCTGATTCTGTAGGATTGTTAACAGAAAAAAGAGGCTATCGCTCTTATGAAATACAGCAGTAAAGATAGTTTGCTTGAAGAACTGAAAAGTGCCGGATTTATTATTCCATCCGGCTGTCCGGATACTGTGATGTTAAGAGACATATATATTGAGAAAACTTTAACACGTACTGGAACCAGCCCAACTCATTATTGTTTTAAAGTATATTATAAACCTTTCTTAAAAACTGCAAACAATACATATTTCTCCAATATGCTTGTGTATGCATCTTCGGACTTTGTAAAAATACTCCAAAGACCGATTTTAGCAAAGTTTCTAAACTTTGGGAAAAGGATTGGACTGTAAATACAATTAAGTCAGCAGTTGTAAAAGTGGTTGCAGACGATAAGGGTTTATATGTTGTATAAAAAATGGAAACGTTACTTTCTAATATTTCATAAAGTTTAAAATATTAGGTACAAACAAAAGACAGACGAATGTTCGTCTGTCTTTTGTTTTGGCAGATTCATTTTGAGATTCAGAAATGATATAGATAATAAGAACAAAACGAACTAAAAATAGAGTATTTATTTTTATTCACAAAAATTTTATTTCATCTCTAAATGATGAACACTATATTTTAAGGAGTTTTTTGAAGCATTTCGATTTTGTTGGCAATAGATAAAAGAAAATATGCAATACTTATACTTGTCTAAAGAATGCGGTATGAAATGGTACTTGCTGTCATATGATAGACAAGGAGGGATTGTTCATGTTCAGGAAGAGAAGAGCACCAAGTATGGAAGAATTACAAGCACTGGAAGAAATGGACCAAAAATCAAAACCAATTAGAAGAAATGAATTGATTGATGAGTCTGAGCAGCAACCATCTCAAATTGAAGAAGAGGAAACGGAAGAAACAGAGCAAGAAGAAAAGAAAAAAGACCGTAAAACAGGAAAATTGCTGCGCAGCAGATTTTTTAATCTCCATTCAGGTAGGAGCATGTTTGATAATCCTGGTTGCTGCTTTGGGAATACGCTTGTTTGGCGGGTCAATTTATGAAACAGTAAAAAGATGGTACGTAGGTTCTGTGAATGAATCTATTATGGTAAATGTAACAAAAGATGATTTACTGGAGATTTTTCAGAAAAATACATCTTCTGTTTCTGATACTGATGTAGCACAGACAGGAGCAAAACCTCAGGCTAATACATTAGCGGTTACATATGGTAAAAATCAAGAAGGGCCTGTTACATTGTCTGTTTTGTTAAAATCCCCTGTTACCAATGGGACTATTTCATCTTCCTTTGGAGAAAGAGATGGCAAATTTCATCAAAGTTGGATATTGCTGCTGATATAGATACTCAATTACAGCTTCCTTAACTGGGACTGTAAAGAAGCCGGAGAAATGACTCATATGGAAAATACGTTTTACTCGACCATGGAAGCGGTATTGAAACTCGCTATGCTCATTGTAATTCAATTTCTGTCAAGCAAGGAGACCATGTAAATATGGGGGATGAAATTGCAAAGTCGGGAGCACAGGAGATTCATCCGGGCCTCATGTGCATTTGGAATTATTAATTGACGGCACTCCGTATAATCCTCAAACAGTGTTGCAGAAATAATGAACTTTCAAATCAAACAATGTGAAATAAAAAATAGAATATTTGTTTTTGCCGTCATTGCATTTTATTATTTACAGATACAACCGGAGTAGCTTTGCTGGGTATAGCCGCAACCGTACTGCATGAAGCAGGACATTTGGTTATGATGCTTTTGCTGGGTGGTTCCGTGAAAACGGTTCGTTTTCATGCATTTGGTGTGATATTGAGGAAACCGGAAGAGGACGACGCAGTTATTTTCTATCAGATGCATTGGTTGCCTTGGCCGGTCCCTTTGCCAATATGATTTTTTGTGTGGCATCGGCAGTATTATATTCTTTTGGCCCAACCATTTGGTTTGGGAATTTATTTTTGTTAACAGTACCATTGCTTGGTTCAATATATTGCCTGTGGAAGCTTTGGATGGAGGTCAGGCACTTTATGCGTTGCTGTGTAATAAATTCTCTCAGAAAACATCAGAAACAATTGTTGCCGTCGTTTCTTTTTTGCATTGCTTCCTGTAGCAATCATTGGATTTATGATGCTTTTACAGTCAAAACATAATTTTACTCTGTTTTTTATCAGTATCTATCTTATGGTTTTATTGGTATTGAAACGTGGACGTTTTTTTTAGATTCTTTACATTGTTTTTCCGTAATATCATGCAGTTCCAATCTGAATTATACTCATGGCTATCACAGTTTGACAACAAGTGCAAAATCATAGATTTTAATTGTTGCCCAGAACGTTTTAACGTTTAGATGTTAAAAATTGAGAAGCAATTTTTTTCTATGTTATAACAACCTCATAACAACGGAAAAATTAAAAATTTTGATTGTTATGAGAACGTTTTAGCACTTATTAGTTAGAAATTGCAAGCCAATTTCTATTATGCTATAATACAAGCGTATGTGATATATTTACTTTCTATAAGACCGGATGAAAGGATTGGATTCAGCTGCAATATTTGTAACTGAATAAGAAAAATTATGAATCAGAAAATTGAACGTATATTGGCAAACGTACAAAAACCGGGCAGGTATGTGGGCGGTGAACTGAATGCCGTCATAAAAGATAAGGCAGATGTAGATGTACGGTTTGCATTTTTTTTTTTCCGGACGTTTATGAAGTGGGAATGTCTCATCTGGGCATGAAAATATTATATAGTGTATTAAATGAACAGCCCGATATTTGGTGCGAACGTGTATTTGCTCCATGGGTAGATATGGAGGAAGAGATGCGTAAGCATGATATTCCACTATTTGCTTTGGAAAGCGGCGACAGTGTCGCCGAATTTGACTTTATTGGTTTACACTGCAGTATGAATTAAGTTATACCAATATTTTAAATATGCTGAATTTGGCTGGTATTCCCATAAGGGCACAGGACAGAACAGATTTATTTCATATTGTGGTTGCGGGTGGTCCTTGTGCCTGCAACCCTGAACCTCTGGCAGATTTTGTCGATTTGTTCTTTATTGGAGAAGGTGAGCAAGTAGATTTAGAAGTTATTCGTTTATATCAAGCTTGCAAAAGAGGGAAAAAAGCAAAGAAGAATTTTACAAAAGCCGCACAAATTCAGGGTGTCTATGTGCCGTCTCTTTATTCGGTTACGTATCATGACGACGGTACCATAAAAAAATGATTCCTCATGCAGCAGCGCCCAAAAACTGTTCGAAAACGTTTGAATTGGATATGGATAAAGCATATTTTCCCGAAAAATAATTGTAGTTCCGAGTATTGAAATTGTGCATGACAGAGCCGTTGCAGAAGTACAGCGCGGTTGTATTCGTGGGTGTAGATTTTGTCAGGCAGGGATTTATTTATCGCCCTGTAAGGGAAAATCAGTTGATATGATTAACCGTCAGTGCCGTTCTATTTGCGAGCATACAGGTTATGATGAAATTTCTCTATCCTCGTTAAGTACCAGCGACTACAGCCAAATTGAAGATTTGTTAGAGACTTTGCTTAGTTGGACAGACAACGAAAAAAGTGAGCGTATCACTTCCTTTCTTTGCGTGTAGACGGTTTTTCCAATGAGTTGATGGACAAACTGAAAACGGTACGCCGCAGCGGCCTGACATTTGCACCGGAAGCAGGTACCCAAAGGTTACGTGATGTCATTAATAAGAATGTAACGGAAGAAGAACTGATGAAAACGGTACAAACTGCATTTGAAGGTGGCTGGACCACGATTAAATTGTATTTTTATGATTGGTCTTCCCACAGAAACAATGGAGGATGTGGCAGGCATTGCTCATTGGGACAGCAGGTTGTGGAAGCGTATTACAGCAATCAAAGCGAGCAAAGGGAAGAAGTGTAAAAGGTAACGTGCAGTGCTTCCTCTTTTGTGCCAAAACCGTTTACTCCATTTCAGTGGGAGCCTCAGGATTCGATTGAGACATTGCATAAAAAACAGGAGCATTTAATGGTTGTGTACACAGTAAAAATTAACATGCAACTGGCACGACGCAGATACCAGCTTTTTGGAAGGTGTGTTTGCGCGCGGTGATAGACGTTTGGGAAAAGTATTGGAACAAGCATTTGAACATGGATGCAAATTTGACGGCTGGTCCGACTTCTTTTCTTTACCGAAAATGGTTGGAAGTGTTTGAGAAATGGGTATTGATCCTACTTTCTATAATCAAAGACGCAGAAGTTTTGATGAAGTATTGCCTTGGGACCATATTGATTACGGCATTAAAAAATCATTTTTAAAAAGAGAATGTGAAAAAAGCCTATCAAAATGCTACCACCCCAAACTGTCAAGAAGCTTGTTCGGCCTGCGGTGCAGCTTGTTTTAAAAGGAGGGATTTGCGTTGAAAAGTACTAGAATTTGGTTTCATAAATTTGGTACAGCAAAATATATCTCTCATTTGGTTTAAATCGCTGTGTAGCGCGTGCATTTCATAAGGCCAAACTTCCTATGTGGTATACGGAAGGGTTTAATCCTCATGCGTTTGTTACATTTGCATTGCCTCTTTCTCTGGGTGTAGAGGAAAACATGAATCTATGGATATTCGCTTGTTGGAAGATATGCCAAAAGAAGAAATTATCCACCGTTTAAACGATGCTT
>VOFB01001720.1_pt1 | contig 20718 bp, 39 predicted proteins | sample 5384141 | NCBI WGS metagenome assembly VOFB01 (sample SAMN12384721, study PRJNA508395) | human gut metagenome | isolation source: healthy gut A | host: Homo sapiens | reverse complement strand
ACGCAGGATGAAGTGCTGGATGGCTGGGTAAGCGTTGGTAAGGATGCCGTAAATGCCGTAGGAGACGCCAAGAACACAAAGGTGGACACCTCCGGCGAAGAAACAACGGTTACGACCCTGACAGGTCAGATCGACGCGACCAAAAAAGAACTGGAAAAAAGATATTACGGCCGAAGAAAAAAACGAAGCTGGAACAGCAGCTTAAACAGCTGCAGCAGCAGGAGGCGGACCTGAAGACGATAAGCAATGCGGCCGATGCAACGGTGAAAGCCGCAGACAGCTCTCAGGCCAATAAAATACTGAAGGATTATAATACGGATTCCTGCAGCACGGCAATTTCCGGCCTGACAGAAGAACTGAACCGTGTGAAGGATATGGATCTGAGTGACCTGACCCTTGACGATGCAGACAAGATCACAAAACTTCAGGAAGGGCTTCATCTGACCGATATGAGCAAGCTGTCGGATTCGGACAACTTTAATTCGCTGCTGAAAGAAGCAAATGATCTGATCAATAAGGCGGATTCCAATGTTACAAGCTTCTCGTCCATTGCAGAAGCACTGAGCACGATCATGTCTTTGAGTGCAAGCTACGACCCGAAACTGCAAAGCGTGATCAATACGGAGTACTACGATCAGAATTTTGCAGGCCTGCCGAGCAAGAAGGACCGCAGCAACAGTGCTTATTCGCTGGAGTCTCCGTATGAACAGAAGGATGCGGCATTGGCACAGGCAGATCTAGATGCCATTGATTTTGTAAACGAGATTATGGATCTGACGGCATGGCAGGGCGGCGTTTCGACTGCTGCTTCGGCCGATACGTCGAAGGCGGATGACGCAAAAACCAAGATCGGAAAACTGCTCAATTCGATGAAGTCCATGCTCAGCATGGTGACGGCTGGAGCCAATATTCTTTCCAATCTGTCAAACATCAAGGCAGATATCGGCGATCATCTGTATCTGGTTGGGTATTTGAACTATACCACAACGAACCGCACGGACTATGCCTCAAAAAAGACAATGTCGGGCGTGAGCATAAAAGGCTCAAATGGCCTGGCGGCAGAAGTAGCAAAGAGCGAAAATAACCTGACCGCTATTTTTGACGCAAAGGAGGAAACGAATTATTCGTTCTGTGGTGCCGAGACGGAGCATCTTCTGATCGGAAATGAACATGAACGGGAAAATCAGAAGGCGATCTTTCTACACGATGCTGGCCCTGCGTGTGGCGCTGGACTACAAGCCGGTGACATCCAATGTTGAAGCAAGAGCATTGAGCGCGGGCCTGGCTGGTGCACTGTCCCTGCTTGGCATTCCGTACAAAATGACAGATATGCTGGCAAAAGTTTTCCTGGTTGCAGCAGAAGCATATGTGGATACCGTGCTGATCTGTAACGGTGCACAGGATATTCCCTTTATCAAGGCGTCGGAGGATATTCATTTTTTGCGCAAAAGGCTTGTCGAAACTTCCCGAAAGCTGCAAAAACTGGTTGCCATGACGGATGACCAGAAAAGACATTGCAGGAAAAGGTGAAGCAGGTTGAGGCAGGCGGCGTTATCCTGGGCGGACTGGAGTCGGACGGCAAAGGAGTTGAAGATCTGCCCAATCTGAAAGGCAGCAATGGCCTTTATGTGGAGATAACAAGCTATGCATGACCCACAGCCGAAGTATGTTTGTTATGATGTTGATCTGAACGAAAAAGGATCTGGTCAAACGCTTTGCGGACCTGATCGAAATGGAAGCGACCCAGAAGAATTTGGTCAATGATGCATCGGTCTCTCAGAAGCTGTCTGGCATTTACCCCAAATTTGATTTGGATAAGTCCTACACAGCACTGCGCATGAACGTAAAAGGCGATTTTGTGTCGGTGCTCCCGGTGCCTTCGCTCTCCCGGAATTCGGTTTGGAAAGCAAATCGGGTCATGTATAGGGGGGTATTGAGCAGATGCAGAAAAAAAGAGAAATCTGTTTTACGCAGAAGAGGGTGTAATGGCGCTGGAAGCGTGCATTTCATTGACACTGTTTCTGATCGCCATGATGGCACTGTACAGTTTGATCAATATGTTTACGGCACAGAGCATGATCTCACATGCATTGCAGCAGACAGGGCAGAGCATTGCACTGGAAAATTATAAAAAATTCAAAGACGGACGTAAAAACGCTGCAAAAGCTTCCGCTGAGTCTGCTGCAAAAGTTCACAGACGGCATTGGTGCTTCCCAGTGACTCAAAGTATGATGTCGGCGGAGGGTCCTTCTCAAATTCGATGGTTTTTACTGACTATCTGTCTTTGAGCACTGTGAAAAAAAGGTTTGCATCTTATCTGGGAGGAAATACGGAAAACGCAGATAAGATGCTGCAGAATATGGGCGTTGTGGATGGATTGAACGGCATCAAGATAAAAAGCGGAAAGATCAGCGGAAATGATGTCGTGATCGAGATATCCTACAAAGTCCGGCTCATATTTTACATTGAAACGTTCCACTTTGGCGAGTTCGAAAGTACACAAAAGTTTGCTGCCGACTCTGGAAGTAAGAAGCGGCAGAATACAAACTGCGGAAAGGATCGTGCATTATGGAGGAATATACCATTGTCACACAAGGCAGTGCCACCTATCTGGAGAGGACGCTTGGGGCGGATGAACTGCTGGACGAAGTGGACCGCGGAATGCTGGTGTCGAACCAGATCAGCGGGTGCTGCCACTCAACATCCAGTGGATCAATGCGGACTGCAGATTACTGTACAATATCACCGGTCTGACGCCGCTGGTACAGGCGGCGCGGATCCTGGAGCATGAGACACGGCTAAGTAATTTCTTTATGGCACTGTGCAGGGCAGAAAAAAGAGTGCGACGAGTATCTGCTTGACCCGCACAAAATTGACCTCACGCCAGAGCATATTTATCTGGATGCTGCAGGCCATGCATATGTGATGTATGTTCCGGTACAGGCAGCGCTGGATAAGTACACCCCCACGGAACTGGCGGGTTATGTTCTACGCATGATAGGCAGACAGATGTCTCACGACAGCCGTGTGATCAGCGTCCTGTCTCGTCAGCTGCTGTACGGCGAAAAGTTCTCCTTTGTCGATTTAGAAAAGCAGATAGAAGAGATCCCGACGCAGGCTGCGCCGTCAAAAGCTGCTTATGAGCCGAAGCCTCCGGTCAGCGAACCGCCAGTCCGTCAGTCGGAGGCCGGTGGTGCTTCGTTGAGACCGGAACCTGTAATGTACAAACCGGAACCGGCTCCCGCCCATGTACCGGCAGAACAGCCAGTGCAGGATAGTCCGTTTGCAGCACAGCAGGGAGGCAATCCCTTTATTGCCAGCCAGCCGGAGCCGCAGCCGAAGAAGGAACAAAAAGATGAAAAGGCCGAAAAGGCTAAGAAAAAATCTGAAAAAAGAAAAGAAGAGCGGCGGGTTGTTCGGCGGACTGTTTGGTGGAAAAAAGGACAAGAAAAAGCATACAACAGAAGAACAAGATAACCCATTCCGGCAGGAAGCACCAGCCCCAAAGCAGTCGGCAGATAAGCCGGCCCCCGCAGCAGCTGCTTATGTGCCGCCACAGCCGCCAGTGCAGCAGGCCGGCGGCCATACTGTGGTACTTGCAGCAGGCAATGGCGGAACTGCCCGCACGACGCTAATGGAGGCTGGCAGCTCCGGCGGGGTCGGAGAGTTGTATTTGGTACAGAAGGCGACGAACCAGTATATCCATGTCACCCATACCAATTTCCACATTGGCCGTGCAGAGGACGTAGTGGACTACACGGTGCACACCCAGAACTGCTATCTGGGCAACGACCATGCCTACATCCTGATCGAGAATGGCAACTACTATATTGTGGATAACAATACGCAGAACCACACCTACCTGAACGAGCAGCGGCTGGAGCCTTCAAGCCGACGCAGTTCCATGCGGGCGATACCATCCGTATGGCAGATATCGTGTTCAGCGTGGTGGCAGGGGCTTGATATGGCATTGCAGCTGGTACATATCACGGATAAAGGGGCCACGCGCCCTTCCAATCAGGACAGTTTTTGCGCACGCATTTCCAACTTTGGCAGAGAGACGATTGCAATGCTGGCGGTGTGCGATGGCGTAGGCGGACTGCAGTCCGGTGAACTTGCAAGCACCGGGGCAGTCCGCTGCTTTTGAGGAATGGTTCGAGCAACAGCTGCCGGAGATCGTACAGAACGGGCTAACGGCGGATGTTGTGTTCTTTTCGTGGCACAGAATGTTGGAAACACTCCATACGGCGCTGTGCAGCTATTCGGGAAAAACGGGTATTCAGTTGGGCACAACGGTCTCGGCGCTGCTATTGACGAGGGATGATTTATATCAAGTGCAGGTCGGTGACAGCCGAATCTATTTGGACGACGGTCTGGGGTTGGTACAACTAAGCAAGGACCAGACGCTGGCGATGCGCGAGGTGGAAGCAGGCAGGCTTTCGCCCGAAGCATTGACTGGCTGACCGACGCAGCAGTATCCTGCTGCAGTGTCTTGGTTATGGCAAAATGGAGCCGGTTTTTCAATGCACAAAGCGTCCGATGCAGGGCGCAGTGCTGCTGTGCAGCGACGGATTGTGCCACTACACAACGTGGAAAGAGCTGCACGGACTGCTGATGGAAACGGACAGCCGCGAGCAGCTACAGCAGCGGCTGCAGACGGCGGTGGGATTCTGCCGCAGCTGCGGAGAAACGGACAACATCACAGCACTGGCACTGAAATGGAACGACCTGAGCTCTCTGCCGTCTGGTACGGATGACTGGATCGAAGTGTGGGCAAGGCTTTCCGGCGAGGCAGCGCCGATAGAATACGACCAGAAATTAGGGAGGATCCTGTGAGCGAAAAATGTAGTACTGGCTTCACCAACCCGGATTATGAAAATATCCGGGTGCTGAACCGGCTGGGCGGAACGGGCGATCTGTTCGTTGCGCATAAAAAAGGCATGAACATTGATGTGGTGATCAAGCGTACCCAGCTGCAGTATCAGCACGTCATGAATCAGGAAAATGAATCGTCGATCTTGAAGAGCCTGAAGCACCAGTATCTTCCGCGAATTTACGATGTTCTATATGGCAACGATGGCTGCGTTTACACCGTGATGGATCTTATCAGCGGCCAAAACCTGCAGCAGTATGTGGAACAGAACGGCCCGGTCACCCAGAAAGAGTGCTACCGCTGGGCATGTCAGTTGTGTGAAGTGATGCAGTATCTGCATCAGGAAAACAGCGAAAAACCGGCTATTATCCACTGCGATATCAAGCCGGGCAATGTGATGATCACCAACAGTGGAGATATCTGCCTCATCGACTTTAACACATCATTGATCTTCCGCCGGGACAAAACGGCTGTGGGCGTGACGGATGGCTATGCCGCACCGGAACAGTATCAGACCTCCACCCAGAGCAGGCCGCAGCATACACCGCAGATGCCGACAGTGGCTATGCCGGAAAACCGGGTACCTGCAGGCAGTGCGACTGTTCCCATGGGTGCTGCCACGATGCCGCTGGAAAATGCGCAGGAGAGCGGCGCAACCGTAGTGATGGATGCATGGACCCGCCGATGGAGGAGACAGTGCCTATGCTGCAGAGCACAGGCGCACAGGCGCAGCCCGACAGGCAGAAGGACTATGGATCAATCTCTATGGCGACCGATCTCTATGCTGTGGGTGCTACTTTTACTATGCGGTCACGGGACATGCTCCGGAAAAATCACTGGGAGAGGTGACTCCGTTAGAGCATTATCGCCCTAAAATCAGCCGCTCTATGCAGACGATCATTGTGCGCGCCATGCAGAAGCAGCAGACCAGACGTTTCAACAGGCGTCGGAGATGTTGCGTGCGCTCAAAAACATCGACCAGATGGATCTGGGCTACAAAAAATGTCAGTTCCGAAAGCGTGTTACGGCGGTGGTGCTGGCAGCCTGTTTTGCAGCTAGTGCGTACAGCTGCTATTACGGTGGAACGAATGCGCAGTGAGCGCGAAAATGTCTATCTGCTGAATCTGGCACAGGCAGATCAGGCAGAGCAGGATCTGGAATATGATACGGCAAGAGAGCTGTTGGACAGCGCGATTCAGCAGCAGCCGGGACGTGCAGATGCGTATTTGCAGATGGCGGCATTGCTGTACCGCGCCGGTGATTATCAGAGCGCGATCGACCAGTTGGACAGCGCTGTTTCTTCTGGCAATCTGACGAAAAAAACATGGATTCGGTCTCAGTAGAACAGATGCACTTTATCAAGGGCAACTGCTACATCGAACTGAAGGATTACGCAAACGCAGTGCGGGAGCTGCAGACGGCGGTCAGCACTCAGGGCGCAAGCACGGACAGCTACCGCAGCTTTGCCATTGCGCTGGCAAATGACGGCAAGATAAAAGAGGCACAGAGCACATTGGAAACGCTGCAGGAGCGCGGGGCCTCTTCAGGCGACTGCGATTTGGTTGCCGCCGAGATCAAGTCGCTGCAGAAGCAGAATTCGGAAGCACTTGCCTTGTACGAGAAAGTACTGGATGAGGTGACAGACCCGCAGCTTTTTGAGCCATGCATATCTGGCAGCAGCACGCACTGCGCTGAACATGGAGGACACAACTTATGCCGAAAAGATTTTGGAACGCGGCTGTCAGGCACTGCCGAAAAGCCAGACTGTGCTGGAAAAAGAGATGCTGGTAGATATCCAGCTGCAGCAGGCGGCTGTAGATAAGCAGAATGCGGAACAGAACTACAAGAAAGCAGAACAACTATTACGGGAGCTGGTGGAAAGTGGCTATGCAACTATTTCCACTAAGCTGAACCTTGCGACGGTGCTGCAGGCACTGAATCAGTATCAGGAGGCTGATGATGTTCTGACCGAGCTTGCACAACAGTATCCGCTGGACTATCGGTTTGATATGCAACGGGCGTATCTGCTGATCGACTGGCAGGGCACAAAACCCGCTGAAAAACGGGAATATCAGCAGGCGGACGACTGCTATGAATCTGCAGTGCAGAAGTACCGTCAGGCACAGGCAAATGGTACGGAAGATGCTCAGATGACGGTGCTGAAAAATTTGATCGACCAGCTTTATACAAGCGGATGGCTCAAATAAGGAGGGAGAGAGTGTGTCCACCGGACAGATTTTTTCGTGGTTGGAATCGTTGGAATGATCGCTTCAGCTGTTGCGGCAGCCTTTTCGGCACGAATCCTGCGCAGGCAGGAGGAAAAAGCTGAAGAAGCAGATCTGGAACGAGTATCAATAAAATCAAATAGAGGGGTATGAAAAAGATGTTGAAAAAACTCAAGGTGACGGCTTCTGTTTTAGCGGTATCGGCCATGTTTCTGATGCCAACAGCCCATGCGGAACAGGCAGCGGTCATGCCGGTACAAGAAGATGAAAATTGCATCAAAGCAGTGATGGAATTTCTGGGAATCGATACAGAGGAAAGCAAATTTGGCCCCAGGCGGAAGTCTGTTTCGAAAAACGGCTTTGAAGTACAGGATGGCAGGCTGTACCACTATACGGACAGTCAGTTGGATGTCTATCAGCCCGGTTTTGTGCAGATCGAAGACGGAGTGTACCATGTGTCAGAAGAGGGCAGCGCCATTGACAGCTACCCCGCTGGCTTTGCAGTAGTGGATGGTGTGCTGTGTCATGTGTCGGTGACAGGCAGTTTCTTTGACAGCTATCCTGCTGGTTTTGCAACCATTGATGGTAAGCTTTACCATGTCTCGCAGGATGGCTATGCTATTGACCAGTATGCTGAGGGTCTGCAGGAAATCGATGGCGGCATGTATTATGTTATGGCGGACGGTTCGTTTCTGACGAACGGTGCGGTAGGGCATCTCACCTTTGGCGCAGATGGCCGTTATACCTCTGGCAACGCAGTTCCTGGACAGTTATGTGGATCAAGCGTTGGCCGAGTGCACTAATTCCGGCATGACAAAAGCACAGAAACTGCGTGCTGCATATTTGTATGTCCGAGATCACGGTGCATATCTTGCTCGTCCGCATCAGGCAAGAGGCACTACGGACTGGGCAGAAGAAAGTGCGTTGTTTATGTTTGAACACAAAAAGGGCAACTGTTACTGCTTCGCAGGCCAGTTCCTTTATATGGCCCGGCGGCTGGGTTACGACGCTTATGTTGTATCCGGCGGTGTGGGCCGCAAGGATTCGGACCATGCATGGGTCATGATCCACGAGAACGGCACGCCCTACATTTATGACGTGGAATTGGAATGGGGTTATCGTGCCGGTAAATACGGCCATGCCGAATACAATATGTATAAAATGCCGCTGAATAAAACCGTGTTCAGCTACCAGTTCCCATAATCGCTGAGGTGGCCGTAAATGGTTTTTAGTTCCGTAATTTTTCTGTGTCTGTTTTACCCATTGTGCTTGGAGGGTATTATCTTCTGCCCAAAAAGAGAAGCAAAAAATCTCTGGCTCATTGCGGCCAGCCTGCTGTTCTATGTTCAGTGGACTGTGGTATGTATTGCTTCTGCTTTTTTTCCGTATTCTGCAACTATCTGGCGGGCCTGTTTGTTTCCGGGCGGAAGGGAGTGCTTTACGTTGCAGTGGCGGTCAATCTGGGAGTTTTGGGTGTTTTTCAAATACCCGGACATTTCTGGTGAGGACGGTGAATCAGCTGCCGGGCGTGGCAATGCGGTACCTTCTATCGTTCTGCCGGTGGGCATCTCGTTCTTTACATTTCAGGGTTTGAGCTATGTGATCGACGTATACCGAAACGAACGACTGAAAAGCACCCGCTTTCGGGATGTGCTGCTGTACATTGCGCTGTTTCCGCAGCTGGTGGCCGGGCCGATCGTTCGCTATGAGGATGTGGATGAAAGTAAGAGCCGCCGCCATACGCTGGAACAACTGGCAAATGGCCTGCGCCGGTTCATTATTGGTTTGAGCAAAGCTGATGATCGCCGATGTCTGCGGCAGCGTTGTGACTCTGATCTATAGTGCAAAAGTTTGCGCTGGACAAAGCCGACGGCTTGGTTAGCTGCAGTATGCTATTTGATTCAGATTTATTTTGATTTCAGCGGATACAGTGACATGGCCATTGACTTGGCTTGTGTTTCGGGTTTCACTTCAAGGAAAACTTTAATTATCCATACATCTCGGCCAGCATTCAGGAATTCTGGCGCAGATGGCATATCTCTTTCCACATGGTTCCGGGAATACCTGTATATCCCCCTGGGCGGAAACCGGAAGGGAAAGGCAAAGACATACCGCAACAAGCTGATGGTATTTTTCTGTACGGGCCTGTGGCACGGAGCTAACTGGACTTTATCATCTGGGGTCTGTGGCATGGCTTTTTATCGTTGCAGAGGACGCAGCAAAAAGCTGTTCGGGCTTGAAAGCATGGAAAAACAGGCGAAACCCGGTGGAAACAGTGCTGAAACACCTATACACTTTGCTGGTGGTACTGATTGGTTTTGTGATTTTCCGGGCAGACAACATGGGACAGGCTTTCTCGATGATCGGGGCGATGTTCTCGGTATCCGCGCTTCTGCCCAGACAGGGCTGTTGCTGGCACAGTGTTTGACACCTCTGACTATGTTTGCGCTGCTATTTGGGCTTGTGGGCAGCACACCGGTTCTGCCGATGGTCTGCCGCAAAGCGGAGCAGCAGACCGGAAGTGTATATGTGTGTCTTCGGGTGCTGAGTTATGTGGGGGCGCTGATACTTCTGTTGGTGGACATTCTGCATTTATCGGCGGCGTCCTATGTGCCCTTTATCTATTTCCAGTTCTGAGGTGGGAAAATGCAGGTGAAAAAATTAGGATACGTCCTGTTTGTGGGAGTTATTGCCGCAGTTTGCATTTTGCCTGCGGCAGTGATGCCTTGGCAGGAGGAAAATGCGGTTGGAAATGAGCAGCTTGCACCCCTTCCGGAGCTACGGGAAGAAGATGGAAGCTTCAACGTCAATATTCTGAATGAGTTTTCGGATTATTTTGCGGATCATTTCGGCTTTCGTCATGAAATGATCACTCTGAATGACCAGCTTACCGGAGCAGCGTTCAAGACGTTGGATAGCAGCAGCGTGCTGCTGGGAAAGAACGGTTGGCTGTTCTACAAAAAAGTACGCTTGAGGATTATACCGGAGCAAAGCTTTTTACAGCTCGTCAGAGCTATGCTGCCGCTCGTGTGCTGGGGCTGATGCAGGAGTACTGCAAACAGAACGGTGTGGATTTTTACTTTACGATCGCACCGAATAAAAATTCGATATATGGCAGTCAGATGCCAGCGCGCTGTGCAGCGGCTTCTAAGAGAACGTTCAACTGCTTGAACAGCAGATGCAGAAGCAGAACGTCCGATATATCGATCTGTTTGAGGTATTGTCTGATTCCCAAGAACAGTTGTATTACCATTTGGACAGTCATTGGAATATGCGGGGCGCACAGAAGGCGGCACAGGTCCTGCTGAGGAAAATGAAAGGCGCGGAAACAAAGTTCGATTCCTTCATCGCGGGGAAAAAGATTCCCCACACCGGGGATCTGTATAAGATGGTGTATCCTGCCGGAAATGAAACGGAACAGGATACAGCGTATGACTTTACATATCAGTATGATGAAAAATTCCACTCGGCGGATGACATCACCATCCATACGGTAAATCCGGGAGACGGATGGAAGCATTTTCGTCTATCGTGATTCCTTTGGCATCAACCTGCACCCCTTTTTGGCACAGAGCTACGGCAGTGCTTGCTTTTCCCGGAATATGCCCTACAGTTTGACAGCGGCTATGGAAGAACAGCCTGATGTGCTGTTGGTGGAGCTGGTCGAGCGCAACCTGAACTGGCTGCTGGAACGTGCCCCGGAATTGCCCGCGCCGAAACGCACAGGCGGTTGCGGCGGCAGACACTGAACAAGCGTGAAAGCGCAGCGAGAGGACAGCCGCATGGAAGAGACATTCTGCCTGACGGGTGACTTGAGCGGGCAGAGCGTGATGACGAGTCCCTATTTATATTCTGGCGGGGAACAGAAACCTACGAGGCCTCCCCCTGTGGAAAGGGAATACAGCCGTTTACGGCATACCTCCCGCAGGATGTACGGGAGCAGGAATTAAAAGCAGCATTTCTGTCGGATGGAGAATGGGTCTACTGTTCTCTGGCCGATTGAAAGAATAGAAAGAAGGATAAAACAAAATGAAAGCAAGTTATAAGATGACGGTTGTGGCGGCGCGATGCTTCTGGCATCTGGCTGTGGGGCAAAAACGGAAACAAGTGCTTCATCTGCAGCAGTGTCTGCATCGGAAACGGTGTCCTCTGGTGTTGAGGCCGCTTCGTCTGAAGAGTCAGCAGAGTCTGCGCCGGAAAGTGAAGCTGTATCGGAAGCTGTTTCCGAAGGCGCTTCTGCAGTAAGCGAGGCCGTGTCGGAAGCACCGGCAGAATCCAAGGTGGAATCAAAAGCTGAACCGAAAGACAAAATCTGAGCCCGCAAAGACGGAAGCGGCAGCTTCTTCAAGGTGGAGAAACCCCTAGCCGGTGGAAAGCAAGCCTGCCAGTGAGGCGGCTCCTGCAGAGCAGGCCGCTCCGGCAGAGACTGCCAGTCTGGAAACTGCCCTGAAAGCGTGGGCAGGATGTCTCCAAGCTGTATGCTGCCATTGGCAAGCCGACCAGTTCGGAGTATGCGTCCAGCTGCATCGGTGACGGTGAAGACGGACTGCTGTATTATGATGGATTTACGGTGACGACTTACCGTGAAAACGGCAAAGAGACGGTACAGGACGCCTATTGAACATGAAATTCGGCCTCTGGCATTCCACCGGGGGCTGAATCTTTATATGGAAAGATGAGAATGAAACGCCAGAAGATCAAGCGCTATCGGTTTAGCGTGACGCAAAACACAAGAAGGAAAAAATCGCCAGAACCGCTGAAATCAGCGGGTGTGGTGCTGGTAATACTATATGCTTGCTTGCAGGAGCTGCCTTCAGGGGGCTACAAGATGATCCGGAGCAAGGCTGTGGGGTGGCAGGGAGAAGGCCTGCACCGCTATTTTGTTTCGCCGGCCACTGGCACACGCGTGCAGGGCCTGTATGAGATCAACCATAGTCTCTACTACTTTGGCAGCAATCATTTTTGAAGATCGGCTGGATCGAAGAGGGATGGCTATATCGGCTATGCTGACGAGGATGGAAAAATCACCCGGGTGAAGCCAAGGTGGACGGAAAATACTACTACTTTCAGCCAGAGACCGGACAACTGTATACCGGCTGGCTCACATTGGATGGTGTGGAGTACTGCTTTGACGAAACGGGACACCCGCGCACCGGAACCTATCAAGAGGATGGCAAGACTTGGGAGCTTGATTCTGACGGCCGGGTGAAGGGCCGACTGAATGGGTGGAAAAAAGGTGGAGGCATCCTGAAATACTACGATGAGACCGGCGCACCAGCACAGGGCTGGATACAGCTTGAAGGAAAAAGATTACTTTTTGTGGATGGTATCAGTCAGGCTGGATGGGTCGAGACGGATGCGGGTACGCACTATCTAGATGGAAACGGAAACCAGATGACAGGGTGGTGTGTGATCGATGGCCAGCCCTATGCCTTTGATGCAGGTGGTGAACTGAAGCAGGGATGGGACCATTCCCATGAAAAAGCTACTACTTTATCAACGGCATCAGCCAGGCGGGCATGTTCCGGGAAGGCACGCTGAACAAGCGATTCTGAACGCAGCGGAAGCGTTCAGCCGGGTGGAAATGCAGCACCGGAGGAAGATCTTGCAGAGGATGCCGAGGGCGAACCGCCGGAAGAAGAACTGTTGGAAGAGCAGCCTGCGCAGACGGAAACGGAAGATGGACAGACCACTCCGGCAACAGGCAGCAGACGCAGCCAGCAGAGGAACCTGCGGCAGCACCGGAGACCATCCCGGAGACACCGATAGAACTGGAAACACCGGCAATAGAACAGCAGGAAGAAGGGACGGAAAACACATGAAAACGACAAGACGTGATTTTCTGTGCCTTTCGGCCATGGCATGTGCCTGGCTTCTGACGGGGTGTCAGCAGCCCACTGTGGAAGAGCGGGCAGTCAGCTGGCAGCCACAGCAGGGAAGTAGCGGACCGGCCTCTGAATCTGATCTGATGCTGAATGCGGCGCTGGACGATGATGCCGTTCTGCGGGAGGAAATCCGAATCCCACAGAACTTTGAACTGCCGCTGGAAGGATCAACGGGCTTTGCAGGGGCAGCCGTGATGCCGCTGTACGAGAAACCGGATGAGACCAGTGCGGTGCTGCGCAGACTTGCGGCAGGAGATATGTTCTACATCCGGCAGGAATCGGGTTCATATTGGCAGGTCTGCCTGCTGGATGGCACCGTGGGCTGGTTAGAAAATGAATTGTGTATGATCAATTTGCCTGATGTTTTGCCCTCTATCGTGTACGAAAAAATCCCAATGCTGCAGCATCCATCTTCAGAACGTGCGGAGAGGACATTGAAGGCATTACTGGACAAAAGCTATATGATGGCCTGTTCTACAACCAGCGTCTCGGACGGGATGAATTTGTTATGCCCATCAACTACGCTATGGCAAAAAAGTTGGCGCGGCTCAAAAAAGTGCGCTGCAGGCGGGCGATTGTTTGAAGATCGTAGAGACGTTCCGACCTTATGAGGTGCAGATGCTGGTAAAGGATGCGGTATATGCCAAGGCGCGTGCCGACAAGGATTTGATGACGGAGCTGAATAAGGGAGCGTGGAATATCGGCTGGTTCATTGCAACGTCTCTTTCCAACCATCAACGAGGGGTGGCGATGGACTACGACTCTGCTGCGCATCACAGAGCAGACGGAGCACAAAATGGCTGGATGTCCCTTTGTACAGGTGACGGGCGAGGAATATGCCATGCCCTCTGCCATGCACGAACTGAGCAGTGCGGCGGCCTGCTTTACCGGACCGGTGACCTCCAACTCCGCCACTGCATGGAAGCGGGCCACAGCGTCGGCATCCATGACAGACGGTGCACGGCGGCTGCAGAGCTACTGCACCAATGCAGGCATGACACCGCTGGCCTCAGGAGTGGTGGCACTTTAATGATCTGGATGCCCAGAACAAAGTGCGTATGACCTCTGGAAACGGAAAATTCTGGCTGGACGGGTGTGTCAGCTGGAAGATGTTTGAGGAATAAACATAGCAAAAACAGGAGGAAAGCAAAATGTCAGAGAAAAAAAACGATAAGAGCTGGTGCGGTCTGTTTGTTGGTGAGTCTGCTTGCGGCCCTGTTTTTTACCGCCTGCGTTTCAAAAAGGCGGTGAATGCGGCAGATAAAATTGAACTGGGCCAGAAGTATCTGACTGAACTGAACTATGCGGAAGCTGTGGCATCCTTTACCGAAGCCATCAAGCTGGATCCGGACAACATTCAGGCGTACATGGGCCGTGCGGAAGCCTACATGGCCTTGGGCGAGTATGACAAGGCACTGGCTGATTATCGGTTCATCAGCGGAACAACTGAGAATATGCCCTACACACGGGCACTTTCTTACATCGGCCAGGCGGAGGTGCACGAAAAATGGAACAGCCTGCCCGTGCCGTTTCGGATTACGGATTGGCAAAGGCACTGCTGAAGGCCAGTGACGCAGGAAAGGCAGAAAACGTTTCGGAGGAGGATGTCAGCGCAAAGCTGGTGCAGGTGCTGTACGTCCATGCGGCTCTGCGAGACTTTGAAAAATTACAATACCGCCTTGAAGACTACAACGACCTGCTGGAGCTGGGCGAGAACACCGCCGCCAAACAGGACGAGGTGCTTTCAGCTGGGTGAGATGGCAGAAGACGAAACGGCCTGACCGATGGGAAGAACCTGCTGCCGAAAGCACTGCAGAGAAACCGATGGAAGAACCGACAGAAGAACCTGCCCCGGAGCATGAAGCTGCTTTCAGCATCCGAAAGCAGGCCGGCAAGCGAAGAAACGAAGCCGGAAGAGCCCGCTTCAAGCTCGGAACAGTCACAAGAGGAGGCTGCTTTTCGTTGCAGGAAGAAAAAATAACAGAAATCAACTGGGTGGAAGAAACAGTAAAGTCAAAATATTGCAGTAATAATTGTAAGTGTACGATACAGCATTGGAGAAAAAAGTATCCAACTCCTATATGATGGTGAACCTAAACGTATCACTTGTCTGCACCGCCCAGTCCGTGCAGCGGGTCAAAAAAAGGCGATTATGAGCACTTCGTTTTTATGTGCCGGAAGGAACTACAGTTACGCGGACATGTTGGGCATTGATGGGGCGATGCTTCGCTGGATCGAAGTAAGCCGCATCTCTTCGGAAGACGAACTGCAAAACATAAATGATTCAGATGTGAAGATGGAAACGAGCATGACTGTCCGGAAGAATATAATGTATCAACAGGTGCAGATCTGGGATTATGTAACCCATGTTAGCTGGGTAAGTGATGATGGTGGCATCATCTTTTGTGCGCAGTAATGCGGAGGTACAAACATGATTGCGAGAAGAAGAAAGCTATGGAGCCAAACTGATTGCGGTTATAGTGCTGGTAGCGGTGTTATTGACGTCCTGCGGTTCTAAAGCCGCCACAGCAACGGACAAAAATCGAACTGGGCCAGAAGTATCTGACTGAACTGAACTACATCGGAAGCTATTGCCTCTTTTTACAGAGGCAATCAAAAGCTTGACCCGAATAATATTCAGGCCTACATGGGCCGTGCGGGAAGCCTACGTGGCCTTGGGCGAGTATGACAAGGCACTGGCTGATTATCGGTTCATCAGCGGAACAACTGAGGATATGCCCACACACGGGCACTTTCTTACATCGGTCAGGCGGAAGTGCACGAAAAATGGAACAGCCTGCCCGTGCCGTTTCGGATTACGGATTAGCAAAAGGCGCTGCTGAAGGCCAGTGATGGTGAAAGGCAGAAAACGTTTCGGAGGAAGATGTCAGCGCAAAGCTGGTGCAGGTGCTGGCGTCCATGCGGCTCTATGCGAGACTCTGACAAATTACAATGCCGCCTTGGAAGACTACAACGACCTGCTGGAGCTGGGCGAGAACACTGCCGCCAAACGGGACGAGGTGCTTTCAGCTGGGTGAGACGGCAGAAGACGAAAACGGCCTGACCGATGCGGAAGAGCCTGCTGCCGAAAGCACCGCGGAGGAACCGGCGGAAGAGCCGACAGAAGAATCTGCCCCGGGGCAGGAGGCTGCTTGAATCCGAAAGCCAGTCGGCCAAGGAAGAAACGAAACAGGAAGAGCCTGCTTCAAGTTCGGAACAGGCGGCAGATACGGAAGAAGCTGCGGCCAGCCAAGAGAAAACATCTACTCAGCCAGAAGAAGAAAAAACAAACTGGGTGACCTATACGGAGACAAAAACATCCTTTATGGGGAGTAATTGTATCTTACATGTGAAATATGGAATCGGAGAAAAGAACATTACGGTTCAAGAGACAGAAGACGCTGAAGATGACAGAGTCGAAAGCAAACGATTTATCATTTGTCTGTGCCGCTTCAGTCTGCCAAGCGGGTTGAAAAGGGCTATGATGGACATGTGATTTTTATGTCCCGGAAGGAACGACTATCACGATGTCCTACTCATATCAGGGATGGAAAATATTCGAATCGAGCAGATCCATGCACTTTAACTGGATAGAAACGAATCGTGTCATGTCTGATAGTGAAGTTGAAAATGCGAATGTTGCCTGTGCAGAGAGCGTGACGATTCAGAAAGGCACAATGTATCAAATGGTGAATGGAACTGTGGATGGGTGGATAAGTGATATCGGCGGCGTTGTTTTCTGTGCAAAGTAAAAGCGGAGGTGTAAAATCTATATGGTTACAGAAAAAAGAAGGACAGGGCTACGGCTGATAGTGGCAGTCCTGCTGGAAGTGTTTCTGTTTACTGCTTGTGCATCAGGTGCATCGAAAGCAAATGAAAAGATTGAACTGGGACAGAAGTACCTGACAGAACTGAATTATACCGAGGCGGTGGCGGCATTTACGGAAGTGATAAAATCGACCCTTCCAACATTGAAGCGTATGCGGGCCGTGCAGAAGCTTACAAGGGCTTGAAGCAGTATGAAGAAGCCAAAGGCCGACTATACGACGGTCATTGAAAAAGCAGATGATATGCCGTATACGCAGGCGCAGGCCCTATGCAGGTCGTGCAGAGGTGTACGACCTGACGGATGACACCACTGCAGCAGAAAGCGACTACAGTGCAGCACTCGGCCTGTTGGAAAACGAGGATGTCGGCAAAAGAAAATATCGCCGAGAAGCTGATTCGTGAGCTGAAGATCAAAAGTCCTGCAGTTCCATGCGGAAGTCTGCATGAAGCTCGGCCTGTACGATAAAGCGATGGAGGATTATGCAAAGCTGGAAGAACTGGGCGTGAATATGTCGGAAGACGACGCCCCGAATCTTCTCAGCAGGATGAGTCGTCCGCCGGTGGTGCGTATGTGTGGAGCTACACAGATGATGAGGGCAATGTCACCCAAATGCTGCTTACTGTGCAGGCCGGAAGCGACCAATTGAATGCTGCAGTGGAATATCCGCCGGAAGCAGAAGTCGGCTCCATGATCGCATATTATAAAATGCAAAAAAATGATCCTGAATTATTGCAGGCTCAGAAGGAAATGCAAAAGCTATCAGAAAAAGGCAGCAAAGTGTCCGCCCAGATCGATCCCAACCATGTAACAGAAGCGCAAATGAAGGAGTTGGAAGCGATTTCAGCTCAGTGGGAAGCGCTTGAAGCCAAATATGGCGATGCTATTCAGCGGTATGAAAATGAGATGGAAAAATGGGCGGGAATAGACTGGAAACCCGCAGGTCATTGAAACGCTCGTACTGAGCCATCCTGTCAGCAGAGTGGAAAAAACATCAGACGTTCTTACATTTATGTGCCCACAGGAACGAAGCTTGTAACGGGACAGATGACTTTCACGTCGTACAGTGGAAGGGCTGAAACGATTGATATGACGGATTCTTTATACGGGGGTATAAATGATCCGGCAACGCCGATCTACGAGTGGGACACCAGTAGTGATGCGAATGGCTCTTTCCGAATTGAATTCCGGGAAGACAAATAAGCGGCGAAGCGGGTGAACATATGCGAACATGGAAATGCAGAATGATTTTCCGTGGAGATAACTGATAAGAACGAAGGAATTTGCAATGAAAAATAATGAAACGAGATCAGGCGGGAAGAGCTGTTGCAGTGGTACTTCTTACAATGGCGATACTGACGTCCTGTGCTCCCCAAAAGCGGAGTCCGAGGAACAGGTAGCATCGGTGCAAAGTGCTTCTAGCGAGCGAACAACGTCCGTATCTTCTCAAGAAGAAGTGGAAGAACCGAACAGCGATGCGATATTCCAGAAGGCGCTGGATGATGTGGCGGATGCGGACAACTGCTATTTGATCGTAAGTGACTACAATGGAGATGGAGCTCAGGAAGCTTTTGCTTTTACCGGTATCTGGAATAGTGATAATGAAAACTGGCAGAAACTGAAACTTTACTATATCCATTCAGATGGTCAGGCGGAAGAAATCAAAAATGGACGGGGATGGGTCGGACGGCCGGAAAAAGTATTGACCCGAACAAACCGATTTTTCAGATAATCTCATCACACTGGGAAACAAAACATTCTGAGCTTTGAAATAGGACATCCATCCAGTGAATACCAGAACATATTGCTTGGTGCGGTAGGAGAGCAGGTCACGCAGAACTATCTCATTGATTCCCGGAAAAAGTCGATGAAAGCCACATTGCAGCAGAAAACTTAGATGAGCGAGTCGTCTATAGGGAAGAGAATGGACGCTTCATCGAAGTGGAGCGGATGCCCGGAGAAGAATATGAGGAGCAGTTTGCCTCAAGAGAAGAATATTCTGAACCGTATGTTGTCCGAGACCCAGTTGAAAGGACTAGCCGCTGATCTGGGTGTGCCGGAAGTTCTGGGGTGCGCTACACGCAGAGTGAGAGAGCTTATTGGGAGGCCGGAGGCTGCTGGGAAATCTATGTTGAAATCGATGCAGACAAAAGGTAGTGGCGGCCGCTAGTGTAGATGCAGAAACGGGAGAGCTGACACGAAACATTTTGACCTATAATGGATCTGGCTATTGGGAGGCAGAGTGAAAATGAAGAAAAGGTTTTTGGAAAACTGTCCTTTGTGGAATCGTTCTGGTGCTTTGCTTTTTACCGCCTGCAGTTCTAAAGCTGCCAAGGCTGTGGAAAAGTCGAACTTGGCCAGAAATACCTGACAGAGCTGAATTATACGGAGGCTGTAGCGTCCTTTACAGAGGCTATCGGCCTTGACCCGGAGAATATTCCGGCTTATATGGACGTGCACAGGCGTATGTCGGTCTCGAAGCAGTACGACGACGCAAAGGTAGATTACACCACGGCTATCGAAAAACGGAAGAACAGCCCCTATACGCAGGCCGAAGCTTACGTTGGACGTGCTGAGGTGAACGAACTGACAACTTCAACGAGGATGCTCTGAGCGACTATGAGGCGGCATCTACCGCATTGGATAAGGTCGATGTGGAAAAAATCACCGATGTCACAGAACAGATGCTGGAAGCGCTGAAGATCAAAAGTCTATAATGCTTGTGCGCGTCTGAATGCATTTTTTGGCAGAAACGAGGCGGCAGCGGCCAGCTACACGAAGGCTATCGACAGTCTGGCCAAGCTTCCGGACGATGCAGAGGTTCTGGATGTAAAAGCCGCAAAGATAGAGTCGTACACCGGCCGTGCAGATGCCAATGCGGGCATTGGAAAAGTATGAAGAAGTCCTGCCGGATTACGATGCCCTGATCGACATGGGCGAGGACAAACGGCTGACCGGGACGCGATTTTGAGAGCTATGAGCCTTGCCAAGAGCAAAGCAGGTGACCTGAACAGTTCGATTAACTGGCTGGATGAGGTGAATCACACAGACTATGCGGCAAGCATTCAGCTGACAGAGGCCGAAAATATCCTGAAACAGGCCGCAGAGCAGGCCAAGGCAGACGGGGTAAAAGCTTACGATAAAATCAAAGAGACTCCTTTTCTACTGACGAAGCAAAAGCTGCAATGCAGAACCTTCTGGCCTGGGGTTATCAGCTGCGCTATTACGACGCCGATGGTAAGATGCTGGCGGTTTACACAGATACAACGGCTTGGGCAGATGAATGAAGAAGAAAACGGCATGATCACCGCAGAAGATCTGACAGTTGCTGACCCCAGTGCGGAAGATATAAGTGCAGTGTCTCTGGGCAAGCTGTGGTATATTATGGCGGTCATGAAAACCGCAGCCGTGAGGGTGAAGGTCTGTGGTTCATTCTGAATCCTACCAAAACGGACCTGACTGCCGAAACTTATACATGGGAGAATGATAAGCCCAAGGGCGATTTCAAAGAAAGAAGCGCCGAAGCCCGTCGCGGCAGATGTACAAATGACTTCATATAGTGCATCTCAAACCTTGACTCGGCGGGGATACCCGGGCTGGTCTTCTCAAGCCACAGTTACCTATGGAATTGAGGAACAACGCTTCGCGTTCGGGAAACTTTTTTCAATAATGGTGTAGTAGATATCGACTGGGACACCAAACTTATTTTCTCACAGCCAATACTGAAGTGTCGAGAAAAGCTATAAGGCATTTACAGTCCCGGCAGGAACGACTGTAAAAAGAGCAGATGGATACGGAGTGGAAACATTTAGTGGTGAAAGCGGAAAGGTACTGACCATCAAAGCCGGAAAGACGTATCATTTGAATTATGCGGGAATGGAAAGCTACGGAATAACAATAACCGCAAAG
>VOFB01004758.1_pt1 | contig 20724 bp, 25 predicted proteins | sample 5384141 | NCBI WGS metagenome assembly VOFB01 (sample SAMN12384721, study PRJNA508395) | human gut metagenome | isolation source: healthy gut A | host: Homo sapiens | reverse complement strand
TGTCTATGCGGAAACAGTATCCGGAAGAATATGAAATAGCCATACGCTTATCTTACATTAATTATAGAATGGAAAATGATAAGGCCGTAAGGTTGAGAGATTATACTCTGGTGAAACAGTATTACGAAGAGGCCGAAAAAAATTTGCCGGTCAAAAGAAATATCTATTTCAGAAGATGTTAACATGGTTCAGATGAAATATATTATAGAGGAATTACAAAAACAGGGTTGGCTGGCACAATAGTGATAAGCTATAAAGGAGTGAGATGTTTGACTGGGAATGAAGTAATGTTTTATTTGTCCGGCGGGCTGTTGGCGGTGTTGGGTATTATATACGGAGCAGCCCGTGTATGGATTATCGCTCAGAAAAAGAAAAAGATGAAAAAATAGTATTTGAGTACTTGGACAGAATATTTATGCAATAAAAGAATCTGGGGAAAAGATGAAAAAGGACAGAAGAATATGGGTGGTAGTAATTTTCGGTGTATTAATTGCTGCAATTATAGTTGGTGCGGTAAGTTTGGTCAGTAGTCAGAAAAAGGATCAGCATTACGATGATCAAATGAAGATGGCAACGTATTATTTGGATGAGATGAATTATGAAAAGGTAATTGAAGCTTATAAGACAGCTATTGAACTAAAACCGGAAGATCCGGAAGCCTACATTGGACTGGCGGAAGCGTATATGGATAATAAACAATATTACGAGGCAAAGTCAGTAGCGGAGTTAGGATTAGGCAGAATCGGTGACAGGCGTTTTACGGATCTGATGAAGTTGATTGAACTGGCGAGAATGGGAGATCAGCAGGAACAGACGAAGGTTAATCTATTGAATAAGGATTATGTTGCAGAAGGGACAGATTCAGAAAAAAACTTGCTGTAAAACCTGGAATTATCGGAATGATTGCAGATTTTTGTTATCAGGAATATATTGACACATATGGGGATGCGGATATGTCATATGTCTCTGCGGAGGAAGGCTATAAGGCAAAATTCAAAGGCTTGAAGGCATATGCGTATTTCAGGAATACACCGGAAAATAAATCAATCATCAATGAGGCTACGAGGGTACCGGAGAAACTGGCGAAGCCGTATAAGGTGATAGTACCGATCTTTCTCTTATGTTCGTGGGATTTGAGGGATATATCAGCTATGATAAGTTGTGCAGTATTTTCGGTATCCATACGGAACCGGTGTATGATGAAGGTGCAGATGCTTATTATCTGACTTTGAATATCTGATTGTCATTTTCATGTTGAAACAGATGTGAAAGGAAATATTTACAAAAGGATACTTATTTGCAAGTGTCTCCATTGAATCCTATCAAAGAGGATTGGGTGGAGGAAACAGAGGAAGATGAAGAAGAGGAGGAAGAAGAAACCGGAACATTTATACTGGGAGGAGAAACTTATAGTTATGATGTAACCACTATTCAAATTTATGGAATTTTCCTGCCGGATATCAGTGAATTGGAGAACTGTAAGAAACTGGAAACTCTGTATCTGATTGATTGTGGAATTGCGGATATTAGTCCATTGGCAGGGTGTGAAAATCTGGTGGAATTGTGTTTGGATGACAATCCGTTTACAGATTTATCACCATTAGCAGGGCTTAAGAAGCTGCGTTATCTACAGTTTCATGAATCCGGTGTGACAGATATCAGCCCGGTTTATGATCTGGATCTGGATTTCTTTAATCCATGCTCTGATGGGGTTACATATGAACAGGTATTCGAATATAAGGAAAGACATCCGGGGTGCATTTGCTATTATGATTATTACAGATTGTAAAAAGCATGGTTTAGGAGAAAAAAATATGGAAAACCGTCTTGTGACGATCTTTCAGGATACACAGAAATTGCTGTGGGAAAATGAACAGATTTTTCATCTCACCGCATCGGCAGTAATGTGCACCAGAGTTTTTCCGGAAAATTTTGAGACCAGCAGAGTTATGAGAAATTATCCGACTATGATTTCCGTGATGGATGAAATGCCATTTGCAGCAGCACGCAGATTAGTAAAATTATATCCAAAGGTCGCAGTCTTGAATTTTGCTAACGCAGTGAATCCCGGAGGTGGGGTAGTGTATGGCGCTGATGCACAGGAGGAAAGTCTGTGTCGCTGCAGCAATCTGTATCCATGTCTTACGAAGCCGGAAATTTTTGAGGATTTCTATCATTATAATAATCAGATGGATTATTTTTACAGTGACAGAATTATTTATTCGGAAACTGTTACAGTCTTTCAGCCAGAAACCAAATACCCGGAATATACGGATGAGTGGTTTCAGGTGGATGTCATTTCCTGTCCGGCGCCAAACTTAAATGGAATCACCGTACCGGATTATGGAAAATTGGAGAAGGTATTGAATAGCAGGATCAAAAATATCATGGCTGTTGCGGAAGCCCATGGCGTACATGCGTTGGTGCTCGGAGACTTTGGGTGCGGAGTACTTTTGAATCCTCCCGAACTTGTTGCGCGGGTCTTTTATCAACAGCTTGTGGATGGCGGTTTTGAAAACACCTTTCGTGAAGTTGTTTTTGCTGTTAATGCAGAACATTTACAGGGAAAGAGAAATCTGAATATTTTTAAGTCCATACTAAGTCCATGGCAAAAGAATCCGCTATATGGAAAGAAGGTATCGATTCTTGGTGATTCTATCAGTACATTCTGGGGCAGTAACCCGGAATATTGTAAGATTTATTATGAGGAGAACACTGTCTGCGGGCGGGTATTTATACAGTGGAAACTACTGGTGGATGCAGGTACTGCATCAACTTGGGGGTAAATTGTTGATAAACAATTCTTATTCCGGAAGTAAAGTATCCGGTGGGAGCAGGTATGCAGGGAATGGAGATTTGAGAACCTCGGATTTACATGATGGTCAGATTACTCCGGATGTGATTTTTATATTTATGGGAATTAACGACTATGGATCCGGTGTCCCGCTAGAACCCGTAACAGATCAGGAATATAGGGAAAGAAACTACTATTCTTATTTTAAACCATCCTATGAAATGATGTTATGGAAATTGCGTCAGATTTATCCGGATGCAGAAATTTATTGCGCAACGCTGCCAATTTCCAGCACAGATGGCAAAAATATGTTTCCTTTTAGTATTTATGGAATCCCGTTAGATACATATAATAATGCAATACGTAGCTGTGCCTGGCAGTATGACTGTAAAGTAGTGGATTTGCAAAAAATGGATGTTTCTATGACTCTATGGATGGAGTACATCCGACTGCATTAGAATGTCCCAAATTGCAGATGCATGGATCAGAAATTTGCGGGCTGATTTTGATAAGCGAAACAAGATTAAAGCCAACAAGGGCAGGAAGGAAAATAAGATTCGTCTGGAAATATGGTTGACGTTTTTAACGGTATGTAGCATTGTTTTGATGATACTGGTTGTTATTATGCTGCTTTATCTTGTATAAAAAAGTGGTTAAGCCAGACAGAGCCGGATGAGTTTAAAGAATCCTGGAAAAGAAATTGATATTATATTTTATGTTATGTATAATAGATGTGTACAGAAAATAAAGGAAATGAGTATACTGAAGAGAGAAAACAGATTTCTTTGTTGGTGTAGTAATTATATAGTAGGTAAGGGAGAGGATTTGTATGACGAGGCAGGAATCAGAAAGATTGTTGAGAGAAAAAGAGCAGATAGAAATACAGATGATCGAATTACTGAAGGAAGAGAGAAAAGCCTGGCTGAGTTGGGGCAGGAATATTATAATGTTGTGAAAGATCAGTCTGAATCGTTGCCGGAGGTTCTGAAATTTTATTTCGAGAAGATTGATCAGTTCGAAGAAAAAATTGATTCTATGAAGCATATGATCGCTGACATTGATGTCGCGCTGCAGGAGCCGGTCGTCCAGGTTTGTCCGAATTGCGGGAAAGAGATGGATAACGAGGCCAGATTCTGCTCTGCCTGCGGAACAAAACTTATCGTGGAGGAGCAGACAGTTGAAACAATAGAAAAACCGATGATTTCTGTATGTAAGAATTGCGGAAATCAGTTAAAGCCGGGTGCGCATTTCTGTGGAAAATGTGGTACGGCTGTTACGGAAGCTTTTTAAAAATTCATGTAAATGAAAGAGACGTTATATATCCGTAAACGGTAGATAGTCCGTCAAGGTAAACTTCCTGACTTTGACAGGCTTTTAGAGGGTGTAAAATAAAGTGTGTAAGTTGAGAAAAATGCAGAATGCACTGAAGGATATTTTCGGTCCAATGTTTGAAGCCATGCTTCAGGGGAAATGAACAGTCATCTTGGATATCAGAATAATGAACGAGGCGAAAAGAAAAAGGGACGTTTCTGCAATCGAAGACAAAGTTCTCGCAATGTATGCAAAAAGGCATGAGCCAGCGCAATATCGCCGATATGATAGAAGATATTTAACGGATGATGTAGATAATTTACATAGCAGTCATACATAAAACGTGTGTGGCTGCTCCTTTTTACTAAAAAATAAGAACCAAACAGATGAAAAACGAGAACTAAAAATTAAAAACAAGAACCAAATATTGAAAATACGAGAACTATATGCTATGATAAGTATGCAATGAAAGAGAGAGGCAAAGCATATGAAGTATTATACAACAAAGGAAGCTGCAGAGCTCCTGGGTGTAACAAAACGATATATAACAAAACTGTGTGTCAGCAAAGCAATTGCTGGTGCGGAGAAGAAGGGAAGCAGATGGATGATTCCGGAGACTTTTATTGCAGAAAAGAATAATCGGAATATCCCAAAACGTGTATTTAATACGACTGGTATCTGTGATCCGGCAGAACACTATATGATAGATTTGACACAGCGCCTTTCCGAGGTCAGGAAACTGGTTGATGAAGGAAAATACTTTACGATCAATCGAGCCAGACAGTTTGGAAAGACAACAACGCTACATGCCCTGGCAGAATACCTGAATCAGGACTATCTTGTTATCAGTATGGATTTTCAGATGCAGATGAGTGATGCAAAATTCAAAAATGAGAACAGCTTCTCCCAGGCATTTGCCAGAGCTTTTTGAAAATTCATTCCGAATTACGGAAAGTGGCAAGAGTCAGGAATATCAGGCAGCCTTGAAGGAGTTTACGGAAGAACGGCAAGAGGCCGGAGAACAATTTGAACTGGTAGAATTGTTTCAGGCGCTCAGCGACCTTTGTGCAGCAATTTCAAAGAAGATAGTGCTTATGATCGATGAAGTCGACAGTGCGACAAATAACCAGGTTTTTTGGATTTTCTGGCGCAGTTACGTGGCTATTATATTAATAGAAGTCGATTTGCAACATTTCAGTCAGTAATCCTTGCTGGTGTTTGTGATATTCGTAACTTGAAACGTAAGATGCGACCGGACGAGGAACATAAAGATAATAGTCCATGGAACATTGCTGCGGATTTTGATATTGATATGAGCTTTTCTGTAGAACAGATCAATAGCATGCTTCTTGATTATGCATCTGAACATGATTCTGCTATAGATACAAATCTGATTGCCAGGGAAATCTATGACTATACTTCAGGTTATCCATATCTTGTATCCAGACTTTGTCAGCTGCTTGATGAAATGTACAAAGCCGGAATGCATGATATCTGGACTCATGCAGGAATTTTGGAGGCTGTTCGCAAACTGGTTCGCGAGTCAAATTCCTTGTTTGAGGATATGGCAAAGAAGGTGAAGGATTATCCTGATCTTGGAACCATGCTGCGGGATATTTTATTCTGTGGTAAAGGAATTCCATTTAATCTGGGAACGGAACTGGTATCGATTGGTGCCATGTTTGGTTTTTTTGAAGGATGAAGATGGACAGGTTGCGATATCAAATAGAATTTTCGAAATCTGGTTTTATAATCTTTTTCATTGCGCAGGACGCGATCGAAAGTAAGACGTACGACGCTGGGCAGCAATTGAAGGGACAGTTTGTCACAGAGAGTGGACTGGATGTAGAAAAATCTTGAAGAAATTTGTGGAGCATTTTACAGAAAGCTTCGGTAATAGTACGGATGCATTTGTAGAAGAGAATGGAAGAAAACTGTTTATGTTGTATATTCGTCCGTTGATCAATGGCATCGGAAACTATTATATTGAGGCACGTACGCGTAGTATGGGACGTACAGATCTGATTATCGATTATCTGGGAAAACAGTATATCATCGAGATGAAGATCTGGCATGGAAATGAGTACAATACTCGTGGTGAGGAGCAGTTGATGGGGTATCTTAATGATTATCATCTTGAAAGAGGATATATGCTCAGCTTTAACTTCAACAAGAATAAAAAGCCGGGAGTAAAGGAGCTTCATTTTAAGAATCATACACTGGTCGAGGCAGTGGTGTGATGTTATTTCCGTTTCTGTCATGATGCTAAAAAGAAGGAGGGAAGGTCTACAAGTCAGAAAGAGACATCTTCTCCACAATATCTTTCGTAAAAATTGTAGTTTCTACCAAGAGGCTTCGTTATGAATTGAATTTGCGAAGGAATATTACGATCATACAGGGCGACAGTGCCACTGGAAAGACAACGTTGATTCAGACTGCTATTTTGTTTTTATTACAAGAGATGGGTTGCCTATGCTGCCGTACAGCGTCAATGAAATCTACTGCCTGAAAAACAGCGGATATTATCAAAATACCAGGCAGATATATAACTCCATGCACCAGGTATATCCGGAAAAGACGGCGGAAGAAAATTTTATGTAAATGAAAGAACTGTTATACATCCTCCTGGATTTATGTTGAAACCAATATGAATCAGGGGATATTTTTATGGCAAGAGATAACAAAATGACAAGAAAACACAGGAAATGTCCCACGACAGATTGGTGATGTGCAAGATGCATGATAAAAATGACAAGAATGAAAAAAAGATCCTATTTATTGTGCGAATTGGATGATATATAATGTAGAAGAATAGAAAATTTAGTAAAAATAGGCAGAATATTTTCTTGGGATTCTGAAAGCATTGCATCATAAGAAGAAAATATAGACAAAAATTCCGGGGAAATATCAAAGAAAAGAGGAGGGATATAAAAAATAAAATTTACAGTATTTCTACAGACATCATTATGACGACAGAACTGGCAGGATTGGATTCCAATCAGAGTGGAAAACTCAGAATGCGGATCCAGGCAGACAGAACAAGAAGGCTGTCAGGAGTGAAATTTTGTGTATCAAAAAGAAATTTTGAAAAAACAGGAGGATGAGAATGAAAAAGAGAATACTAAGTTTTGTGCTTTGTCTGGTCATGTTGGTTTCTTGTCTGGGTTTTGCACCGGTTGTTCGTGCGGAAAAGGAAACAAATACGGCCGGGGAAACAAATACGACAGAGATTATTGTAGATAACGACGAAGCAGTTTTTGTGGACAGCAAGTGGAAGAGCAGCACGTACCGTAAAGGGTATTATGGAAAGGACTATTGTTCCATTGCGCAGGATACGGCAGAGGATTCTAAAACAGCTTCGGCTACCTGGCTGCCGCAGATAGAAAACAGCGGGTATTATAATGTTTATGTACAGCATCCGGAAGGCAACGGAGACAGCAGCATCAGTGACAGTGTTCCTTATACGATTACCCATGCGTCCGGAGAAACGGTTGTCCGTCTGAATCAGCGTGAGAAGGGAAAGGGAGGGCAATGGAGAAGGTTGGGTATGTTTCCGTTTGATGCAGAAAAGCAGGCGTCCATACAGTTGACTTTTTGATGGAGTAGAAAGCAGAAAAGCCATCATGGCGGATGCGGTAAAACTGGAATTTGTCACGGCAGAGATGGAGCGGATAATTGTAGATAATGATGAGGCGGTTTTTGTGGACAGCAAATGGAACAAGAAGCACGTACCGTGCGGGATATTATGGAAAAGATTATTATTCCATTGCGCAGGATGGGGCAGAGAATTCAAAACAGCTTCCGCTACCTGGCTGCCGAAGATAGAGAACAGCGGATATTATAATGTTTATGTACAGCATCCGGAAGGAGGCGGAGACGGTACTATCAGCGACAATGCACCTTATACGATTACTCATGCGTCCGGAGAAACGATTGTTCGTCTGAATCAGCGTGAGAAGGGAAAAGGAGGACAATGGAGAAAGCTGGGGCATTTCCGTTTGATGCAAAAAGCAGGCTTCCATACAGTTGAACTTTAACGGAGTGGAAAGCGGAAAAGCGATTATGGCGGATGCAGTGATGTTGGAACGCATCAGTGATATTGTTGCTGATGATCAGCAGTTTGAGCAGGCGGGCACTGCATGGGAAACAGTAGAAAGTGCCGGGGCTTCCGGCGGCAGTTACAGAACTGTTCAGAATGGGGATAACGGAAGCCGGCTTTCCTATAGATTCTCTGTGATGGAAGGCGGAGGGTATCGTCTGCGCTTTTTCAAACCGCAGGGACTGGATGTCTCCAATATGAGCAAAGCGATGGAGGTTCTGATTGATGACACGTCCTATTCGATGGATCTGTCAACGCTGAAAGACGGATATAATACGGTTGCGTTCTGCTCTCTGGAAGAGGGAATGAACATACACTGGAATTTTGAGAAGCCAGGACGCAGATGTATTTCTGGATGCAGTCCGTCTGGAATATGTAGGGTATTCTTTGTATTATACGGAATTTTCTGATGAATCGGTGAATAGCTGGACGCTTGAGGAAGGTTGGACACTTGAGGAAAATGCGCTTGAGGGAACACGGAATGCCGCTTATCTGTCGGGAGACGGATGGAAGAATATTAAGGCGGATTTACATTTACTGTGGATCAAAACGATGGTTTCGGTTTGATTGTGAGTGGCACTCCTGAAAAAGGCTGGACACGGCTGGAGTATGATGCGGCAGAAGGTGTATTCCGGCTGCTTTCACCGGATGGTACGGAACTGGGAAAAAGTGAAGTGTGTACATTGGAGGCCGGACAGTCCTATACACTGAGACTTCTGGCGGAAACACCAAACCTTACCTTTTATCTGGATGGCAGACAGCTGCTGCAGATAGAAGGGGAAAGAAGCGGAAACCTGGGAGTTTACTCTAAAGGCGCCCTGCTTCGTGTATTAAGCGTTGGTGTGGATAAAGCGAAAGGTGCGTTAGAAGGAAATTATACCGTACGGCATGACAAACCGCAGCAGACAATCTGGGGTCTGGGCGTTGAAATCCAGAGTGATTCCATTGCTTCCGGAAATCAGGGTCTGCCGGAAGACAACCATTCGGTTCCTCACGATTTAACACAGTCAGAACGTGACAGAATGTACAGTGATATGCTCAAAGGGTTCCGCTATCTGCGTATGGCCGGCGGATTATTCTATCGTGGCACGGATGAAGAGGAAAACACCTGCAGGAGCGGTGGGATACCCAGAATGAGGAACTGGCGGAGCTGATTGAAAAATCGGGAATAGGGGAATCAACTTTGAATTCTGGTCACCGACCCCGTATTTTAAAGCCAATGACGGGTATCGGGAGAAACCGAAATATGGCTTGAAATGTTTTGACGCTGATTTTACAGGCGATAAGGATGCATTTCTGCAGGATTTTGCAGACACCATCGTGGAGGATTTTCAGTATTTGAAAGAAAACGGCCTGCCTGTGGTTCAGTTCAGTCTGCAAAATGAGCCCGAATGGAGACATGATACCGGGTATTCCCACTGTCATTACAACGCAGATATGTATTATCAAACAGTGCAGAAGGTATTTCCAACCTTAAAGAAGGCGTTTCCGGATATCCTGATTCATGCGGACAGCCTGGACGGACAGTATTCCGGCCGTTCCAAAAGATTATCGCCGATCCGGAGCTTCTGCCTTATGTGGATGCCTGGACGCATCACTATATGGGAAGTGACTCCAATACACAGATTGATCAGGCAAGTCGCCTGAACTCTAACAAAGGACGGGATGATATCTACGTATACAACACCGAGTTTGAGTATCTGGATGGAAGAACCAGCGACTGGCGCTGTATTAATACCGCTCAATCCATCATGAACTGGATGACATTTGAAAATTCCCCGACCTGGTACTGGCTGCATGCCTTAAAACCTCTGGGTAATTCAGAGGCCGAAGGATATTCTCTTGGATTTTGGAGAAAGCCGGGAGATACAGGGAACACATTCGGAGAAATATAACCATATTCAGGAAGGCGAGTGGGATTACAATTATCAAAACTGGAATTCTATCCGGGGATTCCTGAAGTATATGCCATGGGATTCCGTGCGCTATACCGTGGATGAAGATGAGGTGCGTTATGACCAGCGTATTATGTCCTGGAAAACACCGGAGGGCAAACTGGTAATTGCACTTACCAATCGTTCTTCCAACGATTATTTCCAGTTCCATTTAAATACGGGTCTGGATACTTCCTTCCATGGTTACCGCTATACGCCGCAGGGACAGGATGAAATTGGACTTGGAACTATGCAGGGCAGTGAGATTTCACCGATGCTGCCGCCTCTTTCGATTGAATTCTGGGTACAGGAAGAGGATGACTCCATGAAAATGGCAGACAGTGTCGTTCTGAATCAGACAGAACTGAACCTGACTGTGGGCGGAGAAGGAAATCTTACAGCAACCGTTCTGCCGGAAAATGCTGCAAACAAGAATGTCAGATGGACGTCGGATGACTCTACGATTGCTGCAGTGGATGCAAACGGTAAAAGTAACCGGTGTAAAGAAAGGTGAGACAAAGATTATTGCCACAGCTATTTCCGGAAGCGGTCAGTTTAAAGCCGAATGTACCGTGAAGGTGGGAGACGGTGGATACCGGGATATCTTTGAGGATGTGAAAGAAGAGGACTGGTTTGCCGGGTCTGTGCAGTATCTCTATGACAGAGGAATTATGACAGGTCTGGATGATACATTTCGGACCGGCCCAAACCTTGAACCGTGCAGAATTTGCAGCCATTCTGTACCGGATGGAAGGAGAGCCGGAAGCAGTATATGAGGACAGGTTTACGGATGTACCAGAAAACCAGTATTATACAGATGCTGTTATGTGGGCAAGCTCTGACGAAGTCGGAGTGATCAAAGGGTATTATTCTGACGGGGAGAAGGGAAGATTCGGACCGGAAGATAAGATTACCAGAGAGCAGCTTGTGACGATGCTGTACCGTTATGCAAATTATAAGAATGATACTACGGCAGAGAAGTTTTCAGTGACAGACTTCCAGGATAAAGATGAGGTCAGTGAATTTGCACAGGAGGCGGTAGCCTGGGCTGTGGACAGGCAGATTATCACCGGTGATCAGGGATGATCAATCCCAAAGGGAGATACTCTGCGTGCGGTATGTGCGGCAATGGTTCAAAGATTTTTGGAAAATTGTAAGTAGGGAACTACAGAGATGAGTGTTATGAAAAAAGAGACTGTCGGGAAATGGATAGTCGCAATAAGGGGAGTTATGGCTTGACTGAGTCATAGCTCCCTTATGACTATAAAAGTGATACCCGGGTCAAAATACTTTTTTTGACTCGGGTATCATAAAATGTATTTTTATGGTGTTACGCCGTTCTCTGAAAGAATCTGTTGGATACGTGAAACCTCTACATTTCGGGGAGCAATATTGTCTTTTGCTGCCAGAGCGGCTGCAATGCCCGCGGCCTGCCCCATGTTGGCACAGATAGGCATTACCCGGAAATTGGCGTGTGCCATATGAGTGCCTGATATATTGCGCCCTGCAAGCAAAAGTCCGTCAATTTTTTCGGGGACAAGGCATCCGTAGGGGATTGTGTATCCGGCGGTCTGGGTAAAATTTTCCTGGGATCCGGTAGTATCCAGTCCGTTTCCGGTCATATTATGAATGTCAAAATTAAAGTGTGCCTTTGTTACGACCCAGTTGTCAAAGACTTTTGCATCTTGAATATCCTGTTCTGTAATTGTTTCAACACCTTTGAAATGGCGGGTTTCTCGGATTCCGATAAGAGATGCACAAGACAGCAGATAGCAGTTTTCATAGCCGGGTGCATAAGTACGCAGAAACCGGATAATAGGAGCAATCTGTTCCCGGCAGGTGATGGTGGCGGCTGCCAGATCATCCGCATTCGTGCCGTCTATACCGGTACAGTTGGTCATATTGCAGGTAACAACACCGGGCAGTGAGGTACGGTACAGGAGAACATGGCCTGCCGGAAATGGAAGGTGTTCGCGTCCCAATGCCTGAATTTCGCCGGACGGCACCTGAACGCACTGTTCAAAACCGCCGGGGAAAATTGCACGTTCGTAATCAACACCGCCTACTTTGAACATAATTGTAGCCGGCTGCATAGCGCCGTCACATTCTCTTCCTTTTACATATTCCGCTCCGGTTTTAGCGGCGATATCACCGTCGCCGGTACAGTCGATCACGACTTTGGCCATGACAGCCTCGCGGCCCGATTTACTTTCCAGAATAACACCGCACAGTGTGTTCTCTTTCATGATGACATCCGATGCAAAGGTATACAGTCTTAAGCGGATACCGGCCTCTTTAATCATTTGCAGAAAAACGGTTTTGAGGCGCTCGGGATTGATGATCTGGCGCGGAGATCCATTGAAGCCATAGTCCTCAAGGGTGTCGGAAAGATCTGCGGAACGTCCCAGGACTTCTTCATAGAAACCGCCGGCTGTCCGGCCTGTCCAGTGGCTCATCAGACCGACTGTGGAAATACCGCCCACATCACCGGTCTGTTCCACTAACATGGTTTTTGCTCCGGTTCTTGCTGCCCATACGGCAGCACCCATTCCGGCAGGACCGGCACCTAATACCAATACATCTACCTGAGCAATAACAGGGATTTGTCTTTCGGGTTCTGAATACATCATATAGTACTCCTCCTTGTGATAAATGTGATGTTTTTGGAAGCTTCACAAAACTATGAGAATATGATATCGTTAAAAGTGAAAAAATGAATAAACCAGTCTGCTGTTTATCTACCATTTTGTGCAAAGGAGAGAAAAAGATGATTCAGGAAGTACTGCAGGATATCGTCCGTTATTTTGACGATTTACAGGCCGAAGGTTATTATGTTTCCTTTCATAATCTTGCCATTCCCATGGATAGCTGTATGGAAAAACTGACACCGTATAATATTAAAAGCAATCCTTTTTGCCTGTTGATAAAATCCAGTTCTGAGGCATGGAATTACTGTATTAAAAGACAGAAAAAGAGTATTGGATGCCTGTGCGGGAGGACCTTTTGCGGGATATGCTATGCCGGTATGGGAGAGTACGTTTTTCCGATTCATAATAAATTGGGTGAACCTCTGGCTTTTCTCAGTGTCAGTGGGTATCAGATTGAGAAAGAGCGGGCGATGGAGCGGATTTCTGTGACGGCAAGGCGATTTGATTATTCGGAAGCCCGGATAAAACAATCCTATGATCATGATCTGAAAGCCGAGCTTCCGGATTTTGACGAGTTATCTGCCCGGATGGCTCCGCTTTGCCGTATGTTTGAATTGTTAAATATCCTTTTGAGTGATCTGCCGCATGGGGCAGTTGGAAATTTGGCGCAAAATAACATTTTGGGTCATGCAGTTGTGTATTTGCGCAGACACTATGCCAGTTCTGTTTCAGCGTCGGATGTGGCGGAGGTATGTCATTGCAGTGTGTCTACGCTGAGCCATTTGTTTAAGAAAAAGATGGGGGTCAGTATCCGTAAATACCAGCAGCAGCTTCGTCTGTCAGATGCCGGAAACCTGCTGCGGGATACGGATTTGCCGGTTAATGTAATCAGTGATTTGCTCGGTTATGGTAACCCGAATTACTTTTGTAATGTATTCCGGGATGAAATCGGTATTGCACCGTCGCAGTACCGGGAGCAGTACCAAAAGGAAAAGAAAAATTAAACGGCAAGTAAGAAAATACTTTGGGGAAAGAAAGGGTGGGGAATTTGAAGCAGAAACAGGTACATAAATACAGGGAGCCTTCGAAAGCAGATTTTGCTCTTTACGATGAGTGTGATATTGATTTGTCTGGCACTGATAGGAGGAAGTCTTTTACGATTTCCCGGTCTGTTGTGAGAAAGAATCTGGTTGACAGTACACTTAAATTTATTGAGCATACCGCATATACAGTGGAAGAAGATCTGAACAACATTCAGGAGCTGATGGATTATTTTTTTGTAGATAAGCAGATTCAGTCGGCATTATCGGAGGAGATTGTTACGGATTATGACCGGATACTGCAATGGAATAAGCTGAACAACGCACTGAGTACCTATACACGATTTGATTATTTTCAGTATATAAATTGTATTCTTTTTTACAATTCAGAAGGTAATCTGCACACGTTTTCTTATATGGCGCAGAATACGAAAGATTATGTACAGCGGAATCAGGAGTTAGGATGGTATCAGGAGACGTTGGAAAGCGGAGGACGGTTATTATGGGGAGTGAACTTACTTCATCGAAATCAGCTTATGAACCATATGAAGCAGGTATAGGGAATACGGATGTTTCTGCGATGCGTGCTTTGAGGAATCAAAACTACAAGATCATACAGGGCGCCGTATATATCAGTATTCAGCCGGGGGTATTTTTCGGTTATGCAGAAGGAGAACGGCTTGAGTGATCTGGATATATATTTATTTGATCATGCAGACCGGCTATTAAATCCAAAAGTATCAGAAGAAGAAGTCTCCCAATGGTTGTCTTCTCTGGATGATGCAAAATGGCAGGATGCAGGGTATCGCTATTGTGTTTCAGGGCAGAATATCATATATGATTACTCCATACCATCCTATGGTTACCGGTTGGTTGCGGTGCAGCCGTTGCAGAACACGTTACTGCTGGATCATAGTATTGCTTCTTGGGGGGCGTCATACTGATCATGATGGGTCTGATTGCCGTTTCCTTTTGGATTTTTCTGAACAGGAAGGTGATACGTCCAGTCACAATCTTGTCGGATACGATGAAAAGGGTTCATACGGAAGGGCTTTCTGTCAGCGTTCCTGAAACTGGAAGTATTGAATTTAATTATCTTTCGGACAACCTGAATTACATGTTGAATCAGATTCAGATTCTGATGGAAAAAATCTGGAAAAAGAGCGGGCTGTTCAGGAAGCGGAACATAAGGCTGTATTGGCCCAGGTTAATCCTCACTTTGTTTATAATGCGCTGTTCGCAATCCGGATGATGGCCCTGATTCAAAAGGCGGACAATATTCGGGATACGGTCGACGCTTTATGGAGAATGTTGAAGAACAGCACATCCCGGGCGAAAGAAGTATTTACTCTGGCGGATGAGATACAAAATATCAAAGATTATATTCACATTTTAAGTGCGACGAATGTTCAGAAGTTTGAAGTTCTGTATGAGATTGAGCCTGAGTTATATGAGGCTGTCTGTCCGGCGTTTCTGATACAGCCGGTAGTGGAAAACGCGATTATGCATGGAATTCTTCCGAAACATGGATTTTCTACGATCCGAATCTGCGCAGCATCCAGGGAGCAAGAGATTGTCATTACCGTAACGAATGATGGAATTCCTATTCCGCAGAGCAGCTTGAGAAAGTGAATCAGAGACTTTCCAAAGCTGCTGCGCATAAAGGTTTGGGATTAAGCAGCATCTGTCAGAGACTGTCACTCCTTTATGGATAGGCGGCGGTCTGACGATTACAAGCAGCGGGGAGACGGAGAAAACAGTTGTTACGATTCATTATCCGCTGCAGAAAGGAGAACAGGATGTATAAAGCCATTATTGTGGAGGATGAACTTTATAAGAGTTGCGTATCAGTCTATCGTAGATTGGCAGGCTTATGGGTTTGAACTGGTTGGGATGTTTGAAAACGGACAGGAGGCGCTAAGGCTTTTGATGAACTCAAAAAGCCGGATTTTGTATTAACAGATACGATAATGCCGTTGTGTAATGGAATTGAATTAATCCGTCAGATTAAAGAACGTGCTCGGAAACAATTTGTATTATTCTGAGCGCTTACGGTGATTTGGATTATGTAAAAGAGGGAATGCGCATAGGAATCGATGATTATCTTCTTAAGTTGGATATTACACCGGAGCGGCTCGGCAGTTTGCTGGAGTCTGTGGCTTTAAAGTTACAGAAGCACAAGCGCAGCGGTGTAGAGCTTGTTTCAGGTGAACGTCAAAAGGAGAGGGAGGACTTCATTCGCAGATGGATCAGAGGAGAATTCACGAACGCGATATGATACAGGACTATTTGAAGTTTTATGGAATTAAGCTTAACATGCATCAATTAATCTGTCTGAGTATACTGATTGAGCCGGAGAAGCAGTGCGCTTTTACAGCTGAGATGTCCGGTACGATGAAGCAGGTTGTTATTCAGACACTGCAAAGTGCCGGAACATGGGTTCTTGTAGATATGCAGTCAAATTACTTATGTGCGGTAGGATGTTGTGATGATGATACGATGCAGCAGTATAAAGAAAGCGTGATGAAAAGTATACGCTTTTCGCTGAAGTCTGTAATGAATTTGTCTGATGTAACAATACAGTGTGAGGCTGCGGACGATCCCTTAAGTGTTCCTGTGGTTTTTCGTGCTATGGCTCCGTGCAGTGCGGCGGATCATACAATATCTGTTGTGATTCAGGAGATTGTTGACAGAGTTTTGCATTTACAGTATGCAGAAGTGATAGAAGGATTGAAGGAGTTAAGCAGCCTTTTTTCAGAGACTCCGTTTTTGTTAGTGGATGCGGTGCGTAATAATTGTTCTTATATTTTGATGGGTCTGCAGACTGCTATGAAAAATGATCCCTTGTTAGAAGAGTGGATGAAAGACTATTATACAAAAATGAAGTCGGATCTGCTTCATTGTTTTCATTCAGGGATTTTATACATTGGGTAGATGAATTTGGTGTTAAGTTGGAAGAGATGAGACAAAGCCGCATATCGTCAGCTACCGTGGCTGAAAGCAACGGAATATATTTGCAGACATTATTCGGAAAATCTGTCTTTGAGCGATATTGCAGAATATTGCAGTATTTCCGCTACTTATCTGAGCAGGATTTTCCGCAGGAATTGGGAAAAGGTGTTCAGGAGTATTTAATAGACCGTCGTATAAAGAAGCTAAAAAAATTGTTGATGGAAACCAATAAAAAATATATGAGATTGCAGCCGGGTTGGATATCCGGATCCTGTTTACTTTAATAAGGTTTGTAAAAGGAATACAGGCATGACTCCTAAAGAATATAGAATGCAGAAAATAGCTATAAAAACAAAATGACAAGAAAATCTGAAAGAAGACCAAAATGCTTTCCTTTGTATAAAAAATACCTGATAAAAAATGACAAAAATCAAAAACCTCATATTTACTGTTCAAATTGACTGAGATATACTGATTCTATCATCAATAAAACCATTAAAGTACACAAGTGCACAGGAGGACAGGTATGAAAATGTAAAAAGATGGGTAGCGCTTATGATGGCGTTTACGATGGCTATGAGCTTTGCAGGGTGCGGCAATGATAAGAATGAAGAATCAAAAAGTTCCACTTCCGGAAGCAGTGGAACAGCAGCTTCCAGCAGCAGCGCAGATGCAGATTCCAACAGTGGTGAAAAGGAACCGGTCACAATTGAATTTGCTTCATGGTATGCAGCAGAGGAGACGACATCTGACACGATGTATGCCATGATTGATGCATTTGAGAAAAAGTATGACTGGATTACCGTTAATGTTACGGAGTATGCGTACAATAACTTATCAGAGCAATTACTTGTTCGCGGAGCAGGAGGCACAGCGCCTGATGTTTCTCAGGTTAACGCAGGCTGGGTGGCAAGTCTGGTGGAGATGGGCGCCCTGAATTCTATGAATGATCTTTTGACAGAGGAAGAGCTGAATGATTTTTATGCCAGCGCCAATGAGGGCTTTACCTATGGGGATCAGGTTATGGCTGCTACGATGATACGAAATCCATTTTGTATGTATTATAACAAGACGCTTTTGGAAAAAGCCGGATATCAGGAGTCTGACCTGGAAAATCTGAGTTGGGAAAAGTTTAATGAGATGTGTAAGGATATTGCAGCGCTTGGAAAAACCGATGACGGCAATGTAGTTTACGGCAGATCACTATCTACTGCGCTGTTGTCGGGAACCGGCTACTATTTCTATAACGATTTGTTTGCGAATGGAGCGGCTTATGCTGATAAAGACGGAAATATTACCTTTGGCTCTGACGGAACAATTGCCGCATTTACACAGGTTCAGGATCTGGTAAAGGCAAATGCAGTGGCATCCGGTCTTGAGATTAAAGAGAATCGTACGTTGTTTGGAAATGGTCAGATCGGTTTCCACTTTGATATTGCTTCCCAGAAGGGAACCTTCCTTGCTACCAGTTCCAAGGGAGATGCTTATGCGGAAAGAGATCGGAGTAGTTCCTGTGCCGGGTGATGTTCCCACATTTGCTACGGACCATGCGCTCGTATGTTTTAAACAGACGGAGCATCCGGAAGAATGCGCGTTGTTAATTGATTTCCTTACCGGTCCGGAAGGCATGGAGATCTATACGAAAGATCTGGATGCGATCTGTGCACGGACGACCACATCTGAAATCGATTACTATAAAAATCTGAGTCCGGATATGAAGGTTTTTTCCTTGAAGCAGCCAGCACAGCCGAGGGATTGAATGCTAAGAACGCCCAGTATGATAATGCAATGCTGCTGATTGCAGAAGCTTTGCAGCGCGTGACGATCAATATGGAAGATCCGTCTGCTGTCGTAAAGGAAATTGATACTAGGATGAAAGAGCTTTATGGGCAGAATTAGTTAAATACCTTATAAAGGACTGGGAAATGCCTTCAGTCCTTTACTTTAGAAAGAAAGGAAAGCATATGATATGAAACAAAAACGTTGTTTGCCAATGAAGAAGGGCAGGATGAGCGAGCGCGGCAAAGATTTGGTTTTTGCATATACCCTTTACTTCCTGCGATTCTGGTTTTCATGGTAGTTATCTTTTTTTCCGATTGTGAAGGGAATTATGGCAAGCTTTTGTGACTATACGATTATTCACATGAATGATGGTATGAAGTGGAATGATTTCGCCAATTATAAGAAGGTTCTCTCCGACGGAGCTTTTTGTGAGACAGCTTACGAATACGCTTATTTTTGTAGTTGGTACAGTGGGACTGGAATTTGTTGTGGGTCTGGCGTTAGCGCTTTTGCTTAACAGTAAAAATTAGAGGACGGTCCTTCCTGCGTTCTGCATTTCTGATTCCATGGACAGTTCCTTCCATCGTGGTAGCGGTTCTGTGGGCATGGATGTTTCAGGCGCAGTTTGGAGTGTTAAATTATATCTTTGATTCTATGGGATTACTTTCCAATTCCCATATGGAATGGCTCCAGAATCCGCAGACAGCTATGATTACAGTAATTGTGGCCTGCTTTTGGAGACAGACCCCTTATATGATCGTTATGCTGCTTTCAGGTCTTCAGGCAGTCCGGGCGGATTTGCTGGAGGCTGCTGAGATGGACGGGGCAAATTACTGGCGGCGTCTGACTTCGATTATTCTGCCGTCCATAAAACCTGTAATCGGTACTACCTTGATTACCTCCATACTGTCATCGTTCCAGCAGTTTACAATTATCTATAATATGACGGATGGCGGTCCGATTGATGCTACGACAACCCTTTCGATCGCTACTTATAAACAGGCGTTTACAAGTTATGATTTGGGGGCCGGTTCAGCGCTTGGAGTAATATGGCTTGTGATTTTGGGCAGTATTGTTACTTTTTACAATGTAAAGTCCAAACGTTTTGATGACTAAAGGGGGACAACCAGGTGAAAAAAAAGAGACTGAAGATGATGGGAATTTATCTGATCCTTATCATTGCACTTGTGATTTTTCTGTTTCCGATGTACTGGATGGTAATCTCAGCATTCAGAAACAATAACGGTCTGATGCAGTGGCCGCTGAACTTTAAGCCGGTGATTGACACATTCAGTAATATAGCGGCGGTTTTTTCATCGGATAAATATACACATTATATTTTAAATTCCTTTATTATTTCAGCAGGAACCATGCTGTCCTGCGTGCTGTTATCTCTTCTGGCGGGCTATGCACTTTCAAGGTATAAATTTCCTATGCGTAAAGTGATTATGTCTACCTTGTTGTCAGTGCAGATGTTCCCGACAGTGGCAATTTTGATTACACTGTATACCTTTTTTGTACGGTTTAAATTGACGAATACATATACAGGACTGGTATTAGCTTGCTTGTGTGTTTCCTTGCCGCTATCCGTTTGGATGATGAAATCTTTCTATGACACAATTCCCCTGTCTTTGGATGAGGCGGCTAAAATAGACGGATGCGGACGCTTTGGAATTTTATTCCGGGTTATTATGCCAATGATGAAGCCTGGGATTTATGCAGTGGAATTTATTCCTTCCTTATGGCATGGGATGATTATGTATTCTCAAAAGTTCTTATAAATGTAAATGATAAAAAGACTTTTGACTGTGGGAATTGCAGAAAGCTTTATGGGAGAATTTTCTCATAATTATGCAGGGATGATGGCGCTGGCAGTTGTTGCAGCACTTCCGATTGTGTTGATCTTTATCATTTTCCAGAGATTTCTGATATCCGGTATGACTGCCGGTGCGGTGAAGGAATAAAGATATTGTAGGAGAAAGAATAGGGGGAAGAAATATGAAAAAAGGATTTTAAGTTGGATTCTTTGTATGGCGGTACTGTTGATGGGTCTGGATGCTGCCCCTGTTGTCAAAGCGGCGGAAGAAGATGAAAATGTAATTATTCTGGATGATCAGGATGCGGAAAGGCATGGAAACTGGCTTAGTGGAAGCAGCCGCGGCGG
>VOFB01000122.1_pt1 | contig 20729 bp, 35 predicted proteins | sample 5384141 | NCBI WGS metagenome assembly VOFB01 (sample SAMN12384721, study PRJNA508395) | human gut metagenome | isolation source: healthy gut A | host: Homo sapiens | reverse complement strand
GTTACGTACGTCGTTATCACGATAAATAATTACGCTGAAATTATTGGTTTCAAATCAAACAATCAACCAGTAATCAACCAGCTCCTGACCAAGACTTAAATAAAGATAACAAAGAAAAATAAGACCGTCGTCGTCTGCGTGCGACGCCCCGAACCGACTCCGACGAAGGCGACCTCTCCCGTGGTGTTGGAGTTCGAGCAGCACATCTGCAAGCTGGAGCGCCCAAGGGGAAGGCCCAGTTGACCGGATACGCCGACCGGCTGGGAGAAGAGTTGGTGCTGACTGTCATCGGCAGGTGCGCTGACCTTGGCGCCTACAGCTGCGTATGTCCGCAAGGCGCTGGCGGAGGCCGAGGCGCAAGGGTGCAAGTCCGTGGAAGAGTACCGCAAACTGCATCCAACCGGCAGCGGACGGAAAGATCCGGGGTTGACCGTGCAGAGCCCAGCAGAACGATTTTCTCAAGAATGCTGGGCGGAGGCGACCGTTGAAAAAGAAAGGAGCATCTGAGTGTGATGATGGAAGCGCATAAATCAGAACCAAGCATCTGCTTCAATCTGGACTGCATGGAGGGAATGAAAGTTTTCCTGATAAGCTTTTGACCTTGCTGTGGTAGATCCGCCATATTTCAGCGGGCCGAAACGCCGAGGGTATTATGGCTCACGTGTCAGTAAACATGCGTACACCGTGACTATCCTATCACCCGAAGTGGGATGTTCCGGAAAAGATTACTTCGACGAGCTGCTTCGTGTGAGCAAGCACTACATCATATGGGGCTGCAACTACTTCGACTATCACTTTGCACCCGGCAGAATCGTTTGGGGACAAGTGCAACGGCGGGACTTCGTTTTTTCTGACTGCGAAATTGCTGCAACCGACCTGTTTGATTCTGTCCGCCTGTTCCGGTATATGTGGAACGGCATGATGCAAGGCAAAAGCATTCACGAGGGACATATCCAGCAGGGGAACAAACCCTGAATGAAAAGCGCATCCACCCGACTCAGAAACCGGTAGCATTGTATAGCTGGATTTTCAGAAATATGCCAAGCCGGGACAGATGATTCTTGACACTCATGTTGGAAGCGGCAGCAGTCGGATTGCCGCCTATGATGCCGGCAACTTTGTACTTCACCGGGTTTGAAATTTCGCAGGAGTATTTCCTCCTGCAGAAAGAACGCTACAAGGCATACACGGCTCAGACCGATATGTTTCATGCAGAAGGAGTAAACAAATGCGAATCAATCATTGAATCAGCGCGATGATGCAAAGAAGGATGATGGCTCTGCAGTGATAGAGCTGAGCGGTCTGGAACTCATTGCGCTCAACAATATCTTGTCCAAGGTCTCAAAAGAGGCAGAATGCCGTTCTGAAATGCTTTTGAAAATGACCAGAGTGGTACATACCGCAAATTCCATCGTGCAGCATAGCAGCCTTGACAAAATCGATTTTCACAAGATGGAGGAGCTGGCATGACCTACGAGGAAAAGATAAACTGGCTCTTCCGCTATCGGGAAGCCGAAAGGCTCTATCAGCGGCTCTCCTACCGGCTGGCAGAGGCGCAGGAAGCCACCCGGCACATCACCCAGAACCTCAGCGCTGCGCCGGGCGGCAGCAAGGATGGGCAGAGCCTCGCCCGGGCAGTAGAGCGTGAAGAAGAAGCCGAACGCCGTGCCTACGCGCAGCTGGCAGTTCTTGATGCCTTGTTTGCGGAGATCGATGCCGTGCTTGTGCAGCTGGACTCCGCCGAATACTGCGCTCTTCGCAAATACTATCTGGACTGCCTGAAATGGGAGCAGGTAGCCGCAGACATGAATTTCACTTCCCGTGGCATTTTCGCCCTGCGCCGCCGGGCCATTGAACACCTGAAACTCTGAAACTGTGCAGTATCCGTTCATTGTGCGTTCACTCTCTTCCGGTGTAAAATGATACCATCGGCAGAGCCGGAAAGGCCCACCGATACACGCAGCCTCCGCACCATGTCCTCCTTGACGCTTGACCGCATGGTGTGCGGGCTGCTTCTATTATGCCGCCTGAGCGCAATGTGGTGCGCGGCGCGTGTGACCAGACACGGCTGGTTCGATTCCAAGGGCGGCACCATGACGCTGCGCCCCGCCGCAGCAACAGCCTGACGCATGGCCTGCGAAACCGCTTGGGGCTGGCGTGCCGGATGGGAGTCCCTTCTTCTTCCGTGAGAGTCCGGCACACCACCGGAGGCCCCTGAAATCCGCAGTGGGTTCAAGGATACCCCACCGGATGTGCGTCAATCACCCTGCACAGAAATGTGCGGGGATTTTTTATGCAGCCGTAGCTCAGCCGCGAGAGCGCTGGCGTGACCAGACGGACGGAGGGCCGCCCCATCCCGGCTGCTCCAACTTTTTTGCAAGAGAGGTGGTGAGGATGACCGACAAGCAGGCACGATTCTGCGAAGAATACATGGTCGATTTGAATGCGACCCAAGCAGCCATCCGCGCCGGATATTCCCCAGCAAGTGCCAAGACCGTGGGGCCGCGATTGTTGGAGAATGTTGGAGTTCAGAAGCTCATCGCCCAGCTTCAGGCTGAGCAGAGTCGCCGCACCGGTGTATCTACTGACCGGGTGGTGCGCGAGCTGGCAAAGATTGCCTTTGTCAACGCCGCTGACCTCATCGACCCCAAGACCGCCTCTCAAATCCGATGCCAGCCACGATGACCTTGCCGCTGTGCAGTCAGTCAAGGTCAAGACGTTCGGCGAGGATGGGCTTGAGCAGGAAGTGAAGCTGGCCGACAAGCTCCGCGCGCTCGACCTGCTGGGCAAACACCTCGGGATGTACAAAGACACTTCCGAGAAAGACCCCGCCGCAGATGCTCTGGCAAAAGCGAAGGAACTTCTGGGAGGCGTGGACAGTGCCATTGACTGAATTTCAGCAGGAATATCTGCGCAACTGCAATCACCGTTGGAATGTCAAGACCGGGGCGACCCGCTCCGGCAAGACCTATCTTGACTGCGCCGTCACCATCCCGAAGCGCATCTGTGCGGCCCGGGGCGAGGGCCTGCTGGTCATGCTGGGCAACACCCTCGGCACGCTGGAACGCAACGTGCTGGAGTCCATGCGCAGCCTCTGGGGGCCGGAGCTTGGGGCGTCGTCCGCACCTCGGCCTCTGGCAACATCGTGCAGCTCTTCGGCCACAAGGTCTATGTCCTTGGTGCCGACAACAAAAAGCACATTGCCCGCATCCAGGGCGCGGCCTTCGAGTATGCCTACGGCGACGAGATCACTACCTGGGACGAGGGCGTTTTCCAAATGCTCAAGAGCCGCCTCCTGTCCGCACAGTCATTTCGACGGCACCTGCAATCCGGAAAGCCCTTCCCACTGGTTCAAGAAATTCCTCGACAGCGACGCGGACATCTATTGTCAGGCCTACACCATCGACGACAATCCGACTCTTCCGGCCCAGTTCGTGGCCGACCTGAAAAAGAGTATACCGGCACCGTCTACTATAACCGCTTCATCCTCGGGCAGTGGATGGCCGCGAACGGCGTTATCTACCGCCTGTTGGCCGACAGCCTCGCCGCCGGGGATAGGCGTTTTTTCTGGCCCGCCGAGAAGCAGCTGCACCCGTGGCATCCGCATTGGCGTGGACTTTGGCGGCAATGGCTCGAAGCACGCTTTTGTGGCGACGGCCATTCTCCCGGGCTGGTCCGGCGTTGTGGGGCTGGCGTCCCAGCGCATCGACCCGGTGGCGCAGGATGCCGACTTTCTGGCCGACAAGCTCATCGAGTTCTGTATCGCGGTCTTTGCCCGCTGGGGTGAGATTCAGTACATCTTCTGCGACAGCGCCGAGCAGACCCTGATAAACCACATCCGTTCCCGCCTGCGCCAATGCAGACTTTCCTGGCTGGCCGACCGGGTGGAGAACAGTGCCAAGATAAAGATCACCGACCGCATCCGGCTCACCTGCATCCTGATGGGCGGCGGACGCTTCTGGCTCATGCCGGAAGCTGCCACCCTGCGGGATGCCCTCGCTACGGCCCTTTACAGCGGCAAACATCCCGGCGTAGATGAGCGCCTCGACGACGGCAGCACCGACATCGACACACTGGACGCCTATGAGTACACCATCGAGCGCGATTTCAAGAGGTTGACGAACACATGAACATCACCGATTTTCTGGATCATCTGCATAAAACGCGCGGGTGGCAGCTGGATGCCGATTACTACAGCCAAATCGAGACATGGCGGCAATGGTGGAAAGGCAACGTACCCGGCGTTCATACCCGCGCCGCCGAGTATGCCGACGGCACCAAAAAGCGCACCATTGCCTCCCTGCGGATGCCCAAACGGGTCTGCGAGGACTGGGCGAATCTGTTGCTGAACGACCGCACCACTTTCCAAATCGCGGACGCTGCCACCGCCCGGTATCTTCTGGGCGACGATGAGCAGCAGGTGGGCGGACTGCTCCGCGACCTGCACTTCTGGACGCGCGCGAACGCGCTGGTCGAGAAAGCGTTCTGGTCCGGCACAGGCGCTTTCGTTTTGAGCGCTGAGAATATGACCGTCGTGAACGGCAAGGCCGTCCCCAGCCCGGACGTCCGGCTCCGGCTGGACTACGACCCGGCCCCCTGCATCCTGCCTCTGCGGGTAGAGCGGGGCATCGTGACCGAAGCGGCCTTTGTCTCCGAGTGTCTGATGGACGGCAAGCCCGCTGTCTACTTACAGACCCACACCGGCGACGAGAAGCGCCGCACCATCCGCAATGAATGGTTCCGCGTCACCGACTCCATGTCCGGCACGCCGGTGTTTTCTCCGGTCGAGAAGCCCCCGAAAGGCACGGTGGAAAGCGTCACGGTAGAGGGCTCCCCGCCCTGGTTTGCGCTGTTCAGCCCGGGAGCTGTCAAGAACCTCGACGGCGGCAGCGGGCTGGGCATGAGCGTCTTTGCGGAGGCGCTGGAAGAGGCGCAGGGTGTGGACCTTGCCTTCGACAACTACCGCGAGGACATCCGCCTCGGCCACAAAAAGATATTCTACAGCGCCGACATCTGCCGCAAGGTGGTGGATGATAAAGGTGTGGAGCACTCCATCCCGCCGGACGACGATGTTGTGAGCCAGTTTGTGCATCTGCCCGGCAAAGAAAGCAGCCTTGACCAGACCAGCGAGTACCATGAATACAATCCCGACCTCCGCGTGGAGCAGAATCACCGGGCCGTGCAGGATATGCTGAACCTGTTCTCCTTCAAATGCGGACTGGGATTTCACCGGTACAGCTTCGAGGACGGCAAGGTCACGACGGCCACCGAGTACAACGGCAGCCGACAGGATCTCGTAGCCAGCGCCAACAAGAACCAGATACCCATTGAAGGCGCGCTGATCGCCATCATCCGGGCCATCCTCTGGGCCGCGAAGGACCTGCAGAAGGCCGCAGTCGTCCCCGACACTCCCATCTCGGTGAACTGGGACGACAGTTATATTACCGACGCTGAGACGCGGATGACCCAGATGAGGGACGACGCCCTCAGCGGCTTGCTGCCCCGCTACAAGTACCTCTCGGCCCGGTACGGCATCTCCGAAGAGGATGCCCGCCGACTGGCGCAGGAAGCCAAAGACGAAAACCGCCAGCCTGAGCTGACCTTCGGCGGGGGTGCCTGATGCTGGCCCCGGACTACCTCGACCACGCACCCGACCGGCTCATCCTGCTCTGGCAGCAGGCCGAGGACGACATCCTGCGGGACGTGGCCCGGCGCATCGGCAAGATGGACACCCTGACGCCGACGGCCAACTGGCAGCTCTGGCGCTACCAGCAGACCGAGGCCGTCCGCAAGGATGTGGTGAAGCTTCTGGCCCGGTATACCGGCAAGAGCGAGGCCGAGATCCGCCGCCTGATGAAGGAGGCCGCGACCGCCGCACTGGAAGCCGAGGACGAGATCTACTACCACTACGGGAAAGAGCCAACGCCCTTCGAAGAATCGACACCGCTCAAAACCTGCTCAATGCGGGCTATCGGCAGACGGCAGGTAGCTTCTCCAACCTCACCGCCACCACGGCTAACACCGTCTCCGGGGCTTTCGAGCAGGCGCTGGACAGGGCGTGGCTCCAAGTGAGCAGCGGCGCGTTCGACTACAAGACCGCCGTCAAGCGTGCTGTGGACGGCCTTGCCGACTCCATGCCCTATGTCACCTACCCCAGCGGCCACAGGGACACGCTGGAGGTGGCCTGCCGCCGGGCCGTGCTCACGGGCGTGAACCAGACCGGCGCAAAGCTTCAGGAGGCCCGGATGGACGAGATGGGGGCCTCTTTTGTCGAGGTGACGGCTCACGGTGGAGCGCGCCCCAGTCATGCCGTGTGGCAGGGCAGGCGCTACCACCGGGGCGGGGGTGTGGACTACTTGGGCCAGCACTACGAAGATTTCGAGTCGGCCACCGGCTACGGCACCGGCGCGGGGCTTTGCGGCTGGAACTGCCGCCACACCTTCTTCGTGGTGTTCCCGGAGCTGGGAAGCCCGCCCGCATGGACGCAGGAGAGCCTCGAGGCCCTCAACGCCCGGAACATCGAGTATGACGGCAGGCTCCACACCCGCTACGAGATCAGCCAGATGCAGCGTGCCCGGGAGCGGGCCGGCCGCAAGTGGAAACGCCGGTATCTGGCCGAGGACGCCGCCGGGGCTGACACCACCGCCAGCGCCGTGAAGCTGAAGCAGGCCCGGCAGAGCCTTGCAGACGTTACTCGGGCCACCGGCGGCAGAGTGGACAGCGCCCGGACAAGCGTGCATGGGTTTGGGCGGAGTGAGGCAAGCAGGGCCAGCTATGCAGCCCGGAAACAGGAGCGGTTCAATGCTGCAAATACTGAGTTGCAGCAAATGCGGGAAGCTGGTACAATAAAGGCGAAAGGTCGGCTCATTGAATCCCCGTCTGCTCCAAATGAGATAAATTTTGCAAGCGACCACGTCTTGCAGCGCTGGGCTGAACGCGGTATGGGGCCAATGGATGCCGAACGCATCATCCGCTCCTCTAAGGTCGCAATGTCCCAGCGAAACGGTACACAGACCTGTTATTACTCTGAGCGGGGCTTTGTCGCCATCGGACAAGATGGCAATGTATCCAGCATCGGCCCGCTGGATGAGGGCGGAAAAAAAATTGATGGAGGTGGTCAAAAAGCATGGAATTCCGCATTAGTGATGATGTGAAGCTTGAAGAATGGTTTTGTCCCATTTACAACCGAAAAATCGACGGCGGCTTGTGCTTCGACATTTCCAACGTCGGCGATGATATTCTTTGCCTGAAGGGCGACGATAAGCCGCCTTGCAGCTGGGATGAAGCCCACAAAAGCTGTCTCAAGTGTCAGCACTATGCTGACTGGGACTAACAACCAAATACCGCGAGCGTCTTTGCCCATCTGGGCAGGGGCGCTTTTTTCATGCCGTTTTCGCTCATATTGGTCAGAGCAGCTGCCTCGTAAGCAGCGGGCCGCCGGTTCGATTCCGGCAGACGGCACCATCGCGGCGGGCAGCGCGTACCCTGCCCGGAATCCATGCGGAAGGCGAACCGCGTCAACAAACCGTAGTTTCACCCAAAGAAAGGGGTTTCATTTATGAAGCGTGAAGACGTAAAGGCAAAGATTCCCGGCATCACCGACGAACCGCTCAACTGGCTGATGAGCGAAAACGGCGCTGACATCAACCGCGAAGACCGTCGCCGAACAGTTCAAGACCCAGTTCGAAAACACACAGGCCCAGCTCAAGACCGCGCAGGACGGCCTCGCCAAGTTCGACGGCAAGAAGACCCCGGACGAGTACGAGGCCGAGCTGACGAAGCTCCGGAGCGATATGCAGGCACAGGCAGACGGCTTTGCTTTCGACTCGGCCCTGAACACCGCCATCATGGGAAAGAAGGGCCGCAGCGTCAAGGCCGTCCGCGCCCTGCTGGACATGGAGGCCCTCAAGTCCTCCAAAGACCGCACCACCGACATCGACAAGGCGCTGGAAGAAGCCGCAAAGGCCAACCCCTGGGCTTTCGGCGAGGCCGCAGAGGGCGGCAGTGTCCACGTTTCCAGCGGCGCAGAGCACGGCACTCCGCCCACCGGTGACACCGATGCTGTCACCGCTGCCTTCAAAGCGATGAACCCCGGCATCAAGATCGACTGATAGAAAGGAAACATTATGGCACACGAAGCACAGGTTCGTTATTCCAAGCTGGTTGACCTCAAGCTCCGGGCAACGCTGGTCAAGAAGGTCGGTGTTATCTGCAACAGCCGCTATGAGGGCAGCCCCAAGGCCGGCTCGGTCAAAGTCCCTGTCCGCGACACCGAAGTTGCCGTGAACGACTACGACAAGCAGACCGGCGCAGAGCTGACCGGCGGCGATACCACCTATCTTACCGTCAACATCGACAAGGACAAGGCCGTCAATGAGATCATCGACGGCTTCGACGCCGCCAGCGTCCCCGACGATCTGGTGGCTGATCGTCTGGACAGTGCCGGTTATTCTCTGGCGCTGCAGGTGGATTCCGACGGCTCTGTGGAGTTGACCACCGCAGGCACTGCCTTCGGCACCACCACCGCCCTGACCGAGAAGACCATCTACGGCAACATCGTGGACGCCCGCACCAAGCTCTCCACCGTCCATGTCCCTACCGAAGGCCGCTGGCTGTTGGTCTCGCCCGAAATCTATGGTCTGCTGCTGAAGAGTCCCGAGTTCATCAAGGCGTCTGCTCTGGGCGATGCTGTCGTCCAGACCGGCGCTGTGGGCCGCATCGCTGGCTTCACCGTCTTTGAGGATTCCACCCTCGGCGAAAACGTGGAGTACATCGCCGGTCATCCCAACTGGTTTGCCTTCATCGACGAGTGGGCCGTCCCCGTCTATGTGCAGGATCTCAATGGTTCCAGCAAGTACATCGGCGCGTCCGCAGTCAAAGGCCGCAAGGTCTACGCCTTCAAAGTCACCAAGCCCCAGACCATCCTCATCAAGAAGAAAGCGTGACCGAACCTCTCAGTCTGCCTGCGGCAGCCAGCTCCCCTAACAGGGGAGCCTGAAAGGAGCTGATTTTTTGAATTACTGCACCTATGACCAGTATGCAGCCGCCGGCGGCACGCTGGACGAAGCTGCCTTTGCCCCTCTGGCCGCACGGGCGTCCTGGCTCATCGACCGGATGACCTTTGGCCGGGCAGAGCGTCACGCAGCCGTGTGCGAAGGCTGTGCAGAGGCGCTGGCGGATGCCTGCATCCGCATCATCGACGCAGCGAACGCCGTGCAGAGCGCCTGCACGCCGCCCGGCGCGTCCAGCGTCTCAACGATGGCGTGTCCATGACCTTCACCTCCGGCGCACTGGCCGCACGGCTGGTGGCAGAGGCGGCGTACATCCTCGCCAACACACTGGGCAGCGACCCGCACAATCTGCTGTATCGGGGTGTTTCTGATGCAGACCCCCGTCACGGTCGTCATGCTGCTGCACGACGCGGTCACCGAAGCCGACCAGCCGGTCTGCAAGGTGCTCACGGGGTGCAGCTGGCGGGAGACGCGCCGCACCTCGGCCTCCGGCGACCCCCAGAGGGTGGTGCATATCCGCCTCCCGCCTGCGCCGGGCTATCTGCCCTATCCCCAGTGGGCGCGTCTGCCCCCGGCAGAAAAAGCCGCGCACTGGACGCTCAAGCGGGGCAGCAAGCTCCTCTGCGGCGCTGTCCGCAGCCTGACCGAGGCCGAATACGCCGCCCTCGAAAAAACGCACATCTGCTGTACGGTGGCGGATGTCTCGGACAACCGGGGCGTCCCGCTGCCGCATTTTCATGTGGAAGGGAGCTGATGGCATGAGCAAACCCATTTTTGACCAGCCCTACGGCCTGAAATATCAGGTGGACGGCATCAGGATGGAGCTGAGCTGGCGTCCCGACTTCGGCGCAGAAAAAAGACCGCTGCCCTGCAAAGGCCCAGTTCGCCCTTGCGCAGGAGGCCGCGCGGCTCATTGACAGGCTACGTCCCCTTCGACACCGGCCAGCTGAAAAACAGCGTTCAGACCGCTTCCAAGTACGAAGAGGGACTGCTGGTCTACAATACCCCTTATGCCCGCAAGCAGTATTATCTGCACCCCGAGGGCGAAGCACTGCACGGAGACACCGGTCTGCGCGGCTCCTACTGGGGCCAGCGGGCACTTGCCGATGTGGTGAACATCTGGCCCTCTTCGGGGCCAAGGCCGTCACGACTTTCTGGGGAGGGATGGGACACTTATGAGCGAGAAAGCCACCATCACTGCCATGCGGGAGTGGCTCAAGACCTGTCCCCTCATCGCCGAGGAGCAGAGCGAAAACGGCGCGGCCTTCCGCATTTCCGACCTCTCGCCGGAGCCTGTGGCCGAGTTTTCCATCGAGGACAGCCCCACCGACCCGGTGACGGCTGTTTTCTTTTCCGGCCGCAACCTCGCCAAGAGCTACATCTTCGTCAGCCGCCGCGACTACAGCGAGGCCCAGAGCGTCCAGATCGCGGGCAGCGGCTTTTTGAGCAGCTGACCGAATGGGTGCTGGCCCAGAACGACCGGCATCATCTGCCCCGGCTGGATGGCCGCAAGGAAGCGCTGCGCGTTTCGGTGACGTCCAGCGGCTACATCGTCGTCGCCGAGTCGGGCAGCTGTAAGATGCAGATGCAGCTGCGGCTCGAATATTACCAGCCAAAAAGGCTGAATCGAAAGGGGTTTTTCTATGACTGTTACCGAAGCCGTCAAGCTGTCGGGCCTGACCCCCAGCGCCGACTATACCGGCGTGGAGACCACCGACGACTTCCTGCTGGCCGTCCAGACCGAGGCCAGCCAGACCGACGTGAAAAGCTGGGTGGTCTGTGCCGACCACGTGCGGGAGCACAGCGGCGCACTGAACGCCTCCACCACGGACAACACCTACATCCGCACCGGCCCTGTCACCACCAAGGGCAGTGTCCAGCGCACCCTCTCCATTCAGGGCGACCGCTATGTGGGTGATGCGTTTCAGGACTTTCTTCTGAGCCACAAGATCGCGTTCGGCTCCGGCCAGAGCGTGGTGGTGCCTTATGTTTACTTCTCTCCCGCACCGGCAAGGGCGAGAAGGGCGAAGGCGCGCTCATCCTGACCAGCGATGTGGGCGGCAGCGCCGGCGCGAATGCCACCTTTGCCGCCGATTTCAAGGGCATCGGCACCCCGGCTGAGTTCGACTATAACACCGCCGTCGCGGGCTGAGAGAAAGGAGCACCGATAAATGCTGATCCATGGACAGGAATTTGATTTTTCGCTTCTGAACGCCAACGACCTCGACCGTCTGGAGGATGCACTGGACGAGATGACCCGGGAGGGCGAGGCCGAGACAGCCCGGTGCGAACGGGAGAACGTCCGCCTGGGCGACAGTCTCCGCGCAAAGGCCCGCGTTTCCATGCGCGGCCTCGACAAGATTTTGGGCGCAGGGGCATCCGCCCGTCTCGGGCTGAACGAAAATGATGTCAGCCGTCTGTACGACGTTCTCGACGAGATCACGCAGGCAGCCGCTGCGGAGAAGGCTCGTTATTCCCGCCCGGCGGCCGTCCCCAGAACCGCGCCCAGCGCCGGGCTGAGAAGCGCCAGAAGGACAAGCACAAGCCGCCCGTGAGCTATCCGGGCCAGCCTGCCGCCGCCCAGATGGTGGAGCGGGTGGATAAGGCCACCCGCCGCAGACAGCTTCTGACCGAGCTGGCGGCTCTGGAAAATGGCTGACATCCTGCTGGACAAACTGCCCCGCGTGTGGGCAGGCAGGCCCATCGACTGGGATTTCCGGCCTATGGTCTGGTCCAACGGGCAGTATCTCCGCCTCCCGGAGGACGAAAAGGGCCTGCCTGAGCTGGCCCAGGAAACCATGCGCCGGTTTTACCGCGTGGCCGTCCCGCCGGAGGAAGAGGTGGACGCTTTCAAGGCGCTGGTGGAGTTCTACACCGCAGGCCCGCAGGAGGTATCCGACCGCCCCGGCAGCAGCCGCACCGAGGAGCTGGCGCTGGACTACGTCACCGACGGCCCCGCCATCGTGGCCGCGTTCCAGCAGGCTTACTGCATCGACCTCACCCGGGCAAGGCTCCACTGGTGGCGGTTCAAGGCCCTCATGTCGAACCTGCCCGAGGAGACCCAGCTGGTGAAGATCATCGATTCCGGACTGCTGACCTCACGCAGTTTCAGGGCGAAGAGCGGGAGCGGCGTGCCGAGCTGAAGGAACGCTTCGCGCTGCCCGCTGCTCTGCGGAAAGGAGGCGGTCGCATTGTCACCCTGCAAGACCGCAACGAAGCCTTTGCGGCCCGCTTCCGGCGCTGACCGCGCCCCGGTGCTCTGCCCCCTGTGCGGCCGGCCTCTGCCGGTCTGGGCCATCCCGGAAGCCAGCGCCCGGGGCATCTGGGTCAAATGCAAGAACCCGTCCTGCCGCAAAGAAATCGAAATAAAACTCTAAGCCTGTGCCACTGTGCCTGCGCTCTTTTTCGTAAAGAGAGGTGGGACACATTGGCCGCAGATTTTTCCATCACCGGCGAAGTAAAGCTCAACAGTGACCCGGCTGAGAAAGCCACGAGCAAGTGGACAGTGGCCGCAGGCCAGCTTATCGCGGACTTTGCCAAGAAAGCTGCATCCAGCCTGAAAAGCGTGGTCAAATCCGGTCTGGACTACAACGCCCAGATGGAAAGCTATCTGACCAACTTCAAGGTCATGCTGGGCGACGAACGGCTTGCCGCCGAGAAGCTGGAAGAGATACGCCGGATGGCCGCAAGCACGCCCTTCTCCCTGTCCGACCTGACCGAGGGGACCCAGACGCTCCTGCAGTTCGGCATCGCGGCGGACGACACCACCGGCGTACTGAAACGTCTGGGCGATATTTCGCTGGGCAACGCGGACAAGCTCCAGACCCTCGTGCGGGCCTATGGCAAGATGTCCAGCGCCCAGAAGGTCACGCTGGAAAACGTCAACATGATGATCGACGCGGGCTTCAACCCGCTCAATCAGATCTGCGACGCCACCGGTGAAAGCATGAGCGCCCTCTACAAGCGCATCTCGGACGGCAAGGTCAGCTTCAATGAGCTGGAAGCCGCCGTGGCCGCTGCCACCAGCGAGGGCGGGCAGTTCTACAACGGTATGCTGGAGGCCAGCCAGACCTTCAACGGCAGGCTGAGCACGCTGAAGGACAACGTGGCCGCGCTGACCGGTGAACTGACCAGCGGGCTGTTCTCGGCTCTCGGGGACATCATCGTCAAGGCAAACGAGCTGGTCGTCTCCATCACCGAGGACGACGCCAAAATGGCCGCGCTCAAGGAGACCATCGGCGTTCTGACGGCGGCAGTCGTGGCCGTCACGGCGGCAGTGCTGAGCTATAAGGCGACCGTGGCAGCAGCTACAGCTATCACGGCGCTGCATACCGCTGCCACCACCGCGATGGCTGCGGCCCATAAAGCTGCCGCCGCAGGAGCTACCGGTCTGCAAGTGGCACAGGCGGCATTGAATACCGTGCTTTCGGCCAATCCCATCGGGCTTGTCGTGGCCGCTCTGGCCGCTCTGGCGGCGGGGCTTGTGACAGCCTACCACACCAGCGATACCTTCCGCTCTGCTGTCGATTCAGCATTTTCGGCCATTCAAAAGACCGCCTCGAATGTCATCGGTTCGGTGGTGGACTGGATCAATGAGCTTGTGGCCCGCATCAAGGGTGCAGCCGCCGCGCTGGGCTCTCTGAAAACGGCCTCGGTGCAGCAAAAAGATGCCTACAACGAGGCTTATTCCAACTCTATCGGCAGCTATCAGCAGTCGAAAAGAGATAAGGCAAGCCAGAGCCGCCTCGACAAGCACAATGAGCGGGTCGCACAGTCTCAAGCTGACGCGGCCCGCAGTTCCGGCTCTTCCGGCGCGGCGGCATCTGCCACCGCTGCGGCCGCTGCGGCCACCTCTGCCGCCAAGAGCACAAAACAGGCCACGGCGGACATCATCAAGTCCGTCAGCGACACCACTACGGCGGTCAAGGACGGCGTGACCACCACGACCGAGACTGTCACCGAAACGCTGTCCAACGGCACCACCCAGCAGAAGCAGACCATCACCTCCACCAGCCGCCAGATGGTGGACGGCGTGCTCAAGGACATCAAGACCGTGGAGACCATCGCGGCGGACGGCAAGCGGACGGTCAGCCAGACCATGGAGACCGTGCGGGATTTGGTCAGCACCGTGACCGCCAGCACCACGGCTATTGTGGACGGCATCAAGACCACCACCCAGACCGTGACCAAGACCCTCGCGGACGGCACCACCGAACAGCAGCAGGTCATCACCCAGACGCAGGACAAGGTCATCGACGGAGCGCTCCGCACGGTGGAGACCGTCAAGACCATTGCCGCCGACGGCACCGAGCAGGTGGCCGAGACCATCAAGGACAGCTCCGCCAAGACCTTAGACGGCCTTTTGGAAAGAGATTCAGGACCGCGCCAACGAGGGCATCCTCGCCACGGTAGACACCCTGTGGGAAGCCGTGAAGAGCGGCGACTGGGTGGGCATCGGCAAGTGGGCGGCATCCGCCCTCTACAGCGGCCTGACCAATAAGCAGAAACAGCAGCTCACCGACTATGCCCTCTCGCTGGTGGACGGCCTGAACGGCGCTCTCGGCGACGCGGCGGGCAGTCTGGCGCAGACGGCGTGGAGCCTCGGGCAGACGCTCTTCGAGGGTATCACCGGCAAGTTCGGCGACATCTCCTCCATGGCCATCAAGATGGGCGGCACCCTGAAAGCGTGTTCGGGGCGCTCAAGGCCCCGCTGGCCGCTGCGGCCAAGGCCATCAGCGCCTCTCCGGCGGCCTCCTGAGTATGTTCCCGGCCATCTATGCGGGCTTTGCCGGAACATGATCGGCACCATCGGCGCAGCCGTCGAAGGGATGCTGGCCGCCATCAGCGCGGCCCTCACCTCCACCCTCTTCGGCATCCCGGCAGGCCTCGTGGTGGCCGCTGCCGCTGTCGCTCTGGGCGTCGCCATCGCGGCCATCGTGTCCAAGCTGGGCGGGGGCCACCGCAGTTCCGGCGGCTCTGGCGGCAGCGGTGGGGGCGGGGGCGGAAGCTCCGGCCTCAACCTCAACACCCCCAGCATCACCGACGGGTCGAACAAGCTGACGGACACCATCGACGCCAACACCGCGAAGCTTACCGAGATCAACAAGTCCCTCGCGAAGCTGGTCAAGAGCGCAAACGCCCTTGTCCTCAGCGACAACATGGCCGTGAGCAGCCGGGTGGCAGCATCCGGCACGGCACAGGTCGCCGCCGCTGCCGGCAGCTACCGCGAGGGCGACACCAACATCACCCAGAACATCTACTCCAAGGCCCACACCGCCGCCGACCTGCAGCGCGAAGCGCGCTGGGAGGCCGACCGCGCCAAGGCACAGAACCGCTGAAAGGAGGCCCACCATGCGCAATGACCATCTCCGCCTCGTGACGGACGCCGGGGCCGCCCTCGACCTCGGCTGGGACTACGGCATCCCTTACCAGATTGACAACCTCTCGGGCGTGGATGTCACCCTCAAGACCGCCCAGGGCGTCAACCAGCAGGGGGTCACCGTGGAGGGCCAGAGCGTGGAGGGGTGCCTCACGAGATCATCATCGCAGATTTCTGGGGGCCGGATGGCGAGCGGCAGGCAAATCTGTTTTTGCAAAAAGCTGCCCTTCTTCACCTCCGGCACCGCCTACTTCGGCGACAAGTATTTTTCCCGCTTCGTGCTCCAAAAGACCCCCTACACCGTCCAGCTCCACCCTTACCCCCCGGCTGGACTTTCTCCTCTACCGCCCCAAGCCCTACTGGTACAGCCTCGAGAGCCAGAACGCCGTCATGGGCGGCTTCATCCCCCGCTTCCAGTTTCCCGTCTGTTACGACAGCCACCAGTACAGCGAGTGGCGGCAGAGCTACTTCCTCAACGTGCGCAACCCCGGGGCGCTGCCGGTGCCTTTTCACCGCGAAGCTCCGCTCCTCGGGTATCGTGGTCAACCCAGCCATCCGCAACAGCGTCACCGGGGAGCATATCGGCTTTGACACCACCCTGAACAAGGGGGACGTGCTGGAGATCTACCGCACCACCACCGACCGTCTGGCCGTCAAGCTCATCTCCGGCGGCGTGGAGACCAACGCCTTCGCCCTGCTGGACGAGGACAGCGACCTCATGGAGCTGCACCCCGGCGATAACGTCCTCACCGCCGACGCCGCCAGCGGCAGGGAGGGCTTGCAGGCGTCCATCTCCTTTTACCTGCTGGCGGTGGGCATCCTGCCGGAGGTTATGGTATGACATTCGACGTCTTGGATGAAACGACCCTCGCCCGCCTCGGGAATATCGACGTATGGGTGTCGGTGTACTGGGATGAACCCTACAACCCGAGGGCAGCTTTACCCTCGAGGTGCGACCTACACCCGAAAAACCTAGAGCTGCTGCGGGAGGGCCGCTGGCTCGTCCGCACCGACGCCGTGACCAAAGTGCCCATGCGCATCTGCCACCGCTCCAACGAGAACGAGGACGCCAACCTCGTCGTCACCGGCTATCCGGCAACGTGGATCTTCACCAAGCGGGTCAGCGTGGCTGCCGTGAAAAACGAGAACGCCGAGACCGCCATGCTGGCCCTCGCCAAGGCAGCGGCTCCGTGGCCCAAGCTGGAGGTGGCCGAGCCGAAGGGCTTTGACACCACCTTTGAGCAGCAGACCTCGGGGAATACCCTCTTCGACTACTTCAAGACGGTTGGTGCAGCCTGCGACCTCGGCTTCCGGGTCGTCCTCATGGGTAAAAACAGCGCGAAAAAACTCATGTTCGAGGTCTGGCGGCCTACTGCCGACCCCAACAACCGCTTTTCGACCAAGTGGGGCAGCCTGCGGAGGCCAGCTGGCCTTCGGCGACGGCAGCTTTATGCCAACGTCGCCCCTCGTGCTGGGGCGGGCGAGGGCGAAGAGCGGGCCATGGTCTGGGCAGGCGACACCGAGGCTGAAGGAGCGGAGCGCCGGGAGATGATCGTGGACGCCCGGGACATCCAGCCCAAGGACGGCGAGACCGTCAAAAGCGACAGCTACATCAAACGGCTGGCTGATCGGGGCGCGTCGAAGCTCCTCGAACAGCTCCGCACCGGCAGCATCGAGATGACGCTGGACGCCGACGGCCTCGAGCCGGGGGACGTCTGCTTCTGCTCCCCTGCCGGAACTCGGTTATAAGGCCACCGTCCGGGTGGCCGACATCATCATTCAGAGCCAGACCGACGGCACCACCCGCACCGCGCGGCTGGGTACACCCGTCTGGCACAAAGATCTAGGAGGCGATAGCTTGAGCTCCCCCGGAATTATTACCTACCCGCTGGGCGGCATCACCTATGACGCCGAGGATGCTGCGGCCTACTTTGCCGGGCGCACCAGCGGCGTTTACAGCACCGACACCGATTTCGTGGTGGCTGCTGCCGCCGCCGATGGCAGTACCGACCTCACCGTCAGCGCCGGTCAGGCGTGGATGCACGTCAGCCGGTGGGTGGGCCTCAGCGTCACCATGCGGGAGGCCCAGACCCTCACGCTGCCCCTCGCGGACAGCGCTCTGCCCCATCGACCGCGTCGTGCTCCGGTACGACGCTACCAGCCGCAGCACCTCTCTGCAAAGTGCTGCAAGGCACCCCGTCCAGCGAACCGGCTGCCCCGGCCATCTCCCGCACCGAGATGGTCTATGACCTCTGCCTCGCCGAGGTCTCCCGCCCGGCGGGCCAGACCTCCGTCTCCGCCGCCGACCTCACCGACACCCGCACCGACGAAGCCCTCTGCGGCCTCATGCGGGACGGCGTCACCGGCATCCCCATGGACGAGCTGGGCCGGCAGGCGCTGGCGAAAGCCAAAGAGACGGCGGCTCTCTGCGACAGCCTGCTGGCCAGCTACACCGGCGGCTATCTGGGCATCTGGCCCGTGACCCTGACGGCGGACGGCTGGGCCGAATGCACCGACGTGCCCGGCTACGCCTACAAGCAGACGGCAGAGCTGCGGGCCGCGAGAGAGGCAAACGTCCCCTCCGCCGTACCCACCCCGGAGACCTTCACCGTGGCCGTCTGCGGGTCTCGCAGGCGTCTGCGAGACCGGGGCGGGTACTGTCACCTTTCTGGGCCGAGAACGTCCCGGAGGGGGACATCCAGATGCAGGTGAGCCTGCTGGGCCAAATCGCCGACAGCAGCAGCACCGAGACCGACGACACCAGCACTCTGGGTAACACCACCCTGGGCGATATGACCTTATAACGGAGGTGCAGCATGAAGTATACCAAACATCATTTTTCCAGCGGCATGAAAAATCAACCTTGCCGACGTACTCAACCGGATGGAGGACGGCATCGCAGCCGCCTGCGGCGCGGCGGTGGAGGGCATCGGCAGCGTGACCACCGGCGACACACCCGCCGCCGGCATCCGGGACGGCAAGCTCTGCCTGACTCTGCCGCGTGGTGACCCCGGCCCGCAGGGCGACCCCGGCCCGCAGGGCGACCCCGGCGAGGGCCTGAGCGACAACGCCAAGGCCCTGCTGCTCTCCCTGTTGGCCGACACGGCCCTCGACAAGGGCGCCGCCCTCGCTGCCCTGCGGGCAGAGTGGGGCGTGGCCGAGCCGGACGACACCACCCCCGAGGCCGCAGACGCGGCAGAATCGGAGGCGTGAGTATGGCGTTAGGAAGCGTCGCCATCAGCGGCGGCATGAGCAAGAAAACGAAAGAGAGGTTGATGTATATGGACGGTAAGCTGGTTTGAGCGCGGTGATGGGCTCCTCGGGCGGCACGAGCGCAAAGGCTCCGGATACGGTGGACTATCTGGTGGTCAAGCCTGTAACCGTAGATTATAAGGGTTCGTCTTATAACGGCAAGATGAGTCCCGGTGCAACTGAAGTAAGAGTCGCGCGGGGTGGCTCTGCCGCGACCAGTGTTGTACAATTCAACACTAGCGACAATGATTTTACGAGATACATTACCGTCAAGTTCGAGAACGATGGCACCATTCGGCTCTCGTTCCCCTTCTCCTATCTCAGTGGCTGCATCTCTGTCGAGGGGTATCAGTACCTCTGACAAAACAAAAAGCAGCCCCCACCCGAGGCTGCTCAAAAGAAAGGTCGTGGTCTCTATCGCAATCAAGGAATATTCCATGTCCCGGGACTCCACCCGGCAGCTCTCGCCCAGCTTCAAGGTGCGGGAGTTTGCCTGCAAGGGCAGCGATGTTGTCCTCCTCGACGACGAGCTGGTAGTGCTGCTGCAGTGCATCCGGGAGCACTTCGGAAAGCCGGTATACATCACCAGCGGATACCGCACCGCTGCCCACAACGCTGCCGTGGACGGCAGCAAGTCGAGCCAGCACCTTCTGGGCCGGGCGGCGGACTTCTACGTTGAGGGTGTGCCGGTGGCTGCCGTCGCCGCCTACGCCGAGACTCTGCTGCCCTCCCGGGGCGGCATTGGACGTTACCCAAAGGACGCAAAGCCCTCATCCGAGCGCAGCACCGGCTGGGTGCATATCGATACCCGGGCGGGCAAGAGCCGGTGGAGTATGTAAAGGAGTGAAGAAAATGAAGGATACCATTTGCACCGTCATCGGCCTCATCGGCGGGGCCATTGCCGCCTTGTTCGGTGGCTGGGACACCGCCTTGCAGACGCTGGTCATCTTTATGGCCATCGACTACATCACCGGTCTGGTGGTGGCGGGCGTGTTCCACGCCAGCCCCAAGACCAAGACCGGCGCGCTGGAAAGCAAGGCTGGCTGGAAGGGCCTCATCCGCAAAGGTGAGACTCTGCTCATTGTTCTGGTGGCCTGCCAGCTTGATGCTGTCATCGGCGGCAGCTTCGTCCGCGACGCGGCGATCATCGGCTTTTTCGGCCAACGAGGCCATCTCCATCGTCGAAAATGCCGGCCTGATGGGTCTGCCCATTCCCGCAGCCATCACCAAGGCCATCGACATCCTCAAGCAGCGGGCCGAGACGCCCGAGAAAGGCAAGGACTGACATGAAAAAGAAGATCTCCGCTGGCACTCTGATCCGTACCGCAGCGCTGGGCCTCGCCCTTGCAAATCAGCTGCTCAGCGCAGCGGGCAAGCCTTTGCTGCCCATCGACAACGCTCAGCTCGAGCAGATGATCTCCACCGGCTTCACCGTCGGTGCTGCGCTGGCCGCATGGTGGAAGAACAACAGCTTCACCGCTGCCGCCATCGAAGGCGACAAGCGGATGAACAGCCTGAAGAATCAGGTCCACTGAATGAAAGGAGCAACCGAACATGAATGAGTTTACGAGAAGTCTGCTGTACGTCGCCCTGCTGGTCTGCGTCCCCATCGTGACCGCCTGCATCTAGAAAGGCATTGCTGTGTTCATCGAGTTCATCGCGGCAAAGACCAACGACATCAAGGTGCAGCGCCTCGTCCGGGAAATTGGAAGTGCGGTGTCCGATGCCGTGGCCGCAATGAACCAGACCTACGTCAACGATTTGAAGACCGCCGGGACCTTCAAGGAGGCCGAACAGAAGGAAGCACTTATGAAGGCCGTGTCCGCCGCGCTGAAAAGCATGAGCAGCGACGCGCAGGACTACATCAATAGCAACTTCGGCAATACGACCCAGTACCTCAAAAACCGTATTGAGGCCCGATGACGACGCCAATCACGTCGCCGCCAAGCAGGCCGCTGCCCAGAATACGCTGAATCTGGGCTGAGTCAGCGCAAAGTCAGCGTAAATGATAATCCCCCTGTACCATGACCCGTAAAGGGCTGGTGCAGGGGGATTTTTGTTAGGGGTTGTAAAAACAAGAAGATATG
>VOFB01004694.1_pt1 | contig 20750 bp, 37 predicted proteins | sample 5384141 | NCBI WGS metagenome assembly VOFB01 (sample SAMN12384721, study PRJNA508395) | human gut metagenome | isolation source: healthy gut A | host: Homo sapiens | reverse complement strand
TGGTACTACTTCGATTCAGTTTGTATTGCTCGAAAATATTGGTGATACGGAGGATGATACGGCGATTTCCGAGCTGATCTGCATGAACCTGAGGCCGCCGGATACGATCCTGTGCCCATTTATGACGGGAAGAGGCGGAAACGGCAGTGCTCGCAGAAAAGGAGAAACGGGAAGGCGTGCCAATATGCTCTCGCCCTCCTGGATATCATGCTTCCCGGCAAAGACGGTTTTCAGCTGATGGAGGTCGCTGCAGACGGCAGAGATCCTGTGATTCACCTCACCGCCAAAGCGGATGTGGTATCCAAGGTGCATGGCCTGCGGGCGGGAGCCGAGGATTATATAGATCAAGCCTTTGAGGTGCTGGGAGCTGCTGGTACGATAGAAAAGGTGCTGCAGCGGACGGGGGCGCGGCAGGGAAATAATAGAAATACAGGATGTGCGCGACCGGAAAGAGAGCATCAGGTGACGAAGGGCGGAAAGCCGGTGGCGCTCAAACCCATGGAATATGAGCTGCTTGTGCTGCTGGCAGGAAATAAAAATGTTAAGCTTTTTCCAGAGAACAGCTTCTCCAGCCAGGTGTGGGGAAGCGATTATATGGGGGAAACGGGAGGACCGTAATGGATGTACATATCGGCCGCCTGCGCAAAAAATGGTTCAACTTTTGATGTGATCCGGTACCATCCCAAAACAGGCTATCGGCTGGATTAAGAAATGAAGCTTTGGAAAAATTGTTCTGGTAACCACGGTGACGCTGTTTTGGCGACCGAGTATCCGGGGCGGTAATCGGGCAGACACTGGTACTATAATGTGGAAACCACTGAAAGCTATAGGCAGCAGCTTCAGGCCACCGCCTATGCTCTGGGAAGGGACATCAGGGGGAAAGTGAGCTTTTGGGCTACAGCAGAGGCTACCAGGAAGCCTTTTTTTAATTTCCTCATGAAAAAATATGGCGCATCCCGGTATATCCTCACTAAGAGGAGAATTCTCTGCAACCTCACGGTTTCGAACTGGTCAATCCGCAGGATGAAAGGTGGGCTCAGGAGACCTGCCAAAATTGGATACCAGGAGGTGGAAGGGAAAGGCCCTGATTATGGGGAAAAAAATTCCCATGGATTCCCAGCAGATTACCGGCTTGTGCTGGTGGCGGATATCTCTCAGGTTTACCGGGATATGGAGAAGCAGGTCATGCTTTTCCTGGAATTTTATCTGGCGGCGGCAGTCATATCGGTGTGCTGTTTTTTTCCACCATGACAAGAAGGATGCCAGTCTGGTGGAGCTGCAGAAGGCCGCCTCCGATATCAGCGAGGGCGTTCTTAACCAGCGCGCCAGGGTAAAACCCCATGATGAAATCGGAGAGATGGCAGGTTCTTTAACCGGATGGCGGACAGGATAGAAGAGCAGGTCACACAGCTGGAACAGGTTTCCTGGCAGGAAGCAGCTGCTGGACAGCCTTACCCATGAACTGAAACGCCGATGACTCCATCATCGGCTATTCGGATACCCTGCTTCATGTAAAAGTGGACGAGGGCGTCCGAACAAGGCGCTGCTCCATATCCACGAGGAATGCCGCAGGCTGGAAAGGCTTTCCGGCAAGCTCCATGAGCCTGATAGACTGTGATAACGACACAGCATACGGATGGAGGAGGGGGATATCCAGAACCTTCGCTGGAGGGCGCAGCTGGAGAAGGTACCAGCTTGAAGAAAAGGAATGAGACTGGAAACGAGAGCCGCCGGGCAAAAGCGGATGCTGGACGAGATCTTTCTGAAAGCCTTCTGATTAATCTTTATCGATAATGCCGTGAAAGCCGGTAAGGAAGGCGATTCCATCCTTCTGGAGGCCACGGAGGGAGGAATCAGCGTCATGATCATGGGAAAGTATCCGGAAGAAGAAATTTCCCGTGTCACAGAAGCCTTTTACATGGTGCTGGATAAATCAGAAGCAAAAAAGCGGGAGGTATCGGGCTGGGACTTGCCTTATGCAGCAAGACCTTAGCCCATAGCTGCACCACGGGAGGCTGCACATCGAAAGCAAAAGTCGGGCAGGGAACCCGCGTATCTATCGCGCAGATAGGGCGGGCCGTTGTCCCCTCCGCCATAAAGTGACTGCCCTGTCCGACCTCCTTGTGCCTTCCTTCCCGCGCCTTCTGTTCCGCATCTGTCTGTGCTGCACATGCCTCCTGCCGGGAAAACGATCGCCGCCACCAGATCCTTTTGTTCCATGGAGATGAGACCGGGCAGGTGAGGCCGCCCATCTGCGGTCTCATCTCCATGGAACAAAAAGGATCTGTGGCGGCGATCGCTTGGCAGAGGCATACGCACAGGCAGGGTGCTGGACAGCAGGCGCGGGAAGGAAGGCACAAGGAGGTCGGACAGGCACAGGTCACGGCGGTGGAGGGGACAACTACGTTTATTTCCGCGTGTTTGCAAAATGTTTACATTCCTGCTGCATACTTTTTACCGGCCGGCAGGGTAAAGTAAAGGTGTCGGAAGGGCGGCGGCGCGGGTTGTGGGGCCGGTGCCCGGGTGTACGGCAGATAAAAATAAAGTGAGGGTAAAGATGTCAAAAAGAGATGGATTGCTGCGGCAGCGATTATGAGCATGGTATTAACCGTTCCTGTTGGTTGTCAGGGAACTTCTGCGGGGAGCGAAAATCCTTCTGCAGGAAGTAAGGATTCCTCCCAGGAGGATTTGGTGGTGCCTAAAAACCAGGAAAGTACTGTTCCTGCCCAGACGGCTAAGGGAGGAAATATCGCAGAACAGGTTCAGGCGCCGGATGCTTTTGAACTGCAGTTTTCCGATGAGAGCGGTAAGATAGAAGTGGAAGTGAAGGCCAGGGTAGTGGTTCCGGAGGCGGATGGGTTCCGGCTGAAAACCTTACCAGCCGGATGTTTACCCAGGAGGATTACGATGCAGGTCAACCAGGTGCTTCTGCAGGGCGGAAAGCTCTGGGACAGGGTTGTGGATGAAAACGATCCGGCCCATGGTTTTACAAAATCGGAGATAGAGGAACGGATTAAAATCCTGAAAGAGGAAAAAAGAATCCAGGGGAATCCTATGTGGGATCAGTATGGCGACAGGAAGGATTATGATAAAAAATAGCGGAATTTGAGGCTATGCTGGAGGCGGCACCGAAACTGCGCAAATCGAGGAAATTGAGCCCAGGTTCAGTTTGATACGAAGGCAGAAGAAAACGGGAATCCGTACGGAATGCACTGATGGGCTATGGACAATGGACGGAAAGGATTATTTTACTGTTCTGGATAACAATATTTCCCCACATGGAGGTGGATATATTTTTCAACCGAATATTCAGGGAAGGCGGCAATTATATGCCGGTTGGAATGGAAGGGATAATGCAGCATCTGAAGACGTCTCCTGCGGAAATCGAACAAAGGCCGCCGCGGCTGTAGAGGAGATGGGGCTCACGGATTCCAGCCCTGCGGAGAATACTTCGTCGCTTTACAGAAGAAAAGGGCAGATGGTGCCTGTAGATTATTCCTATGGCGTTCACTTTACCAGGGTGATTGACGAATTCCAACCTATACCAACAACGATGGCACTACGGTGGAAGATAATAATGCTCTCCTGGCCCTATGAGATATTTATCTTGCGTATAATGATGAAGGCCTCACAGCTTCCTGCTGGACGGATCCTATACGGTGACCGGATATGTCGGACGAATATGTGATTTCTTATGCCCTTGAAGAAATCCAGAAAATTTTTTAAAGAGATGATTTTAGAAAAATACAGTGATCTCACCAGGCAGGGGCTTGATTTAAGCTTTCATATAGAAGAAATCCGGCTGGGCTTATGAGGATTAGGAAAAGGGCAACCGAGCAGGAAGGAACGATGGTGAAAGGTATGGTTTCAAATTTCCTGGGAAAAGTGATAGATCATAATAATGCAGGAGAAGCGTATACTGATTCATTCGGAGGCCCTTATGAAAGCTGTCTGACCATCAATGCCATGGACGGCACTGTAATCGACAGGGATCTGGATATTAAGAGCTGCTTTTCAGACCTGGAAAATGGCGGGAAATGTGAAGAAAAACCGCCAGGTCAATATAGTACAATAATCGGTCAAAAAAGAAGAAGAAAAAGGGCGGGCAGAAGTGCTAATTTGGTAGTATACAAATTACACGAAAAAGAAATTTCCTTTCTGTATACAGGAGGGGAAAAGCGGCGGTACGGACTGGTTTGGCCCACGCTGCAGGGGAAAAGGAGGAAGGATGCTTATACAGAAGCTGAATGAAAACTGGCAGATGTGCATCAACAATACGGAGGGAATTTATGCCTGCCGCCGTGCCTGGAAGCGTTTACCAGATCTGCTGGACAACAACAAAATGGAGGATCACTTATTACAGGGACAACGAACTGAAGGCGCTGAAAAATCATGGAAAATGATTTTACCTATGTCACCTGTTTTGATGTGCCGGAGGATATCCGGGAGAGGGAAGAAGTCCTGCTTCATTTTGACGGGAATTGATACGATCGGAGATATATACCTGAATGGAACCCTGTTGGGACATGTGAAGAACATGCACCGGATTTGGGAATATTCCGTAAAAACCTGCTGAGAGCTGAAGAGAATGAGCTGAAGGTGGTGCTTCATTCCCCACCCGCTTCATACGGGAAGCCTATGAAGAACGGCCTCCTGGAAGGCAGCTCCGATGCCAGGTTTTTTCCCTATCTGCGCGCCCATTGTATGTTCGGCTGGGACTGGGGCCCCGCCTTCCCGATGCGGGTATCTCGGCGAGGTGGAGCTGATGGCATTCGACACGGCCCGGCTGGACGGCGTATACATTACGCAGCACGAGGAAGGCCGGGTTTCGTCCGTACAGGTGGATGTAAAAACGGACGGGCGTGTGTACCGAACGGTTCCGGAAGAGAGGAAAGAGCTGAAGGGCTGTCCTGGCGCATAAAAAGTGACGGATCCGAAGGCGTTCCTGTTTTTGAAGGACTCTGCCCCGAAGAGGCGGTTATTGAAAATCCCCGTCTTGGTGGCCCAATGGCTACGGAAGCCAGCCTTTATATCAGAGGTAGAGCTTCTGTGCATGGCTGCGTGCTGGGATTCCTGAGCAAAAAGATTGGCCTGCGCAATGACCATACACAGGGAAAAAGACGAATAGCGAGCAGTTTGCCCATGAAGTAACTCAAAGTCCTATTTTTGCCATGGGTGCGGATTATATACCCGAGATAATATCCTTCCCCGGGTGAAGCCGGAGAGAACCTATGAGCTGCTAAACAGGCCAGGGACGCCCATTTCAACTGCATCCGGCGTGTGGGGCGGCGGAAATTACCCCTATGACGGTTTTGGGATGCCTGATGAGCTGGGGCTTGTTGTGTGGAAGATTTCATGTTTGCCTGCGCGATCTATGACCTGGACGGACGAATTTGAACAGGATATTATAGGAGAGTTTATAGACAATATGTATCCGTCACCATGCTTCTCTCGGACTGTGGTGCGGCAATAATGAAATGGAAATGTTCGTGAAGGAAGGAATGTGATAACACGGCCCAAGGAAAAGAGTGATTACGTAAAATATATGAATACATAATTCAAGGTGCTTAAGGAATATGATCCCAATACCTTTTTACTGGCCTGCAAGCCCTTCCTCAGGCGGCGCTTTTGATGAGCCCAACGATGAAAACCGCATTATGGGATGTGTGGCACGGCAACAAGTTTCCTATTACCGAATACAGAAAATTCTTTTCCGTTATGTTTCCGAGTTCGGCTTCCAGTCCTTCCCTTCTGAAGACGGTAGAGACCTTTACCGAGCCGGAAGACAGGAATGTTTTTCTTATGTTATGGAAAGCACCAGCGCAATCAGAGCGCCAACGGAAAAATCATGAACTATATGGAACAGACCTTCCTGTATCCCAATGATTTTGACACCACTTTATATATGCATCCCAGCTTTTCAGGCGGAGGCCATCCGGTATGGCGTGGAGCATTTCCGGAGGAACAGAGGAAGATGTATGGGAACCGTTATCTGGCAGCTCAACGACTGCTGGCCGGTGGCGAGCTGGGCTTCCATGACTACTGCGGAAGGTGGAAAGCGCCCACTACTATGCAAAAGAGATTTTTTGCGCCGGTAATGCTTTCCTGCGCCGAGGGAAGGGATTCTCACACAGGATACCAATCCCAATGCGGAGCCTTATGAGGTGAAAAAAGTCCATCCATCTTTGTGTGGCGAATGAGACGATGGAAGAACAGAACCTGACTGTAAATGGACTCTGCGCAACAACAGGTCCGAAATCCTGCGGGGGAAGAAGCGGTTACGGCGGCTCCCCTGTCAAAATATGGCTTGCGAAGCAGGACTGCATGGATGCGGATACGTATGGAGATTATGTAAGCTATGAATGCGTCCGGGACGGAGAGCTTATTTCCGGCGGCTGTGTGATCTTCTGCGCTCCCAAGCATTATCATTTTGGATCCGAAGCTTACAGTTACGGCGGAAGGGATGTGCTGACGACGGGTGAAAGCAAATGCCTATGCCAGAGGCGTGGAAATCATCAACGAAGCGGATGATATGCTTTTAGAGGATAATTATTTTGACATGAATGCAGGAGAAAGAAAAATCCGGATTCTGAAGGGAACACCGGAAGGCCTGAAAATCAGAAGTGTGTATAATATACTGCTGATTCTGACTGACAAACATAATTGAACTGTGTGTATAGAAAAGGGAGGAAAGCACGCGCTTTCTTCCCTTTAAAGATCCTGGATATTCATTTTATCCAGCTGTTTTTTGTCTTTATCTTTTCCCTGTGGCCGGAAGAATGGTCTTCCATAGAAAAGCCGGGGAGACGCTGTCCTCTCCCGGTCCGATCGGGCCATATGCTATTTTATTCCGGAATCAGAATGTTTTCAGCATCTGAAATTCCAAGATCTAATAAAACTCACGGTTCTGCGCAGTCTCAAGGGACAGCAAGCTCCTCCAGGCTGCGGAGAACCGGCAGTAATCCATTTTTTAGACTCAATAATTCATCAAAAAAAGGATCATACATTTCGTTTATTTGTTCCTGTTTCCCATTCATACCGCGGAATGCAGTTCCCAGAAGAATGCCGCATCAGCTCGGAATAAACGTTCGATGGTCTGATAGGGAGCGATTCGACCGTGCCTGGGTATGAAATACAGCCTCCGCGCCGCAGCCCTTTATAGGCCTTCAGCTTCACAAAAGTTCTTCAATGATTCGGTATTGAGAGAAGAAAGCGTTAACACAGACACACGTCTTTTGGGATAAGGCGAGATCTGAATGCTCTCCGCCATATCCAGTAGTCTGCGGCGAAGGACTGCCTTCGGTGAAATCACTGTTTGCTGAAGTCTGCTCCAATGGAAGAACACACGAGTGCCCACATGTCTGGCGGATTTTATAGCAATCGACGCCGCCGAGAAGTTGGCGTCCTGCGAATGGTGCTTACCGAAACATTCTTCTGCCAGTGAGCTCCTCCTGTGAAGGCAGCAGGCTTCCGGCCGATATGCCCCTGGTTGATGGAAATGAGAAGCCCATGGCTATGGGAGTAGCATAGCTGCTGGCTTTTTTTTATAGGAACCCAGGTAAAAGCAACTTCCTTTCCGGGGATGGTATATGGATTCTGTCCTTATAGAACCGTAAGAGACGAGGTCAGCTTGTTCATGGATTCCGCCATTTTAACACGCAGCGCTGTCCATTCCTTCTTACGGCAAAGTATTTACGAGCACCTCAGATTGATTGAAGATTATCTTATGCTGAAAAGGAAGTAAAACATGAAGATTTGGCGGCGAGACGCATGAGGAGATTATTGCCGAGGGAGCTGTATTTTTTTGATTGAGATGCCTCAGCATGGCATAGGGCGCTTTATATTTTTTTCGGTAAAGGCCCCCATACATTTTTCCCTACACACTGTGCATAAACAGGGCAGCATGGAATTTATCAGATCTTCATGCATTTTTGCGCCGAAAAAAGTCTGGATAAACTGTTCCGTTCTGACTGTCATAATTTACTTTCACTGTGGCCTACATTTTTAGATAAAGTGATATATCTTCATCCTCAGTTCAGATAAGCCAGATTGGACAACAGAGCCGTCTGCTGGTTTCTTCTATAGTGGGAAAGCTTTTCTCCGCAGCGATAGGTGCCGAATTGTATCTGAGTGAGCATGATGCTGTAGATCACCTTTGCGTAAATCTGTATTGTTTTCCAAAACGGACCTTTTTATTTTGATAGGAATTTTAGATATTTGTCATAGCATATCATTTTTTTGGACAATTTGCTAAAAACGGATTGCGGATTTTAGCTGCCGGATATCCAAACGGTTGAAGTCCTCCCTTCAGATTTTTACAGCATTAAAATTTTTCAGGAAAACAGAGTTGATGGCGGTGATGGATTTTCCACCAGTTTTCACTGATGATGAACTCCTTGCCATAGGATTCCATGTTGTCAAACCAGGTCCAGGTCGCCCCATACGCCATTTTTTTCCGGTAATGTTTCCAGAAGATACTGATTTGATCGACGATTTCTTGTTCGCCGGGTGGGCTTTGCGGGCTGTGGATATAAGGAAGAAGTACGCCGTAGTATTGCCATTTGTTTACATCACGTTCGATAGATGCATTAACCAGTTCGTTGATTTTGGAATACAGGGCAGGCATGTCATAACGCCTATATCTCAGGGGGAAGAGCGTCTATGAGGCCGATATATCCGCCGATGCCCATATAGCCTCCGAAGTTTTTGCAGTCAGAAGATTATCCCAGCGCCTGTTTTGCCAGAGTTCCGCTTTTTATAAACGGAGGAAGTCTTGTCCATATTCTGCAGGATGACAAGCAATGCCGCAGGTAGGGCCGATGCTTTCCGTTTTGTTGGCATCTTCGCTGTAGTTCCACCAGAGCAAGTGATAGTTTGTTATTGTGAACACAAAAGCCATAGTCCGTCAAATCTTTTCGCTGGATAAATATTCAAAGATTCCTTTATATATGGGATGTGAGGTGTCCGTCATCCCTTTATTTCTAAAGAAGGCCCAGCGCATAAAGAGTCACATAAGGGCGTGGAAGCAGGATTCCAGTTATCTGGCTCCAGGGCTATTTCCGAAGCCGCCGTCCTCATTTCTGATAGGTGGGACAGCGCGGAAACAACATCTTCCTTTTTTCCGTTTTCAAAGTGGAATTTCCAGACATTTCAGGTCAATTTCTCTGGCATTCCGGTATACCCATGTCCTTTATTTCTGTGAAAATTGTTTTTCTGACAGCATAATATTTCTCCTGGTTTTGGAACTGCCCGGTAAGAGGCTTGCCGGAAGCGTTTTATGTACAGTATGATAATAAGCCGTCGGACATACTTTGTATTGTAATTTGCGACATGAACCGGCTGTGCCTAACCTGCGGCGGGGTATTTGACTCCCGGAGAATATCCGCCTTCTTTAATGCGTAATCCTTTGCCTGCGCAGGAAGAAGGGTATGGTAAATCCTTTAAAATCATGCAGTAAATGGGACTGATCCGATAACGCTTTATGAACCGCATCGCCGGATGGAAAGAACTCCGTAAGAATAAGTCATGCCATAAATACTGATAACGGACCAAGGAAGAGAGCTGTTTCGGGGAGACGCCGGTATAATCGGCAAAAAGGCGTTCCAGCTGTCTTGTAAGAAAACTTCTCATCGGCGAGCGAGGTGGTCCGGATGTTGCCTTTCCTGGCAAGAAGGGCGCCTATGGCTGCATCCAGAACGGGCTTATGCCTTGCGGAATCCAGACGGCGGAGAAGGATTTTTCCGCTTCCCTTGCCCGGGCATGGATATCGGTTACTTCATAGAGAATCGGTTCCAGGGCGGTCTTAATCGCTTCATAGTGATATTGGACATCAAAGACCTTATTTTTTACCCCATTCATGGAGTCCTGGGAAAACATGGCGGCGGACCAGGCGAAGAAACGGATGCCGAAGGTGGAGCTATCCTTCTCTTCTGTGGAGCCAGCTGAGAAGAAGGCTTCATTATTAATACCCACAAATCTGCTTTTCATGCTGTTTTGGGAATGGTTTTATTTCAAAAATAATATCCATGCAGGTATCGGGAATAATCAGTTCGCCTGCCGTCGCTTTGGCGGGCAGAGGGGACCGACACTGCCCCAAAAGCATTTGATATAGGGCCTCAGGGCGCTGGCGGGAGTGATTTCCGTATAGGTGCTGTCGTTCCGGTGGGAAACCGCCGTGGCGGGCCTGTATAACCCATAAAAATGATTCATTGTCTTCCTCCCTGGTTCAGCCGATAAATTTCTTTGGGAGAGCAGCCATACCGCTTCCGGAAATATCCGATAAAAATAACTGAGGTTGTGGGATGCCGCACTCCTGGCAGATTTCAATGACCTCCAGGCCGGTTTCCGTAGCAGCCCCGCCGCATAATCCATCCGTTTGGCGTTGATGAATTCAGTGGGAGACATGTGCAGAACCTGCGGAAGCGGATCGGTTCAGGTATTCCTGGGAAAGGCTGGCGAGGGACAGCAGGCAAGGCCTTCCTCGATAAAGTTTTCCGGCTTCCATTTCCCGGATGAGAGCCGAGCCAGCCCGGCAGAGGGGCTGGCCTCTCCTGCAGGGAAGGGCCGGGACAGAACTGGTACAGAAAAAGGGCAGTACGGATGACAGGTACAGCCTTCTGCCGGCGCCCGGCTCCAGATCTCCTCATATGAAGCATTTTGCCGCGAATATCGGAGAGCAGGGGCTCTGTCAGTTCGGTCTGAGGCTTAGGGAGAGTCGGTAAAAATGACCGGGGACAGCCGAGAAGCCGCAGATTTTATGAAAATCGGAGGCTGAAAGGATATATTGATCCAGTTCAAGATCATACTGATTCAGAAAAATCATAGCCATGCCTGTCCGTGGGCGCACAAATACAAAGGAAACCCTCCGGAAAGCAGGATAGAAGCCATCATGATCCGGTGGATTCCCTTTCCCACTTGCTGATGAGAAAGAATTCATAAAAGGTATGGGTATGAAAGGGGATAAGTTTCCTCACGCTACTGATGCTGAAAGCCGCAGTCCTCATCCTCAAGGGTGAATGGGAATCTGCTGCAGGACATCCATGTCAGAAGGGACTGGTTAAAGTTCTTCAAAGCCGATCTCACTTTTTGAAAGGAAGGTCTCACCGCCTTATCCCAAAGCACATCCACAGTCTTGTCAGGAAGGAAGGTGGTAAAGGCCGTTCCGTCACCAGAGTCAGGCTGCCGCCGTCATATTTGCAGGTCAGGACCAGGGCCTTGACCTGATCAGGGAGTGATGGGGTCCTCCGGTTTTCAGGATACCCGGTATATACCGGGGCATCAGATGAAAGATAAATTTAAACCCGGCGGCGTCTTTTTCCTTTTTATCAGATCAAACACAGAGTCGCATCGTTTTCCCAGGCAGAAAACGTCCGGATGCGTTTCCTTATTTTCCCATTCCTCGTCGCTGTAAAATTCCCGGTTGATGCGGCCGTCAATACGGAACGTATTATAGTGGTGATAACCGCTTCCTCCAGCAGGAAGGAATCAAAGCATCTTGCTCCCAGAAGCTTGCCATAAAGCTTTTATTTCTTTTATCTGTAATGCAATCATGATTCATCTCCGTTACTATTGTAGTCCGAATATAAGGAAGGCTTCTGCGCAGTGCCAGTATTTCATGCAGAGTATCGCACCAGTCATTCCATAAATGCTGGTGAACATCCGCATCCACAACCTGTCCTGCAGATCGGATATCGTATGCCCCTGCTGCAGGCGTCCGCACAAAGCTGGTATGCCCCTGTAGTCAAGCTCGTCCTCATCCACACAAGAGGAATCTTTGCCAGGCCCTTCCTGTAAGCGGCAAACGCCCGTGTATGGCCAAGTCTGTAAAAATAATCCTTCCGTTAAGCGTTTGACGGGAACCGGCTCAAAATGGGAAAGGTCATCAGGCCGGAACCATTTTTCCACCTGCCTTAATTTTTTCAAGGGATATATAAAACTGGGAAGGGTGTATATCAGAGAGCTTAAGCCCGAAAGTTCCATAACATTCCTCCATGAGATCTTACACAGTTCTGCTGTAAGTTTTACCTGTTCATTTTACCACATTACTATCCTGTCCGCCATTCTTTCTTCAGCAGCTGATAACTTTATAAAAAACTCTATAACTTTTAGAAATTCCCTTTACAAATATATGCAGGCGGGTGTTATTATAAGTGGTAATCAAAACTACGTGTGATTGTAGTGAATAATCGGAGGAACAAATGAGTTATAAAATTGTAGTGGATAGCTGTTGTGAATTACCTGAAGAATTAAAAGGAGATCCCGCTTTGAAATAGTCCTCTGGGAATAGAAGTGGGTGATTGGCATATCAGGACGACGCCGGCTTCAACCAGGCGGAATTCCTGAAAAAGTGGCGGAATGCCCCATGCCCCGTTCTTCCTGTCCATCATCTCTGATAGATACAAACAGAGCTTTGACTGTGATGGAGCACATCTACGTTGTCACGCTGTCTGCGAACCTGAGCGGCAGCCATAACAGTGCTGTTTCTGGGAAAGAATCTGTATGAAGAAAAGCACAATGATAAGAAAATCCATGTGGTGGATTCCAAGTCCGCTTTCCCTGCGGGAGGCAGGCCAGATCGCCCTGAAGGCCATGGAACTGAGGAGCAGGGTCTGTCCTATGAAGAGATAGTGAAGAGGCTGGAAGATTTCCGCGACGAAATGAACACATATTTTGTCCTGAACAATCTGGAAACCCTGCGCAAAACGGCCGTCTTACAGGCGTAAGGCGCTGGTGGCTTCCACTCTCAATATAAAGCCCGTTATGGGCGCAACGGCGGAGGGAACCATTATCCAGCTTGGACAGGCCATCGGCTTCAAGAAAGCTTTGCAAAGCTGGCGGATACTGTTGTCCAGGGGACGAAGAACCCTCAGAAAATGCCTTATGATCACCCACTGCAACAATCCGGCCAAGGCCGAGAGCGTGCGGCAGATGATCTGAAAAGGTACAGTTTGCCGATTCAGAATTCTGACACTGCAGGAATCAGCAGCATGTATGCCAATGACGGCGGGATTATTATTGCAGTATAAAAACATTGGGGAATAAGAAACAGCAAGAAAGGCTATCCGCAGATGATATCTGATATCTGCAGGATAGCCTTTTAGAAATCTGTTCTGGATTTCTGGAAACCATGGTGCATAGCGCCTTTCTGCTGGAGCGATATCTTATGTCCGTCGATTTTTTTTTTTCAGATTGATTACCGCGCTGCAGCCAATCATGGCAAGAAGGCCGGATTCACTCACCCGGATATAACCGCCGATGTCGAGCTTTGTGGTGCTGAATTTGTCGAGTGGCGCATAGTTGTGGCAACGTATCCGTCCAGATGAATTCGTCAATAAGGTACATGATATTTCTTCCTTCAGGTGTGGTCTCCCGTATTGTCCGGAATATTTTTTCCGGCGAATCCTTTTTCTTCCCAGAAAATAACAGTTATCCGGCAGATCCTTTTCTTCCTGTAATTTATTTTGGAACAGCAGAAGATGATAGGAAGCCTGCTTCCCGCTTTCGCAGCTCGAGGCGATTTCTGCCGCATTTACTTGCATATCCTCCACCATATCCATAAACAGACCGTCGTAAATCATAGGAGTGGAAAGAATCGCATTTCTGTTGCCGAAGGAGTCCACATACAGGACTCCGGTAGTATTGATCCTCCGATCCGATTCCCGTCCCAGAAGACGTTCCGTCTGTTTTTCTGTCCGCAATATTGTCGTCACATACCGCTAGATGCATAGTGCTTCCTCCTGTTATTTTTATTATACCAAACCTTGCATGAGCCAAGAGGCTTTCCGTCCGCTGCCGGATCAGTGTTACCAGGACTGAAAAGGAATTTTCTCAGTACCTTTCGAATTACTTTAGTAATTTACCATGGAGATGAGACCGGTCAAGTGTGCCAGCCTCATCTGGCACACTTGACGCCTTCGGCTCATCGGAATGTCAGTCTGACGGACTGGAGAAAATCCTTTTTGGTCAGTAACACTGATCCGGCAGCAGGACGGAAAGCCTCTTGGCTCATGCAAGGTTTGAGTATTGTACATAAATCCATATGGAAAGGCCCGTCTGAGTATTGTATCAGACGGGCCGGATTCTTGCTACATAAGAGTGAACTGTACAGGTGCTGCTAACAAAAGGTATAGAATCGCTGCCAGCTGAACAATCAGTATGGCAGGCATGCCGAAAACAAAGCTTTTATGCTTGGTCTTATGGCGGAAGGCATACATTCCTTATGCAGCCCTATGCTGCCGCCTATCACGGCAATCAGGAAAAGATTGGCCTCCGGTATGCGGAAGCGCCTCTTTGGCCCTTCGCTTGTCAATTCCCATCTCAGGCAAAACCCACTATATTCACTATTATAACATAAAGAAGAAGAATTAAAATAACATTCATAAGAAAACCTTTACTTATTTTTTTCGATTTCCTGATGCTTCATGGCGCGTACCTTGCTGGAGAGGCCGAACAGATTGATAAAGCCTTCCGCGTCATGATGGTCATCAGGTCACCTGACCTGGTAAAGGAAGCGATGGTTCGTTGTACAGGGAATAAGGGGAGGTGGTGCCCGCCTTGATGATATTTTCCTTGTAAAGCTTAAACTTAACTTCTCCGGTAACGTATTCCTGCGTGCTGTCCACAAAAAGCCTGAACTGCTTCACGAAGAGGGAACCATTTTCCTTCATATACGATCTGTGCAAATTTATTGCCCATATCCAGTTTCATGGTGGAGGTTTCGATCAAGAATCAGTTCCTCCAGCTGCTGGTGAGCTTCATAGAGAGAATGGTTCTCCGGGAGTTTCGTAGATACCGCGGGACTTCATACCCACCAGGCTGTTTTCCACGATGTCCACGATGCCGATGCCGTGCTTGCCGCCCAGCTCGTTCAGCTTGCGGATAATATCGGAAACCTTCATCTTTTCTCCGTTAACACTGACAGGAATTCCTTTTTCAAAGGTCATGGTCACATATTCCGGTTCGTCCGGAGCTTTTCAGGAGTGGTGCCCAGAACAAGCAGATGCTCGAAGTTAGGCTCGTTTGCGGGATCCTCCAGCTCCAGACCTTCATGGCTGATGTGCCAGATGTTACGGTCGCGGCTGTAGCTGGAATCTGCAGAGAAAGGAAGGTGAATGCCGTGAGCCTGGCAGTATTCGATTTCGGATTCCCGGGAATCCATGGTCCACTTATCGTTTCTCCATGCAGCAATGATCTTTAAGATCAGGAGCCAGGGCTTTGATGCCGAGCTCGAAGCGGATCTGGTCGTTGCCCTTGCCGGTAGCGCCGTGGCAGATTGCGGTAGCGCCCTCTTTGCGGGCAACCTCAACCAGCTTCTTTGCGATGAGGGGCCTTGCCATGGAGGTTCCCAGCAGGTACTTGTTCTCATATACGGCATGTGCTTTTACGCAGGGCATTACATATTCGTCACAGAATTCATCGATAACGTCAGGACATAAAAAGCTGGAAGCGCCGCAGAATTTAGCTCTCTCTTCCAGACCGTCCAGTTCTTCCGCCTGTCCGCAGTCGATGCAGACACAAATGACCTCATAATCAAAGTTTTCTTTCAGCCAGGGGATGATAGCTGTGGTGTCAAGTCCGCCTGAATAAGCAAGAATTACTTTTTCTTTCATAATGTTCCTCTTTCCTGCCGCAGATGCCGGCATATTTGTTATATGTAGATTAATAGGAGCCTTCCGCCTGAAAGGGCCGGCTCATTTGTTCTGGATTTAATATACAACAAAACTTTTAGATTGCAAGTGAAAAAATATGCATATTTTTGCTCATTATTTATGGAAAATATGCATAAACTTTAAAAATTATTGCATATTATGCAAAATGGACGTATAATTATGCGAAAACCGGAGCCGGGATGATCTTTGTTCCATTAAATAATAGAAAAGGTTGAGTTTCCTGGAAAATCTGATTATACTGAGGTTAGTGCCGGTACAGGCAGGCGGATTGCTGCTTGCGGAAATACAGGAAAACGGATGGATGCAGGCGAAGGCCAGCCATACGGAACAGAAAGGAATGGAAAAAATGATTAAAGCAGGAATTATTGGAGCAACAGGATATGCAGGCGGAGAACTGGTGAGATTGTTAACCGCACACCCGGAGGTGGAAATCGCCTGGTATGGTTCCAGAAGTTATATTGATAAGAAGTATTACGAAGTTTACAGGAACATGTTCCGTATCGTGGATGATAAATGTATGGATGATAATATGGAAGAACTGGCGGATCTGGTTGACGTGATTTTTACCGCAACCCCCAGGGCCTGTGCGCCTCCCTTGTGAATGAGGAAATACTCTCTAAAGTGAAAATTGTGGATTTGAGCGCGGATTTCCGTATTAAGGATGTAAAACCTATGAAGAATGGTATGGCATCGAACATAAATCCCCTCAGTTTATTGAAGAAGCGGTATACGGTTTATGTGAAATCAACAGAGAAGCGGTGCGCGGCGCACGTCTTATTGCGAATCCGGGCTGTTACCCGACCTGCTCCACCCTTTCCATTTATCCGCTGCTGAAGGAAGGCCTGATTGATCCCTCCACCATTATTATAGACGCCAAGAGCGGTACATCCGGCGCAGGGCGGGGGCGCCAAGGTGGATAATCTTTACTGTGAGGTTAATGAGAATATAAAAGCCTATGGCGTGGCAAGCCACAGGCACACCCCGGAAATAGAGGAACAGCTTTCCTATGCGGCTGGGCAAACCGGTGCTTCTCAACTTCACCCCTCATCTGGTTCCCATGAACCGCGGCATCCTGATCACGGCTTATGCGTCTTTGATGAAAGAACAGCTGCCGGACGGAACCAGTGTGTGCCTTCCTATGAAAAAGTGCGCGCGGCTTATGACAAATATTATGATAAGGAAAAATTCGTCCGCGTTCTCGATAAGAATATCTGCCCCAAACCAAGTGGGTGGAGGGCAGCAACTATGTGGACGTGAATTTTAAGATAGACGAAAGAACCGGCCGCATTATCATGATGGGTGCGATGGATAACCTGGTCAAAGGTGCAGCAGGACAGGCGGTACAGAATATGAACCTGATGTTCGGAATGCCGGAGACGGAAGGTCTGGAGCTGGTTCCGATGTTCCCGTAGGAAAAGGATACCTTAAATAAGGGGAAATAATTATGGAATGTCCCTTTTGCGGCAGGCCTATGCAGGCCGGCAGAATCGATACGGCAAAGCCTGTAAATATTGAATGGTATCCGGAAGATAAGGAATCTTATCTGGAAAAAGCCGAAAACAGCATCACTGTAAAGAATACATATAAATTCGAGCGCCCGGTCGCATATTTATGCTTTCACTGCCACAAGCTGGTGATGGATGTGCCGGAGAGGGCAAACTTCAGGTTTACACAGGACTGATGCCACCAGGGAAAAATATTTTGTTTCAGAAGTTAATCTTCGCTGCAGGCAGCGCGGAGAAAAAGGAGAACTGCCATGAGACTGCGTCCATACAGGAAGAGTGATGCCAAGGCCGTTAGGAACTGGATAGAAGACGAACGCACCCATGCCCTATGGTGCGGGAATCTTCTGCCGTTTCCTTTCACGGAAAAGGATTTTAACCAATATCTGGAAGAGACGGAGGAGCGCCGGGGCAACAGCAGCTTTACCGCTGTCATGGATGACGGTACCCCCGCAGGGTATCTCCGGATGGGAATAAATCCTGCCCTGAACAGTGGATTTTTAGGATTTGTTGTTGTAGATGCCGGGGAACGGGGAAAAAGGCTACGGAAAAGAAATGCTGCGTCTGGCTGTAAAATATGCTTTTTTGAAATAGCGAGTGTGCAGTCTCTGGCTCTGAATGTTTTTGACTGTAATAAAGCGGCCATGGGACTTTACCGGAATATAGGCTTTGAAGAAACCGCCCTGACACCGGAATGCTTTGTATTCCATGATGAAAAATGGGGAAGATGCAGGATGGAGATTAAAAAAGAATGAGGAAAAAATCATGCTGACAGAAACGTTTGATAAGGATACGGAACAAATGATCAGCCGGAAGCTGTTTACGGAGTCCGGGAAAAGGTTTTGCGATATCTGCATTGTTACCTTTTCTGATGTGGTGGTGGAAGAGATAAGGAAAAATTTCGATTGTACCACGGTGGCTGAAATCGGGAGTGTGAACGGGGACGCCCGATCTATCTTCTGGAATATAAAGGGAAAAAGATTGCTTTCTACATGACGATGATTTCGTCCGGCGGCGGCAGGCGCCTGCCTGGAAGAAGCCCGCTGCCTTACCGGAGCCGGCAGCTATATTATGTTCGGCTCCTGCGAGCACTGAATCGTGAGATCACGGCAGGAAAAATCATTGGCTTCCCACCCAGGCATACAGGGATGAAGGCTTTCCTACCATTATGCGCCTCCTGCCGACTATATTACGATGAAAACGCGGGACGGGTGTCGGAATGGCTTGAGGAAATGGGACTCCCCATGTGTCAGGCCGTACCTGGACCTCGACGCCATTTACAGGAAACAAAAGCAAATGTGGATAAAAGAAAAGCGGAAGGCTGTATTGCCGTGGAAATGGAATGTGCCGGTATGCAGGCAGTCTGCGATTTCAGAGGCCTTGACCTGTATTATTACCTGATCAGCGGAGACCTCCTGGACTGTGAGGAATGGGATATGAGAATCCTGGGCGATGATGAAGAAAAACATCAGCTGAAGAATTTTTATATTGCGTTGGAGATGGCCTTGAAGATTTAGATGGTATTTGGGAAGTGTATCATTCCTGGATGGACAGTCATTTGTCAGATTATAATACGGATCTTTATTATCAGGCAAGAGATTATATTGCGGCCTGTTATAAGGCTGGAGAAATATTGTAGGTGTAAAATGGACCAGAACCAAATCAGAGAATTTGTAAATAAATATGACCCTTCCATCACCCCGGTATGAGGCGTATTACTACGGATATCCGGAAATCGCGGATGAACTGTGCCGCCTTGTAATGGAAGGAGAAAAAGAGCGACCACCGGGCTGCTGAAACTGTATGAGCTGGAGAACGAGCCCTCTGCCCCGGAAGGAGATATTCCGTCATCCTGGACAGCCAGGGAACACGCGCTGTATCACACGGATCAGCCGGGTGACACAGGTTAAGTTTTCAGATATTACGGAAGAGTATGCCCGGTGTGAGGGGGGATAAATCCCTCGCCTATTGGAAAAGAAGCCCACAGACAGGTTTTTTGAGCGGGAATGCAGAGAAGACTGCGGAATCGGATTCACGGAAGACATGATTTGTGTATGCGAAGAATTTGACGTAGTATATAAGGAAGAAACAGCAGTTATAGAAGTGATGAAACCTGAGGATTATGAAGAAATACTGGATTTATGGCTGAATACGCCCGGAATGGGGCTGAATGAAAGTGATGATTCCAAAGAAGGCATTACGGCATATCTTAAGCGCAATCAAATACCTGCTTTGTAGCCAGGAAGGGTGCGGATTGTGGGAGCGATTCTCAGCGGACATGACGGAAGAAGGGGCTTTATCCATCATACGGCGGTAGCGGTGTCGAAAGAAAAACAGGGAATAGGAAGCGCCCTGGTGGATGCGGCTTTTTAAAAAGTCTGAAACAGGAAGGGATCAAAAAGGTGGCTTTTGGTGGTATTCCGAAATAATGAAACGGGGGATGCTTTCTGGGAAAAACAAGGTTTTTCCGTACGGAGGATTTGAACTACAGGAATAAGGCACTGGCCAATCTTGTCAGGATTGATACGTAGGGGGCACATTCCGTCTGCGCCGGTACCGTCCCCGTGCAGACAGAAGTGCAGGGCAGGTAATGACGTGCTGGGGATTGACAGATAAGATACGTAGGCGTAAACTGCAATGGGTTTAAAATATATGCATAAGGAATGCTAAAATGGAACATGTATCACATGAATTTGAGCCGGTATGGAATAAGCGATTCCCGTGTGCTGGTATTGGGCACCTTTCCTTCGGTGAAGTCCAGGCAGCAAAGTTTATTACGGGCATCCGCAGAACCGTTTTCTGGAAGGTGACGGCGGCGCTGCTGGAGCGCGGAGTGCCGGAAAGGATTGAAGAAAAGAGAAAAGCTGCTTCTGGAAGGCCATATTGCTGTTTGGGATGTGATTGAAAAGCTGTGATATTGAAGGATCAGCGACAGCTCCATACGGAATGTGAAGGCGAATGATATTGGCGGCCTTTTTAGGAAGGACTTCCATACAGGCCGTATTTGCCAATGGGGATAAAGCGTATCAGCTTTATCTGAAATACTGGGGAGCAGGCGGGGATGGATATTATAAAGCTTCCCTCCACCAGTCCGGCCAATGCGGCCTGGTCACTGGAAAGGCTGACGGAAGCCTGGCGCGTGATGGAATGTTTTCTGCAGACAGAATCAGAATATAAAAATGAAGGAGTATGGACATGGTACGAAACGATGACAATCGATGATTATGAGAGGTCAGCCTGCTGTGGCATAAAATCAAGGGATTTTTCCATCCGCAGCATCGATGATTCCAGGGAAGGGAGTTGCACGTTTCCTGAAACGCAATCCCGACAGCAGCGTGGTGGCAGTGGAGGATTCCAGGGTAGTGGGAGCGATTCTGTGCGGTCATGACGGCAGACCAGGGGATGCATGTACCATGTATGCGTGGATCGGAGTACCGGATGAGAGGTATTGGCAAATCGATGGTGGTATTTGCGATGAATGCCCTGAAAAAAGAGCATATCAGCAAGGTTTCCTTAATTGCTTTTACTAAAAATGATGTGGGGAAATAAATTCTGGCGCTGTATCGTGAAAAAGAGTCGT